>Ga0172373_10006632_pt1 | contig 15327 bp, 12 predicted proteins | sample Lak10m_2_FD_114546 | JGI IMG/M metagenome (GOLD analysis project Ga0172373, IMG submission 114546) | Freshwater microbial communities from Kabuno Bay, South-Kivu, Congo - kab_092012_10m | ecosystem: Environmental > Aquatic > Freshwater > Lake | place: Democratic Republic of the Congo...
ATCCAGGTGAGCCAATCATTGGCGCTGGCAAGCATCATCCTCGACGGGCCGAGCGAGAGCGAATCTTCAATGACGAACTCGCCACGATGGGCAAGTCGGGTGATACATATCTAAGGCTTCGCTAGACCGTCAAGATCGGGAATAACCCCCTACTTCATCCCCAACCACTTACCAAGCTTCATTCGCCGCCGAGGCTCAACGAAACGCCCGACTGCTCACCTAGATAGCGGAATTTCAAATCACCTAACACCAAGCTTCTTCTTAAGTTGTTTGATCGATAATGCCTTGGTTCTATTTGAGTGGATCATCATATGGCAATTCGCACAAACCACGGCAAGCTCAGAAAGTTTTGTCTCTCTTGGTTGATCTGTGTCTTTGAGTTGCTTTTTATGATGAACCACTAAACAGTGTTTGCCGAGCCCACTCGCTTTGTTAAAAAAATTGATTCCACAACTTTCACATCGTCCTCCGGATCGTTGAATAGCTGCCTCTCGTAGACCAGAGTTACGTGAACGTGAACGTGATTCAGTCGAGATTCCCTCAACCGCACGGTCAATCGAACTCAGTGGTTTGCCCCTTGCGACGCGCCAAAGAGTCTTTGCAAATTTGTCATCAACCACCATTTCGGCTCTTGGCACCTTAAAATTTGTGGCTGCAAAAACATCTTCACCAACGATCGGATCCCTCAACATACGATCAAGGGACCGAATAAATTCGAAACCTTTCCAGCCGCCAGATTTGGCTTTTTGCCAGTTCGACGTGACTTTTCCCCACCCCACATATTTCTTGTCGACGCCACCGACGAACAGAAGATAACGATCACCTTTTGATGCTTGAGAGGGCATATAAAACGGCACGTCATCCGGATTGCTGTAAGGCCGCCCTGCCTCAAGCCACTTGACATATGCCTTGCCACCCGGGCTGAAGCAAATCAAAGTTTTCACAGACCACTCTCCCGGGTTTTTTTGTTATTCTTCTTCATCGTCATCATCGGTGACCAGATTAAATCTCGCACGATAATCGTCACGAATCTCGTTTAAACCGCGATTCGTGCTCCGTTGCTTCCAAAAATGCCACCCAGCCGCTGTGCGCGAGTTCAAAACTTTTCTGGCTGCACCACTCAATGATTCAAACATTTCGCCGCTGTCAAGCTCCAGGGTTCCGTCAGCCCGTAATGTTGCAAAACGACTCGACTGGGTTGACCAAGTTGGCACTAGCGCATCGCCGGCATCGAGAAATCCTGCCGAGATTAAATCCAAGAGCGAAACATAGGTGACTTGAGTATCTATCTCATCGGTGTTCAGCACTCGATGGCCAGCTGGAGCCGGCCAAATTTCAATTATTCGCTCCACCAGATGTTTGTTTCTCAGCCGAATTGACTCTGTGGTCCAAACATCACCGAAATCAGTCTCGATTGCTGCATTGAGCAACAACGAACTTTGATCGTGCAGAGCCTCCCTTTTACCTCCGGCACCAAGCCATGGTCCATTGCTGACTCGACTATTCAACTTTGTCGTCAACAAAGTTAGGTTCCCCAAATACTGAACCGCTCGAACTCTCTCCTCTGCTTCCTCTCCATCGTTAAGCGGCCAATTTTCCTCCCAACTCTGAGGCATCACATGTTCGAGCGTCAAAGAGTCTCTTACGCATCGTTGTTCGGCGGACCCGGAGCGGTCTCGCGTATAGCCTCGTGCGTCATCTTCGAGCGCCTCCAAAATCATCCTGGTTCGAGAGCGAGGGATTGCTCGATACATACGAAAATCCTTCATCTGCTCTTCCAATTGACTGTCGTCGGGCCAATAGGTCGACTCCGCATTTTGGGACCCGAGATATGACCCGATCAATTCATCAACCGTCGATCTGTCTCCTCTCAACAATTCGGAAATCAGCTGCGCAATAAAACGATTGAAACCTTTAGATGTGGCCCTCATCAAAGAGCGACGGACCAGCCAACTCTCAATATGCGTCAAAGCTTTTACAATGCGGTCCGCGACAATTTTCGGCAAGGACGGATCAAGAAGAAAAATAACCAAGGATTTGATCACCTCGACATCCAACGCCTGAGTGCGATACAGAAACAATTCGACTGGGCTGATTTCATTGTTCAGCGATTGAGAATTAGTTACGTGCACCTCATAAATTTTTGCGATCTCATGCATCGACTTGAGCAAGTCAATTGTTGACAGCCCGCAAGAGAGGGTGTATTCCTTGAACTTGTGGAAGACGTCGCTTGCGGTGACTACATCGCCTGTGCGCGCAATCAAAAATTGATTCAGAAATACCGCGGTCCGTGGCTGCTTCAGACGACCAGACGATAATTCGGTCTCCCAAAAAACCGTCTCGAACCTCGCCCAATATTTTTCGTATGCTTGCTCAGAGTCGGCACCTTCATCCTCCAGTCTCTGAAAAATAAAGTTTTTTATCAGGTCTGCGGCTGAAAGTTTTACGCCCCGCGAGTTCAAGGTTTCGAAAATTTCCTGGGCATCCTCGTCGACATCGAGATCAATCACCACCAGCTTCAAAAGCTGCTTCAGCGCAATTTCGAGGGCATTCGCCCGTTGCAACTTGTTTTCGTCGGCTTCTAGATATTGGCGGGCTGATGCACTGAAGAATTTATGTGCTTGAACGATCCGCTCGTTTTTATGCGCGAGGCTTGAATAGTCAATTGGTGGAGTCGCTCGCATCACCTCGCGGTAAGCCTCCCTGTCACGATTGGTAGGCCACAACTTGAATACATCGTCATCTTCATGGCGATAATCCTCCTCGTTCTCGATCAAGTTTCGTAATCGTCCAGCAGGGGTCAAAAGACCATTGGATTCCATACATGCTTGGACGGCGTCAATAATGATCTGCAACGTCGTGAGGCGTTGCTGACCGTCAATCACCCACCTGTGCGGCACAGACTGGATCGATACGTTGCGCTGCTGCAGCACGATCGCGCCAAGAAAATGCGGTTTGGGCGGAGAATTTAAATTCGGTCTCAAAGCTTCCGCCATTCGGATGATGTCGTCCCAAAGCGGCTCCCACTGGGCCTCCTTGCCCCAAACGTAGGGCCGCTGAAACAACGGAATCATCAACCGTTGCGGCTGTTGCAGGATTTGAAGCGGAGTCAAGCCTTCAGCTTTCAAAACCTACCCCCAAAAAACTTGACTGATTTCAGAGCCGAAAACAGGCGTCTGTCTTGAACCATTTATATCAAATTGTTGGATCAGAGCAATAATGAGAGCGTGGATAAAAAAGAGCCGTACCCCGAACTGGCCACATGGCGCAGAATGACCGATCTGCCGCTTTTAATTCTCGCGGTCGGCAGTCTTCCATTACTTGTGCTGGAGCTTATTTCCTACCGACTATCCGATCTTGACAATAATTTCTTGCTGCTCGTCAACATCGTCATTTTTGTCAGTTTCGCGACTGACTATTTTGTTGAACTTTTTTTGTGCACACAAAAATCGAGGTATGTGAAACGTGAGTGGCCGAGTTTGCTGATATGGATCACCCAGCTGGTAGCGATACTTCCCTCTTTTGGATTTTTGGGGGTTTTGAGAGGCTTCCGGGCGCTAAGAGCATTGAGCGCAGTTGCTCGCATCGGCCGGGTGGTGATCATATCCGGGAAGGAGAGACGAGAATTGTTCAAAAACCACGCCGCCACCCTGGCCGTTGGGCTTTCCGGTTTCACGCTGATCACATCAGCGGTCGCGTTCACCCTTGCCGAAGACGTTGGGGAGTCTCGTCGAATTGAATCTTTCTTTGATGCCCTATGGTGGTCGGCGGCAACGATAACTACCGTCGGATATGGAGACATCTATCCGACAACGACAACCGGGCGAATCATTGCGGTTTTCACCATGGTCGTGGGCATCAGCACACTTTCAATCGTGACGGCCCGCATCGCTCAATTTTTGTTGTCGCAAGAAAAATAAATTAAAATTCCCCAAACGATGACCAGCCCGGCAACAACCCAGCTGATTCGACGCCTTGCACAACGTGATGAATCCCACGCGGAGGCAACGATTCAAGCTGATGTGCGGCAACTTCTTCTATCGGGCGCTTTGAATATCGACAAAAGTCTTCTCGAGGCTTACTCAGCCGAACTGGAGAAATCGATCAGAAACGAATCCGGTGACAATATTGGTCGGGCGGACATTGAAATCGGTACCTGCATAATCGAGGTAAAAAAGAAAATCACCCCATCAATTGAAAAAAAAGTTGTGAATGAACAACTTCTTAGATATTTGACTAATCGCGAAAAAACAACCCATATACCGCACGTCGGGATTCTCACCGACGGACGAACCTGGAAACATTTCGCTTTGAAGCAAGGCACCTTGACCGAGTTGAGCAAAAGAGTGCTTGACCCAAAAAAACCGGATATCGATAACTTCATCCGATGGCTGGAGGCAATCTTTGCCTCGAGCAAGGAGCTACCCGCGCGACCGGAAACGGTAGCTGCAAGACTCGGGGCAAACGCCCCGTCATTCACCCTCGATATCGAGCGACTTGAAGCACTCTATAAGTCGGTCAGAAACGAACCAGATGTTGAATTGAAACGCCGACTCTGGCGAAAATCGCTCTCGACGGCACTCGGCACGCAATTCAAGGACACCGACCAACTATTTGTCGAACACACATATCTGGTGATTGTCGCCGAACTGATAGCTCACGCCGCAATCGGACTCCAAATCCAGGACCTGGATCCGCAGTCAGTGATCACCGGTGCCCGCTTCCACGAGCTCGGCCTTCGTGGCGTCGTCGAACCCGACTTTTTCGATTGGGTCGCGGCCTCGACGAAACAAAAAAAACGCGAAGATGGCAGACAACTTATCGCCGACATAGGCAAACGCGTCAACCAGTTCGACTGGCGAAAAGTGGACCATGATGTGCTCAAGTCCCTTTATGAGTCGGTAATCGATCAAAAAACTCGAAAAGAACTCGGCGAATATTACACACCGGACTGGCTCGCCAAAGAAATAGTCGAAAAGCTCGTAGAAAGACCGCTTGAACAACGAGTGCTCGACCCATCCTGTGGCTCTGGGACTTTTCTTTTTGCGGCAATACAAAAAATCAAGAACTCCGCGACAGAAAAAAAATATTCACCGCACGAAACACTGCAAACGGTGATCAGCAATGTTTCAGGCGTCGACCTCCACCCCGTTGCCGTCACCCTTGCGCGAGTCACATATCTGCTCGCACTCGGACCAGATCTGCTGCAAGCACGTAAAGGCGAGGGAATTTTGATTCCCGTCTTCCTCGGTGATTCCGTTCAATGGGACAACAAAGACACCGAAACACTCTTCGGCGAGGACGAACTCGTCGTTCGCACAGAAAGCGATGACGACGAATTCAAGAACGCCCTCAGATTCCCGCTTGAACTGCTCGAAGACACCCAAAAATTTGATCGACTAATCGCCGAAATGGCGGAACATGCGACAGTTTCCGACCAAAAGACGATTGGGCGGAAGTTACCACCGGCACTACGGTCCGGCCACAAAATTTCGGACGAGAAGTGGAGCACGGTGGAAAATACATTCCAAACTATGCGCCTCCTCCATGAGACGAACCGAGACAATATTTGGGGATACTACATACGCAACCTTGCGCGCCCGCTCTGGATGAGCCGTCGCGAAAATCACGTTGACGTGCTTATGGGCAACCCGCCTTGGCTCGCATATCGATACATGCCAAAACGAATGCAAGAGACATTCAAACAACGGGGAGACAAACTGGAAATTCGCCCCAAAGGCAAACTCGCGACCCAGGCTGATCTCTCTTCTTTTTTTGTCGTGAACGCAATCCAAAAATATCTGAAGGATGGTGGCGAATTCGGATTTGTGATGCCCCGAGGCGTGCTCATGGGTCCCCACTACGAAGATTTTCGTCGCGCCGAATATCCGACCGATGGAAACCTGGTTTTCAAATTCGATGAGCCGTGGGACCTAGGTACGGTCAAGCCACATATCTTCCCGGTCCCATCATGCGTGGTGTTCGGCACAAAATTGGACGCAGGAAAATCGCAAAGCAGGACAATCAACGCCTTTCCCGACAGCCGCCAGCAATGGGAAGGAACAATCCCACCCGAGTCCGCGTCGCTCCCAACGGGTATCAAACGTATTTCGCGCAAGGAACACTCATTTGAGGAATCGAAATTCTCTCCCTACCATTCGCAAGCAACACAAGGTGCATCTCTGTCACCTCGCTCCCTGCTCTTTGTGGTCAAAGACGACTCCAATGCGCAAACATCGGCAAGGTCCTTGAAGTCGGTCAGATCAAGGAGATCCGGAGATAAGGAACCCTGGAAATCTTTGCCGGATTTGCGGGGAGCAGTCGAACCACGGTTCATGCGGAAGGTTGTTCTCGGTTCAACACTCCTACACTTCGGCCTTCTTGAGCCAGAAGAAGCGGTTATCCCATGGGATGGAAAACGGCTTTTAGACAGTTCGTCTACAGAAATGGCCGACTATCCAGGGCTTTTTTCATGGTGGTCGAAAGCTGAGCGACGATGGGATGAACACAGCTCGGGAAAAATGACGCTTCTCCAAAGAATCGACTATCAGAAGCTCTTGACCATGCAATTTCCGGTTGCCCAATTCAGGGTCGTCTACACGACTTCAGGTACGTACCTTGCCTCGGCAGTAATCGAGGACCGAAGCCTTCTATGTGACACAAAAACCTACTGGATTCCCGTGAACACGTTGGACGAAGGTCGCTATCTGAGCGCGATTCTCAACTCCGATGCTCTTCGAAAACGCTTCGAACACCTTCAACCAACCGGGCAGTTCGGCACTCGAGACTTCCATCGACTCCCCCTTTGCCCGCCTGTTCCACTTTTCGATCCTAAATCAGATTTACATCTGTCTCTCTCGCGAATTTATCAAGACGCCTCCTCTCAAGTCGCGTCTATGGGAGTCACCGAACTGGGCTTCAAAAACGCCAGGCAAAAAATCAGGAACGAATTGGAAACCGGTTCGTTTCGACAACTGAATAAACTTGTCGAAAAGTTACTCGAACCCTGATCTCCCAGCAATGCTGCAAAAAGTCTGGTGGAAGTTTGGAATAGCCACACATTTCATGACTTAAGACCTCGGACAATAAATGAACACAAAGGGACAGATTTTACCGAGAGGAGATTATTCCAAAACAGAACTGAGTATGGCGATCTCATGTAACACGAACTACCTCATGTCCGGTGCAGCAAGTCCAGTCATCCTGACTTCACCATTTGTTCCAATAAAAACCTCGACGGGTGGAATTCTAAGAAAATCTTCTCTCTTATAAATTGAAGAATGAAAAGTAATAGTTTTTTGTGCCAGGGCCTGAGCGACTGACTTGTAAGGCTCTCCTATCCGATAAGGATCCGTCACCAGAACATCAAAAGCTTTAATTAGCTGTTCGCTTCCGAATTTCCTAATCAAACTTGAATATGTATACCCTGAAAACGCAACCGCCGTAAACCCTAACTCTCGAGCCGAAATTCCAACTTCGATTACAGATTCACCCTGGTCAAATGGTTCTCCTCCAGTAAACGTGATTCCCTCACAACCACAATTGAGCAAATCCTTTATGAGTTGATCTCTGGTTGCAAAAACACCCCCTGCTTGATGCGTTTCGGGATTCCAACAACCAGGGCAACCAATGCTGCAACCCTGCGTCCAAAGAACCAGCCGCTTTCCTGGCCCATTCGAGAAACTTTGCCGCTCTACTGAATGTAGGTAAACACCAGACACAAATACTTAGTTAATCAAACTCAAGAGGCGCCGGTGGTCGGTCTACCAAGTCAGTTCTTTTTATCTCCTCGGAGTTAGCAGGACTGTCAATCTGACTCTCGATGACTACAGGCGTATTTGGTTGGACTCTACGAGCTCTGCGAGCATTGAGTGTTTTGCTCCACGAGAGGCCTGTGCCAGGGATCCCTAAAGTCAAATATTTTCGGCCAGTTGATGAGTTCGTAATTCTGGCACCCGGGACCCCAATCGAAGTGCCGATTCCACGCTTACCCAAATTGATCCTAAATAGACCAAACCGCACACTTTTACGGAACCTAAAGCCCACTGATATCCCCTATGTTCTCAAGCTAATCGCACAACTGGTTGATTTGTCAAAACCCATATACCCCGCTCAAGATCGTATGCAGAGATCGCTAACCGTTTAAACGAGTCAATAAAAAAATCTACACGAAATCGGTCGACGAATGCTTTAGCAGGTGGATTTGCCTCTAAAAATGTGGGTGTCTTTTCATTTAGCCAAACAGATCTTCTCTCCTCACGATTTTGAACTGAGATACTCACCAAACGCAAAGTACCGTCCGCATCAGTTTGCATTTCAAGATTTGATGATGACTGTGCAGAGTCCTTGTTTGCGACTTCAAATATTTGAATACCTAACTGAATTTGGCCATCATATGTCGCGCGAACATTTTTAGAAAACAGGGCTCCGGTCGATGGATAGCTACTTCCTGCTTTAACAATGACCGGAAATTCATAGATGCCTGTCTCTGGCTCTATATGTCGAATTGAGTAGTCATGTTGAATAAAATCCGTGAGCTCGCGACCACCTGCTACTGAGGCTGCACCACGGGCTACTGCCTCAAGAGGTTTATCATAAAATACTTTTTCCGGCGGGAATTGTTGCCGAACAATTTTGCCAACACATGGTATCAACGAGGTACCGCCGACCATAAATACCCCTTGAAGATCTTCGGCACGAATTCCCTTATTTGCGGCCTCATCTAATGTCGATCTCAAAAGTCTTGCGACACTTCCCAACAAATCTGCATTATCAAGAATTTGCTCAAATTCACTTCGCGTAATTAGTCGCGTCAGCTTATCTCCCGTATCAGGGTGCATTATTTCGATTATTGCCTCGGTCTGTCTGGTTAAAAGAACTTTTGCTCTCTCTACTTCTTCAGAGAGACGAGTCTGAATTTCTTTCAATAGCCGAGTATCACCCACAGAAATTCCCCAGTGCTCGACGCAAGAACGTATTAAATAGCCATCAACATGCTTCCCTCCAAGATCGGCGCCGCGTTTTGCAATAGTTCTAACACCACTATTCAATGTTCCCTCGGCTCCTCTTTGAACTACGACAACGGTTATATCCAAAGTCCCTGCACCAAAGTCAAAAACTAAGATTGGATCATCAGGTTTCAACTTTTTGGAATATCCAACTGCAGCTGCAGTCGCTTCATCGACAATTCGAATTCGAGAAATTCCCAAAGGATCGGTGACCGACCCAATTAACCAATCACGATATTGATCGAATGCCTCAATCGGTGCAGTTAGAACAAGTTCTACGTCGGAGTCATCGACTGCGATCAGCGCATCGGTGATTACTTTCTGAAGAAATTCAGCGGCTGCATCTTTCGGACGCATCTGGCCACCAAAAATTGGAAAAGGGTTATTCGTAACTCGATTTGTTGCGACACTTTTTGTATAGCGGAAAATTTGAAGATCGTCATCCCGAGTTATGTACGCTGGTACCTGAGAACCAAATAGCTTTTTATTCGACTTTCGGCCATACGCGCAAACAGATGGAATGACTCTTTCCTTATCTCCGCTCGAACCAATTCGAACTTGGTCAAGCCCGTCTAAAAAGAGTGGCTCACCCGCCTGTAATTCTTCATTCCATGTACACACCACGGTGTTGGCCGTGCCGAAGTCAATCCCCAATCGGATCATTGCTAATCCCTAAAATCAAACCCGTTAAGCCAACGAAATGTCATATTCACCCATTTTTATTTTGGTCGAATCAACCAGCGAAATGTCATGTCTAAATCGATGCTGCAACAAAATAGTTTGAAGTGCTAGGAGCAGCCGCATAGCCGTATAACTTTGACCGTCCTTATTTGACACAGAATTTGACGCCCTCATACATGATTGGAAATCTTTTGGACTTAACGTAGCGACGGGCTGACCAAAAAGGGCTGGAACCAAACTTGTTGAGGTGTCAATAAGTTGAAGCTGGCCATTTTCATCGCCAATTGCAATGAGCGTACCGTCTGGTGATCCGTGCAAAGATTTGCCGCCCATTCGAATTTCAGATTGAGCTATTGGCTTCAAATCGCTCGATGAAATCAATGCAAAGCCAAAGTCGCTTAGCACTGCTATTTGATTACGATTTGGTAGCAAGACCATATCTGTAGCCATGCTCGAAGACGACTGTGCTCGACCTCTTGAAATTGTTTGAGTTTCATTGTCAAGATGTAACTCCTTTATAACACCAGAGTGAGTCAAATAAACAATTTTCGCTGATTTTTTTGTCGTAACCCACGTTGCCTTCTTCGCAACACTTTCGAGGGAAACAGAGTTGTGTAAACGGATCTGATTTCCACTCCACGTAAAGTATCGAGCGTTTCTATTGAAAAAAACTCCGTGCAAAGCATTTGAATTCTCAGCTGCAAGCCTGGGAAAATCTTCGCTCACCGATATCGCTTGGATTTCTCGAGGAGCGCCCTTGAGACTTATCAAACCGAGTGCACCATTTCTGCCGGTATAGGTGGCTCCAGTTTCACCGAATTTAACAAGACTCGTAACAGAGCCCGTAACAATACTGACTATTTCCCTACTTCGTTTTTCTCCATTTATCGAAATCACCCTGCAAAGTTTGCCAGTGCTATTTGTCCTCTCAGCTGCAAGTATGGCGTGATTGCCAAGGTGTAAAAGACTCCCAACTGATGAATTGAAGTTCCGTTCAAGAAAACTTAATTTGCCGGCTGCAAGGTCTAATTCACCGACTACTTTGTTTGACCCCGCAACCGCAATAAATTTGCCATCTGGCGAAAAGGCAAGATCATTAATGCGTCCATCAAACATGATTTTCGCCGACGCAACACCAATAGGCCAATCGACAAGCTCACCTAAGCTCTGAAGGACCAAATCAGAGCGATCTCTCACCTGATTCAAAGATGGCCAATGAGATATCCACGTATTTATAGTCTTGAAAATTTTTGCTAGATCAGGGTCAGTGGGTAGCCAATATTTTGAAAATCGGCTTATTTGTGTTATTGACCATAAGAGAACCGCGAGTGACATATTCACGGCAATTTCTAACACGCCATCAAAATCTCTTCTCGATAAAAGAGCGTTAATAAAATACTCGACTTCGTCCACGGTCATTCGAGCAAGACGGTCACGTCGATTGAATCCCGAAATTACCCGCCCAAAACTTAGACTTGACTCTTTTTGAAGTTCAGTACGAATTAGACGGCGTTGATCGTCGTCACCCGACAGATAAGCGATCCCGAGAAGATCAAGGTCCGGATCAAAAAGTTTAAGTTCGTCAACCTGATTCGTCGCCAAAAAGAATACTGCGCGCTGAACCTCATCTGGTGGAGCAAGTTTAAATTCAATACATATTTTTCTCAAATTTTTGTTGACTAGCGCCTGTTTGAACATCTCATTGCGAGTCTTGACAAGTTCTTTTTGATTAATAAATTTTCTCGAGTTATGTCGAACTTTCGCTAGCTCACTCAAGCAAATGAATTGAAGTACCTCCAATGTCAAAATTGGACTTTCATCGTCAAGCATTGAGTTCAACCCAAGAAGACCGATGGATTCGGCCCTTAGGCGACGATTATCCTCAGTATCCGACTTTGAAAATGGGATCGCCCATCGTCTTAGTAATTCTTCAAATTTTTCTGATGTCTCCAAAAACTTCAACGAGCCTGAATTTATTGAGTATTCTAACCGTCGCCACAATTCCCAAAGAAGATCAATCCACCGCAACGAGGGCAAATTATCATTTTTTGCCAGTGAATCAAACAATAAAGGATCGGCAAATAGATTCGGCTTCTGGCACCAACGATCCCAAAAATAATCAAGAATTTCACCATCTGCGGTTTCGATTAGGTCAAATAAACTTTCTTTTAGTGATTCACTGCCAACGCGCCTGCTCTGCGAGAAGGAAATAGATGAGTAAAACATTTCGAGACAACGAGATACATCGGAATAAGCCGACTGGATATTTGTCGGAGTGATGAGCCGTCGAAAAAATGCTGGACCTAGGATTGCGGCACTGGTGAAGTGATAATCACCCTCGCTGGGTAGTATCGCGTTTTGCTCGCAGATCGAACGGATTTCATCGGCATACTTGCTTTCGTCAAAGTAATGCTTCCAAAGAAAATCGGGTAACGAGTTCCCAAATTTTTTAGTGGCAGCCACCGCTCCAATTTGCTTTATCAAAACATGGGACCACTGATCACCAACGGAAATGACCTCTTCAAGCTCCCTTAAAACTTTGCCTTCTGGCAATCCTTTGAAATCAATTTTGGCGTCAGAAGCACTATGCGAAGCAAGCAGGACTTCTAGCTCATTGTGTATCACATATGTGTAAATCTTCAGTCTTCCAGCCTCGGCGTGTGACCTTGTTGCAACCAATAGAGCAAATCTTTCGCTCTCCTCGATATTCCCAATCGAATTCCACCAAGCCTTAGCAATTATGTCTTGTGCCTTTGCAGAGTAGGTGTTTTGTTTATCGATGGCGATTGGCTCCAAAAAAACCACAAAAGAAGAGTCATTATGCAATAACTTTAAAACTTTTTTCCACCGGAGCTTGTTAAAAAACTTGCTATCCGAATTTGAAAGTCTGAAGATCAGTTTTTTAAGTTTTAGCTCAGTCTTTTGCATCTACTGAAAACCTAAGATTTAAATTCAAGAGTCACCTGATTCTTAATTGCACTCTTTACCTCCGCATAAGAAGCAGACCGTGCTCGCCCATCGACAAGCCAACTACGAAGTGAGGCTATTCGCTCGTGTTGGGATTTACTTAGCGGTACAAGCTTTGCGAGACTCGATAAAATATCAGCTGTTCCAACTTCACGACCACTTTCATCGAAAGCCAAATAAAGCGCATCAATAATCGCCTGCTCAATCTCTGCTCCAACAAAGCCCTCTGAGTGAGTGACAATTTCGTCGACTGCAAAGTTTGCAGGATTTCTCTTTCGTTTCCTTAGGTGGACATTTACAATCTGCTCACGCTCTTCACTTGTAGGTAGATCCAAGAAGAAGATCTCATCGAACCGACCGCGGCGAAGTAATTCAGGCGGTAATGCAGAAACATCGTTTGCTGTCGCAACAACAAACACAGGCTTATCTTTTTCCTGCATCCAAGTCAAAATTGTGCTGAACACTCGTTGAGATGTCCCACCATCTAGCCCGCCGGATGCGAGAGATTTTTCGATCTCATCGATCCACATAACACACGGTGCAACTAATTCGGCAAGTCTTAGGGCCTGACGAATTTTCTCTTCCGACTCGCCCACAAGCGAACCGAAAACGGCTCCAACATCAAGCCTCAAAAGTGGAAGGCGCCACTGGCTTGCAATCATCTTCGCGGTTAAGCTCTTGCCTGTTCCAGGAATACCAATCAACGCAACACCCTTCGGTGCGGGCAAACCATATTCTTTAGCCTCTGGAGAAAGTGCTCGCTCCCTCAGCCTTAACCAGACTTTAAGAACTTCCAATCCTCCAACATCATCCCCACTCTCTCCAGGGGCGTAAAACTCCAAGGCTCCACTTTCTCGCACAACATTTTTCTTCTCTTCGAGAACCAAATTTATATCACGGTCATCAAGAGCTGTATCTCCGACCAGGGCTTTTGCAAATGCTCTATTTGCTTGGGATCGACTTAATCCCAGTGCTGCCTGAGCTAGGCGTTCTAATCCAGTTTCATTTAATTTAATTTCAAAGTTTTTTGGTACTTGCTTTAACAGCGAATCTAAGTTTTGGCGCAAATCGACTGACGATGGCAAGTCTAAATCGATGACAACGGCACTATCTCGCAACTCTGAGGGTATGTCACGCTGGGGAGTAGTCACAATAAGCGAGGACTTGGTTGTAGTTAATTTGTACGCAAGATTTTTTAGACGCCTTCTATTGCTTGGATCTTTCCAGACATCGTGAAAATCTTTAAGAATATAGACATCACCAGTTTTGTTTTGTTGAGAGAACTCCCAAATCTTCTCCATCGCCACCTTTGGATCTGGGGCATCTGGCAAACTCTCCCTCTTTTTCTTTCCGGGAGACGAAAATTTATCGGCAATGTCCCAGGCAACGAGATCTGCTTGGGGATCTCGCTCATCTTTCGCCTTTTCAATGATTTCAATCGCTCTCTGCTCTTCAGTGGTAACGATGATGATTAAAGTAACCCTTGACTTCAGATAAAGAACAAGTTCATCAACAAGCAGATTTCTTGAACCTTCAGACTGCACTCATTCCCCCAGTGAAAATTTTTCTAACCTAACCGTTGTCGTTGCTGCTCGATTACAGGATCAGCGAGATACTCGTCGGACTGAATATGCTCTTCAATATCCCCGCCCAAAGTTTCGATTAAAGCTTCTGTGCGTTTAGAACAATCGGGACCTTTTGTTCCAATGACTTTCAACTGAACCTTTCCATACTTGTCGATCTTTACCTCTATCTCTTCAGTGCTCATAACAATGTCCTTCGCAACACCATCCTGATTTCACCACTTCGGTCAACCTTCTCCTCAACTAGCTCATACCCCTCTGCGCCAAGTTTGTCGATAGTCGCGGCCCGACCATAACCTTGGACGAGTTTTGAAGCGAAGTCAGCTTGATTGATTCCCATCATTGACCAGTCTGCAACCATTTCATATGTTGACGAGTTTTTTACAAAACCAATTTCGTAATGGCCGCGGCTTGGTTTTATTTTGAATTCTGCTGAGGTTTTCTTACCCGACCAACCAGAGACAGTAGCCCCTGGTAAAACTTCGTATCCAAGTTTTTCCAGGGCAGATTTAATAGTTTTCGCATCAGTCATCTTCGTTTTTACTCTGGTGAAATGAGACATCGCTTGTCAACACCGAATTTGCAATGAGCAGTTCATGAGCACAGCATAAGCTTGAGGATTTTAAATTCAAAATCGCTAATAATCTCTCACCTTTACACCCCGTGTGTAGGTTATTGCTTGTAATCATCCAGACGATCTGAGGGGCTTGGCCCGTTGAAGATCACCAACCGGTCTCAAGTCGGTGGTAACGCCAAGTTCGATGAAAGGAAGAATAATGAGTGAAAGTAACCGTGAGAAGCGTGTCTACATGAAGCCGAATAAACCGGCAACGGAAATGACCGAAGAAGAAATCCATGCGTTTGCCGAAGAAATGTATAGCCGCATAATGGGCACTTTGCCCGAGCGCGAAGAGAGCGACGAAAAGTAATTTATCCACCCCAAAAGTGTCGATAAAAAATATTTTTAGTACCTACGTAGTAGGTACTAACCCGAACCTGATGTTACAAACCGTGCAAGACCGGTGCTTATAGTGCTGACCCTCATTCACCAACCACGAGGATCAACCTTGCTCGACGAACCAACACCG
>Ga0172373_10006634_pt1 | contig 15323 bp, 14 predicted proteins | sample Lak10m_2_FD_114546 | JGI IMG/M metagenome (GOLD analysis project Ga0172373, IMG submission 114546) | Freshwater microbial communities from Kabuno Bay, South-Kivu, Congo - kab_092012_10m | ecosystem: Environmental > Aquatic > Freshwater > Lake | place: Democratic Republic of the Congo...
GGCTACTCCTCGTCGTCCATCTCGGCGAACAGCTTCTCCGCCTCGGCCTGGACCCGGGCGAAGAGCGCCTCGTCCTCGATGTGGGAGAAGGACTCGTCCCCCTCCTCGCCGACCACGTAGTGGAAGATGAAGACCTCCGCCGGAGCGTCCTCGTCCTCCTGCTCCTCCGCGGGGGTCAGGAGCGCGTAGGACTCCTCGTCCAGCTCCACCACCGCGAGGAAGTGGAACTCGCGCTCGTTGCCCTCGGCGTCCTCGAGGACCACGACGTCGTCCTCCTCCTCCTCGTCCTCGCCGCCGAGTTCGCCGTTCTCGACTTCTTCGTCGTGGGCGTGGCCGTGGTCGTGATCGTGCGGAGGCTTGCCGGGCATGGAGGCACCAGGGTGGGCGCCGCCGGTAACCCCCACCGGCCGGCCCGCCTACCCGTTCTTCGCCTCGAAGGCCTTCATGAAGTCGACCAGGACCCGCACCGAGTCGAGCTCCAGGGCGTTGTACATCGAGGCCCGGATCCCGCCCGCGGAGCGGTGGCCCTTGAGCCCGTCCAGCCCGACCGCCTTCGCCTCCTTCACGAACTGCTCCTCGAGCGGCTCGGAGGGGAGGCGCCAGGTGACGTTCATCCAACTGCGCGAGCCACGCTCGGCGTGCGGGCGCCAGAAGCCCGAGCGGTCCAGCTCGGCGTAGAGGTGATCGGCCTTGGCCCGGTTGCGGGCGATGGCCCCGTCGAGCCCTCCGTTGGCCTCCACCCAGGCCAGGACGCGCTCCAGCATGAAGATGCCGAAGGTGTTGGGCGTGTTGTAGAGCGAGCCCTCCTTGGCGTGGACCCGGTAGTCGAGCATGGCCGGCAGGCCGCTCTCGGGCACCCGGGAGAGCGCCCAGGGGGAGAGGATGACGAGCGTGACCCCCGACGGGCCGAGGTTCTTCTGGGCGCCGGCGTACACGAGGTCGTGCTTCGCCATCTCCACCGGCACGCCGGCGATGTCCGAGGAGAGGTCCGCCACCAGCGGCTTGCCCTGCGCGTCGGGGGTGCGCCGATACTCGGTGCCGAAGATGGTGTTGTTGGAGGTGTAGTGGAGGTACACCGCCTCGTTCCGCACGGTGTAGGCCCCGTCGGCGGGGACGCTGCGGTAGTTGTTCGCGGCGTCGTCCCAGATGGCCTTGGCGTCGCCGACGAGCTTCGTCTCCTTGAGCGCCTTCTTGCTCCAGGTCCCCGTGACCAGGAAGTCCGCCGCCTCTCCGGGCCGGAGCAGGTTCAGCGCGTGCATGTAGAACTGCAGCGAGGCTCCCCCCTGGAGGAAGAGCACGGTGTAGTCGTCCGGCACGGACAGGACGCGGCGGGTGCGCGCCACCGCGCTGTCCACCACCGCCTGGAAGGGCTTCGAGCGGTGCGAGATCTCGCAGAGCCCGATCCCGGTGCCGTGCAGGTTGGGGAGCGCGTCCCGAACCTCCTGGACCACGGACTCGGGGAGCACCGCGGGACCGGCGCCGAAGTTGTGGATGCGACCGCTGGCCATCGATGCCTCCTAGACCGGTACCTGGGAAACGCTGAGGACGTGCTCACCCGCTTCGACGCGCAGGAGCGCGGCGGCGGGCAGGGGCCCGCTTAGCCCGATGCGGGCGCAGGCGGCCTCGCCCCCGGAGAAGATGATGTTCTGCATGTCCTCGATGTTGATGTGCGCCTCCCGGATCACCTCGAGGATCCCCGCCAGCACGCCCACACGGTCGGCGTGGCGCACCACGAGGAGGTGGGTGGCCGGGGTCCGGGTGGCGAGGTTCACGCAGTTGGGGATGGGCGAGCCGGAGGCGTAGGCCGCCACGATGCGCACCGTCTCCTCGCCCACGGCCTCCTCGGCCTCGTCGGTGGAGGCGCCGATGTGGTGGGTGCCCGTGACCCCGGGCAGGCCCACCACGGGGTCCTCGAAGGGCCCGTCGGAGCCCGCCGGCTCCTGGGCGTAGACGTCGAGGCCGGCCCGGAGGCCCTTCTCCTGGATGGCCCGCATCAGCGCCGGCCCGTCCACCACCTCGCCGCGCGCCGTGTTCAGGAAGATCGCGCCGGGCTTCATCGCGGCGAAGACGGACTCCCCGATGCGGCCGCGAGTCTCCTTGGCGAGCGCGAGGTGCACGGTCACCGCGTCGGCGTTGGCCACCGCCCCTTCGATGGTGGCGGCGCGGGTGACCCCCAGCGCGGCGGCCTTGGCGTCGGTCAGGCTGGGCGACCAGGCCACCACCTTCATGGCCATCGCCCGCGCCCGGACGATGACCTCCTGCCCGATCTGCCCGACCCCCACCACGGCGAGCGTGCGACCGGCCAGCCCGCGCGCCGCGCCGTACTTCTTCTTGTTCCAGCGACCGGCCCGCAGATCCACCGTGTTGTCGACGATCCGGCGGTCGGCGGCCACGAGGAGACCGATGGCGAGCTCCGCCACCGCGATGGCGTTCTTCCCAGGGCAGTTGGCGACGTAGACCCCCCGGCGGGAGGCCGCGGCGAGGTCGATCGTGTTCACCCCCGCGCCAGCCCGGATCACCAGCGCGAGGGAGCGCCCGGCGTGGAAGTCCGCCTCGGTCACGCGGGTGCTGCGCACGATGAGCACCTCCGGGTCCAGGGCGGCGATGCGCTCGGTCAGCGCAGGCCCGGCCGCCGCGGCGTCCACCGTGACCTGGCAGCCGATGTCCTGGAGCCGGCCGGGGACGAACGGGGCCAACTTGTTGGCGACGAGCACACGCACGGGAGCCTCCTGCGGCGCGCCTCCCTAACGAGGTCGGCAGGGTGGGGCCGCGCCGCGAGCGACGCTGCACATCCCGACAAAGGGAAGTAAAGAGCCCGCAGACGCGGCCGATAGGCCGATGGAGGCTCCTATGGCGCGGATTCTCGTGGTCGACGACGAACCAGGGATCCGGCGTGTCGTTCGACGGGTGTTGCGGCAGGCCGGGCACCAGGTGGACGACGCGGAGACCGGGGAGGCCGCCATCCCGATGCTGAGCGCCGGGGAGTACGAGGTCGCCCTGGTGGACTACAACATGCCGGGCATGAACGGGGTGGAGTTCCTCAAGCTCATCCGGGAGATCCAGCCTTTCTGCGCGCGCGTCATCATGAGCGGCTTCGACACGCCCGCGATGATCATCGACGCGATCAACACCGGCGGCGTCCACGCGATGCTGCCCAAGCCCTTCAACGACCGAAGCCTCTTCGAAGTCGTGGAGAAGGCGCTCCGCGACCGCCGGGGCCCCGAGGCCGACTCGCGCGCTCCCGCCATGCGGCAGTGGCGCGAGTGCGTGGAAGGCGGCCTGCTCTACCTGGACGTCCAGCCCATCGTGGCGGCCACCCACACACACCGGGTGGAGGCCGTCGAGTGCCTCCTGCGCTCCCGTCACCCCATCCTGTCCAGGCCCGACAAGATCCTCACCGCGGTGGAGACGGCCGGGACCGTGTTGGAGCTGGGCTCGGAGGTCAACCGCCTCGCCGCGGCCTGGGCCGAGCGGCTGAGCCCGGACATCCTCGTGTTCGTGAACCTCCACCCCCTCCAGCTCGGGGATCCCCACCTGCTGGACCGCTTCGCCCCGCTGGTGCCCCACGCCGACCGGATCGTCCTGGAGATCACCGAGCGGGCCGACCTCCACCAGAACAGCGGCTGGGAGTCGGCGATCGAGCGCCTGACCACCGCCGGCTTCCACTTCGCCCTGGACGACCTGGGCGCCGGCTACAACAGCCTCGCGCTGCTCGCCGAGCTGCAGCCCCGGTTCATCAAGATCGACATGAGCATCACCCGGGACATCCACCTCAAGCCACGGAAGCAGCGGCTGGTGGAGCTGGTGGCCCGGTTCGCCGCCGGGACCGAGCGCGTGGTGGGCGAGGGCGTGGAGACGGAGGCCGAAGCGCAGACGCTCACCCGATGTGGGGTCTCGCTGCTCCAGGGCTACCTGTTCGGGCGCCCGGCGAGCCGGTGGCCGCCCGCGGCGCCGGAGGGCGCGGGCGACGCGTAGCTAGCCCTCGTCGATGCCGTGCATGGCCACGGCGTCGCGGAGCTTGGGCTCGAACCAGGTGGACTTCGGCGGCATGACCTGGCCGGCGTCCGCCACCGCCAGGAGCTGGTCCATCGCGGTGGCGTGCATGTGGAACGCGACGGCGTGCGAGCCGGCGTCCACGAGCTTCACCAGCTCCTGCCAGCCCCGGATGCCGCCGATGAAGTCGATGCGCTTGTCGGTGCGCGGGTTGTCGATGCCCAGGAGGGGACGGAGGACGCGGTCCTGGAGCATGGAGACGTCGAGCGCTTCGACCGGGTCGGTCGGGACCTCACGGGCGGTGAGCAGGTGCCAGGAGCCGCCCAGGTACATCGTGATGCGCCCACGCCCGGGAGGCACCGGCGTGGAGGTGGGCTGGACGTCGAAGTGGGCCCGGATCGCCGCGAGCAGGCTCTCGGGAGTGTGCCCGTGGAGGTCCTTCACCGCCCGGTTGTAGGCGAGGATCTGGAGACCCGAGGCCGGGAAGAGGCCGGCGAGGAACCACGCGTGGCGCCCGGGGCGTCCGGCCCGCTGGCGGTGCACGATCGAGGCCGCCGCCGAGCGGTGGTGCCCGTCGGCCACGTAGGTGGCCGGCAGCTCCGCGGCCGCCGCGCCGATGGCCGCCACTGTGGCCGGATCGCTGATCCGCCACAGGGTGTGGACCACCCCGTCCTCCGTGGTGACGGTCCACTCCGGGGGCCGCCGGCTCCCCTCGGCGAGGATGGCGTTGAGCGCGGGCGTGTCCCGGTAGGCGAGGAAGACCATGCCGGTCTGGCAGCCGGTGGCGTCGATGTGGTCCACCCGGTCCTTCTCCTTGTCCGGCCGGGTGAACTCGTGCTTCTTGATGAGCCCGCGGTCGTACTCGTCCACGGAGAAGCAGGCCACGAGGCCCACCTGGCGGTGCTCCCCCATCTTCTGGCCGTAGAGGTAGTAGCTCTCGACGTCGTCCTGGACGAGCTCGCCGGCGGCGAGCATGGCCTGGAACTGGGCCCGTGCCGTGGCGTAGGCCTCGGGCGCGTGGGAGTCGGCGCCGGCGGGCATCACCGACTCGGGGCGGCTCACGCGCACGAACGAGCGCGGGTGCGCGGCCACCAGCGCGCGCGCCTCGGCTTCGCTCATCACGTCGTAGGGCGGGGCGACCACCTGCGCGGCGAGGGGGTTGGCAGCGCGGATGGCACGGAAGGGGCGGATCTGGGACATGGCGCCGTCTACCCTGGCGGACGGCGGGGCGGGAGCCCGGGTTCCGCTACTCGAAGAGCGGCGCGAGCGCCGCCGCGCGCGCGGCGACCTCCGGGCAGTACTTCCCGTTGGCGAAGAGCTCGCAGGGGTCGGCCCAGTCGGCCCGGTAGGCCATCTCGTCCACCGCCGCGTAGCGCAGCTCCCACAGCTTCTCGCCGCTCTCGGGGTCGAACTCCAGGGTGGTGGTGCGGTCGCCGGGGTTCGAGCTGAAGCACTCGGCGTGTCCCGCGCCGACCAGGATGTGCCCCGAAGGCAGGTAGTCCACGGAACCGAGGGTGGTCTCGTACCAGTCGTCCTCGGTCCAGGTCCAGTTCTGCGTGGCGGTCATCGCGGTGGTGTCGAGCGTGTACTCGACCGCGCGCGAGTAGCCGCGCTCGAACCCGTTGTCGTACACGAGGAGGCGGTCGCCGACGCGCTGGAGGCCGTGCTGGCACTGGGGGAACTCGGAGTCGGGCAGGCTGCGGCCCTCGGTGTCCAGGAGCCGGAAGTCGCCCCCGCGCCCGAAGCCCCAGAGCCAGTCGCCGCTCGCGGCGTCCACCGCCAGGGTCAGGTACTCGTAGCAGAGGTTGACCAGGAGCTCCTGGTGGTCCCCCTGGGTGACCACGTCCACCCAGTTGGCGTGCCAGGCGTCGTCGTAGCCGCCGGGGAGGTGCCCCTCGTCGATGCCCCGCTGCGAGTCGTAGGTCATCACGACCTCGTCGAGCTCGGGGTCCACGATTCGGGTCTGGAACCCCCGGAAGGCCGAGCCCGAGGGTCCGCGCACGGTGACCTCCTCGAGGGTGACCCAGCGCCCGTCGGCCACGCGCTTGCCGTCGTGGTGGAACTGGGTCTGCTCGTAGTCCGGGATGCCCTGTGCGCTGTCGTACACCTCCCCGTCGTAGAGGTCCACCAGGCGCGGCCGCGCGAGGGAGTTGGGCTCCCAGCCCCCACCCCACGCGAAGCGGTTCTCCCCGTGGTACACGAACTCGATCGAGGGGCCCACCCACTCGGGGAGCGTGTAGTACCACCGCACCCGCCCGGCGCGGTCGAAGACCAGGCTGTACTGCAGCTCCCAGTCGCAGTCCTCCGCGGCGTTCATGAGGATGTACTCGGAGCCGGCGCCGGACTCCGCGACGGGGATCTCCACCTCCGGGGCCGCCCGCGCCCCGCTCCGGGTGGTGTGCGTGAAGCGCAGCGGCTCCGCGCTGGATGGGCACACCGCGGCGACGGCGCAGTCGTAGGTCGCGTCGGCGAGGAGCCCGGGGAGCCGGAGCTGGTGGGTGGTGGCGGCGGTGGAGGACTCCACGAGGTGCACCTCGTCGGGGTCACCGTCGAGCACACACCGCATCGCCACGTCCGCCGAGCCGCTCAGCGCGACGTCGACAGCCAGCTCGTGGGACGTCCACGGCGTGGACGGGGTGGCCGACACCACGGTGACGCCCGCGTCCGTCTCGCAGGGCACGGAGGTCGAGGTGGAGCTCGAGGTGTCGGTGACCCGCCCGGAGTCGTCCTTGTTCTCCGAGGGGCCGGCTGCGCAGGCGAGGAGGAGGGGGAGCACGCCCGCAGGCTACCCCGGGCCGCCGGACCGGTTTGTGAACATCGTGTGCTCAGTCCACCAGGCGCTTGGGCGGCAGGCCATCCACCAGGAGCCGTCGTGCCTCCTGGAGCCGACGGTTCACCCGCCGCTCGGCCATCGGCTCGGCGAACCACCGGACGACGGCGAGGACCGGGAGCGGATCCCCGGTGAGCGCCCACGCAGCGCGCGCCGCCATCCAGGTCTTCAGGAGGTGGGCGTAGAAGATGCCGCGCACCACCACGTCGCCATGGATCCACGCCTCGATCACGCCGTCGAGCTCGTCCACGCGCCCATCCGCCAGCAGCGCCGCCGCGTGGCCCACCGCCGCGGCATCGCGTCGGGCGAGGGCGCGTCCCAGCGCCTCGGGGTCGGGCGTGGTCGGGTCCACCGCCGGGCGGGGGCCGTCGTAGGCCCGGGCGGTCGCCACGAAGTGGCCCGCCATGAGGAGCAGGCGCCAGCGGAGCTCGGGAGCCAGGCGGGGGCCGGCCTGGCGCACCGCGTCCGCCACGGTGAGGCGGTGGGTGACGTCCAGCCAGCCGTCCTGGACCCCCTCCCGGAGGTCGATGTCCGCGTCGAAGCGGAGCAGCCGCTCGGCGGCCGCGTGGGTCAGGGCGGCGACGGCGGAGTCGAAGCGGACCCCGGAGCCGAGCCGGGCGAAGCTCTCCCGCGCGTCCGCGTCCACCAGGGCGTCGACGGCGAGGGGGGCGTCGCCACGGTCCAGGGCCGCGAGGTCCACCGTGGCCAGGCGGTGACGCCAGCCGGCCCAGGGCGGGAGCGCCTCCTCGCGGGTGCCCGTGGTGAGCCCGGCCACGAGCGCGCCCAGGACCAGGTCGAGGTCCAGGGGCTGGCGACGGGCCAGGGCGAAGGCCTTGACGGTGAAGATGAGCCCGTGCCCGAAGTCGAGGTGATGCACCGCGGCGAGCGGGAGCACCGCCGCCTCCAGCGCGTCGACCGTGGCCCCGGCCGCGACCATGTGGCGCACGATCCCTTCCGCCCCCGTCACGTCCTCCGCCTCGACGGCGGCGAGCAGGTCCGCGGCGTCCCCGGGCCGGGGCTCCGCCCGTACCCGAGGGGGCCGGCGGAGGTTCGCCTCCGCGGTGACATCCAGGGCGTGCGCGAGCTCCAGCGCCGCATCCCGGCCGGGCTGCTCGAGCAGGTCCAGGGCGTCCACGAGGGTGGGGAGGCCGTGGCTGGGGCCGTACTCGCCATGCCGCGCATCCCACTCCACCCCGAAGCGCACCACCTCCGCGGGGGCGGCCCCGGCGTCGAGGAGCCGGAGCAGGTCGCGGGCGATCCGCCCGTTGTCCCGGTCACGCAGCGCCTGGCCCAGGCTGGGCCAGATGCGCTCGCGGCGCGCCCCGGCCGGGGGCGGGGTGGGATCCACCTCCACCCGACCGTCCACCTCGCGCACCGGGAACGTGGCCACGTCCTCGTCGCCCATGAGGCAGGCGCCGGTCCGGGCGTCGAACTTGTAGTTGTGCCAGCAGCAGGTGAGCACCGGGCCCTTCAACGTCCCCTGCTGAAGGGGGTACCCCTCGTGCGGGCAGCGGTTGTCCACCGCGCACAACGTGCCGTCGTCGAGCCGGAGGACGGCGATTCGGGCAGCACCGTGGCGGGCAAGGGTGGCGGCGCCGGGAGCGAGAGCTTCCGAGGAGCAGACGGGGATCCAGTTCATGGGAGCAGTCTCGCCCGGGCCTGCCAGCACGTCGACCATCGGGACGACAGTCTGGCGTCGTGCTATGTTGCCGTCATGAGCGACGACATCTCGACACACCTGGCCAACAACCTGCGCCAGCTACGATCGGCGCGGGGACTGACCCAAAGCCAGATCGCCAAGCAGGCCGGCCTGCCGCGGGCCACCTGGGCCCACCTGGAGACGGGCGCGGCGAACCCCACCATCTCGGTGCTGTCCCGCGCGGCGGCGGCGCTCCGGGTCTCGATCGAGGAGCTGCTCACCGCGCCGCGGGGGCAGGGGCGCTTCTACCCCGCCGGCAGCCTGCCTCTGCGCACCCCGAACCGGGCCCGGGTCCGGCGGCTCCTCCCCGACCCCATCCCCGGCGTGGACCTGGAGCGCATCGAGCTGGACCCTGGGGTCCGCATGGTCGGGGCCCCCCACACCCCCGGCACCCGCGAGTACCTGACCTGCGAGCTCGGGCGGATCGAGCTCGTGGCGGGCGGGGAGAGCTGGCGCCTCGACCCGGGGGACGTGGTCGCCTTCCGGGGGGACCAGAAGCACAGCTACCACAACCCCGGGGACCGGGTGGCGGCGGGGTACTCGGTGGTGATCCTGGCGCCGCTGGCGCCCTGAGCCGACCCGCCGGCGCCCCGCTTCTCCGCGGGGGGGCGGGTTAGCACCGGCGCATGGCGAAGCGCTTCGACGGCTCGGTGGTGGTGGTGACGGGAGCGACCAGCGGGATCGGGCTCGAGGTGGCCCGTCGTTTCCGCGCCGAAGGGGCCCGCGTGGTCGGCACGGGGCGCGATCAGGCCCGCCTCGCGCAGCTCCAGTCCGAGGTCGACCTTGCCCTGACCCTGGACGTGACCCGGGACGAGAGCGTGGCCACCGTCGCCGCCGCCGTGTTGGACCGTTTCGGCGGGGTGGACGTGGTCGTGAACAACGCCGGCGTGGGCCTCTTCAAGCCCTGGGCGCAGACCCCGGTGACGGAGATCGAGCGGATCATGTCGGTGAACCTGTACGGCGCGGTGCGCGTCGCGCATGCCTTCCTCCCCTCGCTGATCGACCGGAAGGGGGTCCTGGTGCAGGTGGCCTCGGTGGCGGGTCGGCGCGGCTACGCCAAGCACACCGCCTACTGCGCCTCCAAGCACGCCCTCATCGGCTTCTCGGAGTCCCTGCGGGCCGACCTGAAGGGCACCGGGGCGAGCGTGGTCGTGGTGTGCCCGCCCGCGGTGCGCACGCCCTTCTTCGAGAACGCCGGGTACATGACCTTCGACGAGGACCATCCGAACCTCCAGCCCATGACGGCGGCCGAGGTGGCGGACGGGGTCCTCGACTCGACCCGCCGCCGCACCCGCACCGCCATCCTCTCGCCCCGCGCCCGTCTCCTCGACGCGCTCTCCTTCGTGGCCCCGGGCCTTCTGGAGCAGGTCCAGAAGTTCAAGTAGGGCAGGCCGGCGGCGCCGCCGGCCCGACGAGCTTCCGCCCGCGCACCCCGCGTTATCGGTCGGCGATGCGCCTGCTCGTCGTGGTCGAGGCCCTGTTCGTCGCCGCGTTCGCGGCCAGCGTGGTGGCGGCGCTCGCCCTCCGGGAACCTCCCCTGCCGGCGATCGACGTCGCCGCGCTCGCGGTGGGCCAGACCGAGGAGCGCTGGATGGGCATCTACCTGGGAGACCAGCACGTCGGCTGGGCGGTGAGCCGCGAGGCCCCGACCGCCGACGGCGGGGTGGTCGTCTCCCAGCAGTCGAGCTTCCGCGTCAACACCATGGGCTCGGTGCAGGACATCCTGCTCGCGGGGACGGCGCTGGTCGGGGCGGACGGAGTGCTGCGCAGCTTCGACTTCCTGCTCACCTCCCCGGTCAAGGCCGTTGCGCGGGGCGAGCTGCGGGGCAAGGTGCTGTACATCGACGCCGACCTCGGCGGCGACCGGCAGAGCTTCACCCTCCCCGTCCGCGACCCGCCCGTGCTGGCGATGACGCTCCCCCTCCAGCTGCGCGGAGGTGTGCTGGAGGCCGGCGCCACCTTCTCGGTCCCCTTCTTCGACCCGATGAGCCTCTCCACCCAGGAGGCGCGCGTGCGGGTGGACGCGCCCGAGGCCCTCCCCGACGGGGAGACCGGCTGGTGGCTGACCACGAGCTATGGCACCACCGAGGTCCGCCGGCTCGTGGACGCCCAGGGGGTGACCCTGCGCGAGGAGGCGGGGCTGGGCTTGAGCTCGGTGCGGATGACCAAGGAGGAGGCGCTCGACGTGGACGGGGCCGAGCCCCCCGACCTGGTGGCCCTGGCCGCCGCGCCGCTCGAGGGGAACCTGCCCGACGCCCGCTCCACCCACTTCCTGGCGGTGCGCGTGCAGGGGGTGGAGGCGTCCCGCCTCGCGCACGACCCTCCCCTCCAACGTATCGACGGCGACGTGGTCAGCGTCTCGGTGCCGCTCCTCGCGGAGCTGCCCACCCTCCCCGTGCGCGAGGATGGCCCGGACACGGTGGCGACGCTCTCGCTCCCGGCCGACCACGCCGACATCCGCGCCCGCGCCGCCGCGGTGGTGGGGGACGCCCCGGACCGCCTCGAGGCGGTCCGGCGCCTGAACCAGTTCGTCTACGAGTACCTCCAGAAGGTGCCGGTGGTGGGGGTGCCCAACGGGCTGGAGGTGCTGCGCTCGGGCAAGGGCGACTGCAACGAGCACACCGCGCTCTTCGTCTCCCTGGCCCGCGCCGCCGGCATCCCCGCCCGCATCGCCGCGGGCCTCGTCTGGAGCTCGCGCCTCGGCGACTCGTTCTACTACCACGCGTGGCCCGAGGTCCGGCTGGGAGGGCCCACCGAGTGGGTCCCGGTGGACCCCACCTTCGGCCAGCTGCCCGCGGACGCCACGCACCTCAAGGTGGTCAACGGGGATCTCGACAAGCAGATCGAGATCATGGGCCTCATGGGCAAGATCCGGCTCGCCCTGGTGGACGCGCGTTAGGCTTCTCGGCCCCGCATGATCCGCGCCCGTCAGATCGAGAAGCGCTACGGCAAGTTCACCGCCGTCCACCCCATGGACCTGGACGTGCAGGCGGGGGAGGTGTTCGGCTTCCTCGGGCTCAACGGGGCCGGAAAGACCACGACCCTGCGCATGCTCGCGGGCGTGCTCCCGCCCACGGCGGGCACGATCGAGGTGGACGGGCTCGACCTCGAGAAGGACCCGGTGGAGGCCCGGCGGCGGATGGGCTTCATCCCGGACCGGCCGTACCTGTACGACAAGCTGACCGCCCGCGAGTTCCTCACCTTCCTCGGCGAGATCTACGGGGTCCCCCGGGACGAGCTGGCGGCCCGCGTGACGGAAGGCCTCCGCTTCCAGGAGCTGCACGAGCAGGCGGACGCCCTGGTGGAGAGCTACTCCCACGGCATGAAGCAGCGGCTCACCCTGGCCGGCGCGCTCCTGCACCAGCCGCGCCTGCTCATCGTGGACGAGCCGATGGTGGGCCTGGATCCGCGCGGGCGCCGCCAGATCAAGGACACCTTCCGCTCCGTCGCCGCCGAAGGGCGCACCGTCTTCCTGTCCACCCACACCCTGGACGACGCCCAGGAGGTCTGCTCGCGCGTGGCCATCGTGCACCGGGGCCGCATCGCCGCGCTCGGCAGCCCGGGGGAGCTCATCGCGGGCGACGAGTCGCTCGAGACCGCCTTCCTCCGGGTCACGTCCGCGGCATGAGGCGCGGCCTGCTCCTCCTCGTGCTGACGGGCGCCTGCCTGCCGGCTTCGTATCGGCAGGCCCGCCGCCTGGAGGGGCGCTACGAAGTGGTGGCGCCCGGGGCCGGGTGGGTGGCCGTCCAACCGGGCGGCGCCGATCACGCCTGGTTCAACACCGAGCTGGCAGCGGCCATCTACACCGACTCCAACTGCGGGCCCCGGTACCAGGAGCTCGCCATCGAGAACCTCTCCACCGAGCTCTTCGGCGGCCTGCGCGAGGTGACGGACCGGAAGGAGGAGCGGCGGGCGGCGGGCGGTCGGGAGGGCATCCTCCGCATCGTGTACGGGAAGCTGGACGGCGTGGAGATGGCCGTGGCGGCCCTCACCGTGAACCGGGACGCCTGCACCTACGACCTCACCTACCTCGCCCCTCCCGAGCGCTTCGACGCCGGGCTCGCCGCCTACGACCGCGTGATCGACGGGTTCGCGCCGCGATGAGGAGCCCCATCACGGACTCGCTCGGCCACGTGGGGGGCGTCGCGCTGCTCACGTGGCGGACGCTGCTCGCCTTCTTCCGCCCGCCCTGGGAGTTCCGGCCGCTCATCTACCAGCTCGATCACCAGGCCCTCGGCAGCTGGTCGATCACCATGCTCACCGCAATCTTCTCGGGGATGGTGATCGCGCTGCAGTTCGCCACCGGGCTCGAGCCCTACGGCGGCAGCATGTACACCGGGAAGCTCGTCGCGCTGGCCACCATCCGCGAGCTGGGCCCGGTGCTCACCGCGCTCCTCGTGGGCGGCCGCGTCGCGGCGGGGTTCGCTTCCGAGCTGGGATCGATGGCGGTGACCGAGCAGATCGACGCCATCCGCGCCCTGGGCGCGGACCCCATCAAGAAGCTGGTGGCGCCGCGGGTGCTCGCCTGCATCATCGGGCTCCCCCTCCTCACCATGCTCGCGGACATCATCGGCTGCCTGGGCGGCATGGTGGTGACCGTGGCCGAGGTCGGCATCACGCCGCGCTTCTTCTACCAGCAGGTGCTGGACACCATCCTCCCCGTGGACCTCTGGCACGGCCTCGGAAAGTCGGTCTTCTTCGGCTTCTTCATGGGGATCATCGGCTGCTACGTGGGCATGCACACCACGGGCGGCACCGAGGGGGTGGGCCAGTCCACCACCCGGGCGGTGGTGACGAGCGCCGTCACCATCCTGGTCTCCGACTACCTGCTCACGCAGCTGTTCCTGAAGCTCTATGGATGAGCGCACCGAGACCCTGGGGCCGCGGCCCGGCGCCGGCAACGGCGAGCCCATCATCACCTTCCGCGGGGTGAAGAAGGCCTTCGGTCCGAAGGTCGTCTACGAGGACTGCACGCTGGACATCTACCGGGGGGAGACGATCACCATCATCGGGGGGTCGGGCACCGGGAAGAGCGTGCTGCTCAAGATGCTCATCAAGCTGCTCTCCACCGACGCCGGCAGCATCAAGGCGTTCGGCACGGAGGTCACGACGCTGGACGAGCGGGGCATCCTCCCGCTCCGGAAGCGGATCGGCATGCTGTTCCAGGGCGCGGCGCTCTTCGACTCGCTCACCGTGGCCCAGAACATCAAGTACGGGCTGCGCGAGCACCATTGGGGCACCGAGGCGCAGATGGACGCGCGGGTGGCCGAGGTGCTGGAGATGGTGGGCCTCCCGAACACCCAGCAGCTCAAGCCGGCGCAGCTCTCGGGCGGCATGCGCAAGCGCGCCGGGCTGGCCCGCGCCATCGCCATCCAGCCCGAGGTGATCCTCTACGACGAGCCCACCACCGGGCTCGATCCCATCAACGTCCGCCGCATCAACGGCCTCATCCTGAACCTGCAGGCGCGCCTGGGGGTCACCTCCATCGTGGTCACCCACGACATGGACTCGGCCTTCACCGTGTCCGACCGCTTCGCCATGCTCCACGAGCGCCGCATCGCCTTCGTGGGCACCAAGGAAGAGACCCTCGCCTGCGACGACCGCTACATCCGCGAGTTCATCGCCGGCGGGCGCGGCACGCTCGACGAGGACGTGGAGTAGGCGCCGGTCCGGCTCAGGCGCCGTCGGTCGCGTCGCGGAAGCGCACCCCGGGCCACATCGACAGCCCCTTGTCGCGCCGGGCGTGGGTGGCCGGGTTGGTGAGCTCGAAGCCGGTGCGGACCAGCGAGCGCCCCACCAGCCGGCCAGCGCGGGCGGCGAAGCCGGGGTTCACCCGGAGCACGCGGCGGAGCCGCCGCCGGACGTGGCGATCGCCGAGCCAGCGCGCGAGGTCCCGGACCCGCTGGGAGTCATGGTCCTGGCAGGCGTACAGCCGCTCCTTGTACCGTGTCAGGTCCGCGAGGGTCACGCCGTCCAGGGGGAGGTGCATGGCGTTCGCAAGGATGTGGTCGTACTCCTCCCAGGCCCCGCCCCGGAGCAGCCCGGCGGCGCGCGCGCGCTCGTACATGGTCGTGCCCGGGTAGGGCGTGGTCACCGAGACGTTGCTCGAGAACGGGCGGATCCGCCGGAGCAGGGTCTCGGTCTTGGCGATGGTGGCGTCGCTCTCGCCCGGGTTCCCCACCATCAGGTAGGCGTGCGTGAGCACCCCCTCCTCATGGCAGATCGCGAAGACCTCCTCGATCTCCTCGACGCGGACCCCCTTCTTCATCTCGTTGAGCACGCGCTGCTCGCCCGACTCCACCCCGAAGGCCATCAGCACGCAGCCCGCCTGCTTCATCAGGCGGATCGTGGGCCGGTCGAGCCCGCGCACCCGGGTCTGCACCCGCCAGAACAGAGGCGTGTTCCGCGAGAGCAGGGCCTCGCAGAGGGCGTGCACACGCGGCTTGTGGATGGCGAAGGTGTCGTCCGACATGACCACGAGGTCGAGCGCGAAGCGCCGCTGCAGCCACTCCATCTCGTCGAGGATCCGCTCGGTCGAGTGCGCGCGGATCTCGGTGCCGAAGAGCTCGAAGAGCGTGGGCTGGCAGAAGGTGCACCGCGCCGGGCAGCCCCGGCTCGTGTACATCGAGAGCTCGCGGTAGCCCTTCAGCGCGAAGTACCGCTCGAGCGGGAAGTCCGAGGGGTCGGGGATCGGGAAGCGATCGATGTCGTCGGGGAAGGCCTGGGTCGGAGTGCGGACCATCGAGCCCCCCCGGCGGAAGGCGACGCCGGGGACCGTGGCCGGGTCGCCGCCGGCGCGCA
>Ga0172373_10006636_pt1 | contig 15320 bp, 11 predicted proteins | sample Lak10m_2_FD_114546 | JGI IMG/M metagenome (GOLD analysis project Ga0172373, IMG submission 114546) | Freshwater microbial communities from Kabuno Bay, South-Kivu, Congo - kab_092012_10m | ecosystem: Environmental > Aquatic > Freshwater > Lake | place: Democratic Republic of the Congo...
ATTATCCCGAATCGAAGAGAAGGGCGCACTTAGGCAAACTAGCGTTTGCGTGCGCTCTGCGAGGCCAACATTGGCCTGACGGCCAGCCAGCCGCGCCCATGGCGCGGCTGAACAACGACGCAGAGCCACCGCCCTTTGTGCCATCCGGCAAAAAGGACGATGCAAGGAAACCCAAGAAAGGAAGACAACCCACCCTAGAGACCCCCAGACTATGCCAGCCATCGGCTACCATTTTTCCGCGAAAACCATCAGCCGCAGCCGTGGTCAAAGCGCGGTTGCGTCGGTATCTTACCGAACAGCGGAAAAACTGAAAGACGAACGGCTGGACAAAATTTTCGATTATACCCGCAAGCAGGGCGTGGAATTTACTTACCACGCCGCACCGAAGACCGCGCCCGACTGGACGCAGGACATCGGCCAAGTCTGGAATGCGGTCGAGAAAGTCGAGAACCGGAAAAACTCCACGCTTGCGCGGGAATATGTCGCCGCCTTCCCGCACGGAATCACCGAGCAGCAGCGTGAATTTATCCTGAAAGACTTCATCCGCGAAGAATTTACCCGCAAGGGCTTCATGGCAACCTCCGCGATCCATTCGCCCGCACCGGACGGCGACGAACGTAACGTTCACGTCCATATCCTGTTTTCAGAAAGGCCACTGGATGAAAACGGTTTCGCAAAAAACAAAGACCGCCGCTTTTCCAGCTACGAAAACCGCGAGGAAACACTAGGACACCTCAAGGAAAAATGGGCGGAACTGGGCGCAAAGCAACTCGAACGGGCGGGGTTTACTCTTGAGGCTGAACGCTGGCGGCACGGTCACGAAACATTGGAAAAACAGCAAGCCGCCGCACTTGCGCGGGGCGATAGTGATTATGCTGAACAGTGTGACCGTGAAGCAGGCAAGCACCTCGGCGTCACCGCCACGGCGATAGAACGGGAAGGCAAGGCCAGCGACCGTGGCGACCTTAACCGCGACATTGAGAACCGCAACAGCGAACGCCAGGAAATTAAGGTAGAACTGGCCAGCATCGAAAAACAACAAGCCGCGCTTGAACAAGAACCGGAAGTCCTTGCCTCGCGCACACTGGATGAATACGGGCAACGCATGGCGGCCAGAAGAGCCAACCCCAACCGCGATTATTCCGCCCTGCATGAAACCCATGCCCAGGTTGCCGCCCGATTGAAAGAAAGCCATGCCGAACCGAAGGCCATTACACCGGAAAGCACCGTTCAGGAAAAACAGCCAGCCCAAAGTCTTGAGCAAAACCGCACCGTCGCGAATGAGATTTCACAGACCGAAGCCGATAGAAACCGAGGTGAACGTCTCCGCCGCCTGTTGGAAGAGCAAAAACAAAAACGAGCGCGAGACCGTGGCGGCCACGAACGCTAAACCGACCGCACCACAGCCACCGTGCGGGAGGGAAGCAAAGACAGGCCAGTAGGCAAAAGGGCAGGGCGGGTCACTGGCGACCGCCGCCCCTGTTCGGCTTTGCCGGACGGACAACCCGACAAGCCCGCCTGAACCGGATCAAGCAGACAAAAGCCAAAATAAAAACCGCTGCAACCGTCAAACTGGCTGGCAACTTCCGCACCGCCGCCGTGAATTTTTCCGGCCTTATGCCCCGATCAAAAATCAGCCCCCGGCAAACTTTTCAAGCCGCGAAAGCGGCCACCAAGACAGCGAAACACAGCAACCAGGTAGCCCATCGTGCCGCGCAAGTATTGGCCGAACAACTAGCCGCGCTAAAAGACAAGGAACACCACACCCTGGGAAAGGCGGCCAGCCAGACTTGCGGACGCTATGACGGCGAGCTTGCCAGGGATGAATCCGGACAGATCATCGGCCTCTATCGCCGGAGCGGTTATCAAGTGTTCTTTCACGCGATCAAGTGAAGTTATTCATGTAAATTCGTCCCCAGCGTCTTAAAGCGCGGATCAGCAAACCACAGGGCTTTTTTACCCTGAATCGGATTGCTGTTTTCAATGAAGACAAGCTGTTTGCCGTCGCGCATCACCATCAGCTCATCGGGGAAAGCCAAGTGGCGTTGCATGGCATCCGTACTCCAGCTTTGTGTTGACGTGGTGCTACTGCCACCGCCGCCGCCTAAAGATTGGGCAAAGTTCATAGTTTTGGCAAAAGCGTTATTAATAGTAAACTTCTCCACCGTCGTCACGCCGCAGAGCTTGGAGAAATAGTCGGCGGTTTTCTGGTCACGGCTGCCGAAATATTGCAGAACGCCGGAATTGCCGATGAAAGTCTCCCAGCCTCGACCATAAATCCGTTCAATCTGGGAAAGGTCTTGCACGATGCCCCACAACTGCATTCCGAAGCCCGCCATTAAGCCGTAAGCCTGTTCCACCATCGTCAAGCGACCAAGGGCGGCCATTTCATCCAGCAGGAACAGAATCGGCTTATCTGGCCGCACGGCGATGTTGCGGGCATTGACGGTAATGGCTTGCTGGACGAGCAAACGCAACCACCGCCCGAAGGTTTCGAGGCGATCCGCAGGCAGGACGAGGTAAACGGTCATTTTGGAGGATTTCAGCTCTTCAAACTTGAAATCCGAACGGCTGAGGTTTTCCCGAATGCGCGGGCTATCCAGAAAATGGGTGTGGGATTGCAGGGAAGCCAGGACATTGGCACGGAGCTTGTCCTCTTTTGAGATCGTTCGCGCCGCCGTGCTGTTGATGATATTATTAGGGTGGCTACCCATGCGAATGAGGGTTTCGTTGAGCGTGTCACTGTCAGACACAATAATGTCGCGCACCCGTCCGAGAGTGCGCTGCCCTTGTTCATAACTGTCTAAAGCGACATACAAGATGATGCCCATTAAGAGGGCTTTGGCTTCCATGTCCCAAAAGGGGTCACCGTTGCCTGACCGTGGGGTAATCATGGAGTCCGCCAGCATCATAGCGTTTTCGCTGATGTCCTCATCGTCCGCTGAAAGCCAATCTAGCGGGTTGAAACAGGATGCCACCGCGCCCGTGATGCCCCAAGGGTCAACGATATGGACGGTTTGGCCGAGACCATTAGCACCCCGCCGCATCGCCGTGACGCGGGCATTTTCGCCTTTGGGGTCAATCACCAACACCGAACCCTGATAGGTCAACAGGTTTGGAATAATGGACGACACGCCTTTGCCGGAACGGGTCGGGGCAACGGTCAAAAGATGACGATCGCCCGTATAATTCAAAGAGCTACGGCTGTCCCATTCTTCAAAGTCACCCAGAAACAAGCCGTTATTGTTAATCACCCCGTGCTGTTCCAAATGTTCCAGCGTCGCCCATTCAGCCGAGCCGTATATTGTCGATTTTTTCTTTTTGGTTTGCTGTGATGCCGTTGGCGGCGTCTTGTCGCGCAGGAAATACAAAGCGACGGCCAACGCGAGAAGGAAGGCAACGACCAGCCGGACGGTCTCGAAATAATAAAAGGTTGCCAGCACTGCCACGATGATAAGGGCATAGATGAACCATTTGCGGACGTTGCGCAGCTTATAACTGAAAAAGATACCAAACAACGCCCCGATAAAAACCGCAATCAGGATTTGGATCGAAGCGTCTATGAGCGGTTGCCAATAATAGGCTTGGCTGAAGGTGTCGTCAGGTGTCCCGTAATAATCGTTTTGGCCGTAGGCAAAGGCTAAATCAGGGAAAAGAGTTATGAGAAGCAACGAACCTATTAGATAAATCCTTATGATTTTGCTGGCATTCATCATGTATCCCCCGCTTTTTTATCATAAAAGCGGCATTGAATCACAACGGGGATATTTAGTAAATAAATTGTAGGAGCGATCATCGAGTGGGTTTTTTATTCGATTAAAATAAGGTTGCCATATTTTTTTCCGGCTATTAATGTATGTCTGTTAAATTAACCGAAACTAAGTAAGCAGGGTAGGGCATGGCTAGAGAAACGATTTATAAACTCAAGCCGACCTATATCGCCCATAACATCAATAGAGTCAAAACGGGCGAGGCCGATTCCTGCTAATTTTCTGTTTTGTGGTACATTTCAGTCTCATACCTATATAATATAGCTTGACCGTTTGAAGCACATTCAAATTTTTAATCAGATGGAAGTTGCATGAAAGTTTTACGTATAGGCACTAGGAAAAGTGCAATGGCTTTAGCCCAAACAAATGAAGTTGCCCGACGGTTAAAGGAAATTAATCCGGATATTTCTATCGAAATAGTTACCCTAGACACTAAGGGAGATCAGGATCAAAAAAGTAAGCTAGATAGACATGGTGGAAAAGGTGGGGCGTTCATCTCAGAAATAAGGGAAGCACTCATACAAAAGCAAGTCCATGCAGTAATGCATTCTTTAAAAGATATGCCAGGAAATGAGGAGACGTTAGGGTTTGTGATTGCAGCCTATTTGCCTCGCGAATCGCCTGCTGATGTATTATTAATTCGCCAAGATTTATCATTCGATACTTTTAAAGAGAAACAGGGGGCAGGCTTTAAAGTTGGTACTAATGCAGTGCGGCGAGCGGCTTACATTCATCGTCTCTTTCCAAAGGCCGAAGTTATTCATTATCGAGGAGCAGCAGATACAAGAGTAAGAAAACTCGACACTAATGCACTCCAACATTTACCTGATGGTGGAGAAGTTGGACCGGCAGATGTGCTTGTCATGGCGAAATCTGGTCTTACACGAGTTAATTTGTTACATCGAGCTGTTTACGAATTCCCTATAGAAGACATGCTACCCGCTGTGGGTCAAGGTATTGTAGCTCTTGAATGTATGGAAACGGATTGGAACGTCCGTGAGTGTTTAGCGCATCTTGACGACCCCGTATCCAGATCATGTGCGCTCGCAGAAAGAGAAGTATTATGGGTTCTAAATGGACATTGTAATAGCCCTATCGCTGGATATGCAACATTCGTTGATGCTACTAATATTCTTCTTATGGCTGAAGTTATTAGTGAGAAAGGTGACAAGCTCATTAAATCAGTTAAGACTGGTTTAGCAAATAGACCAAGAGAAATTGGACGTGAAGTAGGTTTCGATTTACTTAAGAATGGAGCCAATGAAATCATAGAAGGGTCAAGGTGAGAATTGGTATATGCTTATTGCCAGAATCTTCTATGGTTACCCTAGACGATTCTAAATTGTTCTAGGATTTTTCATTTATAAATCTCGCCAGCTCAAGTCCTCCGTATGTAACGATAAAATCTGCACCAGCACGAATTGCTGCTGTAGCATGTTCATAGAACATGTCTTGTGAATATGGGGTGTTTTTGAACATCATGTACTCTCCAGATACTGAAAACACCCCAGTCATGACCCCAGTTTTTTCTTTAATATAAGAAATAAGATCAAAAGAAAATAAGCTGGGCTGCATCATTAAAATATCAGCTCCTTCTGACAAGAAAGACTTAGCCATACTCAAATATTGATCGGTACGGATGGGATCTATTTGGAAGGCTTGTCTCTGTTCACCATTTCCAGTGTCCATTCTTTCTCTGTATCCACGGTAAAGAGCAGTACGTAATGTCAGATGAGGCATAATAGGAACATGATTTTTGTGTTCATTATTTAACTTATCGCGAATTGCCCTAATAGCCCCCTCAGCCATAATAGCAGGTCCTAGAATATCAGCTCCTGCTTCAACTTGCATAAGTGCATGGGTTGATAAGATGTCAAATGATTTCTTAACATCTAAAATACCATTATTATCTCTTAACACACAATCTCCGTTTTCTGTGTATGAGCATAAACAAGTATCTGTTATAACACACATGTTTGGAGTATATTCTTTAACAGCCTTTATCGCTCTAAGTGATAAGTTTTCTTTACATATGGCTTCCGCAGCATCTTTGCTTTTATTAGTTGATTTAGTGAACAACTTCACTGCGTGTATACCTTGTTCCTGAATGCTAATTGCGTAAGCACCTAATTTATCTATCGTAACCGTAGGTAATCCATCAAATCTTACTTCATGCTCTTCAGTAACTAACACAGCAACAATAATTTGCCGTGGTTCTATCCGATAAGTCGCCATGAATTGGCGAACTGGTTTTGTGCCTCTAAGTCTGTTGATACCAAAAATATTAGACGAATTTTCATAAATATTGTCTTGTGTTTCCATAATTACTATTGTTTTTTTGTAGCAACTAAAATTCCTGAATCATAGTTTAGGAATATCATTTCCATATCATCCCTACCTGTTATTTCTTCTCTGAATGATTTTATTCTATTTTCATGATCAATAGGCCATGTCTCTTGTGGCAAAAGATCATCAACAACATAAATGCCACCAGGCTTTAATGCTTTGATTGCTAAATCAAGCCTAGAAAATTTTCCGGGACGAAAATCGGCGAATATAAAATCAAACTGCTGATCATTATCTGCTAAGAAGTCCATAGCATCCATACATAATAAATGTAGTCGTTTATCTGATCCTAAATAATGTTCTGCTATCTTAATAAGCTTGGAATCTATATCTATAGAAATAAGAGAAGATTCCTTGTCCATACCATCAAGCAACCAGCACGCAGATAAACCTGTGCCCGTCCCTATTTCTAAGAACTTACCCATTGGCTTCGAGGCAGATAATGCCCTAATGAGCGCCCCTGTTTGTATTGTAGATGCCATTTTGAAATTAATTTCATCAGTGGACATTTTCAGTTGGTTATATATTCTTGGGAATCGAACAGGCCAGTGCATTCAATATCCTTTGTAAATTTGGACATTCTCCTACAACCTTCAAATAAGGTCTAGTGTCAAAGGGTTGCAATTCGATGCGGGACAATTTCCCTTTCATGGCTGTTTCAAGCTGTTATAAAGCGTTGCACGGCAAACATTAAGCAGTTTGGCGACAGTTGCCGGACTTTCGCCCCTGTCCAGTAATTCGCGGGCGTGTTTGCGCTGATCGTCGGACAGCGAAGGCCGTCGTCCCAATTTCACGCCGCGTTTCTTGGCGGCCTTCAATCCAGCTTGAGTGCGTTCCACAATCAACGTCCGCTCGAATTCCGCCAAAGCCGCCAGCATGTGGCCTAGCAAACGCCCTGCCGCGCTTTCGGTGTCTATGGCTTCGGTCAACGATAGGAAGGAGATTCCCTTCCCTTGCAAACTTGCCAGCACCTCCACCAAGTGTGACAGTGACCGCCCTAGCCTGTCTAGTTTCCAGACAACAAGCGTATCGCCTGCCCGTAGCGATTCCAGGCAGCGCGTCAATTCTGGCCGCTTGCTGGTTGCCCCGCTGGCCGTGTCGGTGAAGATATGCTCACAGCCCGCACTTTTCAGCGCGGCAATCTGCAAATCCGCTTTTTGATCGTTGGTCGAAACCCGTGCATAGCCATATTTCATGGCCTAATTATTAGACAAATTTATTAGACACACAAGCCATTGATTTTATGCGTTTCTCATTTTGTCTAAAAAACCTTCGTTTGTTAGACAAATGTGGTGTTTTTATGTATTGACATTGTGCGCACGCATCAGCTATAAAGAGGGAAGAAATTTTTATGGAGGCAATCCCATGCTGACCACCGAGACAAACGAAGGTAGCGGCCAGACCCGCGACATCAACATTAACATCCGAGCCAAACGCCAGCAGCGCGACCTGATTGACCAGGCCGCCGAGCTGCTAGGAAAAACGCGGTCAGATTTCATGCTGGAAACGGCCTGCCGTGAGGCGGAAGACGTGTTGCTGGATCAACGCATTTTTGCCTTGGATGCAGAGGCGTTCAAGAAATTCCAGGCCATTCTGGATGCACCGCCCAGAGAGAATCCAAAACTGCGCCAATTGATGGCAACCAAAGCCCCGTGGGAGCTTTGATTTGTCTGACGCTAAACAATGGAGTGCGCCCGCACCGTTGACTGCCGCGCATCATGTAGCCGATTTTGAATGTGGCGAAGCAACGCTTGACCAGTGGCTTAAAACACGGGCTTTACGCAATGAAGGGCGTGGTGCTTCGCGCACTTATGTCGTTTGTGCCGATCATCAGGTGGTGGCTTTCTACTGTTTGGCGACGGGTTCAGTCGCCAGTGAACTTGCGCCTGGGCGGATTCGCCGCAACATGCCCGACCCGATTCCGGTCATGGTGTTAGGGCGTTTGGCGGTTGATTTGGCTTGGCAGCGTCACAGCCTGGGCAAGGCTCTTTTGCGCGATGCGATTTTGCGCACGATCCAAGTTTCCGAAATTGTCGGTGTCAAGGCTCTTCTGGTTCACGCGCTTTCCGATCCGGCAGTGCGTTTCTATGAAGTTAACGGATTTTACCCATCACCAACAAATCCAAGGACGCTTTTTCTGCCATTATCCGAAGTGTAATAGGGTTTCGAGATGAAAAACGATGATATGGAACTGGTGCGGGGCAGTGGCAATGTTTTCCGCGACTTCGGACATCCCAATGCAGGACTAGAGCAAGCTCGCGCTATTGTGGCCGCGAAAATTATTGGCATTCTCGATGACCGCAAGCTTTCAACACGCGATGCCGAAAAGCAAACAGGGGTTTCCCACTCCGAATTTTCGCGCATCCGTAATGCACAACTTCGCCGCTTCACGCTTGACCGGATGATTACGATTCTTGGCAAACTCGATGAAGAGGTTGAAGTCAACGTCACCTTCCGCCCTCGCCACCACGAGACTGTTACGCCTCAACTTTTGTAAGGCGTTTACGATCATCGCAAGACTAGGCCGGAAGATAGCACGACGTTCAAGGTTATTGAAGGCTTCGCACAGGGCAATAAATTATGCGATGTTTTTTTGACGTTCTTTTAATGCACTGCCCCATTCTTTGAGTGCTTGAATATCTTGAAGAATTTCATCAGGAATAGGAACATCACCATTTCTTGCGCTTGATGGATCATGGGCATCCACTATATCGCAACATTTTTTGAATCCCGCATGGAAAGAATCGCAATCAGCTTCAGATAGAACCGCCACCTTCTTGAGGTCTTTGGTGTTTATGTAATCCCTATGTCTTTGTACGACACGAGAAAATGCAATATCTTCAAGCGCACGTTCCCATGAGGCTCTTAGATTATTATAGATACTAGCCGCTTGTTGGCGGTATTCATCATCCTGATTATTTTCATATGATGTTCGTGCTTCTCGACAGGCTTTTTCTAGTTTGTCAATCCTGTCTTCTACGCTTTTACCCTGCCAAGGTAGGCCATCACTGACCATCCCATTACCCAACGCACCACGACCTATGGTAATAAATTTAATAGGCCGCCCTTCCCTATAGGACAGATCATTCAAATCATTTACGAATACAAGATCGTGGGTCAACACAATAACTTGACGATTTTTTGTTTCTTCAACAAGCCGTTTAGCAACCCGTTTTCTCCAACGATGATCCAATGACGAGACAGGATCATCGAATACGATTGCTGAACGGTGCATAGCAGTCGCGAGCTCAGTTAGAAAGGCCGCTAGAGCAACACAGGTTTGCTCCCCTTCACTTAGAATCACACCAACCTTTGCATCCGGTTTCGCAAACAGACGTATTTGATATTGTGGGGAGCCAAGTTTGCCCCCGGATCGAACCATTTCAACGCGCACTTTATCAGCAGCAAGCTTAACTATTTCCTCTTGGAACTTGTCACGAAGCCGTGGTGTGATAATTGAATCCGCAATATCATTACCTAGCTTGGTTATTGTGTTAGTCGCAGTGTCTGTAAGACATTCTCCGAGAAAATGGATGTTTTTAAGCCGGTTGATTTCATCCTTTACCGTTGACAACATGCCATGCAAAATCGCCCTGTCTGATAATTCCGAAAAATCCTTCTCTAGTTTCTTCCGTTCTTCCCCAGAGGCGGCTTTATCAAGCTCTAGTGCATAGTCGCGGATAGTTTTTTCAAGATTTACTAGCGATTCATGTGGATTTTCCGCTATTGCCGGAAGGAGAAGAACTGTTGAATTCTTTAATGCCTTTACTAGCAAATAGCGTCTAAGCCGAACTGAAGCTATAAACCTGTGCGTTTGTTTGGCAAGGTCTGGCCTTTGAATGGCAATCTCTCGAAGGGTTGGTTTCAAAGACCTGTAATCTAAATTTTGCCCAGCAAATTTTTTATAAGCGGCCTTAAAGGATGTCTCCGCCTCTTGTGCATGTCGTTCGGTATCATGCTTAATGAAATCCTCGAACCGAGCCATTCTTTCATGGGCTTCATTTGATAGCGGTTGCTGACAAAGAACACAAAGGGTGCCATCTTCTGATGGGGGAAATGATTGATCTGGATAAGCATGGGTTGAATATTGTCGTGCGGAATCCCATAGAATGCGCCAGGCTTCGCTTCCAATACCCTTAAGTGATTCACCGGAAAACGCTTTCTCGGCGGCGATCCGTGCAGCTTCTCGTTTTAATCTGGCATCTTGGGCGAGGCCGGAGATTTTTTGTAATTCATCGTCAGTGGCTTGCCCTGATATAAGGGCGATGGAATTAAGCAATCCTTTGATATTGTTGGCCTTAATTTTCTGCTCTGTGGCCGCCGTTGCAGGGTTTTTGGATAAGTCTTCTCTAAGACGTATCAAACGAGCATTCTCCTCCTCTGATAGAGTGCCTAAAACAGAGATACTTTGAATATCGGTTTTGTGATCCAACGACGCCAGTTTCTTCCCGACTACAGTGTCACTCTTCCAAGTAGGGGTGGAAAAAATTGGATTACGAACTTTCTCAAGTTGCTTCTGTTCAGTGGAAAGAGCGTCTTTCACTCTCTGGCAAGCACTTGCTAATTCATCCGGCACATCTAGTCCGAAAGGACGGAAAGCGACTTCATTTTTGTCATTTATATGAACAGCGGCGCAATTACTATCAAAGACACTGACGGCTGAAAAAATGGGATGAGGCTTATCGGCATTTTGCCATATCTCTGGTGATTGTGCGGCTCCCCCTATGTTGTAAGTAAAGGTGGCGGATGCAAGTGTCGGTGCGCCCCCTCCTAGAGCATAGATATTAGGGTGTATGATTCCGGCATGTCGGGCACGGCAAGCGCGTTTGAAAATACGCGCATATCCAGATTTTCCTGCACCATTGTCGCCGTAAATAACAGTGAGGCCTTGTTGTTCAAACGTTAATGACTGTCCAGGAGCCAAATTATTTACGCCATTTACGTCTTTGATAGATACAAACGAAATTGATGCCACCTCATCAGGATTGGCCGGTAGGTGGCTTTGCTCTAACGGAATCGGTTGAATACCGGTTGTGATCCCGGCTTTCCCTTGTTTGCATAATTCAGTGAGATCAAGAATGTCGCTTTCTTCGAGACGCCCGTGTGAAATAATTCTGCGAAGTGCATCACGCTGCCAAAGCGGGCGTTGTAACGACCACTCAAAAATACACTGAAGGACGGTTTTTGGTTCTGAATTGGTCATATCGACATGTTGTTATGGTTATATGTTCTCTTTGTATTCCTTGAAAGTATTAACTAACTCTCGGAATGACCCTGGCTTATATTTCTCGAAGCTCTCCTGATCGACATAAACAAAATCATAGATCACATCAGCTTGCACACGGTTGATGTCCTCGCACCATTGCCGCAGCCGTTGCATTTTTAAGGGAACGTCCAGGTCTTCCTGTCCTTTGGTTTCGACAATGTAGATTTTCTTCTCGGAAGCCTTGACCAGAAAATCAGGGTAATAGTTGGAAATATCACCGTCTGCATTCACATAGTCCAGTTTGAAATGCACGGCCATGTAGTTTTTGGCGTAGGCAAGCACATCGTCGCAATCTTCCAGAAAACGGGCGAACAGCAGTTCCAGGTGGCTGTCGCCGATGATCTTATTGAAAATACTTTTTTTCGGGACAAGGTAGCCCTGATCCTTGGTCATAAAGGGGCGGGTTTGCCGGAGCTTGATACTATCCCGAATCTCGGCATCCCCCTTATCCCTGACCGTGAGCGCGTTAATGGATTTCTTGAAAGTCTCGATAAGGGTTTTCGTGGCCGCCAGTTCTGATAGGTTGCGTAGTGTGTTGGGGTCTTCCAACCCGACAGGCTGTTCAAATAACTGGTCTTGCACGAAGGCTTTGATCTTGCCGTAAAGGACATCATAGCCACTGACCAGGCGCAGGTCTTTCATAATGGTTTGCGCGAAATAGCCGATCACGCTGCGGTAATCAGCAATGCCCACCGTATCAAGGAGGGTGGTATGCGTGATTTCGCCCGTGGTAATGTCCTTAAAGACAATCTCCCGCTGCTCTTCTTCGCTGAACGCCTTATAGGGCACTTTGCTGTTGCCCAATGCCTCAATACTCAAATCGGCCAGATTTTTATAGTCCCGATAGATGCGCGGGGTCATTACCGGAATTTCAATATCAAGCGTGTCGAGGTCTTTCTTGTCGTTTTCCTTATCAATCTCGACTACTAGCGGCGTTTTGGGTTTTGTCCCCTCGCCCATCGGTTTATGTTCCAAGACCACACCTTCGGCCTGGATAGATTCCACAAACTCCATGAAAGCATCCGTGCCGACCACGCTAACACATTCTTCTATTCCGCCTGGATACATTTTGCGCAGGCCACGGCCTAGCGTTTGTTCCGGCAGGATGTTGCTTTTAGCAGCATAAGCTCGCAACCCCACAATCGTTGTGACATTGCGCACATCCCAGCCTTCTTTCAGCATCAACACTGAGACAATCACCTTAAACGGACTTGCCAGGCTATCAATGTCATTGGCTTGTTGACGCAGCAGTTCCAGCTCTTCCTTGGCTTTGCCGGAGGACGCTTCGGAAATTTCGCCGTTATTTTTGGTATGGATGACCAAAACGCCGCCCTTCAAATCAGGATAGTTGCCTTCCAGGTAGTCGGCCACATCATCACAATTTTTGGTGTCATCGGTCATAATGAACAGAATAGCTTTCTTGCCCAGTTTTTCATGTTCAGCATAGGCTTTGCGCCATTCAACCACGCCCAGGTTGATATAGTCGGCGTATCGCTCGGTATATTTTGAACTCTGGCGTTCTGCCAACTTCGCACGGCTGGCCGCATCCGGCAGCACCGGATGTTTCACCACGTTCTGCGAAATGGCCTCAACTAGCGGGTAATCCGCGACCGTCTGCACGAAAATTGCGCCGTTGTTGTGTTTCGGCGTGGCGGTCACATCCATTTGCAGGGACAGCAACTTATCTTTTTGTTTAAGCCGATGATGAATGTCCTCGATAGACTTAAACCAGGCCAGACGGCTATCGTGGATATGGTGCGCCTCGTCGTTCAATACGGCCAATTCGTCAATATCGCGCACGATCATGCCCAAATCCACTTTGGAATCGGTTGTTGCGCCCGTGGGTCTTTTCCCTAAGAAATAATCCATTGTGTCGTCATCGTCAGGTGACGGAATGGTTTCATTGCCCGCATAAACCCGATGGATATTAGTCAGGAAGATATTGCCGACGGGATGCGTGATACGCACGTCATCTTGAAGATGCAAGGTAAGCTGGAAGTCATCCCGCCAGTTCTGCCCGTCCACGCCGTTATCCGGCAATACCGGATCATCAAAGAAGATACGCAGGCCGTTAAAATCCTTGGCAATCCGATCCAATACGATAATGTTAGGGGCGATTACCAGAAAATTACGGGACAGTTCCGAATCTGGCTCATAGAGCTTATGAAAATAGCTCCAGGCCAACACCAAGCTCATCACTTTGGTTTTACCCGCTCCGGTCGCCATCTTGACCACGAACCGCCGCCAGGATTCATCGAACATACCGCTAGAAACTGCCCCCGAACTATCGAAGCGCATCAGGTCGTATTTATCCTTCACCCCCACTACGTCATACAGATAGATGATGGTTTCCAGGGCTTCCCGTTGGGCGAAATAATACTGGAACAACGCCATTGTGCCGTCCGACTGCGGCAACAGGTGAGGCGTTTTGAACCACCAGTTGAGCAGGCTACGGCTGGTTTCCGTGGCTTTGGCATAGCCGCTATCTCGCCATATCTTCACTTGCTTGCGCAGTTCCGAGACCAGAGGCGGCATCAATTTTTCCATGCTGGTTTCCCGAAGTGCCTCGTCCGCCGGAAACCAGCGGATAGACGGATCAAGAATAGCGTGGGGAGAGTCGGGAAAATCCTTGTGCAAAGCCATTATTTTTTCCCTCCTACTGTGATTTCGATAATCGTCATCGTGTCATTGCCGAAAATATCCACCACCTTGACCGCGACTTTGCGCCGCCCTGGTATGACTTCCTGATAAATGCTTTTCAATTCCAATGAACGGTCTTTCTTAGTGCGGAAGGATTGCCATTCGTTTTCAAAAATGTAATCGCCCGTCCAGACTTCTTCCCATTCGTTGCTTTCTGGATTTTGCACACGGATGATTTCGCGCTTGTTCTCAAAATCAAAGTCCACCGACCAGTAATCAATCCAGTCCGTCCAGGTTTTAGTGAGCATTTCGCGGGTGATAATGCCGTCCTTATCTTTACTGACTTTGACGATTTGGCCTTTATCGACCACGATCTTGCTTTGCTTATCTTTCAGGCTGGCTTCGGCATTGGCGATAGAATCCTGGGAATAAAACACCGAAAAATCCGTCAACTCGACGGCGACGGTGTTGCCCTTGATATGCGGTTTAACTTCAATAAAAGATACGTCATGGAAGACGACCTGGTTCTTCTCGACCGCCCGCTTGTCGAACACGTCAGCGGGAATGTATTTAGGGGCAATATCAATGCCTTTAGTTTTGGCTTCGTCCAGCACGTTAGGGAACAAGCCCATCTCAAACTCGAAGCCGAGAATATCCACACGAGTAATATGTTTTTGACGGCATTCCAGAATCACCTCTTCCACAAACAGCCGCGTGACAGGTAAATTAACCGCCCCGACTGCCACCAGCCGCCCAGCTTTTTTGCCGTGGAAGGTTTGGAAGCCGTCGGTTTTTTCAGCACGATAAGCGCGTAAGATTAAATCGAGAAAAGCCGCTTCTTTGGCTTCTAGCTGTTTTTGTTTTTCGACATCACGCAGGTTAGGGTTTACGCCAATGTAATGTTGGCGTTCATACTTGCCCAAGTTGAGGATTTCAAAGGCGCGGTAATTCTTATTTTCCGCTTTCAATTGCCGCTGAACGCCAATCAGACGCTTGCGCGTGGTGTGAATAGCAAACTTGCCCAAGTCGCTGGTGATCCACTTGCGGCCTAGTTTTTCGGCGACAGTGGCGGTAGTGCCTGAGCCGCAGAAAAAATCGGCTATTAGGTCGCCTTCGTTGGAGGAGGCTTTAATGATGCGTTCGAGTAAGGCTTCGGGTTTTTGGGTGGGGTAACCTACTCTTTCTTTGCTTTGGCTCCCAACATTTGACAAATCATCCCATATATCGTGTATAGGTTGCCCTTCCGAGTCATCGCCCAGATATATTTTCCTTAATGGCTTACCGTTCTTTGACCAAAG
>Ga0172373_10006639_pt1 | contig 15318 bp, 13 predicted proteins | sample Lak10m_2_FD_114546 | JGI IMG/M metagenome (GOLD analysis project Ga0172373, IMG submission 114546) | Freshwater microbial communities from Kabuno Bay, South-Kivu, Congo - kab_092012_10m | ecosystem: Environmental > Aquatic > Freshwater > Lake | place: Democratic Republic of the Congo...
ACCGGGTATCTATTACATCGCACTCAAAGTGATCAACGGCGCAGGCGTGGAGACCATCCGCACCGCCACCATCGAAGTGCCAGTGGTGAAGACCGCCGAGCAGGAGAATATCCCTGCGCTGGTAGTGCCACCATCTGCGCCAGAAGAAACGACTTCCGCACCCCAGACTGTCCAACCTTCCGCGCCGCAGATATTTGGAAACAGCAACAACCCCTTTACAGGAAATAGCATCCAAACCTCATTCTCCGCAAACAGCACAACCACCCCAACCCAATCCACTACCACGAGCAACCCTTCGACACGCTCAGGGCAAGCTGTCCTCTGGGGCGGAGCCGCCGCAGCCTTGCTCGGTGCGACCCTCGCCGAGTGGCAAAGACAGCGTGAAGAAGAAGCGGCGCGTCTCGCCGCCCTGCGAAACAGCGGAGATGGTGAAGAAGAGGAAGATAGACCGAGAAAAAAGACAGCCGGTCAAATTGCTTACGAAAAGAAACAGCAGCAAAAGCGGATCGTGGCAGAATCGCAGGCGTTGATGAATACGAGGAAAGCGACACAACAAACACAGAACGCGATTGCAAAGAACAAGAACCTCGCAAAAGCCGAAGCGGAAATGGACAAGGTGAAACCCGTCACGCCGTATGTGGTGTCCAGTTACTTGGATAAGGAGGAGGAGACATGGCTGAAAGGGAATGAGAGTCAACGGGCGTGGGCGGCGGTCAATGCGCAGGAGGAGGCGAAGAAGGCAGAACAGGAACGCCAGAATGCGGTCAGCGCGGCGCGGTGGGAGGGGCTGGCGTCGGTTCGAGGGGATGATCCCAATCCCATTGCGGAGTGGTGGAATGAGCATGTTGTTCAACCGGTTAAGAATGTTGTCGCAGAGATCAAGAAAATATCAGTTATTTTCTATAATGCTTCTGGACAAAACTTGATTGACCCTGCAACAGAGGATGAAATTTTGCGTGCTCCCGATGTTGCAGCGATGAAAACATATATAGCCGCCGCAATTAATGTTCAACGCGGCAGCTCGAATACAGATCATAAAGGCCCTGCGCAGTTAAGTGAGACAGAGTTAAAAACAGAGTACGGTGAACCTTACTTCAATGAGGAAGATGAAATTCAGGGATATGGTTTAGGGTTGCCCGGCACTAATCCGTATGACCCTGAAATCGCTGTCGCAGGAATGAACAATCGAGTTAAACAGGTACTTGAATATGCAGAAAATCAATCTGAAAAGAAAGGTGTAAATCTAAGCAGTACTGATAAATTTATCATCGTTGCTCTGGCGCAAAATGGCGGCGGGTTTGATTTGAATGATATTCAACCTGTCATGAATCCCAAAGGTGATTATATTGAAAATGGCGAAATAAATTGGGGTGCTTACTTTGATATGCGACAAAATGGTTGGGAAAACCGTGTTGAAGAGGCGTGGAAGAATCCGTTTATTACAGATAATGCAAAAACCCTTTTCTATAATTACTTCAGAACAGGCGGAGACGATTACAATACGCAATTTATGCTCGAAGAGTTTTACGAAAAATCGTTGGAACTGCAAAGCGATGGTTATTATTTGCCGGAAGATTTAGATGTTGAAAGAATTCAGGAATTAATTAATCGCCCTGCAAACCCTATCAACACCGGAGGGGGACAATGAAAAAAAGAAACCGCTTTGTCAGTTTCTTGCTTGTCATAGTGGCTTGTATTTGTTTTGTATGTGTAACACGCTTTCTATTTGCTTGGGCGTTGGAAGTCTTTTTAGATTCACTCAGTCAAAGCGATCCTCTGAGTAACCCACCTTACGGACAGGAGCAATACTATGATATTGACCCAACCACGATTCTGGCAGATATAAAAAATGGAAAAACGGATATTTTTCCTGTTTCTCCAGAAGATGAAATTCCTCCACACCTTCCATCAGGCAGTTTTAACTGGTCATCTGCTGATTACTTTGAAATTGCGAAAGCGCATCATCTTTTCCTAACAGGAGAAGATGCCAGCGGCGAATGGAAATTATTTGCGCCGGGACATTTTGAGATTGATCAATGCAATGATAACATGCAGGGGTTTGACAGCGCTACGATTATTTTCTATAAACGTGAGCCAGAGGCATTTCCCGTTACTTATATTGAAATTCGTCCTTTGCGAGAATTGATTGGGTCTTCCAGCATCACATACAGCCGTATGCCCGATGATAATATCATTGAAAGAATTTGGTATTCTCCAGATACTTCTTTCAAGGAGGCGTTGTCGGTTGGGGGCGCTATTAATGCAGAAAAAGCTCTGCAAATCGCAGAAGAGGCAGGCGGGGCTGAACTGCGACAGCGATTCTCAAATAATTGCCACATACATATTACATATTCCACAGATGATTGGTTAGTGCGGTATTACCAGTCGGGAACAAAATTATTAACAGTTGATATTGATGCCCAAGACGGTACATACAAAATTAAATAGGTATTGATCAAATGAATAAAACACTGTTTGTTTTCTTATTAGCGCCGCTCACTTTGGTTATCTTATCGTTCTGGGTAAGCCCATTTCTTGCTTCTATCTTTGGAATGTTCTCCCTGCTCCTCAGTCTCACCCTCTCCACTCACGCCATCTATACCAAACACGCAGGGACCGAACACGCCCGCGCCAAAATCCTCAAAGAAGTGGGCGTGATGGTGCTCACGCTCGTAATCGTCCTCTTCCTCGGTGGGATTGCGTCCATGCTGGCGAATGTCCAAGTCAGCGTGAGGTGGGGCGAGGTTGCAGGACTCGTGTCCGCGATTGCGGCGAGTTTTGGGGTGGGATACATCGTCTGTAAAGGGCTAAACGCCATTCTCATTAAATCTTAAACAATGTAGAGTAAAATTTCCTGCATGAGGCGAATAACACGCAGAGATTTTCTCAAACTAAGCGGAGCCACCCTTGGCGGGCTGGCATTCTCCCCATTCCTGCCTGGGCTCACCGATTTCGACGATAGCTTTGTCGTACGCATTGCCACAGCCGAAATGCCCGTCCGCAAAGAACCCACCGACGAAAGCCGCATCGAACTCACCTTCTACCGTGATGAACTGGTACACATCTACGGCGAAGTCACCGCCCAAGAACCCCAGCACAACCCCGTCTGGTACAGGGTTTGGGGCGGATACGTCCACCGTGGGCGCCAGCACCGTGTAAAAACCATCTACCACAAACCCATCGAAAGCATCCCCGAAGGCACACGCCTGCTGGCAGATGTCTCCGTCCCATTCACCACACCCTACCGTTTCTCCAAAACCTACGGCTGGCAGCCCATGTCACCGCCCATGTACTACGGCTCCGTCCACTTCATTGATGCCATCGAACAAGGACCCGAAATGGCAGATTACGACGGACCCTGGTACCGCATCTTCGACGAACTCGATTCCAACGTCACCTACTACGTCCCAGCCCTTCACATGCGAGTTCTGCCCAACGACATGCTTTCGCCCATCTCACCTGACGTGCCCTACGAACAAAAACTGATCGAAATCAACCTCTCCACCCAGGCACTCTACGCCTACGAATACGGCAGCCTCGTATTCCAAACCAACATCTCCTCCGGCGTCCCTGGCGACCCCACTGGCGGCGCTGGCATTCCCACCACCACACCGGCGGGCAAATTTACCATCATCGACAAAGTCGCCGCCAAACACATGGGCTACAGCTACTTTGGGCAACAGACCACCGGCAATGTCCTCGCCGATGTCGATAACTACGTCCTCCCCGGTGTCCCATGGACATCCTTCTTCACCCCGCAAGGGCACGCCTTCCACGGCACCTACTGGCACGAAAACTTCGGCTCACCCATGAGCCACGGCTGCATCAACATGCGCAGCAACGAAGCCAACTGGATCTACCGCTGGACCAGCCCCACACCGCTTGCACCCACTACAGAACGCGTAGCTACACGCGGTCTCGGCACCACCGTCGAAATTCACTACTAAAATTTTTTTGGGATGTTTCCTCCCAAACCGAATCCACTCTTCAAGGTTTCCCTGCCCTCATGCCCACACTACACTGGAACGGAAAGCATCTCTCCCCGCCCAAGCCTGCCTCGCTTACCCTCGACTCTACCCTACACCCAAGCGGACGCGGCTACCCCAACGCGCGTCCCAGCGGAAGAGTCATCCTTGGCGACAACCTCGAAGTAATGGCAGCATTGCTCCCCGAATACGAAGGGCGCATCAACCTCATCTACGCCGACCCGCCATTCTTCACCAACCGAGAATTTCACGCCCGTGTCGGCAGGGGAGAAGATTCACGCAAGCCCGCCAAATGGAAACTCGCCAAAGGCTACCAGGATTCATGGACAGGTATGGATGCCTACCTTCAATTTCTCTATGAACGCCTAAACCTCATGCACCACCTGCTTGCCCCCAATGGTACCCTCTACCTTCACCTCGATTGGCACGCCGATTCACATGCCCGCCTCATTCTGGATGAAATCTTCGGTACCGAGAACTTTATCAACGAAATCATCTGGACCTACCACGGACCTTCCCCGATCCGCACTGCCTTCAACCGCAAACACGATACCATTCTGATGTATGCCAAAGGCAAAGACTACACCTTCAATGTAGATGACATCCGCGAACCGTACAACCCCAACACCCTGGCAACTTTCAAAGCCTCACCCAAAGCGGGGTTTGGCAAAGTGCCCGATCTTGAACGCGGCAAAGTACCAGAAGACTGGTGGTACTTCCCTGTAGTGGCGAGGTTGCACAACGAACGCACCGGCTACCCCACCCAAAAGCCAGAAGCCATGCTGGAACGCATCATCCTCGCCTCTTCCAATAAAAACGATCTCGTCGCAGACTTTTTCTGCGGCTCGGGCACAACCGCCCTGGTCGCTGCCAAAAACGGACGAAGATTCATCACCTGCGATGAATCTCCACGGGCAGTACAAACCGCCCGCGCCCGTTTATCGCGGACAAAGTCCATTTTCACCTTTGAACGAGATACCACGTTTAAGATGGAGTTTGCTACAAAATCAAAAAAGATTGGCGTGAAATTGGGTGATGGTGTTATTCAGCTAAAGACAACGCTGGATGTGGATTTTTGGGAGGTGGATCCGGCTTGGGATGGGAAAACTTTCCGAAGCGCTGCACAGGCTCAACGTCATGGTAGAAGCGGTGAAATCCCCATGCAATTAAAAATAAAAATCGGAGGCAAAATCTGCATCCGATTGATAACGGTCGAGGGGAAGCAATTCCAGCTAAATATCTAGCCGGTAGCCAACTCCGCGCACGGTCTTGAGGAACTTCGGGTTGTTGGCGTCTAGCTCAATGGCGCGGCGCAGCCAGGAGATGTGAACATCGAGGGTGCGGGTATCGCCGGTGTAGTTGGTTTCCCAAGCTTTTTTGAAGAGCGGTTCGCGTTCCACCACTTCACCATGTTTTTCCATAAGTAATTGAAGCAAGGTAACAAGGCGGGGGGTGAGTTTGGTGCTTTTGCCCATGCAGCGCACACGCCGCTTTTCAAGATCAAGGCGAATGGGACCCACATGCAGAACATTTTTACCATCGCCGGGGAGCAGGGGTTTGATGCGATTGGAAAGTTTTTGCACGGTGAAGGGCAAAATAAGTACGGCGTCTGCCGCATCTTTATTTATTTCTTTTTCTTCTTCAAGGATCAGGATGATGGGGAGCTTTGAATCTTTTTCACGCAATGACTGGCAAATGCGCAAACCCGTGCTTCGCATGGAGGCAGCATTAACAACAACAAGGCTTGGGCTTACTTCTTTGAGTAAAGATAGAGCTTTGCCGCCGTTCTGGGCAATATGTACATCAAATCCCTTCTTTTGTAAGTCTGCTGCAAAGGAAGGGACTTCGGCATGTTTGGCTTCTATCACCAAAAGGGTTGTAGTCTTCATAAGATGGATTGAATGATTTCTCTCTGTCTTGTTATGTTTCAGGTTGAGCGATCTTTTAAGTTTGTTAAGATAGGTGCATTATACACCATATCCAAAGATGTCAATTCAAACCAGAGTACTGGGGTGCGCTAAAAGTATGTAGATGAGTTTGCTCCCTTCGCCGTCCTCGGCGAAGGCTTTCCTCACGATACGCCGCCGAGGACGGCGGCTTTGAGTCAAGTTACAACAACCTTTGGGCACGAACCATGATTTTCTCAAGGTCTAAAAACCTTAATGCGATTTTCGCAAAAACACTTATTGCATTATTCGCCCGTTTGCGGCATCCACGTTAATCCTTTTTTTCAAAGTTCATCAGTCTGTTTTGGGCTGTCTGATCCTCTGATTGCACAAAAAGGTTCTTTGTGATTTGGATGAGTTGCATCTGCAATGTAAAAGGACTCCGAAAGTTTTACTTTCGGCAACGTTACTGAAGTATAACTTTAGCAATCCGAATTGCTTATGCAAGAGGTCTAATTTATGAATTCAGTTCTGCACCAGCAAGCTGACCACACCCCGCGTTGATGTCAATGCCGCGCCTCATGCGGATGGTGCATGGGATCCCCGCCTGTTCAAGCGTATCTACAAATGCCTGTGCCCGCTGCCGGTTGGTGGCAGTGCCGTGAAAACCTTCTGTAGGGTTCAGTGGAATGGCGTTAACATGGCAAAGCAAGCCCTTCAAACGTGAAGCGAGCTTTTGGGCAACTTCCGGCGTATCGTTCACCCCGCTGATCAACGCCCATTCAAAGGTCACACGGCGATGCGTTTTTTCGATGTAATACTTGCAGGCTTCGATCACATCGTCGATCTTGAATCGTTTGTTCACCGGCATGATGGCAAGGCGCTCATCATCATCTGCGGCGTGGAGCGAAATGGCGAGGTTTACCTGGCGATGCTCATCGGCAAAGCGCCGAATTTGGGTAGCCAGCCCCACTGTGGATATGGTCATGCGGCGGGCGCCAAGTTTGTACCCGTCCGCATCGTTGAGCCGGTCTATGGCGGTCATCACGTTCTCATAGTTATGGAATGGCTCGCCCATGCCCATGAAAACAATATTGCTCACTGTTTCGTTTTGCTCTTTCAGTGTTTGGGCGTAGTACATCACCTGCGCTACGATCTCGCCGCTGGAGAGATTGCGTTTAAATCCAAGTTGTCCGGTCGCGCAAAACACACATCCCATGGCGCAGCCCGCCTGAGTGGATATGCAAAGCGTGCGCCTGCTTTTGGCTCCGCGCCGGTTTGTTTCTGAGGTTGCCATTTGCGGGTCATCGGCTGGGTCGCCGTAGCGCATGAGAACTGCTTCGATCAAGTTGCCATCTGGTAATTCAAAGAGCGTTTTCCTCGTGGAACTGTCCGAAGAATCCAGATATGTGCGGATCGAAAAGGGGAGGAAAGTAAATTCTTTCGAAAGTTTTTCACGAAGTGAATTGGGCAGGCTGCTGAATTGATCTGGCGAGGAATATAAATGTTGATACAGTCCCTGCCAAATTTGCTTTGCACGGTAGGCAGGTTCATTCCATTCTTTTAGGATCGTTTCAAGCGTGGGGAGGTCAAGATCATAGATAAGCATAGTAGGTTATGATATTTTACCCTACCGGCTTTAAACCGAATTCTTGAACGGTTTTGCTGGTTCGTAACAGCGTATAGTAGGAGTAGGAAAATCGCCTGAAAACACCTATATATTTTTAATTTTTCCCTCTTATAATCCAAAGCCTTGTGAATAATAAAGGAGATTTTTATGCTCAAGCCAATGCAAACTAAAAAACCATCGCCAAACCAAATGTACGTTTGGGGTTTGGTTGCCTTGCTGGTCGTATCCGGCATTGTCGTCTTAATTTTTGCCTTCCGAGGTGACGAAACTGGAGAAGACGAAGTAAACGCCGTATATACCAATGCCGCTGCCACCGTTGCGGCTCAACAATTGACCTTGGAAGCGTCCGCACCATCTACCACACCAACACTTCAAGCCTCGCCAACCCCGGCTGCCACCATTACAGCCGTAGTCAGCCCGACCCTTTTTGCTACTGTGGTAAGTTCTGGCAACTCTTCTGGCACCACGGGCGGCTCTACTGCCGTGGGTTGTAATAATTCCCTTTTTGTAAGTGATACTACAATCCCAGATAATACAGTTGTAACCCCTGGGCAAACATTCACCAAAACATGGAAATTGCAAAATACAGGCACCTGCGCGTGGACGCCCACCTTCAAAGTCTCTTTTGTGTCCGGGAACGCCATGGGCGGCGCAGCCACTCCCATTGGGGTTACTGTACAACCTGGCGGCACAGCAGATGTTTCCGTTGTGATGACAGCCCCAACCACTGCGGGCGATGTGAGCGGTCGTTGGATTTTGACAAATGACGAGGCTCAAAACTTTGGACAATCGTTTTAAATTCTTATCAAAGTTGGCGCAGCTTCAACAACAGCCACTGCAACCGCCACTACAACCGCCACTGCAACGACTGCGGTTTCTGCTCCAACCGCGGCAAACAACCCCAATATCACCCTGAGCTGTACCCTGGGCGGCACCAACGAAACCCAGTACGAACATGCAGGAAACCTCACATGGGAAGATAAATCTGATAACGAATCCGGTTTCAATGTCTACATGAACGGAACCCTCCTCGCTACAGTAGCGGCAAATTCAACATCGTTTACCGTTCAGCCTGGCACATTCTTTGATGGCGGAATAGCTTCAACATTCTCCGTCGAGGCTTTCAACTCCGGTGGAAAAGCAACCCCAGCCGAAGTATCAAAAACCTGCCCGTAATTCAAAAAGAAGCCTGTGATTTTTCACAGGCTTCTTTTTTTATTCCACTAACTTCGCCAAACTATCAGCAATAATATTCGGGTTCCAATCTTTGGCTTCTTCCAGCTTGGAAACCCCGCTCAACACAAACGCGGTTGGGCACCCAACCGATTTCCCTGCGGCAATATCTGTTTCGAGACGATCTCCAACAACTAAAGTTTCTTCCTTGGTGGTCCCTAATCTATTCAACGCCAATTCCATCAAATACGGGAAAGGCTTTCCAGCAATAGTTGGCTCCACACCCGTAGCCGATACAACCACTGAAAGCCATGAACCCGACCCGGGGATTTCTCCACGCGGGGTGGGGAAGGTGCGGTCGGTATTGGTTGTATAAAACGGACGTCCCGCCCGAACCAACAGAGTCGCCTCTGCCACCTTCTGAAAGCTGATGCTGCGATCAATACCCATCACCACAGCTTCGGCTTGCGGCGCATTCTCCACATCAAGAATCTCAAATCCCTTTTCTTCAAGCGCAGCCCTCATACCATTTTCACCAATGAGAAATATCTTCGTTCCCTTGGGGTGTTTTTGTGCCATCAAAAACGCAATACCAAGAGCCGATGTCACAACCTGATCCGCGTGAATTTCCACACCCAACTCTTTCAATTTTGCCTGATACTCATCAGGCGTTTTTGTCCCATTATTTGTCGCAAATACAAACTTCAACCCGCGCTCGCGGATTTTCTTAAACGTAGCAGGCAAATCCCCAATAGGGGCATCACCTTTCCAGATCACACCGTCCATATCAAGGATAAGAGCTTTTACATTTGAAGGAATCATACGATTTACAGTTTCCGATTTCAGATTTACGAATCACGTATTACGCATTACGAATTTCGCAGCGGGCATTATACCCACAAAAAAAGACCCCAAAGATTTCTCTCCGAGGTCTTTCAATGACTTACGAATTACTAAAAACTCTTCTCTGGCGTTTCAATCACCTGATCCACCAAGCCATATTCAACAGCCTGCTGAGCATCAAGATAATAATCACGGTCAAGGTCACGTTCGATCACTTCAAGCGGCTGACCTGTATTCTTCGACATAATCCCGTTGAGCAAACTCTTCAAACGCAAAATCTGCTTCGCCTGAATTTCGATATCCGTCGCCTGTCCCTGAGCGCCGCCAAGAGGCTGGTGCATGTGAACGGTCGCATGAGGCAGGGCGTAGCGCCTACCCTTGGTACCGGCAGCCAACAACACAGTCCCAAACGAAGCCGTGACACCAACCGCCACCGTACTGATCGGGTTCGAGATGATCTGCATCGTATCGTAGATCGCCAAACCCGCATAGATCACACCACCAGGCGAATTGATATACATACGAATTTCTTTCTCGGGGTCTTCGTGGTTCAGGAACAATAATTGAGCCACGATCACATTTGCAACCTGATCATCAATAGGGGTTCCAAGGAAAATGATGTTGTTGCGAAGGAGCAGCGAATAAATATCATAAGCGCGTTCGCCGCGTCCGGTATTCTCAACCACCATCGGAACTACATTTTTGAAATCTGGGATCATATCTGTCTCCTTATTCGCCCAATCTTAGCGGACGTGTATTGGATTTACATTAGAGATTATTTTATAGATGATATGAAAAATGCGCCGCGACCAACAGGGTAGGGGAGTTCAACCCGTGGGCGCGGCGCACGCTTCAAATCTGACCGAAAACCTGCCAGCCTTCGAGAAGCTTTTTACTACTCTGCGGCTTTTTCTTCGCCGTTCTCCTCTGCCGGGACGGCTTCAGCGGCTGCCTTTGCTTCTGCTTCACGTTCTTCTAAAGGCTTGTAGCTGCCGGTTGCGATAGTCTTCAACATATCGAGCGCCTTGCGGGTCATCACACGGCTGGCGGCATCCATCGCAATCGCCTGGCTCAACTCACGCTGACCTTTTTTGCCACCGCGGATCTTGCTCAAATCCACGCCTTGCATCATAAGGCTGTTCAACGCATTGCTATATTCAATGTTCAACGCCTCATCGTCGATCTGGATTTTTTCGACCTTTACGATCTCATCCAGAATAAGTCCGCGTTCGAGGCGTTTCTGTGCCACAGGTTTCACGTCGCTTTCGTAGAAATCAGCCTGGGTGGTGTTGCGCATCTTGAAATAAGTATCAAGGTCCATGCCTTGTTGGGCAAGGCGCTGGGCGAGGTCTTGCAGCACGTGTTCACCTTCGTGTTCGAGGGTGTGTTCGTGATACTTAATGGTAGCGCCTTCCTTAACCTTTTCGATCAAGTCTACGAAATATTTATCGTCATACTCGTTTTGTGAACGGGTTTCTACATCTCGTTTTACGGCTTCCATCAATGCATCGACAGTTTCACCTGCACCAGTCATCTTGGCAAAGTCATCGTTAATTTCGGGCAGGGTTACGCCGCGCACAGTCTTGATGGTTGCGGTCAGCTCCACATCTTTACCTTGCAGGTCTTCAATTTCCCAATCTGCAGGGAAGGAGTGTTTGACGGTCTTGCTCTCGCCCGCTTTCAAGCCGATAAGTTCTTTGGCGAAGCCATTGTAGGGCCATTCGGTGTCGCGTTCTTCCTTGCGGACGAAAGTGGCAAAACCTGTACGGTTAAGTTCCGAGGTTTCAGATGTGACATCGAGAAGCACGTAATCTCCAGATTCAATGGCACGTTCCACAGTCTCGGTGGAAGCATACATCTGGCGCATCTCTTCGAGAGCGGCGTCCACGTCCTTTTGTTCAGGAGCAACCCACTCATAAGACATTCGCACCGAGGTGTAATCTCCAAGATCGATTTCAGGGGAAAGCGGCACACTGAAAAGGAACTTGGGCGGATCCATGCTTTCAATATTTTCCAAACTGCCAGAAGCGCCAGGGGTAATTTCTGCTTCACTGAGAATATTTGAATATTCTGCGTCAATGAAAAGATCGATGGCTTGTTCAGTGATCGCAGCCTCGCCATATGTGCGGGCTACAATGTGATATGGCGCCTTGCCCGGGCGAAAGCCGGAGATATTTCCGCGTTGTGAAATCTTTGCGGCGGCGCGTTTCTTATATTCACCCATCTTTTCCTGGTCTACTTCCACCACCAGTTTGACGGAATGATCATCTTGAAATTGTTTTTCGATATTCAAAGGGTTCCTCCAAAGACCAATAAGGTCTGAATTAGTATTTTGTGGGGATGGTGGGAGTCGAACCCACACGCCTTGCGACACATGATCCTAAGTCATGCCTGTCTGCCAATTCCAGCACATCCCCGTTGATGTGTGCTTCAAGCGGGCGCAATTATACCGTAGGGTGGAAAAAAAACGGGTATTTTCATGTCTTGTGCATTTCTGAACAGAAGCGCCAAATTGCCTCGAACCAGTCGGGCAGACGGAGATTTTTTGCAGGTATAATGTCGCGCATGTTTCATTAGGAGAGAATGTATTCATGCCTATTCCTGTTGGTGTTCCCGCCCCTGAGTTTGAATTACTCGATGATACAAATAAACTTTGTAAACTTTCCGATTTTCACGGGAAGAATGTAGTTTTATATTTTTATCCTAAAGATGACACACCTGGCTGTACAAAAGAAGCATGTAATTTCAGAGATGATTACTCTGCTTATGAAGATGCCGGTGTGGTCATTCTTGGTATAAGCCCCGACACGGTTGAATCGCATATTAAATTTAAGAATCAATTTCAGCTTCAGTTTCCGCTACTTGCAGATGAAGGACATAAAGTTTGCGATCTCTATGGCGTGTGGGGACCCAAAAAATTCATGGGCAAGAGTTACGAAGGCGTCCTGCGCACGACCTTTTTGATCGACCCGGATGGGAATATCAAGAAGGTGTATGAGAACGTGCGCCCGGCTGAACACAGCATGGAAATATTGAAGACTTTGGCGGGGTAGAACGAACATGTCGAAAATTAGGTTTGCTCTTTCTTCAATTCTGGTGGCGGCGTTCGTATCGGCTTGCGCCGCTTCCACGCCGCCTGCGCCCACGGCGCAAGTCCACGATGAACCGCCGCAGGCGAACGACGAACCCGCCGCTCCAGCCGAAGTTGCCCAACCTGTATGGACGGCGAACCTGACAGGCGCGGTCAATGCTGCGCCCATGTCAAGCGGGGAGTTGGTCATCGTGCCGACAGCGGATGGAGCCATCCATGCCATCCAGGCGCAAAGCGGCGAAATCGTCTGGTCCTACACGGATTCAAAAGTATGGGATGCTTCCGTAAACGCCGATGAAGAAAAAGTGTGCGCGGGCGCGGAAGGAAAACAGGTCTTTTGTCTCGATGTGAAGACCGGCAGTTTGCTTTGGACGGCGACGCTCGACCTTGAAGTTCAGTCGCGTCCTGCGCTTACACAAGACCGCGTGTTTGCGCCGACCACCCGCGCAGGCTCCGGCTTGGAAAATGATTTTAGCGCAGGGGCGTCTCTCGTCGCGCTGGAGGCGAAAAACGCTCAGATGGTGTGGCAAAGCCCAACCGAAAATTACATTCTGCGGCGCCCGGTCATCAACGGCGAAGTCATCCTTGCGGGCGGCGCATATCAACCTGCTGATAAACCCGACGGCGAAGTTGCCACGCGCATTTATGCTTTCAACGTCAACGACGGCTCGCTGATTTGGGAATATCAATCGGATGACGGCTTGATGCGCTGGGTGGAAACCAGTGAAAATCAGGTTTTCTTTTCTGCCGCTACCGAGATCGTCTATGCATTGAACCTCGCCGACGGCAAACTGCTCTGGAAATCGAACCCCGGATATTGGATGCAATTCCCCGTCATGTACAATGGACGGATTTTCTTTGGAAGCGGCGACGAGATCTTCCACGCTTATAACGCCTCCACCGGGACCGAAATCTGGTCCCACGAAATTAACTTATCCTCGCTGAATCAGATCGGGCGTCCCGTCATCCGCGATAACGCCATCTGGTTCAATGCCGTGACGGGTGAAATCTACGCCTTGAATATCGAAACCGGCGAGCGGATCGCGTATTTGAACACCGGTCATTCCGCGCGGGTGGGTGGGACGATGTACGAATCCTATTATATTTTTGGCGACCCCGAAGGACATGTGTATGCATACCCTGTTGAATAAGCGCTCTCCTTACGCGAAACATCCCGAAGGTTCTTACCAAATGAGACTGCCTTCCGCCAAAACCTTCAGGATAGTGTTTAAGATGAGCAATGTAATTCCGCTTGTGTTTATTGCCTTTTTGTTTTTGGCTGGTTGTCAGCCCCAGACGCAAGCGGCGCAGCGAAAAATTAACAGTGAAAGCCTGCATGAAGCCTGGCGCGTGGATTTGGGCGCGCCGGTCAACCATCCGCCCTTGCGGATTGGCGATGTGCTGGTTGTTGCGCCGATAAATAAACCGATCCTGGGGCTGGAAGTGGAGACCGGAAAAACGCTTTGGTCTTACGACCCGGGCATTCGTATTTGGGAACGCGCCTATGCCAGCGATGGCGAATTGTTTTTTATCGGTCTTGAAAACGGAGCATACGCCGCGCTCGACCCGTCCAATGGAAGGGAATTGTGGCGGGTGGACCTGGGGGTCAATTCGCAGATGCCTGCTTTTATTTCCAATGGGGTGGTTTATGTTCCTACCACGTTTGCCGGTCCCGGTATGATCGGCGACCCGAACGGAAAAGCGATTTTATTTGCGCTTTCAGCAAAGGATGGCGCAACGCTGTGGGCGTTTGAGACCGATAACTACATTTTGCAGACGCCTTATGTGCAAGATGAAACGGTTTACGCGGCGGGAAGTTTTTCCGACCCGCGCGATATTGACGAGGGCGGGCACATGCGTTTGTACGCGCTTGATATTGGCGATGGTTCTGTAAAATGGGAATATGAATCGGACGACGGCTTTACCAAACAGGTATACGCAACCGCGGAGTATCTCTCTTATATTGCTTATCAGGATTTTCTCGTCGGCGTGGACGCGAAAACCGGCAAATTGCTCTGGCGTACCGATACGGGCAATTGGGTTCCCACTCTGATGGGATCGGGGGATGTCGTGTATTTTGGCTCCGCGAACACAAACGTCCATGCGGTTGACATCAAAACCGGCGAAACGCTCTGGACCTACAATATCCCGCAGGGCACTTTCAACTATATGCTTGGCGCGCCGGTTCAAGTGGAGGATGAACTTGTCTTCCTTACACAGGTAGGTGAGATCGTTGCCCTGGATGCCGCAACAGGAGAGTTCCATTGGGAGGTTGTAACCGATGCCGCCGCCTCCCGCACCGGGATCAGCGTCTCCGGCGGCTGGATCTTTCTCGGCGATGGCAGCGGCGCGGTTTATGCATTCACAGATAAATGATGTGTCTTGAACATAAAAAAACTCACCTCGGCAAATTGAGGTGAGTTTTTTTATTTTAATAGCTTCTTACTTCTTCACGCCTGCAAGTACCAGGGGACCGTCGCGGTTTTCCTCGGTGATATCAAACTCCCAACCGGGGGGCATACGGTTATCGCGCATTCGTTCGCGCAGTTTGGAATGCTCCCAGTCGAAATCGCCCGCGCCAATGGCGCTCTCGCCGAGGATGGAGACGCCGGGAGGCGAAGAAAGCGAATCGGCGCCGGTGACGACGCCCTGATAGGTGGACAAGTCCATCTCGTGGTAGGAGTTTTCGGTGTTGCCGAAGTGACAGCC
>Ga0172373_10006642_pt1 | contig 15308 bp, 13 predicted proteins | sample Lak10m_2_FD_114546 | JGI IMG/M metagenome (GOLD analysis project Ga0172373, IMG submission 114546) | Freshwater microbial communities from Kabuno Bay, South-Kivu, Congo - kab_092012_10m | ecosystem: Environmental > Aquatic > Freshwater > Lake | place: Democratic Republic of the Congo...
GTGGGGGCGGTGGGCATCGGGATCTCCGAGTGAGACCTCGCTGCATCGGTCACCCCGCGCTTGGGGTCAAGCAATCACCTGAGCGGCTTGAGTCACGGCTCCGGCCGCTGGGCGCAACCCCTCGACATGCTCCGACGGGAGCGACCGCGAGCCACAGACGCTCCAAGCAGCGTCTTGACAGCGGGGCGGCCAGTCAGAACGGGCTCAGCTTGATGTACCGCTGCGGATTGCGGCGTACATCCGTGAGCAGTGAATCCAGCTGCACCATGACGGCGTCGACCCTGCTCATCAGCGCCTGGTCGTTGATCAGCGTCCCCAGCGTGCCGCGCGCCTCCAGCAGCCGGCCGCTGACCGTCTCGACGTTCGCCAGAGCCGCGTCCAGCCGCTGGGTCGCGTCGCCGTCGGAGGTCATCCGGCCGAGCAGCCCCTCGCCATCGTCCACCCGCTGCGCCGCCCGCTGCAGTGATCGCACCGTGTGCGGCAGGTCGTGACGCAGCGCCCGGTGCAGGGCCGGGCTCGCCGCCAGCGTGTCCAGCCGCCGGACCGCCGAGCTGAGCCGCTCGTGCAGCTCGCCCTCGTGCAGCAGCCGACCCAGCGTCCCGTCCCGGCTGTCCAGCGCCACCGCCGCCCGCGCCAGCGGCGCCGAGACAGCCCGCAGGTCGGTGGCCACCTCGTCCAGCCGCCCCATCAACCGCCGGGCATCGTCGATCAGCCCGTCCACCGTGCGGCTCACGCCCGTGCGGATCTCGTCGCCGTCCTTGAGCGGCACATCGTCCGGCTGCCGGGTCGTCAGTCCGATGAAGCGCTGCCCGACCAGCGCGTGGCTCGACGTGAACGCCTCGCTGCCGCGACCGCACCGCTCCAGCGCATCGCGGTCGATGGACAATCGGACCGGCACCCGGCCGCTCGCGAGCTCCGGCAGCGCGATCTCGGACACCTCGCCCACCACGACGCCGCCCATCTCCACCGGGCTGCCCACGGCCAGACCCGAGACATCCACGAACAGTCCGCGGAGCGTCGCCCGCCGCTCGAACGGCGAGCCCGCGATGCCGATGGCCGCGAGCAGTCCGAACGCCAGCAGCAGCGACATCGCCACGAACAGTCCGACCCGCACGTGGCTCCAACGCAGCTCCGCCGGACGCATCGACCCTCCCTCAGCCCGGCGACGCCGCCGTGCCCGCCTGCCACTCCAGCACCTCGAAGAACGACCGCACGAACGGGTCGTCCAGCGACCGCAGCGCCTCTACCGGACCGTCGAATCGGATCGCCCCGCGGTCCAGCAGCGCCACGCGGTCCGCATAGAGCCGCGCGTACTCAAGCTGATGGGTCACCGCGAGCCCCGCCACCCCCGCCGCCGCCAGCCGTCGCACCTGCCCGACCACCTCCAGCGCCCGCAGCGGGTCCAGCCCCTGCGTCGGCTCGTCGTAGAGCATCACGCGCGGCTCGCCCACGATCGCCCGGGCCACCGCCACCCGCTGGGCCTGCCCCCCCGACAGCTCGTCCGGCATGCGATCGGACAGCTCGTCCATCCCGACCCGCAACAGCGTGGCGTGGATGCGACGCGCCGTCGCCTCCTCCGTGAGCCGGCCCTCCGGCAGCCCCAGCGCCACGTTCTCGAACACCGTCAGCGACGTGAAGAGCGCCCCGTCCTGAAAGACGATCCCCACCTCTTCGCGCACCGCCGCCAGCTCGCGCTCCGACAGGTGCGTCAGCTCGCGTCCGGCGACCCAGACCTCGCCGTCGTCCGCCGTCAGGAAGCCCATCGCGAGCCGGAACATCGTCGTCTTGCCGGCGCCCGATGGCCCCAGCAGCGCCACCGTCTCCCCGGCGTGGACCGTCAGGTTCACGCGATCCAGAACCGTACGATCCCCACGACGGAACGTCACGTCGCGGAAGCTCAGCAGCGGCGTTCGCGATGTTTCTGTCGTCATAGTCATGATAAAAGAGGTTCTGTGTTTCGACTAAAAAGGGGGCGGTGGCCAGACGCGTCGGAACACCTCCCCCACGAGGTAGTCGAGCACCAGCACACCGACCGTGACGTTGACGACGGCCCGTACAGTCGCGCTCCCGACGGCGCGCGTGCCCCCCTCGGCCGCGAGGCCCAGGTGCGATGAGACGAGGCCGATCAGCAGGCCGAACGCCATCGGCTTGACCAGCAGGTTGGGCACCACCTCGCGCAGGTTGAGCACCTGCATCGCCTGGTGGAAGAAGAACGTCGGGCCTTGATGCAGATAGCTCAGGCCGATGACCATCCCGCCGACCAGCCCCGCCACGACGCCCGCCAGCGCCAGCAGCGGAAACGCCAGCGCACAGGCCAGTGTCCGCGGTGCCGCCAGCTGCTCCACCGGATTGCGTCGCAGCGCCCGCAGCGCATCGACCTGCTGGGTCACGCTCATCGTCGCCAGCTCGCTCGCGATGCCGCTGGCTGCGCGCCCGCCGGCGATGAGCGCCACGAAGGTCGGCCCCACCTCGCGCACCAGCGCCAGCGTCAGCATCTGCGGAAAGAGCGACGTGATGCCGAACTGCCGCAGCGACGCCTTGGTCTGAAGCCCCACCAGCAGGCCGGCGATCAACCCTGTGATGTGGGTGATCGGCAACGCGCCGACGCCCAGGCCATCCAGCTGGATGACCAGCTCCCGCTGTCGATCGCGCCGCGTGAGCACGCCCGGCAGCGCCCGCAGCGTCGCACCGCAGAAGCGCGCCAGACGTCCCAGCGCCGCCAGCGGCGACGCCAGCCGTCCCTCCACCACCACGCGCGGCAGCCCTGTCGGTGTCGATCGCATCGCTCTCAGGAGTGGGCATCGGCCAACGGGGAGACAAGCCACGGCTTGCCGCCCGGGCTGTCGTCCACACCTTGTCGGGCGTCACCAGCGGGCAGGCCGCCGGGACATCGGAGGCGCGATGCGCGCGGACGGTCGTGCGATCAGCCCCAGTGTGCGCCGATGGCCGGTATGGATCGCCGTCGGCTGGTTCGCCGGAACAGCCTGCGCCCGAGTGGCCGAGGTGCGACCCGACCAGCCGATCACGACCGCGTGCGGAAGGTCGACATCAACGTCTATCATCACATGTGATGTGTCGGGCGTGCTGATCGGCGCGGAGCTGCTGCAGGGGCTCTCCACCGACAGCAGTCGCGCGGGAGACCGCTTCTCTCTGGAGCTGCTGGATCCTGTCGACGATGGGGCCGGAGGGACGCTGTGGCCACGCGGGACGGTGCTGGTGGGGCGTGTCGTCGACGCGCGTCCCTCGCCTTTCGCGGGTCAGCCGGCACGGCTGCAGCTGGCGGTCGAGCCGGTGCGTGATGCGTCCGCGCCCGTGCCGAGCCTCGAGCTGGCCGGTGCGCCGCTGCACGTTGACGGCGCGTGGAGCGCGCAGCTGCTGGGCGGGCTGGGCGGGCTTGCCGTCGGGGCCGGTGCGGCGCTGCTGGTCTCCAGCGACAACGGTGGTGCCGTCCTCGCTGCGTCGCTGGTGGGGGCCGGCGTCGGCGCGCTGGCGGCCTCGTGGCTGGGGCCGCGTCAGGCGCATCTGCCGGCGGGGACGGTGGTGACGCTGCGGGTGGTGCCGAACGAATCGCGGTTGGCGCAGGAGTCGTCGTCGCCACCCTGCGTGTCGCCGGCGGCGGGGCCGTGAGGAGGGGCGTCGGCTGCGGCCCTGTTCATCTCGAGGCGGACAGCGCTGATGGGGTGGTCAACATTCCGTCATGGCATCCATGCCTGAGGGTCGATGACTGCCGGACGAGCGACGGAATGTGTCATGCCCCGTGTGCGAGTCGCTTCAGATGCAGCAGACCCCATTGCATCAGGTCCGTCGCCGCATCGTCGTCGCTGGGCGGAGACGGAAGCTCGAGCAGGGACGCTGCCTGTTCGAGGGCTGCCCGCTGGCGGACAGCATCGACGCGCCGAACAGCGATCGGTTTGGCGCTCGACTGGGCCACGGTCAAGACGTGATGAACGAAGCTCCCGACGGCAGCGATGTCGATCGGCACCACGTTGTCGACGCCGGCGAGTCGTGTCCAGAGAGGGCGATTCACCAAGGTGTATTGCATGCTGTTGCGCTGGGCTCTCCGGCGCAGGTAGCCCGCCTCGTTCAACTCCTCGAGCAGCCGCGCGATCGACCTCTTGGTGTAGCCGAGCCACTCGAGGTCCCGGGCGGATCGCCAGCTCTCACTGTGGGTCGCGAGTGCGGTGAGGAGATCGGCCCGCGCGCCGACACCCGCGAGGGCGCGTAGCCGCAGTGCCGCCAGCGCAGGACGGTCGACAGGACATGGTGATCGTCGCGGCTTGGGGCGTCGCGGCCACGGGGGGATCCCTGTCTGCTGGGGCCAACCTTTGGAGCCAGCCTCCGCGAGGGTGGCCGCGAGGCCGCCAAAGGAGGCCGCCACGTTGGTCGGACGTTCGTGGAGGAGCCCACGAAGCCGCGTCATGCTGAGGCGGTCGGCATGGGCGTGGCCCCAACGGAATATCTCGTCCCGCAGGCGCGCGTCGTGCTCCGCGACGAGGGGTGTCCAGACCAGCAGTGGCTCGGGATCGGCCAGCCAATGAGAGTGGCGCCTCGCGGCCGAGGGGACGCCCAGCTCACCCCACAGGCTCCAGGCCAGATCGAGGGCTGCCGATGTCGACTCATTCATCATCGGAAAGCTCGGTGCCCAGATGGGCCAGCAGCGGGCGCAGCAGTTGGTCGCGGAAGCCGGGCGAGGGATCGTGTGTCCGACACCACCGGGCGGCTGCCCGTAGCTGGGCAGGTGATGGCTTGAGCGCCCGCAGGTCCTGCAGGTGCTTGCTGCGGTCGGGCCAGTGATCGGCTGCTGCGTAGACCTTGAGTGCGATCAGGTCCTCGTGCGAGGCCAGATGGATCGTCAAGGCACCAAAGTGGCGCGTGATGACACGCTCCACGAAGCCCGCTGGCAGGCCGTATGTCAGCAGGTCGGCCGGACCGGCGTTCAGCCAACATGAGTCAAGCCCCAAGGCGGTGCCGACGTCTCGGACGGCCTCCTGCAATGGGCGAGGGAGCGGCTCCGCTGAAACCCATCGCGTTCCGTCCACGCGCGCGACCACATCGAGATCGGCCGTCGCTCGTTGAACGACGCCGAGGATCATCAGGGCGCCGCCTCCGACGACGACCAGCTCGGCAGTCTGTCGCCGATCCTCGAGCACGGCACCCAGCGTGCCGAGTGCCTCCTTCAATCTCTCGGGTTCGAACATCATGACGAGACGTTAAATGTCTCGATTCGAGACGTCAACTGTCCCGATCGTGATGGCAGCAACAGACGGCGATGCACGGCACCATGGGCGCCGGCGCTGTGTCGCATCTGGCCCGCCTCTCAGCTCCCATCGCCGGGGCGTGTCTCGGGCGCCGACCCGAGGGCAGGGCTCCCGCAAAGAGGGCAAGACACGGTCAAGCCATGCGCTCTGCTCATCCGATCCCGCCGACGTCACGGAGGCAACGCCAGGATTCCAAGGATCGTCGGCCTTCCGGCCGCCGCGACAGGGCGGAAAGAAGCTGTCTCCCGGCGCGCGAGCCGGTTCATGAGCCGTGAGTATCGACCGCGTGCGTCGGGCATGGACGGTGCGCCTTTGCGGAGGCCCTGACCCGACGGCGTGGGGGCGGTACGGCACCGCGGTCACCGTCTGGTCGTCGACGACTGCCAGCCATATGCCCACGATGGCTCACGGCATGGCATTCAACTTCGCGTCGCCGACGCTGCTCCTCAAGACGACGAAGCTGCCCGTCACCTGCGTCTATTGACTCGGAGTGAATCAGCGCAGCTCCGTGACGAACGCTTCGCGGGGGCGACGCACCTTCTTCTGCTTCAGGAGCCAGTCGCCGTCCGCGTCGCGGTGACCCAGCACCAGCAGCGCCACGCTCCGCAGGCCGCGCTCGCGCAGCCCCAGCAGCGCGTCCACCGCCGCCGGGTCGAACCCTTCCATCGGCGTCGCATCGACCTGCTCGACGGCCGCCGCTGTCAGCGCAAAGCCCAGGGCGATATAGGCCTGCTTGGCTGTATGGGCGAAGTTGACATCCGCACCACGGGGAGGCAGTGAATCGACCAAGCGCTTGCGGTAGGCCTCGAGCGCTTCGGTCATGCCGCCGCGCTCGTGCGCCGTGAGCTCGAAGAACCGAGTGATCCTCTCCGGGGTGTAGTCGTCCCACGCCGCGAAGACCAGCACATGGGAGCCGTCGACCAGCTGTGACTGGTTGTTGGCGGCCGTGCGCAGGCGGCCGCGCAGCTCCGGGTTCGTGACCAGCACCAGCTCGAACGGCTGCAGTCCGCTCGCGGTCGGCGCCAAGCGGGCGGCCTCGACGATCCGGTCGACCGTCGCCTCGGGCACCGGGCGGCTCGGGTCCATCTTCTTGGTCGCATAACGCCACTGCAGCTGCTCGATCAGATCCATCGGTATCCTCCTTGGGATGCGTCGCGGTGCCTAACCGATGACGCTCCTGCTGACAACGGGCGATGTGCGCGGCGCCGTGACCTGAGTGCGCGACAGGGCGCTCTCCGGTTGGTAAGAGGCGACGTCACCAAGGTTCGACGAACGACCCCTTCCGACGCGCGGCAGGTTCCGCGCAGAAAGGCACGTCCCGATGATCGGTTCACGACTCAGGCTGACAGTGGCCGGCGCGCTCCTCTCGCTCCTGCTGGTGGGCGAGGCGGAGGCCGCCAAGCGCAAGTATGACTTCATCCCGGAAGAGCAGCTGGCGGCGCAGAGCAATGTGCGCGTGCCCACCGGTGAGATCGAGGTCGATATCGTGCTGCGCGGCAAGGATGGCGCCGAGCTGACGCTCCCGCCGGCGGCGCAGGGCGGATTCGACGCGGCGATGACGGCCCAGCTGGTCGAGCTGCTCGGCATGCAGAAGGCGATCGAGAAGTTCACGCAGGCGGCGGCTGCGGCCCAGGCGAGGCCGGTCAAGGATCGCGATGCGGCGATGAACACGGCGCTGGAGACGCTGCGTGGCAAGTGGGGGCTGCTCTCCAGCGGCACCAAGTCGGGGCTGATCTTCACCAAGACGCTGTCGGAGCAGGTTCAGAAGGCGGCGCAGGAGGCGTTCAACGAGGCCAAGAAGTCGCTCGACAAGAGGGCCGACGCGGCCGTGCTGGCGGCGAGCGTCGCGACGACCGTCTCCTCGATGGACGGCACGACGATCGAGCTGGTCAAGACGGCGGATTACGGCGGCGGCGCTGCTCCGGCGACGCCCGAGGTGAAGCGTTCGGTGGCTCCTGCGCAGGCGTTCGTGCGGCGGCCGTTCAACCTGCGGCTGTTTCTGCGCGAGTACCCGAACCTCGCCGGTGAGGAGCTGGCCGGCTTCGGTATCGACCTGTTCTTCCCGGCCAATGTGAGCGGGCAGTCGAACGAGCTGCTGGGTGCCAAGGTGTATGAGGCGTTCGGCCGGACGCAGGCGGCGCTGGCGGCCGACGCGGCGGTGGCCGACAAGGCGGTGGCGGCGGCGACGACCGACCCGGCCCGGCAGGCGGCGATCGACGCGTTTACGGCCAAGGTGGAGGCGGCGCGCGTCGCGCTGGAGGCCGAGCTCCAGAGCGCGGTCGACACGTTCGTCGTGGGACTTGAGACGCGGGCCTCCAACTACAAGACGGCGGTGATCATCACCTCGCTGAGCACCACCTTCAAGGTGGCCAAGAACGCGGGCATGCTGGCGGTGCGCTGGGCTGACCCGACGGCCTATATCGGGCTGGTTTCCGATATCATCAGCATCGCCGCCGATATCAAGCGGTTCTACGGCGACGCCGAGGTGGAGCAGCCCAAGCTGGCGGCGCAGATGGAGCAGCTGCGCGCGACGCTGGAGAGCGGCGCTGTCGACGCGCCGGCCACCAAGCCGAAGCTCGACATGTGGATCACCAACACCAAGCCGGTGGTGACCAACTACCAGCTCGCGGTGACGCGGCTGGAGGGCAAGGTCGACGAACTGCACGCGAAGCTGATGACGGCGATCTACGGGATCTCGAACGGCACGCCGGGGCCGGCCACCGCCAAGCTGCAGGCGGGGTTCCAGTCGATGCTGGATGGCCTGCTGCCGATGTACGAGCAGGTGGCGCGCCACACGAGCTACTCGGACGCGGTGGACAACACGGTGCTGCGGGTGCGCGAGGTGACGGGTCGCTCCGGTGCCGGCAAGCTGTTCGCGATCAAGGATTACTTCAACGATCAGGTGAACACGCGCTTCGTGGCGATCAAGGAGAAGCTGCTCAAGCGGAGCTTCGACGCGTCGGATGCGGTCGATATCACCGCTGGTCTGGTGGGGCTGGCGGCCGGCATCACGGGGCTGGCGGGTGACGGCACGGCGGATGTCGCGGCCGGCATCCTGAAGCAGGTGGCGTCGTCGATGCGGACGGTGCGTGACGGCGCGGTGGGCGTCTACGGGCTGGCCACCAACGGCAAGGCCCCCTCGGCGGCGGACAAGAGCCGCTACGAGGCGTCGCTCAAGGCGCTGGACGCGCTGCTGGCGCCGTAAGCGCGAAGAGCCGCTCGAAACGATCGAGGCCGGTCGCTCCGCACGGGAGTGGCCGGCCTCGATCGCTTTTTCGTGCCTCGTCCGCAGGGGCGATCAGCCGGGACGCGACTCGGCCACCTTGCGGGTGGTGTCGGCGAGTCGCCGGGCCAGCACGCGCAGCAGCGCCACGCTCATGCGCGGGTGTTGATGCAGCAGCCGGCCCAGCTCGTCGGCGGAGAGTCGCAGCGTCTGCACCGGGCCGTCGGCGACGCAGTCGGCGGTGACGTCGGAGCCGTTGAGCAGCGCCAGCTCGCCCATCGCCTCGCCGCGCCCGAGACGCGCGACGGTGATGGAGGCCCCGGCGCGCCGCTGCTCCACGCGGACGGTGCCGTGGACGACGACGTGCAGCCCTGTCGAGGCGCCACCGGCGGCGAGGATCCGCTCTCCGGCGTCGAAGTCGAGCGGCTCCATCGACTCGGCCACCGGCAGCAGGTCGGCCGGGTCGGCCTCGAGGAACAGCGCTGTCTCCTTGAGAAAGAGCACTCGCTCGATGAGGGTCTGCATGGCGGTCTGCTCCGTGTGGGCGGCGAGTGTGTGCTGGGCGCACAGCCGCAGCCAGCGGTCCGGATGGTGATTCAGCTGTGCGTGGTCGTTCGCGGTGAGTGACTGCGAGGGCTCGGTACGCGTCTCGTCCGGAAGCTCCGGCGCGAGCCGCGCGAGGCGGTGGTCGGTGTCGTGCAGCGCGCGTCGCAGCAGCGGCCGGTCGAGCAGTTCCGGGGCACGCAGCCAGCGCTGAAGCTGGAGCCGATCGGCCAGCACGGCGTGATGGCTCAGCGACATGGCCGAGCCGCAGCTCTCGGGGAGCGTGACGCCCTGTTCGCACAGGGTGCGTGCGAGGGTGATGCCCTCGCGGCGGCCGGAGACGAGCAGCGCCTGGAGCGCCGCCTGCTGGGCCTCCGGGGCGCTGCGAAACAGCTGGGCGCAGAAGCTCGCGGCGAGCCGCGGCCGGCCCGACGCAACCAACCGCAGCGCCACATCGGGTGCGGAGGCGCCCGCGAAGGCCAACTCACGCAGCAGCAGCTCGGCCACCGGAAAGTCGTCGATCGCCATCGCGACCAGCCCGTCGACCAGCTCGGGCTCGAGCCGGTGGCCACGCTCCTGCCACTGCGACCACGCGTCACTGGCACCGAAGGGGTTGAGCGTGAGCGCGCCCGTCAACGTGGCCCATGCCTCGCCCATGCGGTCGATCAGGCGGGCGACCAGCGACAGCTCGGCCTCGTCGCGGGCGTGGAGCATCAGCAGCGTCTTGATCCAGGCGGCGTCGCGCGAGGTGATGAGCAGCTCCTCGCCGGCCTCCGTCGTCCAGCCCTCGACCAGCCGATTGCCCAGCGCCAGCAGCGGGTTGTGGCGGCCCAGCACCGTCTCCTGGATGAGCGGCACGCTCTCCCAGCCGACGCGGTTGATCACGAGGAAGTCCTCGTAGCGCGACACGGGGACGCCGCGCACGCCCATCAGGCCGGCGCTGCTGCGGGCCGCTTGCAAGTCGTCGAACTGCCTACAGCTGCCGAGGGCGCAGAACGACAGGTCGAAGTTGATATGGGCGTTCATCCCCAGCAGCATCGCCTGCATGAGGTTGGCCTCGCCGGCCTCCATGCGGCCGAACGCCACCTGCCACGTGCGGCACTGGCCCGGGTCGCGCGCGGCCCACAGCGCCAGCTGCGTCTCGTAGATGCCGACGAAGCGGCAGGCCATGTCGGTGGCGAACGCCTGATCGCGAAACCGACGTTCCTGCAGCGCCTTGAAGATCTGCTGCGAGAAGGTGAAGTAGGTGAGTTGAAAGACGGCGCGCGCGTCACCGGACGACTCGTAGTGGCGAAGACGCGCCTCCAGCCGGACCAGCAACTCGCGGAAGTGGTCGAGGGTGTAGCCGCCGTCGGGGGCCGGCTGCTGGCCGAGGCGGAGATATGACGGTGATTCATTCATACGCTGATCGCTAGCACGATATCGCCGCCGCGTCATGCAATCCGCGTTGTGGACGTACCGCCGGTGACGGGGCGGGTGCCCTATCATCTTGGCACTCGCTCACTGTTCGGTCATGGTTCACCCGTGCAGATCGGCAGCCGTGGCGCCCCGCTGCGCCGGTCTGCGGGGGCCCGATGTCTGGAGCGACGAGCAGCGCGAAACCCGGCCCGGAGCCATCCGCCTCCGAGTCGCGATCGCATCATCGACGCGCGCTCGTGATGGTATCCGAGACTCTGGTGCTGCTTGTCTTGCTGGGCTGCGGCGCCGTGATGGCCGATCGGCGCGCGCCTGGCTGGCTGGTTGCGATCGTGGTCGCTTTGCAAGGAGGCTGGCTGCACCGGCTCTATACCGCGGCACACGAGGCGGTCCACGGCAAGCTGGTGCGCGGCCGCCCGTGGCTCAACGACCTGATCGGCCAGCTGCTGCTGCTGCCGCTGCTGACGCCGCTGCGGATCTACCGGCACATCCACCGGTTTCATCATGCGTACAACCGCCACGATGAGCGCACCTCGGCGCTGGAGCTGTTCCGCGTGCGCCATCCGGAGCGTCCGACGACGCGGTTCGCGGCCACCGTCGTCTGGTGGATGGCTGTCTTCGGCGGTGGTTTTCTTCTCTATTCGCTGGCGTCGGTGTTGCTGTTTCTGCTGCTGCCGAAAGGGGTCGCGCAGCGCCTCTCTCCGGCCTTCGACGGATGGTCGGGGCGGGATCGGGCGCGGGCGATCGGCGCGTGGTCGATGGGTGTCGCCGTCCATGCGGCGCTCGCTGCGGTGCTGGGGCTGCGCGGGTGGATGTTGGCTCTGGGGGCGCCGATGCTGGTGTTCGCCTGGCTCTACTCACTGATCATGTACGTCTACCACTACGACACGGCCATCGGCGGGGCGCCCGCCGATCGGGTGCGGTCGCTGCGCGCCGGCAGGCTGTTTGCGTGGTGGCTTCTCAACTTTCAGGAGCACGCCACGCATCATGCGCGGCCGACGCTGCCCTGGTATGCATTGCCGGCGCACGCGACGCAGGCCCCGTCCGAGCGTCGCTCCATCGCGTCGGGCGTGCTGGCGCAGCTCAAGGGGCCGCGGTTGGTGCGCCGATGAGTCTGGTGGTGCGACGCGCGACGATGGATGATCTGCCGGCGATGGTGGCGGTACGGGAGGCGCTGCGTTTTGGTGCCAACCGTCGCGGCGGGTTCTTGCTCGGGACCGATCGCGCGGGGCTGGAGGCGTTGATCGGGGCGGCGCAGGTCCTGGTGCTGTGCGGGCCCGAGGTGGGTGGCATGGCCGTCACGCTGGGCGACGCCGCGGTGCGGGCATCGTCGCTGTGGGCGCGTCGTGCGCAGGTCGCGTGGCGCGGGTTCGACCCGACGAGGCTGGAGCACGGTCGCGTGGCGTACTTCGATCAGCTGGCGGTGCTGCCGCATCTGCAGGGTACGGGCGCAGCGGCGCTGCTGGCGTCGACGGCCGTCCGGCAGCTCCTGGAGGCCGGTACCACCGATCTTTTCGCGACCACAGTGCGTGTGCCGGTGGAGAACCCTGCCGCATGGCGCCTGCTGGAGCGGATCGGCGCACGACGGGTCGGGCTCATCGCCGAGCAGCATCCCGATATCGGCGCTCTGGTTTCGGATCTGTTCCACGCCGCGGCCGACGACATCGCGATGGGGCTACTGCGTTGGCAGCGACGTGGCGCGCATGACCCTCAGAAGGAGTGACGCGTGATGCAGACCGTGTCGTGGTCCGCTGTGCCGTTTCTGGATGACGCCGGCGTGATCCATCGCGATGTCGCGGTGCGCTTTGATCGCGGCGACCGCTGGATGATGCGGGCGACGACGTCGGGCGGAGAGCTGCTCTGCGAGCGGCCGCTGACGGGAGGCCCGACCGATCCGCTGCAGGATGCGATCGAGCAGGATCGTGCCAGCCACGCGCGCGCGATACCGCTGACGGCGGCGTTCCATCCCGAGGCGTCGCCGATCGAGGGTGATGGCGTGATGCTGGCCGGCGTGCCGCGACGTCCGGATCAGCCGCTCTTTCCCGGCTGCTTTCCGGCTGTTGGAGCTGCCTCACGCGCCGAACTGGAGCAGCGCCATCAGGCGGGTCAACTGGCTGTTGCAGCGCTCCCGACAGCGCTCCCGACGCTCGCTTCGCTGCCGACGGAGCGGTGGGTGGCGATGCTGCTGGGGGTGGCGATCGGCGACGCGATGGGGAGCCCATCCGAGAGCATGACGGCCGACGAGCGACGGCGGCGCTTCGGCTACATCACCGAGGTCGATCCTTCGTCATGCACCACCGACGACACGCAAATGACGGTGCGGTCGCTGCGGGTGCTCAGTGATACGGGGCGGTTGTCACTCGATGCGCTGGCGCGGCGCTGGTCGGGGGAGCGGCTGCGCGGTATCGGTCAGATCACGCGGCGGGCGTTCGATCGTTTCGCGAGCTGCTTCGCGTCCGGTGAGGATGTGTGGACAGCGCGGATCACCACGCAGGCTGCGGGCAACGGTGCGGTGATGCGGGTCGCCGGCATGCTGGCGCCGCACGCGGCCGGTGTGGCGCGACAGGCCGCGGCCGACGTGCTGCTCTCCTCGGCGCTGACGCATGACGACGCGACGAGCAGCGCGGCCTGCTGGGGCTGGGCGGAGCTGCTGGCGGGGCTGGGCGACGCGTCGATCCGATCTTTCGACGACATCGTTGCGCGATTTCTAGCGGCGGCCCGGCCTATCGAGGGGGAGGAGACGGTACTCGTCGGGCGCGCGCCGGCGGTGGCGCATCGCGGGATGCTGTGCGACTTCATCGAGCGCCACCTGCGTCCGGCGCATCGGGCGGGTGCGCGGACGGATGCGCTGCGGGCGCAGTGGTACTCCGGCGCCTATCTGCTGGAGACGATGCCCACGACGCTGTCGATCGTGGCGCAATATATCGATGCGCCGACGACGGCCTTGCTCGTCGCCGTCAACGACACCTGGGACAACGACACCATCGCGTCGATGGTCGCGGCGGCGATGGGGGCGCGTCATGGCCTCGCCGCGTTCGACCCGGCGTGGCTGGCGTCGATACTCGCCATTGACGCGCGGGAGGCGCAGGCCGTTCCCGGGGATTCGCTGGTGGCGGCAATCGAGAGCTGCCGGTGGTTCGCCCCGGAGGTCGATGAGGTCCTGGCTCAGGTGCGTCGCATCGCGGCGTCTGCCGATGTGCGCGTGGCATAGTCCGTAATTGACTCGATATGTTTCGATGCCGAATTGATGCATGATCGAATCATATCCACCCAACACGTACGACGCGCTACCCCTCGAACGCCTCGTCGGTGATCTCGAGGCCGCGGTCGATGATCTCGAACGCCTCGCGGATCTGCTCGGCGCTGATCGTCAGCGCCGGAATGGCCGAGAAGCTCGACCAGCGCATGAACGTGAACAGCCCCTCGCGTCGGAAGAACTCCGCCAGCCGCGTCATCGCCGGGTGGCTGCCGTTATAGGGCGCGATCAGATCACCCCGGCTGCTCTTCTGGATATCCATCATCCCGAAGAGGCCGATGACGCGCCCCTCCTTGAACGACGGGTGGCGGGACTTCATCCGGTCCATCTCGGCGCGCACGACCGACTCCATCGCCGCCGCGCGCTGCACCAGCTGCTCCTCCACCGTCACGCGCAGCACGGCGAGCGCTGTCTCCATCGCGAAATTGTGCGAGTTGTAGGTCATACCCCCCGCGAAGTACTGCGACTGCAGCGCCTCGGCGATAGGGCGGCGCATCCCGACAGCGCCCAGCGGCACGTACGAGCTGGTGAGCCCCTTGGCCATCGTCACCAGGTCGGGCACCACGCCGCCATGCTCGAACGCGAACATCCGCCCGGTGCGGCCGAAGCCGGTCATCACCTCGTCGCAGACCAGCAAAATGCCGTGCCGCTCCGTGAGCTCCCGCAGCCCCTGCAGCCAGCCGCGCGGCGGCACCAGCACGCCGTTGGTGCCCGTGACGCTCTCGACGAAGACGGCCGCGATGTCGCGCGGGTTCTCGTAGGCGATCACCTCCTCCAGATAGGTGAGGTGGTTGCGCGTGATCTCCTCGTCCGTCTCGCCGAACGAGTAGCGCAGCGGCGTCGGATCCATCACGCGGATGAATCCGGGGGCGCCGGGCTCATTGGGCCAGCGGCGCGGGTCGCCCGTCAGCTGCATCGTCGCGTTGGTGGCGCCGTGATAGCTGCGGTAGCGGCTGAGGATCTTGAACCGGCCCGTCACCGTCCGCGCGATCTTGATGGCGTTCTCGTTGGCCTCCGCGCCGCCGGTGGTGAAGAAGAACGTATCGATATCCCCCGGTGAGAGCTCCGCCAGCATCCGGCCCAGCTGCGCGCGCGCCTCGGTCGCCGATTGCGGATAGGCGAAGATGAGGCCGTCCAGCGCCGACTTCATGGCGGCGATCACCCGCGGGTGGCCGTGTCCCACCAGCACGCTCATCAGCATGCTGTTGAAGTCCAGATACCGCTTGCCCTCCGGCGTCCAGAAGTAGACCCCCTCGGCGCGGGCGATCGGCCACGGGTCGACCTGGTTCTGAACCGCCCATGTGTAGAGCGTGTGCTGTCGGCACAGGGCGACCATCTCCTCGGTGGTCATCGATCCTCCCACAACGACGGCGCGCAGCTGTGATGGGGCGATGTGGCTCTCGACACGGCTCCTCCCGGCGGTGCGCTCGTGATGCGCCTATGCCTACAAGGTCGTCCGTCCGCGCGCAACGGCCTGACGATGGAGGTGTCGTTGCCTTCACAAGCGTCTCGAGAGATCCCGGCATCGCTCGACAGCGGCCTCGAGGTGCGACATCGCCCGCTGGACGGCCGCGCCGTTTGAGGCGACCATGCCGGTCTTTCTCATCAAGGA
>Ga0172373_10006646_pt1 | contig 15304 bp, 14 predicted proteins | sample Lak10m_2_FD_114546 | JGI IMG/M metagenome (GOLD analysis project Ga0172373, IMG submission 114546) | Freshwater microbial communities from Kabuno Bay, South-Kivu, Congo - kab_092012_10m | ecosystem: Environmental > Aquatic > Freshwater > Lake | place: Democratic Republic of the Congo...
AGACATGAGACATGAGACATGAGACGATAGACATGAGACATGAGAAATGAGACAAAAGACATGAGACATGAGACATGAGACATGAGACATAAGACATAAGACAAAAGACTGAATAAAATTTGAAAGTCTAAGGTCTAAAGTCTGAGGTCTAAAGTCTGAATCCAAAGGTCTAAAGAAACAATTTAATAAATGTTAAAAAATTAAAATTAAACTAAAAGAAAAGTGGTAATTGCACGATTCTTACCGATCAAATACTTATTATTATGGTATGAAAACAAAAAACTATGTATTTTTAATACTGTTAACCTTAAGTGTTTTCAGTTTAAATGCTTGTTCTCAATCTCCTAACAAATCGATAGACTCTAAAAACACATTTATGAAAAAAGAACTTACTTCCGAAGAAAAACGTGTTATTGTATACAAAGGAACGGAAGCACCTTTTATAGGTAAGTATACCGACTATTTTGAAGAAGGAGTGTATACTTGTAAACAATGTGGTAGCGAATTATATACTTCTACAAGCAAATTTCATTCTGGTTGCGGATGGCCAAGTTTTGATCAAGAAATTCCGGGTCGTGTAAAAAAATTATTAGATGCGGATGGACGAAGAACAGAAATCGTTTGTGCAAATTGCGATGGTCATCTCGGTCATGTGTTTTATGGTGAGGGATTTACCCCCAAAGATACACGCCATTGTGTGAACTCGATTTCAATGGAATTTATTAAAAAAGAAGACCTTAACACAACAAAAACGGAGGTAGCAATATTTGCTGGAGGTTGTTTTTGGGGGGTAGAATATTACTTTCAAAATGCTCCAGGTGTAATCAAAACTCAAGTTGGATATATTGACGGACACAAAGATAACCCTACATATAAAGAAGTCTGCGCGCATACAACAGGACACATTGAAGCCATGGAAGTAACATTTGATCCGACAAAAACGAACTATGAAACACTGGCAAAATTATTCTTTGAAATCCATGATCCAACACAAACAAACGGACAAGGAGGTGATATCGGCGAACAATATTTATCCGTAATTTTCTATACTTCAGAACAACAAAAGGAAATTTCAGAAAAATTGATAAAACTCCTTGAAAACAAAGGGTATAAAATTGCAACGACGTTACGTCCGGCAACAAAATTCTGGTCTGCTGAAACCTACCACCAACAATACTATCAAAAAACAGGAGGAACACCTTACTGTCATTCCAGAAGACCACGATTTTAATATTCGTATCGGATCATTTTTTTAACCCCAAAACTTACATTAAAGGTAATACCGCTGTAAGAGCTAGTATTTTGTGCGGTAATGTTGCTTGGCATTCCTCCAGATAAAGAATAATTAAACCCAATTTCTGAGAATAAGATTCCTCGAACAAACGCATATTGCATTCCTGCATTTGCACCAATAGCAAAAGAAAGAATATTTCCACTCGCTGGAATCGAAGATGGAAGAGAATAATTCGCAGGCGCATTCAACAAATGAATCCCTACCCTGTTGTACGAAATAGTAACATGTTCTGCAGAATAAAAACCTAAGCCAAAATCAATATTTTCGCCGTAATAATTTCTTCTACCTATTTCTAGCGTATTATAGCGATAAGTTAGATTACCGACAATATTATCTTCTGCTACTAATAAATATTCTTGATTTTCTTTTTTGCTAAGGGTGGAACAAAAACGTGCATACATGGAGTGATCATCCTCTTGACGCTCTAGCATTATACTCATTCCTGCATAGGGATTCAATACAGTAAAACCTTTAATTGCATCTAAACCTATACCAGCATAAATCTGACTATGAACAGATTGAAATGAAAACAACCACAAACAAAAAGTTAAAACAATTAATTTTTTGCGCTCGAACAGCATGTATTTTTTTTATTTTAGACCTTAATTACCTACTAAAGTAAACATTTTAAACAAAGCTTTAGTATGTTTGTTTAAAATTTAAATGTTATGGCAATTTTCTCATTTAATGGTTTTATTCCTGTCATTAAAAAATCGAGTTACATTCACCCTCAAGCTACTATCATAGGTAATGTAATTATTGGCGAAAAAGTATATATTGGTCCACATGCTACTATTCGCGGCGACTGGGGTAAAATCATTTTGGAAGATGGTTGTAATGTTCAAGAAAGTTGCACTATCCACATGTTTCCTGGCACGACTACCCTACTCAAAAAAGGAGCACACATCGGTCACGGTGCAATTGTACATGGCGGAACTATCGGTGAAAATTGTTTGATTGGAATGAATGCAGTTGTCATGGATGATGTAGTTGTGGAAGACGAATGTATTATTGGCGCATTATCTTTTATACCTGCACGTACGGTCATCCCAAAACGTAGTTTAGTTGTAGGAAATCCGGGGAGAGTAATCAAACAAGTGTCGGATGAAATGTTGGATTGGAAAACACGAGGAACCCGATTATACCAAGAATTACCAAGCGAATGCTATGATACATTGATTGAATGCGAACCTTTGGAAGAGGAAGAACCAAATAGACCTGCACAGGAGAAAATGTTTGAGACTTGGAACAAGTTGAGTGACGGCCCTTCGAGAGCCTCAGGGACCGTTTCGAGTGACGAGTGACGAGTGACGAAAACCAAACCAAACCATGAATACTAAATCAGTATGAATAAGATTATCATAATTGGAGCAGGAAATGTAGCAACAAACCTTGCATGGGGATTGATACAATCGGGATTGAATGTGGTTGGTTGTTATAGTCGAACGATAGAAGCTGCTCAAAAATTAGCAAACGAAGTCGCAACAATCGCACTTGAAAGCTTAACAAATCTTCCCGATCACGACCTCATCGTTGTCTGTGTACCAGATACTGCAATCGGGGATGTTATCGCTCAATTACCAAATACATCCAAAATCGCATATACTTCCGGAACTGTTAGTATAGATGAATTACCAAAGGGCCACAAAATCGGTGTGTTTTACCCATTACAAACATTTACTAAAAATAAACGGATAGCATTAAAAACGGTTCCTTTTTTCGTGGAATCGTACAACAAACAATTCGAGAAAGAATTACTTAGCTTAGCACAACAGATTGGATTACGTGCTGAAATCACCTCATCCGAACAACGTAAACACTTACATATTGCAGCTGTTTTTGTAAATAATTTCACTAATCATCTGGCAACAATTGCCCAACAACACCTTGAAAAGCACCAGTTATCTTGGGAAAATTTACTTCCTTTGTTAGCAGAAACATTTACCAAAATACAAATAGAAAACCCGAAAGAAATACAAACTGGTCCTGCACGACGTAAGGATTTGAATGTGATTGAAAAACACGTAAATGAACTTTCTGGCAACGAAAAAGAAATTTATAAAGCAATAACTAACAGTATTTTAAACACTTATCATGGATAGTTACAAAGAAAAATTACCAAATATTACTACTATCATCTTAGATATTGATGGAGTTTTAACCAATGGAGAAGTTTTTGTATTAAAAAATGAATTTGCACGTGCAATCAATACAAAAGACGCCTATGCAATTCAATATGCTAAACGTGTAGGTATTAATGTACTAATTATCACAGGTGGAGAATCACAAGATCTCAAACAAGCCCTAGAAGGTATCGGTGTAAAAGAAGTATACTTGCGTTCTTCAAATAAGATTGAGGTATATAATGCGGCGAAAGAAAAATATCAATTTTCAGACGAACAAGCCCTATACATGGGAGATGACATTCCAGATTATCCTGTATTAAAAGTAGTTGGAGTTGCTACATGTCCGCAAGATGCAGCGATAGAAATTAAACAAGTTTCCCATTATCAATCGCCGTTTAATGGTGGTCAAGGCTGTGTACGAGATGTGATTGAACAAACGTTACGCGTACAAGGGAAATGGTTTCAAGATGAGGCTTTTCATTGGTAAACCATGATTTTTTTAACACAAAGGCCACAAAGAATAGAATAGTTGACGTAGTAGACGTTTTGAGGACACGAAGTTTTTGACTGCGTCAAATTTACCCTTTAAACTAAAATAGTTAGCAAGCTCTGAGAACTATTCACGCTATCGCATCAAAAATCTCCGTGGACTTTGTGCATACTTTGGAGAACTTTGTGTTAAAATTAGCGTATTCTCCTCCCCCTTACTTTCGAATAATCTCAATCGACATATCGATACCGATTTTCAAAATTTGTGAAGGCTTTGTTGCAGTCTTGGTTCCTTCCAAACAAATCAAATCTACATTCTCCTTGATTTTAGACGATATTTCATCGTAATTCGCAGGACTTGCTTCGCCAGAAATATTAGCGGATGTAGATACAATCGGTTTACGAATTGAACGAATCAACTTCACACAAAAAGGATCTTTCGTTACACGTATTCCAACCGTTCCATCTTTTGCTAAAACACTCGCTGCCAACCCTTTTGCATTTGGGTAAATGATAGTCAGTGGTTTATCCGCATATTCTACCAAATCGTAACACACTTCCGGAAATTCAACCGTGTATTTCTCCAACATCTGGATACTATCTACCAAGACGATAAAACTTTTATTTTCTGGACGATTTTTGATTTCAAGTATCTTTTTACACGCTTCATCATTCGTCGCATCACACCCTATACCCCAAATTGTATCTGTTGGATATAAGATTGTACCTCCATCAGTAAGTACATTTTTTGCTTTTTCGATTGTTGCTTCCATCCTATTCTCCTAACAAATCTGGTCTACGTAATTTTGTACGTTCTAACGCTTTTTCTTCACGGAATTTTTCAATCAATTCGAAGTTTCCAGACAACAACACATCTGGTACTCGGTTTCCTTTAAATTCTGGAGGACGCGTATACACTGGAGGTGAAAGTAAATCATCTTGAAAACTATCTGTCAAAGCCGAGGTTTCGTCGTTCAACACACCTGGAATCAAACGAATAATACTATCTGTCAATACAGCAGCTGCTAATTCTCCACCAGACAACACATAGGAACCTATGGAAATCTCTTTGGTAATATACATTTCACGTACGCGTTCATCTACTCCTTTGTAATGACCACACAAAATGATCAAATTTTCTCCTAAAGACAAATTATTCGCCATACGTTGATCCAACACTTCCCCATCCGGAGTCATGTAGATTACTTCGTCGTAGGTACGTTCCGCTTGCAATTTTTCAATCAAAATGGAAATTGGCTCGATCGACATGACCATGCCTGCACCACCGCCGTACGCGTAATCGTCCACACTCTTTTGCTTGTTTGTTGCGTAATCTCGTATGTTGTGTAAATGAATTTCAGCGATTCCTTTGTCTTGTGCACGTTTTAGTATGGATGCAGAAAAAGGACCTTCTAATAATTCCGGTAAAATCGTTAAGATATCTATGCGCATGGTTAGTTTTTATAGGCTAATACGGCTTCGCGAACACTGCCATGTTTTAACAACAACGCTTTCGCTTCTTCGTACGAAATGTTTAATTTGTCTTTGACCATGTTTGTCCCGCGGTCTACCAATTTAAGGTTACTCAATTGCATGTCAACCATACGGTTTCCTTCTACGCGACCTAATTTGATCATCAGAGACGTCGAAATCATGTTTAAGACCAATTTTTGAGCTGTCCCTGCTTTCATACGTGTACTTCCAGTCACAAATTCAGGTCCTACAACAGGTGTTATCGCAAAATGAGCTACTTGACTCAACGGACTACCAGCATTGCAGGAAAGTCCACAGGTAATCAACCCAACTTCCTTTGCTTTTTCAATGGCTCCCAAGACATACGGAGTTGTTCCAGATGCTGCGATTCCAACCAACACATCATTCGGAGAAACACAGTATTCTTCCAAATCCTTCCATCCTTGCTCACGATCATCTTCGGCAAACTCAACCGCTTTACGGATCGCTTTGTCTCCACCGGCAATGATTCCATTTACCAAATCAAAAGGTACACCAAAAGTAGGCGGACACTCACTCGCATCCACAACCCCTAAACGTCCGCTGGTACCTGCCCCCACGTAAAACAAACGTCCTCCAAGTTGCATGCGTTCAAAAGCCGCGTTTACAAAAAGTTCAATTGCTGGAAGTTCTTTTTCTATGGCTAACGGAACCGTTTTATCTTCCTTATTTATGTTTGCTAACAACTCTGCTGTAGACATTTTTTCCAGTCCATCGTAGTTACTCGCAGTCTCTGTAGTACGAATCATAAGTTACACTAAATAAGCAAAATAATCCTCTTTATCTAAATCCATTTCTACGCGTTCTTGCATTGTTGTAGAAAGCGTTATTCCTACAAAATCACTTTTGATTGGATACCTTCTGTGTCTTCTATCCACTAACGAAACAGTTTTAATCGCTTTCACCGGTTTTTCCAATAATTTCATTAAGGCATATTGCATGGTAGAACCAGAATTGATTACATCGTCAACCAAGATAATGAAACCGTTGAGTAACACATTTGCATCTATCGAAATCGTTATCGCATCGTTTAAAGGATGTTCTTTATTCATATTAATTTCAAAAACAGTCACTTGGTGATCGGAATTCTCTTGGACAATACGACCTAATTCCTTCGCGATACGTACACCGTTACCACAGATACCACCAATAAAAAGTGCTTTTTCTTCCAAGGAATTTTCTAAAATCTGATGAGCGAGACGCATAATTTTTTGATCAATCTGCGTTTTGTTGAGGACTACTTGCATTTGAAATATCTATTTTTTTCAAAGATAAGGGATATAGTTGAAAGAAAAAAGTGACGAGCGACGAGCGACGAAGCGACGATTGGTGAAACTTAGTAAGGGAAGAGTTACGAGGGACGTAGGGACGATTGGTGAACCATATAAGGCATATAAAAGGGAGGTGAAATGAATGGGGAATGTTTACCATTGAGAAATTGAGGTGATGGGCGTGAAAAAGGGAGTTTTTTTTTAGGATTATTGAGGATTTGACTGTGTCAAATTGGGAGATTTGAAAAATTTGTATCAGTTCTGGAAAAAGTAAACCTCCTCAAACAAGAATCGAAGTTTCGAGTTATTCTAAATGTGTCTTCCACGCATCGCACCTCCCTTTCGTCCTTAATTTCTTAATGGTAAACCAATAAACATTACCTTCGAGAGCCTCTGGCAACGAATCTTAATGCTCCTCTACGACTCAAAACTACCATCACCCTCAATTTCTTAATTCCTCAATGGTAAAACCTCGCATTAAATTACCTTTTGACTACGCTCAACGACACACATTTAAGTTATATAATACTTTTAAAATTTCACAATTATAAAAATCTTTTAACTTTATGCTTTCAACTTTTAACCTATCCAATGATAACAAAACCTACTTTTCTTGTTGATGAACAAAAATGTCGTGCGAATATTCAAAAGATTGCAGACAAAGCAAAGCGTAACAACGTCGTTTTTCGTGCGCATTTCAAAACACATCAATCGTTGGAAATTGGTCGTTGGTTTAAAGATGTTGGTGTAGACAAAATCACCGTTTCCTCTTTGGATATGGCAAGTTATTTTGCTCCTGAATGGAACGATATCACTGTAGCTTTTCCGGTAAATTTCTTGGAAATAGATACCATCAATGAATTAGCATCCAACATTCAACTCAATGTGGTTATTGTCAACCTGGAAGCAGTAGATTTTTTACTAAAACACCTGACTTCTCCTATCGGATTCTTTATCAAAATCGATGTTGGTTACAAACGAACTGGAATTTTACCAAACAATACCGCACTGATTGATCAAATTCTGGAACGAACAAAATCAAGCGACAAACTAAAATTTTCAGGATTTTTAGGTCATGCAGGACACAGTTACAAATCACATTCCTACGAAGAAATCGAAGCAACGCATACAGAAAGTATTTCCCGCATTTTACCGTTGAAAGATAAATACAAAGCAGCATATCCTGATTTAATCATTTCTGTTGGGGATACTCCGACATGTAGTGTGGTTGAAGACTTTTCGATGGTCGATGAAATTCGTCCGGGGAACTTCGTATTTTACGACATACAACAAGCTTCTATCGGTTCAAACACAATCGATCAAATTGCAGTTGTCATGGCTTGTCCAATTGTTGCGATTCATCCAGACAAAAACGAGTTAATTATGCATGGGGGTGGTGTTCACTTTGCGAAAGATGCATTTATTGACACAAAACTTGGTACTATTTATGGTCGAATTGTCGCACAAACAGAAAATGGTTGGGGAGAAATTTTAGAAGGTATTTACGTAAAAAGTTTATCACAAGAACACGGAATCCTTTCTGCGACGGACGAAGTGATAAAAAACTACAAAGTTGGAGATCTACTATACATTTTACCAGTACACTCGTGCTTGACAGCTAATTGTTATAAGACGTATCAGTTGTTGAGTGGAGAAGTGATTGGAAGATTTTGATTGTAGATTAGAAGATTCAGATTACAGATTGCAGATTAGAAGATTGCAGATTAGAAGATTTACAGATTGAAGCGTTTGAACTTTATACTTTCAACTTTATACTTTCAACTTTATACTTTCAACTTTATACTTTCAACTTTATACTTTCAACTTTATACTTTTATCTTTAAACTTTTAACTTTACACTTATGTTATCACTACGTAATGCTATCTACATCGGAAGTAAAAAACGTGCAAGTTTATACGACCTTACCATTCCTGCAGATTTTGAAGGAGATTTGATTGTTTTTATTCACGGATACAAAGGATACAAAGATTGGGGAGCATGGAATTTGATGCAGCAAGCGTTTGTAGAACAAGGGTTTGGATTTTGCAAGTTTAACTTGACTCATAATGGAGGCACAACACAAAACGGAATAGATTTTCCAGATTTGGAAGCATTTGCCAACAATACCTATTCCAAAGAAAAAGCAGATGTGGTTTATATTTTAAACGAACTCGAAAAACAGTTACAACCTCTACCACGTATTCACTTGATGGGACACAGTCGCGGAGGTGGTATCGCGCTTCTGAATGCAGAAGATCCACGCGTGACATCTGTAATCACCTTGGCAGCAATTTCATCTGTAGCGACACGTTTTGCGGACGAAAAAATGTTAGCAGCATGGAAAGAAACAGGTGTTCGCTATGTGAAAAACGAGCGTACGAAGCAAGACATGCCGCACTATTACAGTCAGTATTTGGACTTTGTAGAATTCAAAAAAGAACTAGACATCGAAAAAGCGTGTAAACAATTAAACAAACCGAATTTAGTCATCCATGGCGATAAAGACACTTCTGTTTTTATGGAAGAAGGCGTAGAAATCGCACAATGGACAAATTCTCCCTTATACACCATTGAAAATACGGACCATGTTTTTGGTAGTTCACACCCATGGAATCAACAAGAATTACCTGAAGCATTGGAAGAAGTGGTAACCATCGTGAGTACGTTTATTTTGAAGCAACACCCGGTTAAATTAGTAGATGAAAACACGCAATTAGCAAGTCAATTAATTGAATTAACTAAGGTTGATGGCGAAACAAAAGAAATGGAATTGGAGTTTTTACTGCAAATTTCCGAACAATTAGGCTTAAGTAAAGAGGATTTAATCGAACTTTTTGAAAAACAAATCGCAATTACGCCTCCGAAAAATGAAGTTGATCGCATCATTCAATTTTATAGATTGACTTTATTAATATTTGTTGACCAGGACATTCACCATGAGGAATTAAAAGCACTGCGAAATGCGGGTATTCAAATGGGGTTAAATCCTGCGGCAACGGAAGAAGTCATTAAATTAATTCAATTATATCCTGGAAAAGGTATAGCGGTTGAAAAATTGATACAGATTTTCCAAGTGAACCATAATTGAGTAACGGCCCTTCGAGAGCCTCAGGGACCGTTAGATGAGTATTAGGGACCGTTAGGTGAGCATCAGGGACCGTTAGTTAGCATTAGGGACCAATAGGTGATCATTAAGAAATGTTATTGATGATCAGAGAACTATGCGAGTTAATTAAGTTTTTTAAGTTAACATCACAAACAAATTTGAAACTAAAAATACTTTGAATAAATAATTTTAAATGAATCGAATTGTATTAATCTTATGTCTTTTCATTGCTTTTCTAGGTAGTTCAAACACCTATTACGTTTCAAAAACTGGAAAAAACGCAAATCCAGGTAGTAAATCCAAACCATTCCAAACCATACAACATGCGATCAACCACCTAAACGCAGGGGATGTGTGTTATGTGCATGGTGGTACTTACCACGAAACCATCGTTTTCAAATCACAGGGAAATAAACACAATCCAATAGTTCTACAAAATTTTCCAAGAGAAAAAGTCATTATCACTCCAACATTTATTTCGAATAAATGGACAAAACACGCTAAAAACATATACAAAATTCGATGTTCCTCTAAAGTATTACAGGTATTTGTAAACGGAAAACCGAAAATGCAAGCGAGTTTTCCAAACATTCACGAAGGAATATTAAGCACCAAAAAATGGGGAGATATAGATGCAAAACCAAACAAAACTGTTACAATACAAGGTATTGAAAAATTTAGCAATGTAACTGGTGCGCATTTAGTTGGTATCTGTGGACGTGGATTAGTTGCTCTCAACGGGAAGGTAATTCATCAGCAGAATAAAACTATTACATTAAAAAACGAAGCTTTTTATTGGAATAAAATACATAAAAATACATACTTAGGAAAAGGTAAAGGATTTTTAGTCGGAAAATATGCTTTTTTAGATACTCCAGGCGAATGGTTTTCAGATGGTAACTATTTGTTTTATTATTCATCCAAAGCTTTCAATCCAGCTCAAATAGAAATTCGCACGAAACAACAAGCAATTTCACTCAATAACGCTTCCTACATCCACCTTAAAGGAATTACTATTGCCGGTGGAAATCTTTCATTAGAAAATAGTACGCATTGTATTGTTGACCGCGTTACAATCAGCTACCCTACTCCTTTTTTCACGTTTGAATCTGGTTTTGATCGCTTTGGAGGAAATTACAAGGGAATTAATTACGATAACCCCAAGAATTGGGCTGGCAAAGGAGTTATTCTTTCTGGAAATGGAAATCATATTAAAAATTCTACGATTAAACACAGTTGGGGCGATGGTTTGACCGTTTGGGGTACAAACAACCTTATCACTAATTGTGTTGTTACTGATTGCGATTGGATGGGAATCGATTGTGCACCGCTGAATATTTCTGGAAACAATCACCGAGTAAGTCATTCTACATTCTCCAAAACAGGAAGAAGTGTAGTAGTTCACCGCAAACTTACCCATAGTAAAATTCGCTATAATGAAATCTATGAGGGTGGTTTACTCAACGATGACTTGGGATTAACCTACACCTACGACACTGATGGTAAAGGGACGGAAATTGCTTATAATTGGTTACACGACAACTATGCACCACATTTTGGAGGTGGAATCTATTTAGACAATAACCACAAAAATTTCAAGGTACATCATAACGTTGTTTGGAATTGCTTTGTAGCAATGGAAGTCAATCAAAAAGCGGAAAACGATGAGATTTACAACAATACATTTATCCACAACAAATATTCCATGGGCGCTTGTCGACCAGATGGTGTAAACCTCGATTTTACGAATATTTATTCATACAACAACCTAACAGACAGCGACCTAAAAGCACGTGATCACGATGTATTTTACGGAACAAAACAAGTAAACAATCATTTTGTGCCACATTTAAGCAATTTAATGGTTAACCCTACGGAAAGGCAATTTGGGTTGCGAGAAAATGCGATTTTAGGTGGGAATGTTGGAGCGTTCCCTTCGAGAGCCTCAGGGACCGCTTCAAATAACTCAGGGACCGATCGTTCAATAGACGATTTTGTTGGTGCGAGGTTGAATCCCGTAGAGGTTGAAAATAATCGTTGGAATTATTGTTTGTTTGTTGTGTATTTCTGTGTGTTTGCGCTGTGCATTTACAGATTCCCAAAATTAAGGGTGGATTCACTAAACTACTGGAAAAACGTCGGTTTGTTTAGTATAAAAGTACTTGGTGCATATGGTGCGTATTGGGTGTACACGTATTATTATCCGAATCGAGAAACTGCAGACATTTTCAAACATTTCGACGATGCAATGCAATTTTACAACCATATCTATCCTGTTTCGTTCGGAGATTACCTTCAGTTTTTATTCGGTCAAAAACTAGATTCTCCCGAAATGACTGAAGCGTTGGTACATACGAAGTATTGGTTGAGACAAACAGAAATTGGCACGATTGGAGACAATCATGTTTTGATTAAAATTCACGCATTTATCGCACTTTTCTCTCAAGGATACTACCCTATTAATCTTTTGTTTTTTGCTTTTTTCTCCTATATTGGTTCCCTGATTTTCTACCGTTTCTTGAGTAAACTATTTTCCACAAACACCCTCGTTTTACTGAGTATTTTTCTTACTCCAACGGTATTATTTTTCTGTTCTGGAACACTCAAAGAAACTATTATTTTAGTTTTCATTATTTTCATTATTACTTCAAGTTATTATTTACTTAATAAATTCAAACTGCATTATTTACTGATACTTACAATTTCAACGTATTTATTAGTTATTCTAAAAGTATATGTAATTATCGCACTTTTTCCAGGTATACTTTCGTTTCTTTTATTCACCCGATGGAAAACAAACTATTGGTGGATATTTACCCTTATCATCCACCTTGGATACCTTGTCTTTTTGTTTACAAATCAACAGGTAGATTTTAGAGGGTATTTACAGTTCAAGCAACAAGATTTAGTGTTAGTCGCACAAGAAATGCATGCAGGCAGTCGCATCGAAATCTCTAGGCTAACTAACGATTTTAGTAGCTATATAAACACTATTCCTTATGCAATAAAAAACGTATTCCTTCTCCCTACTCCTGACACTACAACGAATGGATTTGTTTGGTTGAGTATGTTTGAAAATTACCTATTACTTGCATTACTATTATTGGGAATAACCAAAATCAAACATACAAATCGCCTTCAACGTCAGTATTTGTCCCTGATTTTCTCGTTTAGTATTTTACTCGCGTTGTTTATCGGTTGGACTGTACCTATAGTTGGCGCAATAATTCGCTACAAAGTAGTATTCATCGCACTTTTAACACCAAGTTTAGTAGCATGTTGGAAAAATAGAAAAACCACGAAAAATTAGACAAATATTCGTAAATTTGGCCAACTTTAACTAAATCTGTACGTAGCATGCAACTGTGGAACACATTAAGTAAAGAGGAATTGGTAAAACAATTGAATGAGAGCGGTTTAAATTTCATCACCGTGTCTTTTTACCAATATGCTCAAATCGAGAATCCCTCTTTGTTTCGAGATCATTTATTTTTACAATGGTCAAAATTGAATATCGTAGGTAGAACTTACGTAGCAAAAGAAGGTATAAACGCACAAATCTCTGTGCCTGTACCGCATTTCGAGCAATTTCGGAATGAATTGTACCAAATATCCTTTTTAGATGGTATACGTTTAAATATTGCTGTGGAAGATGGTGGTGTCAAACACCCATTCTTAAAGTTAAAAATCAAGGTGCGCGATAAAATTTTAGCGGACGGATTAAACGACGAAAGTTTTGATGTGCGCAACAAAGGCATACACCTTAACGCGGAAGAATTCAACAAGTTAACCGACGATCCTAATACGATTTTAATCGATTTTCGCAATCATTACGAAAGTGAAGTTGGTTATTTCAAGGGAGCGATCACACCTGATGTAGATACATTTAGAGAATCATTACCAATTATCGAAGAGGATTTTTTGAAAGGAAATGAAGATAAAAACATCGTCATGTATTGTACTGGAGGAATTCGCTGTGAGAAAGCTTCTGCGTGGTACAAACACCGCGGATTCAAGAATGTGCATCAGTTAGAAGGTGGAATTATCAAATATGCCAACGATTGTAAAAATTTAGGTATTGAAAATAAATTTGTCGGTAAAAACTTCGTGTTTGACGAACGACGAGGCGAACGAATTTCTGAGGATATCGTTGCTGTTTGTCACCAATGTGGGAATCCATGCGATGTGCATACAAACTGTGTAAATGATGGTTGTCACCTGTTATTCATTCAATGCGATTCGTGCAAAAGTCAGTTCGAAAACTGCTGTTCTACAGAATGTCAGGATATAATTCATTTACCGGAAGAAGAACAAAAAGCAATGCGCAAAGGGAAGGAAATCAGCAATAAGATATTCAAAAAAGGAAGGTCTGAAAAATTGAAATTCAAAGTACAGCATTAATTATTCACCCCATAATTTAACACATGATTTTAGGCATTGATTGGAATGTAACCTCAGAATTAATTGAAGGACAAGCAACACCAAACAAATACGGATTGCTATTTGTATCTGGTATTATCCTTGGTTTTTTTGTCATGAAACGTATTTTCAAACGCGAAAATATCGACGAAAAAATATTGGACAAATTACTGATGTACGTTGTCATTGCTACGATTTTAGGTGCTCGCTTTGGACATGTGTTTTTTTACGGACCCTATTGGGATGTAAAAGATGCTTTTGGTAACATCCTTGAACGTGGATATTTTTCACATCCTGTCGATATGTTTAAAGTTTGGGAAGGTGGATTAGCTTCCCACGGAGCAACTATTGCCTTATTTGTTTCCTTATGGTTTTTCTCCAAAAAAGTAGCTCAAAAGCCCTATTTATGGATTTTAGATCGTATCGTTATTTCTGCAGCAATCACGGCATGTTTTATCCGATTAGGAAATCTAGTAAACCACGAAATCATTGGTTTACCGACAGATTTACCATGGGGATTTCGATTTAACAACGCTGGAGCGGAATACTTAATAAACAACACACAAGTTTTTAGACATCCTGCGCAATTATATGAAGCATGTTGGTATTTCCTCATTTTTGGTTTGTTGCTATACATGTATTGGAAAACGGAATCCCGAAATAAACCAGGTGTGTTATTTGGAACGTTCATGATTTTGTTGTGGTCTGTTCGTTTCATTGTCGAATTCATAAAAGTGGGGCAAACAGAACGCGACACCTATTGGATCATCAACACAGGACAATTATTGAGTATACCTATGATTATGGTTGGCGTGTATTTTTTGGCGCAAGGGATGAAGAACGGCCCTTCGAGAGCCTCAGGGACCGATTCGAGAGCCTCAGGGACCGAGGAATAAAAAAAACTGTAGCGATGTTTCACTGAAACATCGCACTTATGATGTAAAACATCGCAAACATGATGTGAAACACATCAAAAAAAATTAACGATTTATAATCAAACGATATGAAAACAAAAACATTAAAGAAAAATAAAGTCAACGTAATTACCTTAGGTTGTTCCAAAAACACGTTTGATTCAGAAGTTAT
>Ga0172373_10006649_pt1 | contig 15302 bp, 12 predicted proteins | sample Lak10m_2_FD_114546 | JGI IMG/M metagenome (GOLD analysis project Ga0172373, IMG submission 114546) | Freshwater microbial communities from Kabuno Bay, South-Kivu, Congo - kab_092012_10m | ecosystem: Environmental > Aquatic > Freshwater > Lake | place: Democratic Republic of the Congo...
AGCGCGGCATGCTCGCTTGGGCAGCGGCATACGCCAGACGGGCAAACCGGACGTACTTACTCTCTCGTTTTTCGCTCATGCCCTGATTTTACCTGCTACCCCAATCTTTGCAACTGAGCATATGTTGTTCAATAGTGCTATCTGCCTATTTCTTATTATTTCGATAGGATGGTATTCTGTTTATGCACTTTGACGATAGATTAGCGGTTTTCAACAACACACCGGCACAAAAAACAGCGGCGACTCCTATACGGGAGTCGCCGCTGTTCTGTCTATGTTCTGTCTACGGCAGGCGGTGGACGTTAGCCGGCCTTCGTCGCCACGAAGTCAATTTCCAGCGTCACCTCGTCCGAGACGTTCGCCACATTCGGCACGTTCGGGATGTTCAGGTTGAACTGGGCGCGGGTGACGGTGGTGCTACCCGTCCCCGTCAGGCGGTCGGCGCTCTCGGCTTTGGCGGTCACGCTGAAGGTGACAGCTTGCGTGATGTCGCGCACGGTCAGGTTGCCGGCAATCTCGAAGGTCACTTCCTCGCCCACGCTCAGGCTGGCCGGCAGGCCGATCAGTTCGCTCGGCGTGAAGCGGATGAACTCGTAGGCATCCTGCGCCGACTGGAGGATTTCGCTGCGTAGGGCGCGGTTGCGGAAGTCGTTATCTGTCGCCAGCGTGCGGGCGTTGATGACGATCTCGCCCACTTTGGAGGCCGATGGGTTGGCGAAGTCCACGAAAATATCACCCGCCACTTCGCTCGTCTTGCCGACGACGGTGGTGAATGTGCCGCGCAGGTCTTCGGTCAGCGTGAAACGCGCCTCGGACTCGGCGGACACGATGCGGAACAACGTGGCAGCAGGCGCGGCGGCGACTTCGGCAGTGGGTTCAAGTGTCGGTTTAGCTGTTGGCGGTAGCGGCGTGGCGCTAGGCGCTTGGGTGGGTGGTTTAGCTGTTGGCGGCAGCGGTGTGGCGCTAGGCGCTTGGGTGGGGGAGACAGTTGTTGGTTCGGTGGTGCCTTCTGCGCTGGCGGCCAACTGCGCGACCAACGCGGCGTTGGTGGCCTGCGCGTCCGCCAATTGGGTACTGAGCGCGGCGATCTGCGGATCAGCCGTCACTTCGGCGGCGGCGAGCGCGGCGCTGGTGGCCTGTGCGTTCGCCAACTGTGTACTAAGCGCGACGATCTGCGCTTGCAGCGTCACGCTGGACAAGTCGAGTGTGGGTGCGGCCTGCTCGATGCTAGTACTCGGTTCGCCCGAACCGCCCACCGTGTAGATGTAGGCCACAACGCTGACGGCAGCGGTGATCCCCATCAAAATCAGAATCCCCAGAATGTTCAAACTACGACGCGACATCAGTTCTCCCTCATCATGTAACCCATAATCCCGTTGTGCCATTTGGAATGGCACTTTTCGATCATAGCAGAGGCTTGTACACAATGGCGCAATTTCTTACGGATTTCTCAAGAAAGTTATTCACCCTGTCATACTGCATCCGGCGGAATGGGTGTCTCAATGGAAAACGATCTTCAGCATTTCTTCAGGTATGGCGTGGGTTGGAAGTTCATAGCACTTGGAGCGATTGGGGTATAATGCGGGGACTTGCAGAGGAATGTACACCATGACACAAGTGACGCTGAAACGACGCGGGCCTATCACGCTGGTGACGGTCAGCGGACGGCTGGACGGCACCGCTGCCGATGCGCTCTACCGCGAACTGGCGCAGGATTACGAGACGCGCCATGCCGCCCTGCTGCTCGACCTTTCGGGCGTGGATTACCTGAGCGGTGCGGGGCTGCGCGCCCTGCGTCGCCTGAACGAACTGACGGATAACCTGCGTCTTGCGTCGCCTTCGGATCGGGTGCGCGAGGTGCTGCAAATCAGCGGCTTGGATACAGCCTTCAATCACTACGATACCCCGCTGGCGGCGGCGCGCAGCGTGAACGCCGTCACCAACGCCCACACCCATCTGGAACTGACGTGGGCGGCCTCGCTCTGTCCGCGCATGGCCGGTCAGCCGTTTCTGGAATGGATTCAAGGGCTGGTACGCGCCAATATGCGCGTCCGCGAGAGCGCCGACTATACGACGGTATTTCGCCATGCCGCCGAAGCCGGAATCGCCGCGCTCATCGAGGCTGGCACCACCCATGTAGGCGACATCACCGCTTCCGGCCTGAGCATCGAGCCGCTGCTGGAATCCGGTCTGGCGGGCGTGGTCTACATGGAAGCTCTCGCCCCGTGGTCGAAGATCGCCGACGAACGCTTTGAACGCGCCCGTGACGTGATCGAACGCTGGCGGTCTAAAGAGCGCAACGGGATGCGCATCGGCCTGACGCTGCACGCGCCCTACACCGTCCACCCCGACCTGTGGCGCAAGGCGCTGGACTATGCGCGGGCGGAACAGTTGCCGCTGTGCATCCATGTCGCCGAAAGCCCCGAAGAATACCAGTATTTGAAGGCTGGGACGGGCGCAATGGCGGTGCATCAGGCCAACATCGCCTCCGACATCCCCGTGCCGTACACCACGCCCGTGCGCTACCTCGAAGATTTGGGGGCGCTGGCGCTCAAGCCGCTGCTGGCACACGCCGTACAGGTGGACGCCGACGACATCCGGCGCATTCAAGCCAGCGGGTCGCAGGTGGTTCACTGTCCGCGCAGCAATTTGCGCCTGTGCTGCGGACGGATGCCGCTGGAGCAGTTCTTGGCGCAGTCGGTGCCGGTTTATCTGGGGACGGACAGCCTGAGCAGTAGCCCGTCGCTGGATGTGTTCGAGGAGGCCGAGACAGCGGTGGCGCTGCATCATGGGCAGGTGACTGCCGAAACTATCGAGCGTTTGCTGTACCGCCCGCTGTGACGGGTGTTTTGATTAATTCTCTATTTGAAGGAAGTCCTCATGCGTGAATTTCACCCCAAAACGATTATTGAGCCGTTTCGCATCCGTTCGGTAGAACCGGTGCATTTCACCACGCTGGAACAGCGCGAGGCGGCGCTGAAGGCCGCCGGTTACAACCCGTTCCTGCTCCGCGCTGACGATGTGCTGATTGACCTGCTGACCGACAGCGGCACAGGCGCGATGTCCTCCCGTCAGTGGGCGGGCATGATCGCCAGCGACGAGAGCTATGCCGGCGCGTCCTCGTTCTACCGTTTCGAGGCGTCGGTGCAGGACATCACCGGATTCAAGCACGTCATCCCCGCCCATCAGGGGCGTGCCGCCGAGAATATCCTGTTCACCGCCATCGCCAAGAAGGGCGATGTCATCCCTAGCAATACCCACTTTGACACCACCCGCGCCCATGTGGAACACAACGGCGCAGAAGCCCGCGATCAGGTGATTGCCGAAGGTCGTCAGCCGCGCCTGATTCACCCCTTCAAGGGTAACATGGACATCGCGGCGCTGGAAAAGACCATCGCAGAAGTCGGGCGGGAGCGCATTCCGGCGATCATGCTGACCGTGACCAACAACTCCGGCGGCGGACAGCCGGTGAGCATGGCGAACGTCCGCGCCGTGAGCGCCATCGCCCGCGCTAACCGCATTCCCTTCTACATTGATGCTTGCCGCTTTGCCGAAAATGCGTGGTTCATCAAAACCCGCGAGGACGGCTATGCCGACAAATCGCCTATCGAGATTGCCCGCGAGATGTTCAGCTATGCCGATGGCTGCACCATGAGCGCCAAGAAGGACGGCATGGCGAACATTGGCGGCTTCCTCGCGCTCAACGATGACACCCTTGCCGCCCAGTGCCGCAACCTCGAAATCCTGACCGAAGGCTTCCCCACCTACGGCGGCATGGCCGGCTACGATCTGGAAGCCATCGCGCAAGGCTTGTACGAGGCGCTCGATCCGCACTACCTGCGCTACCGTATCCGTTCCATTTCGTATCTGGGCGATCGTCTGACGGCGGCGGGTGTGCCGATTGTGCTGCCCACCGGTGGCCACGCAGTCTATCTGGATGCCCGCGCCATGCTGCCGCACATCACCCCCACGCAGTATCCGGCGTGGTCGCTGTGCAACGCGCTGTATCTGGTGGGCGGCGTGCGCGGCGTGGAGATCGGCACGGTGATGTTCGGGATGCAGCCGGACGGAACCGAAAAAGCCGCCGCGATGGACTTGGTACGGCTGGCCTTCCCGCGCCGCACCTACACCCAGAGCCATGTGGATTATCTGGCGGAAGTGATTCTGGAAGTGTTCGCCCAGCGCGACACGCTCCCCGGCTACCGCATCGTGCAGCAGTCACCCGTGCTGCGCCACTTCACCGTGCGGCTGGAGCCGATCACGGGTTAATCCGGTTGACCGCTGGCGGGTGCGGTTAGTCGCACCCGCCCGAAAGATGTTTTGCGCTTTTTACCACTATTACACCATTCGGGAGGAAAAAATGGCACGACCTGTTACCTTATTTACCGGACAGTGGGCGGATTTGCCGCTGGAAACACTGGCGCAAAAAGCCGCCGCTATGGGCTATGACGGGCTGGAACTGGCGTGCTGGGGCGATCATTTTGAGGTGGATAAGGCGCTTGAGAGCGATGGCTACTATCAGAGCCGCCGCGACATTCTGGAAAAGTACGGCTTGAAGTGCTTCGCGGTCAGCAACCATCTGGTCGGTCAGTGCGTGGCGGACGCGATGATTGACGAACGGCACAAGGCCATCCTGCCGCCGCGTCTGTGGGGCGATGGCGACCCGGAAGGTGTGCGCCAGCGTTGCGCCACCGAAATGCAGAACACCGCCCGCGCCGCCGCCGGATTGGGCGTGAAGGTGGTGAACGGTTTCACGGGCAGCCCGGTGTGGCACATGCTGTACTTCTTCCCGCCCACCTCGGACGCAATGGTGGAGGCCGGCTACCGTGAGTTCGCAGACCGCTGGAATCCCATCATTGATGTATTCGACGCGGTGGGCGTGCGTTTCGCGCTGGAATGCCACCCCGCCGAAATCGCCTACGACATCTACACGGCAGAACGCACGTTGAAGGCGCTGAACGGGCGCACCGGATTCGGCTTTAACTTCGACCCCAGCCACTTCATTCATCAGCAGTTCGATCCGGTCAACTTCATTGACCGTTTCCCGGAGCGCATCTATCACGTTCACGTCAAGGACTCCAAAGTGACGCTGAACGGCGTGAACAGCATCCTCGGTTCGCACCTCAACTTTGGCGACCACCGTCGCGGCTGGAACTTCGTCTCGCCCGGACATGGCGATCTGGACATGGATTCCATGATTCGCGCCCTGAACCGCATCGGCTACAACGGCCCCCTGTCGGTGGAGTGGGAAGACAGCGGCATGAACCGCGAGTACGGCGCTGCCGAGGCGTTGCAGTTCGTGAAGTCCAACGATTTCGCGCCGTCGGGCGTGGCCTTTGACGCGGCCTTCGAGAGCAAGAAATAAGGGGCGAACCCTTTGGCGGAAGCGGACACGGCGCACGCCGTGTCCCTACGAAATGCGCCGTCTGTCCCCTCTTGCGCCCTTCGCCACTTGGGAGAAGGGTTGGGGATGAGGGCGCATTTTCCCCCTCTTGCGCCCCTGTCTCCATGTATGGGGAAAGGGGTTGGGGGATAGGGGACTCACGTATTATTTTTGTGTCAAAAGAGGAGCAATCATGCCTGAAGATGTCGGCTTTACCACGATGGCCGGGGCGCGTGCGGAAGGCAGCGCACCCGAAATCGGCATCGGAATGCTGGGCTATGCCTTCATGGGCAAGGCGCATTCCAACGCCTTCAAGAAGCTGCCGTATATGATGTACCCGCCGTTGGCGGTGCCGCGCCTCGCCGCAATTTGCGGACGCAACGCCGCCGCCACCGCCGAGGCGGCCAAACGCTACGGTTACGAAAAGACCTATTCCGACTGGCGCGAGATGATCGCTGACCCCGCCGTGCAAGTGTTCGACAACGGCGGCCCGAACGATGCCCATGCCGAGCCAAGCATCGCGGCGGCGGCGGCGGGCAAGCATGTGTTCTGCGAGAAACCGCTGGCGCGGACGGCTGCCGAAGCCAAGTCCATGCTGGACGCGGTGGAAAAAGCGGGCGTGAAGCACATGGTGGCCTTCAACTACCGCTTTGTGCCGGCCATCGTGCAGGCGCGTAAGCTGATCGAATCCGGCGCATTGGGGCGCATCTTCCACTTCCGCGCCGTGTATTTGCAGGAATGGATTATTGACCCGAACTTCCCCAAAATCTGGCGTTTGGATGCCAGTCAAGCCGGCAGCGGTGCGTTGGGCGATCTGGGGGCGCATGTGATTGATCTGGCGCGTTTCCTCGTCGGGGAGCCGTCGCGCATTATGGCGATGACCAAGACCTTCGTGGAGGAGCGCCCCCTGCCGGATGGCAGCGGCAAGGGCAAAGTGGATGTGGATGATGCCTTCATCTCGCTCATGGAGTTCCAGAACGGCGCGATTGGCACCATCGAAGCCTCGCGCTTCTGTCACGGGCGCAAGAACTACAACAGCATCGAGATCAACGCCGAACACGGCACAATTCGCTTCAATCTGGAGCGCATGAACGAACTCGATGTGTTCTGGGCGGACGACTCGCCGAAGGAAACACGCGGTTTCCACAACGTCCTCGTCACCGAAAGCTATCACCCGTACTGGGAAAACTGGTGGCCGCACGGGCATATCATCGGATGGGAACACACCTTCGTGCATGAGTTCCACCACTTCTTCGGCGCGATCCTCGGCAAATGGAACGTCGAACCCTACGGCGCGTCGTTCGTGGATGGCTACCGCAACGCGGTCATCTGCGATGCGATTCTGGCTTCCGCCCGCAGCGGGCGCAGCGTAGACGTGCAGTATTAGAGGGGATGTACCGGTAGGAGCATAGTCTATTTCCCCTATGCTCCTGTCGGCCTTTCGCGCTTACAATGAAGTGAGCGCATGAAAGGGTTGTCTATGTCGTTGCGAACCAAAGCCTTGCTCTCGATTGTGTTCCTGTTGCTGGTGATTACCGGCCTGCTGGCGGTGGTCACACGGCAAATGTTCATCGCGGGTGCGGTTCGGCTGGAAAATGAGGACATCTATCAGGCGATTGACCGGATGCAAGCGGCGGTCAGCGCGGAAGAAACCCATCTGAAGACGAATGTGGCGATCTGGGCGATGCGGGATGCCGCTTACACGTTTATGCAAAGCGGGGCTGTGCAGGCGCTTGAAAGTGATCTGCTGCCGCAAACGCTGGCGGATATGCACATCGAGTTTGCCCTGTATCTGGATCGGCAAAACACAGTTGTTCTCAGCCGGGTGCAGGATGGGCAAACGGCGCAGGTACTCCCCGTACCGGATGGGCTGGAAGCGGCCATCAGCGCCGCCGCCCGCAGCGCCTTCTACCCGCAAGATGACCCGCAAGCGCGGACGGGGACGTATGTGCTGTTGCCGCAGGGCGTGGCTTCGGTGGCGTTCGCTCCTATTCTGCCAGCGAATCGCAGCGGCGCATCTGCCGGAACGCTGGCCTTCGGGCGATTTATGGATGCGGCTGAACTTCAGCAAATCGCGGACGGGGTTCATCTGCCGGTTGGCCTGACTCCGCTCGGTGATTTAACCAGCCTGCCAGACAGTATGCGGGAGGCGCTGACACAACTTAGCCCGCAGCAACCGCACACGATTCAGAAGGACGAGTCCGGGATGGCCTATGGCTATGCGCTGCTAAACGGCGCGGACGGTCAGCCGGTTGCCGTGCTGGATGTGCGCCTGTCGCGCAACCTGTTCCAGCAGAACAGCACGGCGGCATGGACATTAATGCTCACGTTCATTCTGGGCGGGATGGCGGGGGCGGTGACTTTACTGCTGCTGCTGGATGCCAGCATTTTGCGGCGGGTGACTCGCTTGACGGCGGGATTGCGCAACCGGACGGCGGGGCAAGCGCCCGGAATCCCTTCCCCGGATGAAATCGGTCAACTGACCGCCGCTATCCAGCAGGCGCTAGGCGCACAGGATGAACAACAGGGGCAGCAGCAGAGCCAGATTCAGCAGCTTGAACAGCGCCTGAATGGGCTGGTGGAAGCGCGGGCGCGGGAAGGGCGGTTTTTCAAACAGGCGGTCAGCGAGTTTCGCGCTCCCCTGACGAACCTCACTACCCGGTTGTATCTCCTGAGCAAATCGCCCGACCGTCTGCCGGAGCATATGCAGGTGTTGAACGCGATGGTTGCTCAGACGCGGGCGCTGGTGGACGATGTGTTTGATCTGGCGCGGTTGGACGATGGCGAACTGTCGCTGGAAATGACCAACGTGTGCTTGCAGGACGTGCTGGCGGAACTGGTATCGCGCCGCAAAGCATCCGGCATGACCATCCTTTCGCTCGACCAGCTTCCGGCGGAAACGGCGTTTGTGCGCATGGATACCACCCGCTTTGTGCAGGCGCTGGATCATCTGATTCAGTTCGCTTATGAATGGTCTGCGCCTGACCACCCGATCAAACTTTCGATGCTGGCGCGGGATGCCAGCGTGCTTCAGGTGCGGTTGCGGTTGGAACGCCTGCGGAAACATAACCTGAACCCGGTGGACGTGTTCCGCCCCTTTGCCTATACCACCGAAAAAGGCGCGACCAATACCGGATTGGGGATGGCGCTGGCGCTGGCGATTGTACGGGCGCATCGGGGTGAGTTGCGCTATGAAATGCGCGACAGCGGCGGCCAGTTCACGCTAGAACTGGCGCGGCAGGCCACCCCGGATTCGCGCCCGCTGGCGGCTGTGAAGGGCTGAACGGGTAGGTTTTTGAAGAACTTCACCCCCTCAGTCCCTTTTAAGGGCAGGTTTTTGGGGGCGAGGGTTCTTTCGTAGGAACACTGCGCGAGCCGTGTCCCTACGAAAAGCAAATCTCTTTGTGAGAAGATTCGCGCCGTTGATTTCTTCCCTTGCGCCCCTTGCCCGATAAAAACCTACCCTTGTAAGCCCCGCTTCCTGTATGGGGATAAGGGGACGGGGGATAGGGGACTCTGCCGCCCTCGCCCCTCCCGCACGGCTGGTACTGAGGGGCGCTAACGCGGGTTTTAAAACACCTCACTTATTCCTTGTCAAACTCACACATAAATCTCTTATAATAGGGGCAAATGAACCGCGCCATTTGGTGCTGTCAGCGAGGAGTTTGTTATGACCACCGTCTCCGAGCAAACCACCCACTGCCCGATTTGTGCCAGAGAACTCACCGTTCGCCACATCATGAGTACCAATAACTTTGGCGGGCAGGATAGTGATTTTCGCTCCCGTCCAATCGGCTACGACCCGCTGCACCTCGCGGTGTCTCGCTGTCCAGACTGCGGGTATGCGGACTACAGCCCTTATTTTAGCGAACCCCGCCCCCTGAGTGATGCGCTTAAGGCGCGAATCCGCGCTGAACTGAAGCCTGCTGGCGAACATGCCGATCACAAGATCAGCCACATCTACGCTGCCATCGCGCAGATTGGCAAAATCCGCGAAGCGAGCGACGAAGAACTGGCGAACCTGTATCTGAGCGCGGCGTGGTGCTGTGCCGATGAGGATGATGTGTTCGGGGAGATTGCGTATCGCAAGCAGGCCATTCGCCATTTTGAAAGTGCGCTGGCGAACGGGACGATTCGGACGGGCAACCTCGCCGTGATTCACTACCTGATCGGCGAACTGTACCGGCGGATTGGCGATGTCGAAAACGCGCACACATGGTTCAACCGGGCGCTTGCCATGCAACCTGAGACCGGGGCAACCCCGCAGTTCATCGAAATGGCGAAGCGGCAGCGCGATAATCCTTCCGACAGTTTCTAAGCGCGTTACCGGCTGAGGGGGCTGCTCAGTAGGCATTTGCTCCCGCCGATGCTATCATGACCCCATCGAAATGATGATCTACGGGTGGGGACGGACTGTGAAGCGTTTCTTATGCTTTGGCCTGATCGGGGCGGCGCTGCTGACTCTGATACCGCTGGTTCGCGCACAGGATCAATGCGGAGTCACGATGGGGATTAGCTTTCCGGTGGATCGCGCCTCCTTCACGCTGGTGCAGGCTTTCGGCGTCCCCAGCCCGCGCCATCAGGGGCGCTACCACACCGGCGAGGATTATTATGGCCCGCGTGGCGCTTCGCTTGGACAGCCGGTGCGGGCAGCCGCGTCCGGCCTCGTCACCTATTCCGCGCCGAATGGGTGGGGGCGGGATGGCGGCGTGGTCATCATTCAGCATGTGTTCGCGGACGGCACGACGGTTTACAGCCAGTACGGTCACATGATGGAAACCAGCACGATACTTTTTCCCGCCCGCTACTCATGCGTGAATCAGGGCGACATCATTGGTGCGGTGGGCGATATACGCCCCGCCCCGCATCTGCATTTCGAGATTCGCACCAACCAGCCGGATGTCCCCGGCGCGGGCTATACATGGAACCCGCCGCTGACGTTGGGCTGGCTGCAACCGTCTCGTTTCATTTTGAACATGAACGTGCGCCAGAATCCTGCTTTTCGCTGGCAGGTGGAATTACCAGAACCGTTGACCGCGCCGCCGCTGGTGCTGTCCGATGGCAGTCTGCTGGCGCTTTCGGGCGAACGACTGCGCGGCATCACCCCGGACGGGCGGGTGCTGTGGCGCTTGGCGTTGCCGGAAACGGGCGTGGGGTTGGCGCTGGACGGCGGCTTGCCCGTCATCACGTACAGCAGCGGCGCGGCACAGGTGGCAACTGCAAACGGGCAGCTTGGCGAAACCCGCACCGCGCCCGCGCCGGTTGTGTCCGGTAACCCGTTCACGCTGGCAGATGGGCGGCGTTACGCGCTGGACGGCGGGACGCAGGTTTTGACGGCGTTCAACGCGGACGGCAGCACGCGCTGGCAAACGCCGCTGGAGGTGGACAGCGGTGACGGGCAGGTAGCGCAGTTAGGCGATCATCTGCTGCTGGTTACACGCGGCGGGGATGTGCTGGCGCTGCACGATGCCACCGGAGCGCGGTGCGGCGGGCTGCGCCTGTACGCGGGGCGCGGCGGCGTGTTCGGGGTGCAGGTGGGCGCGGACGGCGTGGTGCGCGTGGCGCTGAACGACCAGATTACGGGCGTGGATGGGCAAACGCTGCTGGGAGGATGCGCGTCTTAAACCCTCAACCGTGTCAGGTTGAGGGTTTTACGGGCGACAAAGTGGCCTAAAGCCTTCTATTCTGCCAGCGCCGTGTTAATCGCGGCGAGTTCCTCCGCGCTGAAATCCAGCTTGCGGATGGCGGCGGCACAGTCTTCGACCTGCTGCACCGAACTGGTGCCGATCAGCGCGGCGGTGGCGGCGGGGTGCCGCAGTACCCACGCCAGCGCCATCTGTGCCAGCGTTTGACCGCGTGTTTGCGCGATGACGTTCAACTGGCGGATGCGTGCCAGCGCCGACTCGGTGATGTGTTCGGGGCGCAGAAAAACGCCGGACTTCAGCGCCCGCGAATCCGAAGGCATTCCGTCCAGATAGCGGTTGGTGAGCAAACCCTGCGCTAGTGGCGAGAAGAAGATCAACCCCACGCCCTCGGCGGCGGCGGTATCCAGCAGTGCCGGTTCTACCCAGCGATCAAACATATTGTAGACCACCTGATTAATCAGGCAGGGTGTCCCCAGTTCGCGCAGGATGCGGGCGGCCCGGCGCGTTTCTTCCGCGTCGTAGTTGGAGATGCCCACATACAGCGCCTTTCCCTGCCGCACCACCTGATCGAGCGCGGACATGGTTTCTTCCAGCGGGGTGTCGGGGTCGGGTCGGTGATGGTAGAAAATGTCCACATAGTCCAGCCCCATGCGGCGCAAACTCTGATCGAGACTGGCGATCAGATACTTGCGCGATCCCCATTCGCCATACGGCCCCGGCCACATCGCGTAGCCGGCTTTGGTGCTGATAATCAGTTCGTCGCGGTAGGGGCGGAAGTCGTGCCGGAAAATTTGCCCGAACGATTCTTCGGCAGAACCGGGCGGTGGCCCGTAGTTGTTGGCAAGGTCGAAATGGTTGATGCCCAGATCAAAAGCGCGGCGCATCATGGCGCGGCCATTTTCGAGCCTGTCCACGCCGCCGAAGTTGTGCCACAGCCCCAGCGCGATGAGGGGCAGTTTCAGGCCGCTGCGCCCGCTGCGACGGTAGTGCATGGTGTCGTAGCGCAGGCCAGCCGCCGAATAAGGATCGTGCATGAGAAAAACCTCCCGATTTTGAGTCGTATCTGAAAAAACAAAGCCCTGCGGCGGCGCTGTGTCGAGCAGCGCCGCGTGTGTTCCCTACGGGGTACGCGGCGGCAGCGTTCCCCGCAGCAGCAGCGCGTAGCCGCCGTGCGTATCCCCCGAACGGCTGCTCAACACCAGCCCGATGGTATCCGGTGTGCCGGGGGCGACGATCAGGCCAGCATCCGAACGATCCCCGCGCAACGTGGTTCCGCTGCCTTCGTGCAGCACGATGCGCGTGTCGGTCAGGGCGGGAACATCGCTGCAATCGCCGCGTCCGGCATCATCACAACTCTGACCGGTGTCGGTACTCGTCAGGAACGGGTCGAGGCGGCTGTTCTGCGCGGCCATCATATAGACCGTCAGGTGGGTATCTTTGGCCGCCAGCGGGCCGATGCGCACTTCGATTAAGTCCTCGTCCGCCTGTGGTTCGATGCTGAATCCGTCCAGCACCGCCAGATAGCGACCGGGTGCGCCCTCGCGGCTGGCAATGGTGACGGTGACGATGCCCATGCCGTCCGCGCCAGTGAGCAAAAGCTGTGAAACCGTGTCCAGTGTATCCGCCGTGATGGTGTGTTCGGCCTCGCCGGGGAAGGTGAAGGTGTCGTTCTCGGTTAAGCGGGCATCGGTGTTGCACAGTTCAAAGGGCTTGTCCTGATCTTTCGTCTGAAAACGGACGCGAATCACCGGCTGGAATCCATCGAGTCCGTACACCGTGATCCGGTATGTCAGGCCGGCAGCCGGGTCTTCGTTCACGCGCAGCGTGGCGGCGGTAGTGGCTTCGTAATCTTCACAACGGAAGGTCACATCTTGCAGCGGGTTGGTGAGGGTTTCCGTCGGGTTGGCAAGGCGCACGCGCAGCGCATACGAACCGGCGCTGGTGCCATCGGCATTTCCGGCGCGGGTGGCGACAAGGGTGTACTGTCCGTCGGCGGGCGCGGTATATTCGAGGCTGATGGCGCTGTTGGCTGCACCCGGTTCGGATTGGATGACCAAATCGCCGCCCGCATTCAGGATGCCTAGCAGTGGTTCAAGGCCGTCCATCGCGCCCATATCCACCACGATTTGATCGCCAGCGGAGGCTTCCAGCGTCCACCAGTCCCAGAATGCGCCGCTGGTAATCGTTTCCTGCACCACATCGTCGTAGGCAATATCGAGTACACTGGGCGTATCCTCGCTCTGTGCAGCGGTTGGCAGCGCCCCCACGATTGCCAGTAGCACGATCAACCAGCGCAGTTTGCCCATTCATCACCTCATATCCACAATAGGATGTGTCCTCAGCAGCCGTTTAGCGCGGCGTGTTTTGCGCCGAGTCGTCGTCGGCGTCGGACTGCTGCTGTTCGTGCGCCTTGCGCTCGGTTTCGCCCATGCCGGGATGCCATTCATCCGGCAGCGCCCCGACGGCGCGGGTGACGACCAGCCCGCCCAGATCGCGGGCGATGTATTCAATCAGCTTGGGCTGCACCCAGACGGCGGTATCCACCTGTACAGCGCGTGCGCCCGCGTCCATGAAATCACGGGCGTCCTGCTGGCTGTGAATGCCGCCCGCCCCGATGATCGGAATATCAATCGCCCGCGAAAGCTGGTTCACCAGCCGCAGCGCCACTGGCTTGATCGTGGGGCCGTACACGCGCCCATCCACCAGCCGCCCGCTGAGGGGGGAACGTGCCACGCCACGCGGCGGCGCACAGGCCACCACCGCCCCCGCGCCAGCATCCGCCACCGCCCGCGCCAGTTCCAGCGCGTTCTGGGAAGGGATTCGCGCCAGCACCGGCTTTTCGGTGTTGCGAACCGCTGCCGCGATCATCTGTTCAGCGGTATCCGGTTCGATGTCGTCATTCAGGCCGATTTCCAGCGTATCCACCGCGTTTTCGGCGTCGGCGCGGCTGGCACACTTGCGGACATGCTCCAGCGAGGTTGCGACGATGTGCAGGATGACCGGCATGGGCAAGCTGTTCCACAGGCTGCGATAGCGCCCCATCACCTTGCTAATGCCGGGGTTGGGCAGGCCGGTATGCAACAGCAGTCCGGCATCTAGCGGCACCACCCGCTGCCCGTTGGCGGGGGAGCGCGGGGTGTACGACACCGGCGCGGTGACGAACGCGCCCAGTTTTTCGTACTGAATCAGGTCGCGGTACACATCCCCGAAGCCGAGTATGCCCGCCATCGGCATTACCGGCGACTCGACGATCAGGCTGGACTTGCCGGGACGGGTGATCTCGAATGCCATGCCGGACTCCCTCGCAGCTAATAAGGCGCGGGCAGCGCCACCGTACTCAAATCAATCGCCGGCCCTTCCATACAGACCAGCGCGGTTTCGCCCTGCTTCAGCGGCAGCATACAACCCGCGCAAGCGCCCGCCCCGCAGGGCAGCAGCGGTTGGAACACGCCGAACAGGTAATTGGCAGGCACTTCGGCGCGGGATTCGCTGAAGATGCGCCAGATGGCGTTCATGCGCCCCATTTCGTCATCTCCGGCAACGGTGGCAAAGACCTGATCGGCCCAACCGACGGTCATCACACGGTTCGACCAGTTCAGATGATCGTCTGCGACCACCACTTCCACTTCGGGCGGCAGATGGGCGGTGGGGTAGTTGGCGGCGCTGCCCGAAAGCACCAGCGTGACCGCGATGCGATTCGCCAGCAGCGTTTGAATCGCCATGATGAAGGGCGAAGGCGGCGTGTTGTCGGCGATCAACAGCACATTGCGGAGCGTGCGCTTATAACGAAAGGGCTGCCCGACGAACCCCATGAGCGAGACAATCTCCCCCGGTTCGTAGACTTCCGCGCCGGAACGCTCCACGATGAGCATCTGGTTGAGGGTTGCCACCGGCCACCATTGTTCGCGCAAATACGGGTCCCATCGTTCGGGCAAACGGCGTGCCAGTAGCGATTGTCCGGCACGGATGTCGGCATGAAACGCATCCACCGCCAGATGGAGCCACTGGTAATGCTCGTTCAAGCGGGTGATACGTTCGATGATGGCGCGGATTTCTTTCATCGCGTTTTCCATATCGGTGAACACTAGGGCGAATTGTAGCCCGAATCAGGGTTGTATGCCTAGCCAATGACCGGAAATTCAGACAAATTCAGTACGAACACCCAGGGTAATCGCTTCAAAATGAAAGGAGGGGGATAATCGGGAAAAAATGAGGAACGAGTGATGTCTAGCGATATGCCAACTAGTCTGGAAACCTGTTTCAGTGACCTACCC
>Ga0172373_10006650_pt1 | contig 15299 bp, 9 predicted proteins | sample Lak10m_2_FD_114546 | JGI IMG/M metagenome (GOLD analysis project Ga0172373, IMG submission 114546) | Freshwater microbial communities from Kabuno Bay, South-Kivu, Congo - kab_092012_10m | ecosystem: Environmental > Aquatic > Freshwater > Lake | place: Democratic Republic of the Congo: South-Kivu...
ACGGCGCGCAAAACTTGTAACTCAATGCGGAGCATCATCTCCCGACTGGTGGCTCCAATCTGGATACGCTGGCTTTCCAATGCCAATAGTTGTTGGTTGTGCTCCAGTCGGGCGGCTGTTATCCATACTTGCTGTTGGGCTTCCGCTAGGTCAAAGAACAGGCCTGCGGTTTGGCCAGCAATTTCTTCCATCCGGCTTTTGTATTCCTTTTCTGCTTCCTCGCGTGCCAGCGGCCAGAGCACCCGTTCCCATTTGTATGGATTAAAGCCTCCGATAGGCTGTTGGTAGGTCAGGCTTAACGGCGCACTGTTGTACGAGGAGGCTTCCCGGGCGTAATCATCGAATCGGGTTAGTCGGGTGCTGAGCGACAACTGACCGCCGCTGCGCGGAATAACCTGGCTTAGGCTCATCGATGCCTGTAGCGCATTTTGTACCCTGGGAAGAAAGAGCAGTCCTCCGTCGGGTTGGCGTACCTCAAAATAATCCTTGCCGTATTGCGGCAACACCGCCTGAAAGTGTAATTGTGGTTTTTGACTAGCTACAAATACCTGGTATTCATATTCTTTATTCATTCTAATCTTTTTTGAAAGCTGCGCGGCCACCGAGTTGGTCTGAGATAAATGAATGGCTTCGTCGAGGCTGAGAAACTGACTTTTTAATAGCGCAGGAGTCAGAAAGAGGAGTAGTAAAGCAGGGTTGTATTTTTTCATGGCTGTCTTTTTTTTGTCCATACGTCCTTTACCTGGAGGGCACTGCGGTAAGCGAGGGGTATGAATACTGCTGAAAAAATGGTACTTATGCTCAGACCACCTATGACGACAAGCACCAGCGGCTTTTGAAGCTCAGATCCCAGCCCTTTCGCAAATAGCATGGGAAGCAGCGCCAGTATGGTGGTGAGGGAGGTCATGAGAAGGGGTTTTAGGCTGCGTTGGCTGGCTTCCTCCAGTATGGCGTCTAAGTGGGGTGGAGCCTCGTCCGCTGTAGCTGTCTTCCGCTGAATTAACCGAATGGTATGTAGCTTCAGGATGGGGTCATCGGAGATGATTCCTAGTACGACCACTATTCCAATACTGGCCATCAGGTCGATGGGTAGTTGATACAGGTACAGCAGGCCGAGGCTGCCCGATAGGCCTATCGGCATTACCAGCAAAACGAGTAGGGGCGTTAGCAGGTGTTCAAATTGGATGGCCAAGATGAGGTAGAGCAGCGTCCCTGATAGCAAAAGCAGGTAGGGAAGTCGCTGCCGATTCGCTTGAGTAGAAATCTGCCTACCTGTAAACTGCACGGTAAATCCGTTGGCAAGCGCACACTTCCTCGCTTTTTCTGTGATATCGGCCATCGGGCTGCCCGATTCCTGGGGCTGAAAAGCGTAGAACGGCCCGGTGCCGGCGGCGCGAATCATAAATGGCTCGCTGATTTCCCGAGGGATCAGGAGCTGATTCAGTGGGTAGGACATACCTTGCTTATTGCGTACGGGCGCTTCGAGCAGTGCGGGTATGCTGCTGGCGGATTGGGAAAAGAAGAGGGGGTGTTCTTCTCCTGCTTCGTGGAGGTAGAGCGCCGGGTCGCTGCCGGCATTTTGTCCGATTGCCTTTCTGATTTGATCATAGGTGATTCCGTATAGCTGCATACGCGACTTATCGGGAATTAGCTGGACCACCGGCTGGGAGTTGGTATTGGCCGCGGGGCGCCATTCCGGTGCTAGTTCTCGCTCCAGGGCATCCAGTTTTTGTGGGTTCATGCCGGGCGTTTGTTCCTGGAAACGGGCTTCCAGCAGCGGTTCATCGGTTTCAAACAGGTAGGTAAATGCGTTGGGCACGGATTTCGGCCGGATAGTTGCGGAGGGGTAGTGCTGCCGCATCCAGTGCTCCAGCCATCGGGACTGTATGGAAATAGAGCTATCGGCTTCAAATCGGACATAGAGGGTCGCGCGGTGGAGAGCGTCTTGTTCGGGATGTAAAACAAACTGGGCGATGCCTAGGTCGGATTCTATTTCGGTCGCTCCGGCACGGAGCAGTTGCGCGTGTAGCTCCCTCATTCGGCGCAGGTTTTCAGCAGGTGTAATCTGGTTCTCCCATTGTATGTGCCAATAGGCCGCAGGTTCCTTGATGGGGGGTAGGGTGCCGCCAGGAAGATGGAGAGCGAGCCAGACAGCAAGGCTGCCTAGTATGGCGCTACCGGTAAAAAACAGGACGCTATGGCGAATGAAAAAGGTTGTCATCCGGCGCTGGACGGTGATGAGTTGGTGCATCACCAGGGTCTCACGCCACTCTCCGGGTGCTTGGTGCTGAAACAACTGATAAAAAACAACGGGAATCAGGGTAAAGGAAGTCAGCAGGGAGATACCGAGGCCAACGGAGAAAGCCAGCGCCTGGTCGCTGAGCAGGGCACCTGCTTTGCCTCCGAGCAATACGAGGGGGGCATAGACCGCGGCACTGGTTAGAACCTGCCCAATCACCGCAGGCAGGGCATCCCGGATTCCAAGGGCACTAATCTGCCGGATACCCAGCGCTTCTTGTCGCCTTTGATGGATGTGGTCTATGACGACAATACTGTTGTCGATCATCATCCCTATACTCAGGGTGAGTCCGGCCAGTGAGAGGATATTTAGTGTAAGGCCAATTAGGTAGAATAAGAGAAAGGTGACACATAGGGAAACGGGTATGCTGATGGCCATCAGAAGGGGGTAGGTTGCATCGCGATAAAAGGCAAAGAGAATCAGTATGGCCAGTATTCCGCCTATCCAGAGAGCCTGGCGCAGGTTTTTTATACTGGAACCGAGCAGTGCGTACTGATTTCTGGTGAGCACGAAGCGGGTATTCGGAAACTCAGCCGCCAGTTGCTGCCGCAATTGCTCCAGCGCAGGAGCCAGCTCGTCCATCCTGGCCTGTTCCTGCTGGAATATCCGAAGGACTACGCCTGTTTTTCCATTGTATAGGTGGTATCCTTCCGGTTTTTCCGATTTTTGAATGATTTGGGCCATGGTATGCAGCGGTAGCCGCGTGCCATTGGGAAGCGGAATGGAAATGGCCTGTATGTCTGAAAGCCCGGTATGGGGGCTACCCAACTGCATCATATACTGGTAGGGGCCTTCCTGAACGGGCACGGTTCCAAAGGAGACACTGGCTTCCTGAAGTAAGGCATAGATCGTTTCGGGCCGGATGCCGGTGGCCTGTAAGGTCGAGCTATTCAGCCGTATTTCGTACCGATTGGCAGTCATTCCGTTTATATCTATCATCGATACGCCGGGTACTTGTGCGATTCGGCGTCGGATTGTTTTTTCGGCCAGTTGGGCTATTTCGAGGGAATCGTGTTCCTGCACGGGAATGACCTGGAGGTGGAACAGCGGTATATCCGACAGGTGATTGCGAATGGCCTGCGGGCGAGGCATATCGGCGGGAAGCCGGGGCAGCAGGTAGTCCAGTTTTTCATTCACTTCGAGAAAAGCCAAATCCATTGCTGTGCCAAAGCGGAAATGAACGAATATCTCCGCCTGGTGGTTAAAGGCACTGGATTCTACCGTCTCCACCCCGCGCAAGTGGCCGAGCTCCTCCCGAATGGGGGTACAGACTTCCGCTTCCATGCGCTGGGCAGATGCGTTGGGGTAGTGGGCGCGAATGATTATTCGAGGGGTTTCCAGCGGGGGGAGTAGCGATACGGGCAGATGATACAGCGCCAGGATACCACCGACCACTAAGGCCAGGCTGCTTATTATTACCGCAACAGGCCGTTGGAGTAGTTGGGACACCATGGGCTATTCTTTTATGGCTACTTGCGCACGATGAGCGAGCCCCAGATTTTGAGAGAGTATGACGGTGTCGCCTGCGGTTATCCCCGCCAAAATTTCGACCTCCTTCCCATTGTCGTTTCCGGGTTGCACATAATTCCAGTAGGCTCTTCCATTCTTTACGGTGAATACGACGGGACGTTGGTCGCGAAGTACCAGTGCTTGCACGGGTACCAGGGTGCTGGCTGGAAATGCCCGGGCGATCTCGGCAGTGGCAAATGTGCCTGGTATGAGTGGGGAGGAGGTGTGGATATCCAGCCGAACCTGCATCATCCCGCTTTCATCGAGGTGGGGGTTGATGGAGTGTAAGGTTGCCCGAAATGTTTGGCCGGGGGAGGTGCTGAGCTTGATTTGAGCAGATTGCCCCCGAAAGAAGGCCTGGGCATCTGATCCCAATACCAACGCATCCAGGAAAAAATGAAGGTCGTCGTGTATTCTATACAGTGCTTGTCCGGCTTTAATGTGTGTGCCGGTACGGAGTTGCACATCGGCGAGAACACCGCTAACGGGTGCCTGTATGCGAGCTGCTTGTAGGGCTCGGGCATGAATCTGCTGCTCTATTTCCAGTATGGGGATTCCACACCGGGCGCGCAGCTGTTGGTATATGGGGGCTGTTTCGGCTTCTGGTTTGCCTATCAGTAGCGGTTGGTAGCCCACCAGCAGGTTTTCAAATTCTCGATAGGCGTTGAACAACTGTAGCTGCAATTTTTCGCGCTGTAGCGCGAGGAGCGTGGTGTCTAGTTGGGCTAGTATTTCGCCTGCATGCACGCGCCGCCCGTTTTCCGCGATGCTCCAGTTTACCTGGCCGTCACCGGTTGCATAAATGGTTTCTTCAAAGAGGGAGCAAATACGACCTTGTCCGGGAATCTGCTTTTGCAATCTGCCCCGATAAGCGAGGGCAACACGGACTGATACCGCCTGGGCATGGGATGTGTCGGAGGGAGAGAAACCCGGATCGGGTGTTTCTTTGTCGGTGGATATGCAGCCTATGGGCAAACACAATGAGATGAGTACACAGGGTAACAGATTACGCATAATTCACTGGGGCTGGTTTAGATAGCAAGGTATTTATTTCATCGGCTATCCCCAACTTAAACCCCGGCAGCGCGTACCGAAAACGGAACATTTAAGCCTGTAATTTAATTTTATAAATTATTGAAAATGAGAATTTTATTTTTAAAAACATGCGTTTTTGTCCATTTTAGATGGGGCGTAAACCTGTTGTTTTTGTAAATAAAGGAGGGGTCTAAAAAGAGCATTATGGTTTTTAAAAAAAATCCCTGTATGATTTTGAGGGGCCGTAAACAAAAATCATACAGGGACGATGGCGGGTAGGGGCGAAAAGGATTATTCCTTCTTTTTGTACAAGGAATCGAGCAACTGGTATCGGATATCCTGGGTAGCTTTTTCAAATCGGGTGTTTGCTTCAATAATCATAACGGGAGGTTGTGCTTCCTCTTTTTTTGCCGCAGGCCACTCGGGGAGCTTTTCTCCATTGGGATTACCCGTTTTGACGAAATGGGCGAAATATTGCGACATGGTTTCCGACACCTTGAGGTCATCCGGGGTCCAGGCGTACACGGTGTTGAGGGCGAGGTTGTTCATACAGTACTCGATCTCCCAGGAGTGTCCAGCACCTTTGACCATCGGCTGGTTGGCTGAGGTAGCGCCGGTCATAGGTGGCCTTGGTTGGTTGTACAAGTATCGGTACACCGGCTGATGGCTGTTTTTGCGGTGTAGGTCAAACCATTTCCAGGTGCTGTATCCGATAAAACGGTCGGATGCGAGTGCGGTAGCCGAGTTTTCGATTTCCTGTGGGGTATCGGGGTACAGTTTAATAATTTGCGGAGCATGGTCGGGGTATTCCGCTTTTACGCGCTGCTGGTAGTTCTCGGCGGAATAGGGCATTCCGTTCATGAATACGACGCCGGGGAGTTCGGCAGAATTCCAGCCCACCAATAGCGGGACCTGGGCTTGTTCGCCCGCCTGAAACACCTCCGGGAGTGTTTTATTCAAGAAATAGTGGTCGATTACTATCGGAAAGCGACCGAAACGGGTTTCCTGGAGCAGCTCGTAAAGGGTTTGGGTGCTTAGGCTGCGCAAGGCTTCGATAGAGGCAACGCCGGCTTTTTGAAGGAATTCCATTCCGATTTGCTCTGCTTCCGCCAAGGTCACTGGCGACAGGGTCGGGTGGATACCGGCTCCACTTTCTCCGATGGCACCAGCCAGGTAAGGCTTGCTCAAGGGCGAGGCCATCTGATAGCTCACTCCAATGGAGCCTGCCGACTCCCCGGCAATGGTGATTCGCTTGGGATCGCCTCCAAAAGCGGCAATGTTGCGGTACACCCAGGCGATAGCAGCTGACTGGTCGAGCATGCCGTAGTTGCCAGAGGCATGGTAACCAGCCTCCGCACTGAGCGCTGGGTGTGCCAGAAAACCAAATATACCCAGCCGGTAGTTGCACGTGACGACGATAATCCCTTTTTTGGCCATCTGTTCGCCGTCGTAGCGGGGTTCCGAGCCATCTCCGGCAATGTTGCCACCGCCGTGGAAGTATAGCAACACCGGCAATCCGCTGGTGTTGTGCCGCGCAGGCGTCCATACATTCAGGTATAAACAGTCTTCACTCATCCCCGGTGAGCGAAAAACCATATCCGAAAACGCCGGCGTTTGGATAGATCGCGGACCAAATGTCTTCGCCTGTCGTACACCCTCCCAGTGGCTCATTGCTTGAGGGGCTTTCCATCGGAGCGATTCCACCGGTGGCTGGGCATAGGGTATTCCCAAAAAACGCTGAATCCCCGACTTGGTATCGTAAACGCCCTCTATGGTGCCGTTTTCAATGTCCCGCTGTACCGGAAACGTAAAATCTGCTTGTGCCATAGCGGATACCTGGATGATTAGAAATAAGAGGATGACTAGATTTTTCATAGTTTTTGCAGGTAAGATATCCATTTGCACCCATAACTTCCCGGTCATGTGCCAACAAATTGCCGCCTGCCCCTTCACAAATAGTAGCTGCGCCTCCTCCTTTTTTCGCCTACGTTCGCTGCCAGTGCCATACGGGCAAGAGCCAATAATAAACCAATAGCGAACACAATAGCCCTCCACTGGTGCCGGCTGCCAGAGCATACCAGAATGGAGCCTCTGCTCCGTCCATAAATAGGGGCAGCAAGCCTCCTATGGAGGAAAAGGTGGTGAGCAAGACCGTTGGTGAACGGAAAAAAATGGCCTTGAGCAACGTGCGGTTGCGGTTTTTCTTTCTCGCTGCCTGCTGCTTGAAATCTGCCAATACATACAGAAAGGCATTGATGGATAGGCCACTTACCAAAATGATGGCTCCTATTCCTCCCTGATCATAGTAGGCATAGCCAAGTCCAAAAACCAGAAATAGACCGATGAGGGATGCCGAAACGGCTATGCTCAACCAGATTCCGGTCTGTACCCGGTTGAATACAATCGACCCGAAGAAGAAGACCGACAGCAGCAGCACTATCAGCATGGTGATGGTGCCCCGTTGGGTATCCGCACGGTCAAACTGGTCTTCATACCGTTCAATCTGGTACCCCGCCGGCAGTTGTTGCCTCATTTCGGAGAGGGTCTCCGCAATCAGGCGTTCGCCCAGATACGAGCTTCCTCCGTAGGTGAAGCTGAATACGCGGATAAACTGACGCTCTTCCCGGTGTATGGATGCGGCCTGCTCGGTTTGCTGTATTTCTATGGCGGCAGGGCCTATCGCCACCTCCCGGCTAATAAAAATGGGCTGTTGCCTGATGCGCTGGATCGCTAACGGGTCGGGTGGCAGCGGAGTAAGCACGAGCCAGTACGGCGTTGGGTCGTTGGAAAGCACCGGGCCTATCGCTGGTTGTCGCCCGCCCAGCGCGGAATAGGCTTCGGGGGCAGATTCGTTGGGGTACTTGTCGGAACGGAGCAGCAGGCGGAATCCGGGCACAGCGGATTCGTCCTGCTCGGTGCCGGCGTTGGGGTTGAGGTGGAGTACGCGCGGATTCAACCGTAGCAGCCGATCGAGCCGCTGTACTTGCGCCTCCAATTCAGAAAGCCGGTATCCGCTGAGCTTGAGCCGATAGGCGGGCAGCGATTGGGATTCGCCCAGGCTAAAAGCAGGTCCGGTGCCATAAATGTTCCATTGCACGCCGCTGAAGCTATAGGCGTATGCTGCTATTTCGCTGCGCAGTTGGAGGGCCGCTTCCCGTGGGTTTGATCGTTGGTCGAAAGAAGCTACTATGCGGGCGAATCCAGGTGGGCTTACCTGGGTGCTGTATGTTTCAATGAGCTCCGCCGCACCCATTAAGGATTCGATTGGCCGGATGAGCGTGTCTATGTCGGTGGGTGGGAAGCCCCACGGGAGCTGAAGCTCCACATATAGATGGTTGGGTATTGGCTTTCGCGCTCCGGATTGCACGCCAATTTGTTTAAGAAATAAGCCAATGCTGCCTTGCGTCCATCGTTCCAGGGATGGCTTCCACTGGTTGTCATTGGGCCATTTCGACAAAATGGGGTAAATAGGGATACCAAAAGCAAGCAGCCATCCGAAGAGAACTGTTTTTTCCCAGCCGGCTGTGCGCGCTATGCATCGGGAATACCACCGAAACAGGCGTACTTTTATTCTGGCCGACGGGGTGTAAAGACGCGCTGCTGGCTGGGGTCGGATACCCAGCAGGGCGGCCAGCGCAGGTAGCAAAAACCAGGAAACGGCCAGCGATGCCAGTAAGCCCAGACCTATGGCAGCTGAAAAATCAGCGAGCTGGTACCGGGTTTGATCGGGTAGCCACCACACATAGGCGAGACTGAGCACCGTACTCAATGTGGCGCCAGCCATTGGCGCACGGGCTGCGCGCAGTTGCCCTCTCGAAAGGTAATCCAGCATGACCAGCGTATTGTCAATCATCAGGCCGGATGCGATCGATATACCCGAAATGGTAAAAAGGTGTATTTCGATGCGAAGTAGTACCAACAACAGCAAGGTGATGCCCGCATTGATGGCCAGCATGACCAGTAGCAACAGAAAGTGGCTCCGGCTGCGGTAGGCACTCAACAAAAATAGACATACGATGCCCAGGGTGCGCAGGGTACGTGTGCGGGATTTGGAAATCTCGGCGCGCAGGTAGTCGGCACCATCCCGAGCTATCCGCAAGGTATATCCCGCGGGCAGCATCCGCCGAATTTCGGGCAATCGATGCTGGATGGCGTTGGATAGCTCGAGCTTGTTGGCATCCGGGTGGGCATAGCAGGAAATGGCAACAGCCTGGTTTCCGTTGATGCGCAGGGGAGCGCTGGTGGATGGGTAATCTCCCGGCACCAACTGCCCGATTTGGCCGAGCGCGATGATTCGTCCACCGGGGAGGGTGATGGGTACATCCGAAATGGCGCTGTCGCGAAGCGGCCATTCCAGCTTCCAAAGGCTTTGCTGTATATCGTTTCCTACTTTTCCTTTGATAAGTGGTAATCGATAGGGCTGTAATGCGTTGGACAAATCGGAGGATACGATGCCTAGCTCGTATAGTTTTTCGGGGGCATATCGAAAAAAAATAGCGTCCGGTATGGGTTCCGGCACATAAATTCGGGCTATTCCCGCCATGTCCCGCAGTCCTTGTCTAAAAGCGGTTCCGGCGTGTGCTGCCATTTGGTTGGCGGTGGCCGGACCGTCCACAGTACAAACGAGGACGGGCAGCGTAGCTTCTGTTTCGGTTTCTTCAGATTCTATCAGTGGAAACGCCAGCAGGCTGTGTAGCTTGGGATACACCTGCCGTATAAGCGCCCTAAGTTCCGGAATCCGTGCAGCCATATCTTTGCGGTGGTCAAATTCCAGTCGGATAACTCCTTGTCCGGCGCGGGATACAGAAGTAATACGCCGTACTCCCGGACTTGTGCTCAGCACATTTTCCAGCGGAGAGGTTATATGTGCTTCTACCAATGCCGGATTGTCACTGCCAGAGGAAAAGCGAATGAGCAGGGTATGGCCGCTGACTGATGGGAGGGGGCTAATCCGTAGGAAAGGGAGTGCGGCGATGGACGAACAGGCAAGCGCTGCAAAGAGCAGCACCACCCGGGTTGGTGTAATCATGGTAACTGGGTTTAGCGGTATAAAAAAAGAGCGGGGCAATGAGTAGTATAGCGAATCTTAATCTGGGTGGTATTTATGGCTCCGTACCTTCCAGAAAGGGCACGAAGCGAAACGGACCGAGTTTTTCTTCCTTAAAGTCCTGGTCGCTGAGTTTGGTCAGCCGATACATAATCTGGCTGTCGGTGCCTACCGGAATCACCAGCACACCACCGATTGCCAACTGGCTCTTCAGGGCTTCGGGGATTGCGGGTGCTCCTGCAGTCACGATAATGCGATCAAAGGGGGCAAATTCGGGGAGGCCTTTATAACCGTCTTTTAGGAATAAGCGGATGCGTTCAAAGCCTAGCTGCAGGAGAAGTCGTTTGGTTTTTTCATATAGGGTTTTGTGTCGCTCCAGGGAGTAAACGCGTCCGCCGAGGAGCGCGATCAGAGCCGCCTGATAGCCCGATCCGGTACCTATTTCCAGTACTTTATCCCGTTTCCTGACTTGTAGGAGCTGGGTCATGTAGGCTACGGTGTAGGGCTGGGAAATGGTTTGGTCCGAGCCAATCGGAAAGGGCTGATCCTGATAAGCCCATTCTTCGAACCCCGGATCTATGAAAAAATGCCGGGGCAGGTTTTCCATCGCTTGCAATACGGCGTCATCGGTGATTCCTTTTTTACGAAGCTCCAGTATTAGCTGGCGTCGCATGCCCTGATGTCGGTAGGTGTCTTTCAAAGTAGTTGGCTGGATTGGCGGCGTGAATAATTAGGTATATGCTCCAAATATACGAAAAAACAGGCAGGGCCTTTTGTCAGAGGTCATCAGGTCTGATAAGGTCGGTTGTAAACCATTATCCCCGGCGTATCATGTAGGTATGGGGGATGCCGTCTTCCAAAAAGCTATCGCCGGCTACGCGGAATCCAAACTCTTCGTAAAAAGGTACCAGGTGGGATTGGGCAGCGATTTTGATAGGTCCATCCCCAAACTGGGCTTTCATTTCCAGTAGTGCCCGGTGGAGCAGGGCTTTTCCGGCGCCGGTGCGGCGAATGGCTTGGGTAGTCAGTACGCGCCCAAGAGACTGGTATTCGGGGTAGGCTACGCCAAAAGGGAATAGGCGGGCATACGCCACCAGGTGGTCGTCGTCGTCATAGCCCAGCAAATGCAAGGCTTGTTGATCTTTCCCGTCGGCATCGAGGTAGTAGCAGGTTTGCTCTACGCTAAACACCTCCTGTCGCCGGGCCAACAATTGATAGAGTTGTTCGAGGCTCAAATCGTGGAATGGAAGACAAATGAATCGTATCATATTAAAAGGATTGAATACGTGGTGGACTAATGAGCCGCCCGGGCTATCCAACGGAGTAAATAGGGGCCAAGGATAAGTAAGCCGGTCAGGGCTGCTCCGAAGGCACTGATGAGTACGGCAGCGGCGGCTACGTCCTTCGCTTTTCCTGCCAGTACATGGTAGTCGGGCGATACCAGGTCGGTCAGAAATTCCAGTGCCGTATTTAGGGCTTCCATAGCGAGTACCAAGGTCATCGCGCCGATGAGGAATGTCCACTCCAGCGGCTGGATACCAAACCCGATTCCGGCAGCTACGACGACCAGCAGGGCCAGTAGATGGATTCGGGCGTTTGCCTGGGTGGCGACCAGAACGCGGATACCGCGAAACGCGTAGCGAAAGCTCTGAATTCGTTTTTTAATCGACATATCACCGTTTTTCTACCAGCACAAAGGGCAATACCCGGAACCCCAACAGGCGGAAAGGATGTTTGGACTCGATCCAGACAAAATAAATCCCGGGAGGGGCTGCTTTCCCACCGGCCTCGCGTCCATCCCAGCAAAACGTCCCGGATGAGTCGAGCAGCGCGTTGGCCTGGAGCGGGCATACTTGTCGGCCGGCAGCGTCAAATATACGCATATTCACCAGAATGCCCGGTACAGCAGCGCTGTACAGAACACACAGCTCCTGGGGAAGGTACCCGCCTTCGGGCGAAAAACGGACATTGGCCAGCTCAAAATGAGGAGGCTGTACAAGGGCACCGGGTGCCGACCAGCCGGGGAGGGGATGGTAGGTTCCGGGGCGGGCGCCCGCCGGGCAGGTCGCCCAGTTGCCGGAATCAGATGTAGGCAGCCGTACCGACTGTCGTTCCAGCGAATAGCCACCTGGATTTCGGAGCAGCGGATGGTGCATAGCTGCATCGTAGTCAAGGGCGTCGAGCAGGGTGTCTTCCCGCAGCAAGGTGATGTTGCCCCGGTCAGAATCCAAGGAGGGCAGGCTATGCTGAAATAGGCGAGCCTCTGGTCCAATAGGGTACCGACGGCGCAAATCGAGGGTGTCCGGGGAAATAGCTACACAAGCCCCAGGCTCCAGCAGATAAGGTTTGCTAATGGTGCGTCGGGCCGTACTGTATCCGGATTTAAAGCGGTTGTACAGGCTAATGCCCAGCAGTTGAATAGCGTCGGCACCAGGGTTGTATAGCTCTACAAAGTCTTTGCCGCCGGTATATGGGTCGAACAGGATTTCACTGAGCTGTAGAATGGGTGGGGTAGCAGGGGTCTGGACGGCTTGCCCATCTAATCTATAGATAAAAAAAAGCAGGTGTAAAGCAGCTAAAAACAGGGTCTTCATAGTCTGGAGTTTAAATTCTTGTAAACGCGAAAGGAATTTTGACCGCAGATGCAAAGAAAAAGGGAATACCTTTATATTTGCCGAGTTTATGCAATCATGGAATATCGTCGAATAACGATATTGGGTACGCATAATTCGTTGATTTTGTTTTAATTTGAACTGATAAAAGCCCAAATAACCAAATAGCCAATGGGGGTCTGGCAATGAGCCATCGCCCGGAAGTTGGTTTATTTTAGGATGTTCAGCCAAGCTGACATCCATCATTTAAAAAAATGCACAAAAATGAAAGTAGCAGTAGTGGGCGTAACAGGCTTGGTTGGTGGAATTATGTGCCGCGTATTAGAGGAACAGCAATTTCCCGTAACTGAGTTTATTCCGGTAGCTTCTGAGCGTTCGGTTGGGAAGGAAGTGGTATTTAAGGATGCTACGTACACCGTGATTGGAATGGAAGCAGCCATTGCGCGCAAACCGGATGTAGCTATTTTTTCCGCAGGGGGAGGAACCTCCCTGGAATGGGCACCCAAATTTGCAGAAGCAGGGATTACCGTAGTGGATAACTCTTCTGCCTGGAGGATGGACCCGAGCAAAAAACTGATTGTTCCGGAAATTAATGCTTCATTGCTTGGACCGGACGATAAGATAATAGCCAACCCCAACTGTTCAACGATTCAGATGGTGATGGTGCTGGCACCCCTGCACGCAAAATATCGCATGAAGCGGGTGGTTGTTTCTACCTACCAGTCGATTACCGGTACCGGTATGAAAGCGGTCAAGCAGTATCAGTTGGAGCGCAAAGGGTTCCACCCGCAGCAGGAAGAAATGGCTTATCCCTATCAAATCCTGGAAAACTGCCTGCCCCAATGCGATGTCTTCACCGACAACGCCTATACCAAGGAAGAGATGAAATTGGTAAACGAAACCCGCAAAATCCTCGCTGACGACAGCATCCGCCTAACGGCCACCGCGGTGCGGGTTCCGGTTATGGGCGGCCATTCTGAAAGTGTGAACGTCGAGTTCGAAATGCCGGTAAGCCCGGATGAGGCAAGAACATTGCTCAGCCAGACACCCGGGGTCGTCGTACAGGATAATCCTTCAATCAGCGAATACCCCATGCCGCTTACCAGTAAGGACCGGGATGAGGTTTTCGTAGGCCGGATTCGAACGGATGAATCCGTCGAAAATGGACTGAATATGTGGATTGTAGCAGATAACCTCCGCAAGGGCGCCGCTACCAACGCGGTCCAAATCGCTTGGTATCTCTACCAAAATGGACTCATTGGAGCATAATCGCTCGGTTGCGCATTAAAAAGTTGGCAATCAGCAGACCATTTAATACTTTTATCAAAAATTATCGGTTGGGGCACTAGGAAGTTCCACAACCGGATACCGGTGGAAATAATTGGATTTTACTAACGAAAGGAGCCAGCATTATGAAGACTAAGCTCGTACTTTGGGGGACAAACGCAGCGAATGAACGCGTTTTGGTTGCGTTGGAACTGCTTCCGCAGGAAAATGTGGTTAAAGCATATACATTTCCGGAAGCTATCGCAACAGAGGAATTCGGCCAACGTATGATGGACGAGTGGCGGGAAGGAAAACCAGTGGAATTCCCGGAGGGGTTTGCCGTAGAGGAGAAGGAACTCACGTTGTCAGAGTCCATTCTGCCCCAAGGTGTCAAGCCTGAACGGGATGATATCATCCAGCGTGCACAGACGGAATGGCATTTCGTCGTGCTCTCTTCCAAGCTCCATGCAGCATACCTGTCTGAACTCCAGGAAATAAAAGAACGGGTTGCTCGCTTGCCCCGCTTCGACAGCGCGGTATGGGACGAGTTGAAGTCCTTCTGGGCTAAGGTGCAGGATCAGGTACGCGACAAAAACTTATTCCGCGAACATGGCGACACCCTGCGTGATTTTACCAATGAGCTGTTCTCCGATTTGAAGGCACTCCGCAATAAGCTCGACCAGGAATTCGACCAACTGTCTAAAGAGAATTTCGAACGGTTCCAGCAAACGCTCGCCGAAATTGAACGAAAGGTAAACAGCGGTGCCCGCTTACAGCCCTTGTTCGACGAACTCAAAGAACTGCAGCGCAAATTCCGCGATACCCGCTTTACCAAGGAGCATCGCAATAAAGTCTGGGACGCCCTCGATGGCCTCTTCAAGACGGTGAAGGAAAAACGCTTCGGCGCTTCGGCACCCGCCGCTGAGGACAATTCAGCCGGCGAACGCCTCACCCGCCGTTACGAAGGCTTGCTCGCCGCTATTGACAAAATGGAGAAGTCTATCCAACGGGATGCGGATGACCTCGATTTCCAAAAACGCAAGGTGGAAGTGTCCGATGGCCAACTGGAAGCACAGTTGCGACAGGCCAAAATCCTGATGGTGGAGGAACGTATTCGCTCCAAACAGGATAAACTGGAGGAAATGCTCCACACCAAAGTCGAGCTGGAAAAACGAATGAACCAGCAAAAAGAACGGGACGCTCGCAAAGAGGAAAAGGATAAACTGGAGGAAACGAAAAAGGCAATCCAGGATAAAATAGCTTCCGAAATTAAAGCCGCCGCCGATGCCCGCGTAGATGATTCCGACAAACTGGAAAAAATGGCGTCGGAGCTCTCCAAAGGTAAACCTGGCTCTAAAAAGGACTCCGGCGAGTCTTTATTCGACGCAGTGACTGCTTCACTTACCGATAGCTTCGAGGATATGGTCGATACGGTTAAAGCAGCCGCAGAGGTCGTTGGCGATAAAATCCAGGAAAAAGTGGCCGAGGTAAGTCAGGAAATTGCAGAATCCCTGCGGCCTAGCGCCCAGGA
>Ga0172373_10006651_pt1 | contig 15298 bp, 13 predicted proteins | sample Lak10m_2_FD_114546 | JGI IMG/M metagenome (GOLD analysis project Ga0172373, IMG submission 114546) | Freshwater microbial communities from Kabuno Bay, South-Kivu, Congo - kab_092012_10m | ecosystem: Environmental > Aquatic > Freshwater > Lake | place: Democratic Republic of the Congo...
AGATGGGGTAACTACGCTTACCTAATGCGACAAGTAAAGTTTTCATTGATGTTAACGATTCACTGCCCGGTATTCTTCGAGGATATGATCAACAACCTCTTTGCTCTGCATGATACCGGTATCGATTTTATAGTCCGCACACGATAGATAAAGCGGCTCGCGCTGCGCAAACAGGCTTTCTATGCGCTCCCTTGGATTTTCCGCCTTCAGTAGAGGCCTTTGTGTGTCCCTGCGCGTGCGCTCCAGTATCCTTTCCACGGAGCATTGCAAATACACAATAAAACCATTGTTTTTTAAAAGCTTACGATTTTCTTCACGCAAGATGGCCCCGCCGCCGGTCGCCAGCACGATACCGCTCATGAGCGTCAATTGCTGTATCATTTTCTGTTCACGGTCCCTGAATCCTTCTTCGCCTTCAAACTCAAAAATAGTCGGAATATCCACACCCGTTCTTTCTTCTATCGCCTTGTCGCTGTCATAAAAAGGCAGTTTAAGCGCTCTTGCCAATTGTCGCCCTATCGTTGTTTTTCCTGCCCCCATAAGGCCGACTAAATATATATTCTCTGATCTTGTCATCAAAATACCTTGCAGGTCTTTCCCGCAACGGGAATTATTAAAACTCAACAGCCCTCCCTGGGCAGGATACCGTTTTCAATAATAGCTTCGTTAACAGTGAATTCAGTTGCCTGATCCGAGACTGCAACACGATTCAGGTTATCGAAATGAATATATTAAAAAGGGGGCATTATGCCCCCTTTTTGCTGTCAGTAGAAGCGGTCAATTATTTTCGGCAGTATCTTTCATGACCTTGGGCGTGACAAAAATCAGCAATTCAGTTTTATCATCCTGGTTAAGCGTCCGCTTGAACAAAAAGCCTATGCCCGGCAAATCCGCAAAGAAAGGCACTTTATTGACGTCATTCCTGCTTGTCCCTTCATAAACACCACCCAGTACGATTGTTTCACCATCATTGACCCGCACATTGGTCCTGACATTCTTCGTATCTATGCTTGGGATGCCGTTGGTTACTGCGCCAACAGCATCCTTTGATATGTACAGATCCATGATGATACTGCCGCTAGGCGTTACTTGCGGTGTGACGTCCAATTGCAAAACAGCGTCAACGAATTGAATGTTGGTGCCTAAATTCCCGCTTGAGCTTTGATAGGGAATCTGCACCCCTTGTTTTATGCTGGCCTGACAGCGGTCGGTCGTCATTACCCTGGGATTGGATATAATTTCCCCGAGTCCCTGATCCTGCAATGCTGAAAGCTCCAGATTCAATACATAATCCGCGCCTCTTGCCAACGTCATGCCCAATGCACCATAGGGAGTGGTCGATGTGCCAAGATCAACCAGTTGATCGGTAATGGTGCCAATGTTACCGCTGCTATCCGGCTGTGCATTGGCGAAAGCCTTAGTCCCCCGCCCGCCCAGGGCAAAGGCTGTGTTATCGCCAACATCGGCTTGCTTAGTGACACCAAATTTGACGCCTAGTTCTTTCGCAAACGTATTGGTTGCAATCACGACTCTTGATTCGATCATCACTTGCCGCACGGTCACATCAAGCCTGCTGATCATTTTTTTGACATCTTCCAAACGCTTGGCCGTCTCACGGACGATCAAGGTGTTCGTTCTTGCATCGACTACGGCAGAACCCCGGCTGGACAGTAATTTAAACATTTCATTAGCCGCGCCCGTAGCGCTTTGCCCAGACGTGTTCTGGCTTTGGCTCTGCGTTTGGCTCTGCGTTTGGCTTGTGTTTTGGTTGCTTTGCTGCCCCCCTGTTGAAGCCGTTGTTCTATTCGTTCTCACGCCGCAACTGCCAAAAGCGCCGGTATCTCTTCCGTATAACAAATTCCTGAAGTTTTCAGCTTTGGCGTAATTGATCTGGATATATTCGGTGAGCAGCGGATCCAATTGCTCGACAACAAGCTCGGTCTCTTTCTGCTTTTCCTTGTATTCCTTGATTTTTCCGACCGGGGCTATTAACGTGACATTGCCGGTTTCATATTTTTCCAGTCCTTTGGTCATCATGACAAAATCCAACGCTTCATCCCAAGGCACGTCATCAAGCTTTAACGTAATACTGCCGGTCACGTCATCACCGGCGACGACATTCAATCCGGTGAATTCCGCCAAAATGGCAATAACGCTACGTATATCAATTTCCTGAAAGTTTAGAGACAACCTGTCCCCGGTATATTTGACTCGCGTCCTTTCCAACGCTTCCTTTTCCCCGCTGGTTAAAGGCCTGAACTCAACAGTTAATAAACCCTCGGTTTGAAATAAGGAATAATCATAAAAACTGTTTTGCATCGTCACGGTAATTTTAGTCTCCTGGCTGGACGAAACCGTGTCAATGAATTTAACAGGCGTTGCAAATTCGGAAACATCCAGGCGCTTAGCCAGGTTGCCGGACAGTCGGGTATTCAGGAAGCTGACAACAACTTTTCCACCTTCTTCTTTGCTGTTAACAACCGTATTGGGATTCGCCAATGAAATCAATATGCGCCCTTCACCTTTTTCCCCGCGTTTGAAATCGAATCCACTGATGGCCTGTTGCGGCATTAGCGTGGTGATCGCCGAAGCTGTCGGTATTGCAACAGGCATCGGTGGTTTTTTAACAACGGGATTAAACGCAGGCGGTGCTAAGGTATTAGCACGGGTTAATGTCAGCAATACTTTATTGCCTGCCACCTTGGTTTCGAATGGAGCGGATTCGAGCAGGTTGACAACGATGCGCACTCTATCGGCGGCTTCCGCTACATAAACATTACTGGCAACGCCCTGATTGATGGGATACATTTTTTTGCCCAACGCATTTTTTACACCAAGAAAATCCAGTGCGATACGTGCGGGATTATCGGTATGAAATACTTTCGGCGCAACAGCCGCGCCCGTCATCTCCAACTGTATCTGCAGCTTGCCTCCTGCCAGTGTTGCAACATCCAGCCCGGTAATGGCTAAACCGCTAGCTTTGACTGAGGCGCAATGGAGCATAAATAGAAATAAGCACAAACCAATGCACACACGCCCCATTTCATTTAACGCCATTTTATTTAACGTAATGCCGCCTTGTTTATTATTCATTCTTTATCCTCAAAATCACTCTGTCAACGCTAATGAAGTTTGTTGCTCACGCCATGTCCCCGGTTTATCAGGCAGTATTTCCATTAATTCAATTTTATCAATGCTGATACGTATAATTTTCCCGAAATTTTTACCTAGATAATTGCCGACCTGGACACGATGAACCGTATTGTCACTTGCCTTTACCAATCCCCACAACTTCGACTTCATATCGACAGTACCCACCATTTTTAATCCATCCAGCGGGAAGGCCTCCAATTCCTCCTTGCGACGAGTGAAATCAGGTTTTAATCCGTTACCTGTTTCGGTGCCTGTATTTTCAACCTGTTCCGGCTGCTCCAACGGCTTAAATGGATCGCGCAAAGCCTCCGGCTTAAAGATAAAGGGTTCTATCGTCTTAATTTCCGGCAACTTTTCAATTGCGCCTTTAGGGCGGGCTTTAACAATGGATATATATTGAGTTAAATCTGAAAAATTATCATTGCCGCAACCCGCCAGCAGCACTATGCCGATAATGTAACTTAGCTGTAACCCTGCTTTCCTGCAATTTACCAATGACGCCAATTCATATAAGTGACCGTGATCGCGCCTCATTATTTGTTCCCCTTTGCCTTTTTGCCTTTTTTGGCATCGGCTTTTTCCGGAGCGACTTCCGTACTTTCGTTATAGGTTTTTACCGTTGTTTTCATGACCATCGCCCCCGTCTTGATATTTTTATCTTTATTCCCTTTATCTGCCTTATCTTGCGGAACTATGCTCACATCATGTACGGTGACAATTCTAGGCAATGCAGCCAAACCACTAACAAACAGACCCAGTTCCTCGTATTTTCCCACCACTTCAATGCTGATAGGCAATTCCGAGTAAAAATCTTTACGAATGGCCGGACTTGGTTTAAACAAGCGAAATTCGAGACCGCTGGCTAAACCCGTCTGGGATATGTCCGTCAACAGGCTTGCTACTTCTTCCTTGGTCGGCATTTGCCGGATCATTTCATACAGCTCTGCTTCAATTTGCGTCAACTGGTCTTGATAATCCTCAAGATTAACGGCTTTCTTCTGTTTAGTCTCAAATGAACGCTTTAATTCCTGCTCTTTTTGCTCCGAACTTTCCAGCGCCTTTAATTGCTCAACCGTGTCAAAATAAATACCCAAGCCAAGAATCAACGCCGCCGCTAAAAAAACGGCTGCGGCTTTAACGGGTGGTGGCCAGGTTCCTGCCGCATTAAAATCCCAATTAACTTCCGACAGGTTCATGGCTTGCCCCCATTACCGGCTTGGCTATTGCTATTACCTTGTTTTGCCCGCAAGGTAAAGTCACTGGATTCTTCAACATTGTTTTTATTATTTTTATCGGCTGACTTAATCACATCGAGTTTCGGCATTTGCAGCCATTTGGACGCTTCTATGCCCCTCATAAAAGCGGAAACGCGCGCATTTGACTGGGACTTGCCTTCAAATGTCAAATCTTCACCGACCTGGGTGAATTTTTTAAGGTAAACGCCATCGGGGGTTACTTTAGGAATTTCATCAAATAAATGGACAATTTCAGGACGGCTTTCCTGCAATTTTTGGATCAGATCAATTTTAGCCAGCAATTTGCGCTTTTTCTCTTCAATGCTGTTAATGGCTACAATTTTTTGATCTAGTAATGCAATTTCATTTTGCAATAATTTATTCCGTTGTTCCTGATAGGATTTTAAACCTTCAATATAAGTATGAATCAACGCGAGAATAACAACGGCGACCAATGCGGACAATGCGATGGTATTTAAAAAATCTTTTTTCTTTTTCTTGCGTAGCTCTTCTCGCCACGGGAGCAAATTGATTTTCGCCATTAGTCAAAACTCCTCAATGCCAAGCCGCAAGCGATCATCATCGCCGGCGCATCACTACTCAAAGCCTGGGGCTTTACTTTATGGGATAAGGTCATATTGACGAAGGGGTTGGCAATATAAACCGGTACGCCTAAGTTTTTTTCAACCAGTTGATCGACACCCGGTATCGATGCACAGCCGCCGGCCAGGATAATCCTGTCAATGCCACGGTTGGCGCTGGAGGAAACAAAGAACTGCAACGACCGTTGAATTTGCTGAACCATTGCCCTTTTAAAGGGATCAAGGACATCGGCCGTATAATTGTCAGGCAAGCCCCCATGTCTTTTTGCCAGCCCGGCCTCTTCGTATGAAAGCCCGTATCGACGCTGGATTTCTTCAGTTAACTGTTTGCCGCCAAAGCCCTGTTCACGGGTATAGACGCTACGCCCATCGGCCAACACATTCAAGGTCGTCATGGTTGCGCCCATATCAACAATAGCGACAGTCTGGCCTTCCATTGAATCGACAAATTGGTTGGCAAGCAATGAAAAGGCATTTTCCATCGCGAATGCCTCCACATCGACAATCTGGGCTATCAAGCCTGCCTTTGATAAGGCTTCAACGCGATTATCAACATTTTCCTTTCTTGAGGCGGCGAGTAATACATCAACCATTTCAGGATTATTTTCATTGACGCGTTGTACTTCAAAGTCAAAATTAACTTCATCGAGCGAGTAAGGCACATACTGATCCGCTTCGATCATAATCTGCTCTTCCATCTCATCTTCTGTTAATGAAGCGTCCATCGTTATGATTTTGGTCATGACGGCCGAACCCGCAACCGCAACAGTCGCCTGTTTCAGTTTTGACCCGGACTGCTTTAACGCAACCTTTATGCTATCGGCTATCATATTGACATTAGTGATATTTTTATCGATAACTGCATCTTTCGGCAAAGGCGCTACCGCATAGCTCTCTACCCGATAACGGGCGCCCTGCCTGCTTAACTCCAGTAATTTGACAGCCGCGGTACTGATATCAATACTGAGAACAGCATTCTGCTTATGATTAAACCAGCTCATAACCTACCTTAAAAAACGTGATCATTAATGCGACCCATAGCGTAATCCCAGCCTCACTTCTATCCAGCAATCACAAAACGTACCTGCTAAAAAGAGTATAGTAGCCTTTTTCCCTGATGCTAAAAATTATTCATTTATTTGAGATCTTGTCGCACGTACTATTTATACAACGCTTATCCAGCCATCACCTCCCTCCTTGTAATGTTCTCGATATTAGCTAGGCCTTAGCGCAACCCGGCCCGCACGCTTGCCGAGGTATTGAAAAGGACTGCCCCGCCCTTTTCAATACGGCTCGTCACGACATACGCCGAACGAACTCCTCATGCTGATTGATGCGGCACAATACCCGCTAGATAAGGCAACAATCTATACCGTATCCTTTCACCCTTTTAGCCAGTTTAAGTTACCTGGATCTTCACTTACTTACACAGAAAACTCGCTCAAACGGCTTCTGAGTCTTGTTTTACGGGTTCTGCCGCTGGCATCGCTGACACCGGGTCACTGCTGTCGACGGTATAAGCGGCACTGGATTCAGGAGCCGTTTGCTCGGTTATTGGCGTTTTTTCGACCGACGCCTCTTCACTCGACTCGACTTTTTTTACCGTTTCAGCAAAATCGCTGATTTGAGGTTGGGATGTTTCAGGTTTTTCTATTTTTTCAACAAACTCATTGCCCTGAAATCCAGTCCGCTCACTTTCTCCGGTTTTCTCAACCACGCTGCCGGATTCTTCGACACGGTCAAAGCTTTCTACCTTCTCGGCAAGATCAGCCTTATAAAAGTCTGGCAGTGCCGTTTGCTGTTCGCTGCCTGTCGCTGCTTCAACATCATCGCCGCCGTTACTCTCATTGTCGGTATCGACTTTTTTGTAATTAGGGTTACGCGGCCTCCTGCGATTGGGGCCTCTTCTTGAATTACTTCTCTTAACAGACGGCCTGTCCTGCTCTTCAGTTGCCGTGATCATTTCAGGTATCAATTCCGCTTCAGCAACAGGCTCGCTTTTTACAGGTTCAATTTTTGCCTCTGAAACTACGGGCGGCAGATTGGGCCTTACATTGCGGCCCGGACCTCGCGGATGCCGGGGCTGGCGCGGTGATTCCTGGTTTTGTTCAGGCTCAGGCGTTTGGTTTTGCTCACGCTCGCGTCCGTAAGCTTTATTACGATTGTTGTTGCGCTTTCTGCTCGAATAGCTTTTGCTCTTGTTCGGTGAAGTTTCAGTGCTGGGTTTGATTTCCGTATCGACAACCGGGATGGCAGCATCTTTAACGTCAGGCTCGGCTATGGATATGGTACTGACCAGCTTGTGCCAAAAGCGCCTGATCAGGTTGGCGGCTTCATTTTTATTTTGTATCGGCTCCGGCCTGTCGGGTAAAAATTCCTTGATGGCAGGCCTGTCGAGTTTCGGTTTTAGCTGTTGCGCAAATTCAGGAACGGTAATATCTTCCGCCTTGATCTGCAAATAACTGGCTTTTTCATCACTCGCGTCCTTTTCCTTGATACGGTCTATATCGTAAGCAGGCGTTTCCAGGTGCTTGCTCGGCAGGATAACGATACCCACCTTCAACCGGTTTTCAATTTGCTCAATGGCGCTACGCTTTTCATTTAACAGGAACGTCGCACATTCAATCGGCAAATGGGCGATGACTTTATCCGTGCCTTTCTTCATGGCTTCTTCTTCAATAAGGCGAAGCACCGAAAGGGCGACCGATTCCACGTTACGAATCGTCCCCTGGCCCTTACAGCGAGGACAGGTAATTTGCGTAGAATCGCCTAGAGAGGGCCGCATTCTTTGCCTGGACATTTCCAGTAAGCCGAAACGCGATATTTTACTGGTCTGGATGCGCGCCCTATCCAGTTTAAGCGCATCGCGCAAATGATTTTCAACACTGCGCTGGTTTTTGTTGGACATCATATCGATGAAGTCGATGACAAACAGGCCGCCCAAGTCGCGCAACCGGAGTTGGCGGGCAATTTCATCGACCGCTTCCAGGTTGGTATTGAGGGCGGTTTCTTCAATGTCGCTGCCTTTGGTGGCGCGCGCCGAGTTGATGTCGATTGAGGTCAGCGCTTCGGTATGGTCAATGACGATGGAACCGCCGGATGGCAATGAGACTTCACGTCCGTATGCAATCTCGATTTGTGATTCGATCTGGTAGCGGTTAAACAGCGGCACCGCATCCTGGTACAATTTTGCCTTCGGCAAAAAATGCGGCATCACTTGTTTCAAGAAGTTTTGCACCAGCGCGAACGAGTCTTCGTTATCTATCAGGATTTCGTCGATATCGCCGCGTAAATGGTCGCGTAAGGCCCTGATGATGACATTGCTTTCCTGGAACACCAGAAACGGCGCCGCTTGTTCGCTGGAAGAACGCTCTATGGCTTCCCACAACTGCATCAGGTAATTCAAATCCCATTGCAGCTCTTCGGCATTCTTGCCGCAGCCCGCCGTCCTGACAATCAGCCCCATATTGTCGGGAATTTCAAGCGACGCCATCACTTCACGCAACTCACTGCGGGTTTCGCCTTCGATGCGCCGGGAAATGCCGCCTGCTTTGGGATTGTTCGGCATCAGCACCAGGTAAGTGCCGGCCAGGCTGATATAAGTGGTTAACGCCGCGCCTTTATTGCCGCGTTCTTCTTTTTCAATCTGGACAACGATTTCCTGGCCTTCCCTGATCAGGTCTTTGATAGCCGGTCGGCGGCCTTCATTGTCGGCGCCGTCCTGGTTTTGGCGGTAGGCGGGGGAGATTTCCTTAAACGGTAAAAAGCCGTGCTTTTCAGCGCCGTAATTGACGAACGCCGCTTCCAGGCTAGGCTCGACGCGGGTGATAATACCTTTATATATGTTGGATTTTTTTTGTTCTTTCGAAGGGACTTCTATGTCAAAATCATATAGCTTTTGACCGTCTACCAAGGCGACTCGCAGTTCTTCTGCCTGCGTAGCGTTGATAAGCATTCTTTTCATTTTGTATCCTTGTAGTGTCCTGCTCCATTGCCAGATTTTAATAATCAGACTGGTTTTGACCTAATGCAATAACCGTAAACACAACATGGCGGTAGTTTGGTTAAAACAGCACAGTCGGCTTAGTTTTTACGAGCTTATGCTTGATTATCTGCGCATTGCGTGCATATCTTGAGTTTCAGCAGATGATACCGGCGCTGTCAAATATTAAGTCACTACCAGTCTTGGTGGTAAATTCTGTTTTAAACAGGAGTTAAAATCGCGCGTCTAGGGTCGAGCGATGAACCCGGTTGTTTGTAAAAGCACCAGTTACACATAGACGACTGGGCTATCTTCATTTTGGATTGCTCTCATTTGGATTGATCCCATTGGATTTCTCCCACCTGGATTTCTCAAAGGAGCTGCTCAAGCCAGTTTCATAGTTGAAAGATGCGGAGCGTAGTATGTTTTTTTTGAAAACGTGCTTAATATAGCAACCTTATCGCGCCACATCAATTTAAAGAATCAAACCTCTGCCAAGATACTGGTATTATTCGCATCCATGAGCATAGAACAACACAGCGACTCCCCAAAAGTCCAACTGGTCGAAATCACTGAAGACAATAGCGACCAACGTCTGGACAATTTTTTAATTACCCGCTTGAAAGGCGTACCTAAAAGCCGTATCTACCGAATCGTCCGTAAAGGCGAAGTCCGGGTCAACAAAGGCCGGGTAGACGTAAAATACCGCCTGGTTACCGGCGACATTGTCAGGATACCGCCGGTCAGGACAGCAGAAAGAACACCAGAGTCATTTGTCGCCCAAAGCTTGAAAGACCGGCTGCTGGACGGCATTTTATTTGAAGACGAGGGCTTTATCATCATCAACAAGCCTGCCGGCTTTGCCGTACACGGCGGCAGCGGCATTAATTCGGGCATTATCGAAGGCTTGCGGCTGCTCAGGCCTGAGGCGCATTTCCTGGAACTGGTGCATAGGCTCGATAAAGACACTTCCGGGTGCTTATTAATCGCAAAAAAACGTAGCGCCTTACGACAATTGCATACGCTGTTCCGCGACGACCAGGTTCATAAAACCTATCTCGCACTGCTGGCCGGGCAATGGGCGAAAAAAAAGCAGGTCGTCACCGCCCCGCTACTGAAAAATATCAGCCAGGGCGGCGAACGTATGGTGGTCATCAGTCCGTCAGGCAAGGAAGCCGAGACCCTGTTCCGGCGCCTGAAGTTATTCCAGGACGCCACGCTGGTTGAAGCGTCGCCGAAAACCGGGCGGACACATCAAATACGGGTCCATGCCGCGAGCCTCGGACACCCGATTGTCGGCGACGAACGCTATGGACTGGATGACATCAATAAGCAATTCAAAGCTAAAGGCTACAAGCGTATGTTTTTACATGCCGCGACATTAGCCTTCCAGCATCCCGTAAGCGGCAAACCCCTAACTGTTTCGGCACCGTTACCGGAAGAACTGGACCATTTACTAAAAAAAGAAACCTTAAGACATGAGGCCACCAGATGAAAGGCGGATTTGATTTAATCATTTTTGATTGGGACGGCACGTTAATCGATTCAATCGACTGGATCACCCACTGCCTGCAAACGGCCGGGGAATGTTGCGACTGTGAGGTTCCAGGCCGCCAGGCCGCCAAGGATGTCATCGGCCTCAGCATCGATAAAGCCATGCAAACGCTGTTTCCAACGGCAAACGCCGACAAGCTGGAACAATTGGTCAGTCACTACAGCCGGGAATATTTTTCCAAGCAGATCAGCCGGGATGATTTATTTGACGGTGTTTATGACATGCTCGTGCAATTAAAAACCTCGGGCTACCAGTTAGCCGTTGCCACCGGAAAAACACGCGCCGGCTTGAACGAGGCCTTGGCCGGCACCGGAACAACCGAGCTGTTTTGCGCAACGCGATGCGCCGATGAAACCGCCTCCAAACCCAACCCAAGAATGCTGAATGAAATTATGCAGCATGCCGATACGCCGAATGAACGCACGCTGATGGTCGGCGATTCCATACATGACTTGCAAATGGCGAGGAATGCACATATATCGTCGATAGCCGTCTCGTGCGGCGCGCATTCAGAAACGTTTTTGCAACAATACAATCCGTTGCGCTGCCTTAAGCAGCCGACAGAATTACTGCAACTTATCTAAGGTTAACCCTATGGAATATCAAAAGGACAGTCCGAGAACAGCAAATGACGGCCGCGAACCCGGTTGGGAGCGCGAACTCGTAGAAAAACTTGCCTTCGCCGCGCTTACCGAGCAAAAAAATACCCGCCGCTGGGGTATCTTTTTTAAATTCTTAATGTTTGCTTACTTGCTCGCGTTACTCGGCCTTGCCGTCTATCCCAAATTTAAGACGGAAATTGACTCGCCCGGCAGCCAGCATACCGCCGTTATTGATGTCGTCGGCGCCATTGCCGAAGACAAGGATGCTAACGCCGCCGACATTATCGAAAGCCTCCGGGATGCCGTAAAAGACGAAAACACCAAAGGCATTATCCTGCATGCCAACTCGCCAGCGGCAGCCCGGTGCAATCGTCTTATATTTACGAAGAAATCAGGAAAATCAAGAAAGAGCACCCTACGCTGCCGATCTATGCGGTGGTCAGCGATGTCTGCGCATCCGGCTGCTACTATATTGCATCGGCCAGCGATAAGATTTTTGTCAATCCCTCCAGCCTGATCGGTTCGATAGGCGTGCTGATGGACGGCTTCGGCTTTGTCGACATCATGCAAAAAATGGGCGTTGAGCGCCGGTTATTGACCGCCGGCGCGCATAAAGCGATGCTGGACCCGTTCTCGCCGCCTAAAGAAGAGGAAACACGCTATATGCAAAGCCTGCTGGACCAAGTCCACCAGCAATTTATCACTGCGGTAAAAACGGGCCGCGGCAAGCGGCTGAAAGAAACCCCCGATATGTTCTCCGGCCTGGTCTGGACCGGCGAAGCCGGGGTTAAACTGGTCATTGCCGATGATTTCGGTAATGAGGATTTTGTCGCCAAAGAACTCATCGGTGCAGAAAAACGGGTTGATTTTACGCGGCAGGAACGGCTAATCGATAAAATCGCCGGCAAACTGGGCGCCTCTTTCGGACAGGCCATCGGCAGTATCGTACAAACACCGTCGTTACGCTGACTTTCCAAGCCGAGGTACGCGCTGCGTACCCTACCGCTGAGCAAAACACTATGCGCATTCTTGTTGTTGAAGACGAAATCACTCTCTCAGAACAAATCCGGCATTATTTTGCCGAAAAAGGCTTTGCCGTGGATACCGCACATAACGGCAATGACGGTTATTACATGGGCAAGGAATATCCGGTGGATGCCGCGATTATCGACATCGGCCTGCCGGATTTTTCCGGCATCGAGCTGATTAAACGCTTGCGCAAAAACAAGGTGACGGTGCCTGTGCTGATTTTGACCGCCAGGAACCGATGGCAGGAAAAAGTGGAGGGGCTCGAAGCCGGCGCCGATGACTACCTGGTCAAGCCTTTCCATTATGAAGAATTACTGGCCCGCATCAACGCACTGATCCGGCGTTCGGCAGGCCAGGCCCATCCGATACTGGCGCATGACAATATCGAACTGAACACGGTTGCACAGGAAGTCTATGTCTCAGGCGAAAAACTGGAATTAACTGCCTACGAATACAAGGTCTTGGAATATTTAATGTTTCGTAAAGGCGAACTGATTTCAAAATCGGTATTGACCGCGCATATCTATGATGAAGATTTCGACAGGGACAGCAATGTCATCGAGGTATTTATCGGCCGCCTCAGAAAAAAGCTCGACCCCGACGGCACGCGCAAACCGATAGAAACCCTGCGCGGACGCGGCTATAGAATCCCGGCCGACCCTTCCTGATCCTTTTTAAATACTGCCGTGCGCGCCAAATCATTAAGTTTCCGGCTGCTGGTTGCCGAAGGGCTGGTACTCGCCGTCTTTTTCGTGCTGGTCGCTTTTGTTCTCGAACAAGGTTTTCGTGACAGCGCCGAAAAGGGCCTGCAGGAAAGACTGCAAATCCAAATCTATTCGCTGCTGGCCGCCGCCGAACTCGATAATAACGGCGAACTGATCATGCCTCCGAGCCTGCCCGACCCGCGCTTTGACAATCCAGGTTCCGGGCTTTACGGCTTTATCCAGCAGGCCAAAAAAAAACTGCTCTGGCGCTCGCCATCGGCTATCGGGTTGGATGTTAGCTCTCCGTCCGAATTAAGCGCGGGGCATTTCGTCTTTTTAATCGACAAACAGAAGCGTTATGCCTTGCATTATGATGTGATCTGGCAAACGATGAGCGGCATCGAACGGGAATACATTGTCACCGTCGAGGAAGACGCCCGCTTTGTCAGCGACCAGGTGGAACAGCTGCAAAAAACCTTACGGCTCTGGTTATTGGCGATAGGAATAGCGCTGATTTCGATACAGTTTGCACTATTACGCTGGAGTTTGGCGCCGCTACGCAGCATCGCCAAAGACCTGGAAGCGGTGGAACAAGGCCGGAAAACCCATCTGGACGGCCAATATCCCACCGAACTGCGCGGCCTGGTCGGCAATTTGAACGCCTTTATCGGCATCGAGCGGGCGCACCTGGAACGCTATCGCAACAACCTGGCCGACTTGGCGCACAGCTTAAAAACACCGCTTGCGATATTGCGCGGTTGTATAGAATCGTTCAGCGCCAATACCGAAACCGTAAAAGAGCAGATTTCCCGTATCGATGAAATCGTCGAATACCAATTGCACCGCGCGGCCGCCAAAGGCGAGCAAAAAGCGATCAAGACCGTAGATCTGTCCGTGATTATCAACAAAATAACCGCATCGCTGAACAAGGTCTATCTCGATAAAAATATAACCTTCGACATTAACATGCCGAATGCCTGCCTCATTTATTGCGAAGAAGGCGATTTGTATGAAATCGTCGGCAATTTAATGGATAACGCATGCAAATGGTGCCGGCAAAACATCAAAATCAGCGTTTCGCTGAAACAGCGAAAAGCCAGGCGGGACTTTTCCGCGCTATTGGAAATTGAAGACGACGGTCCCGGTATTCCGGTCGGGAAATTCAACGATATTTTAAAAAGAGGTGTGCGCGCCGATGAAAACATCGACGGCCACGGCATCGGCATGACCGTCGTTTATGAATTGACAGGACTGATGGGCGGCAAACTGGAAGGCGGCAAAAGCGCTGCACTCGGCGGCATGAGATGGAGTGTTTATTTGCCGTGACATCCGCTAGATTGGCCAGATTCACCCTCAACCCGGCAGGCATTAATAACGGCCCCCTAGCTAAAGTTGTCCATTGTAAGGCGCGCCGCCAACGGCTCAGTACCTTAGCCAAATCCCCGAAAAGGCGCGCCCTTAGTGGATTGACAAGGCACTGAATAGTTACAAACAATTATCTCGCGATGGCTATATCACCGACCAGCCCCCATTGAACCTGGGTGCCGGTATTAAGGTTCCACCACACGCCGGTGCTTGGACGCCAAACCATATATTCATCCCAGCCATTACCGTCAGTATCGCCGAATCGCGGTACGTCGCCGGGCTGGCCCCACGGTGTCGTGCCTGTCTTGCCGGTATGGATATTTTGCGCATAAAAAGTGCTGTCGCTGGGACGCCAGACGGCAATGTTCCAACGGCTTGAGCTGTCGCGGTAGGTCAGCGGGACATCGCCCCATTGCCCCCAGGCAATCGTCTTGGATGCGCCTGTTGCACTGTAACGTATCCACCATTCCCCGGTGGTGCCGCGGAAAATAACCAGGTCATCCCTGCCGTCGCCATCCATATCGCGCGCCAGTGGGGTATCGGACACTTCCCCCCAAACCAAGTCTTTCGTTGTCTTGTTCCAGTTCCGGATATACCAGTGGCTTTGTGAAAGATCATCCGCTCGCCTGCGGTAAACGCTTAATTCGGCTTTGCCGTCGCCGTTATAATCCAGCGGTACCGGAATGTCGCCGTTTTGTCCCCAGGCTATCGGTTTATAGGTTTTCAGCGGCTCCCAACTGCGGATATACCAGGTACCGTTACCCGGACGGAACACAATCAGTTCGGCGCGGCCATCACCGGTAATATCGGCAGGGGCCGGAATATCGCCTTTCTTGCCCCAAGGATAAGACTTGGTAACGCCAGTTGCATAACGAATCCACCAACGCCCGGTTGACGGCCGGAAAATCGCGTAATCCGTCTTGCCGTCGCCGTCAAAATCTGCCGAATGCATTTGCAAATGCCGGTTAGTCATCGCCTCGACCTGTTTGCGCAAGTTCGGCCTTGGGCCGATGTGGCCGCCCGTTCCCTGTGGAGTCCCGTCCCGCCTCAGGATGTCCCGCATTTCTTTGG
>Ga0172373_10006653_pt1 | contig 15297 bp, 7 predicted proteins | sample Lak10m_2_FD_114546 | JGI IMG/M metagenome (GOLD analysis project Ga0172373, IMG submission 114546) | Freshwater microbial communities from Kabuno Bay, South-Kivu, Congo - kab_092012_10m | ecosystem: Environmental > Aquatic > Freshwater > Lake | place: Democratic Republic of the Congo: South-Kivu...
CCAGCGGTCAACCCGTTGACGGTGCGCGTTGTCGCGTTGCCCATGTCCAGGTCCTGATACCCACTGACGAAACTGCTGAAGGCGCTGCTGGTCGAAACATCGAGTCGATAACCGATCGCTCCCGCCACCGCGCTCCAGTTGGCGGTGAATCCGCTGCTGGTCACCGATGTCGGGGCCAATGCGGTCGGCGGGGTGGGCAGCTCTGGTGCCAAAACCACGATGGTTCGTGTCAGAACATTGTTGGTTTCATCCCCTTCCTGAACCGCTCCGTCGGAGTCCACGGTAACCTTGATCGTGTGGCTGCCGGGTGTAGCGACAATCTTAGCGGCTTCAGAGGTAACCGGGAGAGTCGTTGAAGCATAGTAACCGATGCTCGATCTGTTGGACATGTTGAAGGCATGGACAAGCACTCCATCCCACTCGACCTTCACGGTCCAAAACCTCAGGTTGGCTAAGTTCCTGAGAGCGATGGTAGGTTCAATGTAATATGTGGATCCGGGCTCCAACTTCGCGTAGCGAACGCCGCCGGATCCAAGTCGATCCTTAAAGTTCACCTCAGCGACGAGGAGATCCTCCGGCAACGCCTTGGTCCTTATGTTCATGACGCTGGAGTTAGTGCTGGTGCCAGAGGTGTTGTAGCTCCGAAGCCTGTAGTAATAGGCACGGTCGGAGTCCAGGCCGTTGACGGTGCGAGTCATTACGTTGCCGACGTCCAGATCCTTGTAGCCACCGAGGAAGCTACTGAAAGTGCTACTCGGCGAGACATCGAGCCGATATCCGGTCGCTCCCGCCACCGCGCTCCAGTTGGCGGTGAAACTGCTCGCGGTTACGGATGTCGCGGCCAACAGGGACGGGGAAGGAAGCGGGTCGGCTGGCTGCACCAGGATCGTTCGAGTCAGCACATTGTTGCCTTCGTTAGACTCAGCGACCCTTCCACCCGAGTCGACTGTAATCCTCAGCGTGTGGCTGCCGGGCGAAGGAACGATTTTGGCCGACTCATGTGTGATCGGAATCGTGGTCCAACTGAAATAGGAACCTCCATCATTCGAAAGGTTCGACATATTGGCGTTAGCCAAAATCTCTCCATCCCATTCGATCTTCACGGTCCAGAAGCTTAAGGATAGATCGCGTACTGCGATCTCAGGCTCGATGAAATATGTAGCCCCAGCCTTCAAGTTAAGGATTCGAACTCCCCCAATACCGACTCGGTCCTTGAAGTTGACACCGTCGACCACCAAATCTCCGACCGTCGCTGCGGTCGCCTGCATCGACTCGCTGCGGTGTGTGTTCAAAACGCTGAAACTAGGAGGGTTTGAAGGTTCGGATTGTGGATCGTCCCCCGCGAGTCCATGATTTGCCGACACCACAAAGGTTGACCATAGCAATCCGCAGAGCGAGCGTATCAAGCGCATCTTATCTGGTATCAAGGACGTCCACCGGGTGCTGGCTGGAGGATAGTTGGCTCGCTCCTTGCTTTTGCGAAAGCGTCCTACGATTGCATGGAACGTGAGGGCAGAGGCACCCAAGCAACTGCTCTTGGGAGGCGAGAGGACCGCCAGAAAAGAGCTGATCAGGTTGGTCGACTGGATATCGATGGGTTGCTCTCTGTTCATGGGAATGTATTCACGCTGTTGATTTAGATTTGTGTTCATTTGCGCAATCGGGCTAAGCGCAGGGTCCACATCAATTCATCTCGAAAAAGGACAACGGAAGTAACAGATCTTTTTAAGGTTTCTTGCACTCCCCGCGTCGTGGGGTTGGCTGCCTTCGGCTGCGGGAAGTGGAGTTTCGCGGGATCGAAGGGGATCTAGGGCAAGCAAGGAGTTCAGGAACTCCATCCTTAGGTGCTGCGGACATGGCTTCAACGGATACAAGGTTTGGGGTGATGGGTTAGGGAGATGCTCGGAGCCGGAAGAAAAGGGACTGCCGGGACGTTGCATCAAGACTCCAAGGGGTGGCACGCGTGAGAATTGCTGCGGGCTTCCAGTTGCCAAGCGAGCTGCCGAGCTCCGAGGTTTCAACCACGAAGGGCCAATCGAAAGCACTTCGCGCCCCGATTTGAATAGAGTCGGCTACCTTGGACAGTGTTACCGTGGATACTGGAGGTGAACCCACGTTGACTCCTCCGGTATTCCCAGGAGTCGCACTAACCTTTGGCCAGGGAGCGTTGGCAAGCCCGTGGGATGCGGTTTCGATGGCGACGAGCATGTTTCCATCGCCAATGACCAGATCTCCGGTGCGAGTCATGGCAAGATTACTACTGAAACCTTGTCGAGCGAATCGTTTCCAAAGAACGACGCCCGAATCTGCCCTGAGTGCGTATAGTGCCGCAGTTGAAGCGTAGCTCACGCCTTTGGGCTGGACCGAGTTGGTGACTGCGGTGGTTCCCACTAGGTAGAGCAGATTCTCGCTCCCCAGGACGAGACTGGAGGAAGATCCATGCCCAACGCGCGAAATTGGAACGTCAAGCCCCGACTGCCAACGCTTTGCACCGGCAGAGTCAAATGCGAAGAGGAATGCGGTCGCGGTGCCGGAGGTTCCAACAAGGAGCAGTTGAGTGGATGAGAGGATAGGAGAAGCAACATGGTAATTGAGATGCTGTTCCCAGTCTGCCTGGAGGGAACCGGGGGCGAAGCGGACGATCGTGCCGATGGGGACTTGGAAGACTGCCTTTGGCGACCTCAAAACTACCTGCTCACCGAATCCTCCACCTCCTGGGTCAGGAGGGTAGTTGACCGATGCGTAAACAGAACCGTCGGTATTCAGGGCGAGGCCGTTAAACGTAAAGCTACGCTTCTTTGGAGTCCACCTGCCATAGGATGTCGCCAACGGGGCTCCGGATCGAAGATCCAGAACCTGGATTCCCACGTGATCAATCGGAACATAAACCAGACCATTGACCCCGATGACCGGTGCAGCGGACAGCGGTCCATCGATATCAACCTTCCAGGCTATGGCACCATCCAGTTCACGAAACGCAAACAAAGCTCCAGTAGCGAGATCGGGGTGTTGACCGCCGACGACGATGAGGTGCGAAGGTCCTACGGCGAGGTCCGTGAACCGGAGTGAACGTTGGGAGTGCCTCCAAAGCATCCTGCCGTTCGCCGCGTCGAGGCAGTAAACCGCATTGGTGGGGATCCGAGGGCTGTTTCGGCTAACGACGAACAAACGTTTGCTCGATGACTCTGCTACGGTCGAGACCCCGTCCTCGGGCAGCGGAACGCGCCAAACTAAGCGACCACTATCCGCTCGAATAGCTACGATGTCGGAGTTGGTGGCCGTGCTGGCTGCGAAGATGGCAAGGTCCGCAGACGTAATACAAATTTCGGAGTTCACAGCCAGACTGTTGGTGTACGACCAGCGAATGTCACCTGGGGCCGGAAGGATGGTCGGCGTCCCCAGCAAAAGGCCTGTGAACCCGAGCGTAATGCCACTCTTCGAAAGCGCTGTTCCGACAAAATGGAGGAACCTGTTTAGAGAACTTTTCATGGAGAGATCATTCCTCCTTTGATCGGGGGGCCGAACATTTGAAGACGATAGAACCGTTGCGATGCTGGTGTGCGAGAATCCACGAGGTCGGTAACTGAGCCTACTCCTTCCCCCGCAGCGACGAATCGCCAGTTCGGTGTCAGGAGGGAGTCCGTGCTTTCCAGGACGAAGTTTAAGCCAGGACGAAGTCGAACCGTTGCAGTGAACCTTCCGGAGACGATCGCCGGAGAAGAAAGAACGTTCTCCGGAGGAAGTTTGCCCAGGGGAATGCTTATCCTGTAAAGCTCCCCAGCGCCGCTAAGATCCGGTTTTGCCAGAAAACCAGTGACCGAATTGGAGGTCAGAACTGGGTTCGAGCAGGGGGTGCTGTCGCCGAATCCGGGAGGTGTTTGTGCCAGGGACTCCAAATCCCTCCCTTCTCTTGACACGCGAAAATATTCAATACCATCGAAAACACGGCGGATGCCGTAGAGAAATCCTTCTCTGCCCTCCACGACTCGGCCGATTACAGCGAAATCGTCTCGGATAGGCACAAACCCGCTTCCGTTGCCCCACACTCGATAGAGGGTTCGTTCACCAGCACCGTAAAGCGACCCGTCGAATGATTCCGTAAGTTGCATGACCGCCGAGGGATTCGCTCCGCCCTCCATTGGAAGCTCAGCCAGAGTTCGAAAGCCTGAGCCGTCCTTATTGATGGAAAACACATAGCTCCCGGAGGAGGAGTTCGCGGTGCGAATCGCGCAGTAGAGACGTCCGTCGGTTCCTTCAGAAATATCGGACGCCTGGGCGTCGCCCCGAGGTCTGAGTCCCCCAAGCCGAGCCAGGTACTCGACCTTTCCCCCGTTAGGGTCTAGACGGACCAGAAATGATGAGGACTCGACCGGGCCTGGTGGAACGCTGTCGTCAGCTCTAATCGACAGAATCGAGTAGAGCCGATGATCGCTCGCGTAAAGGAGCGAGCTGACATCGCTCACATTCCGAAGTTCATAGATTAGGGCGAAGCCGCTCCTATCTGGTTTGATCCTGAATATCTGCGCTGCGCTCGCTGCGTCCGCAGTGAGGCGGGCGTCGACGATGCTGTAGAGATCTCCATTGAGCCCCTTGATGAGTTTAGCGGAGTAAGGGCCTGGTCCCCAACTTCGACTGAAGGAATGGAGAATCGCATAGCCAGATCCGTCAAGGGCCATTCGGAAAATGCCGCCGCCGGAAAACGCTCCACCCGACGTGGACACCCCATATAGGCCATTCTCATACTCTACGACCTGAGCATCCCTGCCAGAAACATCGCCACCGAATCTGTGAAAGTGATGAACAGTCGAGAAGTTCGCTTCGCCGGGATGCACGCGAAACAAGGTGCCTTCGAATCCATTTCCCGCTTCCAACGTCGTACCATACACCCAGCCCTCTGGCCCCGTTGAAAGCCCAACCATGGGAGTCGAACCGTCCGTGAGGGAGAACCTGTGGAGTTCACGGAAGACGAGGTCCTTCTGGTTGATTTGAAACAAATACCCAGAACCGCCATCATCCACTGATCCAACCAGAAGTCCGTTCGAACCCTGCACGAGTCCCGAGATCCCGGGCAACCAAGCCTTTGAGGTTTTCTTTGGGAGATGAAGGATGGTGGAAAACCCGAGACCATCGTAACGCATTCGCCAGACGGCGCCAGAACCATTCGCCCCACCAAACCCGGTAGCCCCGTAGATCCATCCATCCGATCCCCCGACGAGCGCAACTGGCACTCTGGGAGAGTCTGGTCCCTGGAATGAGAAGAGGGTAAGAGTCATGCTCGTGGCCGGGTCGAACGTAAACACGCCCCCGCGTTCCCCGGATCCTCCTTCCGTCGCCGCACCGTAGAAAAGACCATTTGGACCTTGTAGCAGGCCGGTAGAAGGCCTAGCGAGCGTTTGAAGATCAGCACCTCCAAACCGACTGAGCTGTGAGTAGCCTGTGCCATCCTCCTTTATTCTGTAAAGGGTTCCGAGTCCTAACGATCCTCCACTTCTCGTGACACCGTATATGAACCCATCCGAGGCTATAAGCAGCGCGCCCGTTGGCTCCAAACCATCGCTAGGAAATGCGCCGAAATCTCGAAGGACCCGAAACGATCTCCCATCGATTCCCAAACTAAACATGCTGCCTCCCGAATGTTTTCCTCCAGACGTGGTGCAACCGATCAAATGCCCCTTGGGACCGAGCAACAGCGGCCCCGCCGGTTGCGAGTTAACGGGTGTCAACTCACCAAAATGATGAATAACCTGATATTCGCTCTGGGGGGCGGGGGAGATTCGAAACGCTACGCCAGCATTCCATTTGCCGCCTGCGGTAGTGGTGCCGTAAATGGCCCCGTCCGGGGCCTTCAGCAATGGTGCTTGGGGAGTCTCACCCGCCCGGTCGAGAAAGCCAAAGGTTCGGAGGAGCGTTGCGGTGATGGAATTCGAAGCAGCCGTAGCATCGAAAACCGCCAGCGTGCCGAACCAACACGCGAGGACAACCCGTCTGAGGATGAAGGTTCCGGTGAGCATGGAATGCACAGTGTCAATAGCGAAGCGAGGCATCTGCAGGGGGCGAACTTCAGTTTGTTAGATTTAGCGGAGCTATGTTCGAACGTGGATTCATCTGTTCGTCGGTTTGGGTTGGGGTTGTAGGTTCTTACCTAGATACTCACGGAGTCAGTAGACGGAGGTAACACAGTTATTTATGTTTTGTTCCCTTTCCTGGCGCCCTGAGCGCGCCAGAACTCCGCAACCGGAAGTTGAACCCCACCGTAGCCGATGGCTTTCAGCGCTGGAAACGACCGCAGGAATTCAATGTCCCCGTGCCGTGGCGGCAGAGTAAGCGTTTCCAAGGTGCGACAGGTTGCCAGTGGAGTTAAGTCCGTTAGCATATGGCAATCATTTAGGTATAAATGGCGAAGAGGGAGTCCCCGCAGAGGGCTGATGTCAGCAATCTCCGTGTGGTTCATTTCGAGTCTCTGGAGTGGCATTCTGACCACGGGGTTGAGGTTGGTAATTCTGGTGTGGCCGATGTACAAAGTGGTCAAGGGTATACCCGCGAGATCTGTGAGTGTGGCGACGCGCGTTGAACCGATGGAGAGCAAGCTCAGTTGCAAGTCACGGAGGGGTGCAAGATCCGCAATGCCCGTGTTATTCAACGCCAAAACCCGAAGCGTCGGGATCTTTGATAGGGGCGCGAGGCTTCGGACGGCGGTGAATCCAATGTTAAGATCGCGCAGTTTGGAGCCGATCAGTGGGCTCAAGTCCTTGACGCCAGACGAGTTGAGACTCAGTGATTCCAGCGGCATCCCTTTCACGAATCGAATATCCGTGAGCTCGGGGTGTTTTTCGAAATCGAGGCGGCGGAGGGGCATACCCGTGAGTGGCGCGAAGTCCTTGGCGGAGCTTGCGGGAATGCTGAGGTTCAGAGTGACGTCGGTGTTCCTCGTCAACTTACCTTGGATTCCTGCGCGCTCCAGCTTGACGCGCCACAGGCGGAGTGCAGCGTCCTTTGTTCCTGACAGCTTCGGTGCCAACGCGAGCGCTTCCGAACCACGCTTTTGCTGCAGCAACGCCTCGTAGACTCTCATCAGTTCTGCGGGGGACAGAGCTCCTGTCCTGGAGCTCGACTCGAGAAGTTCATTGCAGAGGCCCAGATTCTCACGGGCGCTCTCGTTTTGCGGTTGATGCCGCAGCACTTGGGCAAAAGTATCCCGCGCGTCCCGAATTCGAAGTTGGGATTGAAGGAGCTGAGCGCGCATCAAGAGGTATTCCGGGCTGTGCCGATCCAAAGTCAGCGCGTACTCCACTTTTTGCAGCGCTTCTTCCATCCGAACCTCGGCCAGCAAGGATTGGGCGAGCGAATAAAACGCGGGCGCGGTGCGGCGGAGTTCTGTAACTGTGTATCCGAGTTTCCATGTAAACCCTCCCACCAGAAACGCCAACACCACGACAAAGGCGCTGATGGCTCGATGGCGCCGTACCCAGAGCCGCAGGAGGCGGTTCAAACCCGCCCGCTCGGCCACTGTGACTCGACCCGCCTGATACTCGGTCACTTCGCTACGGAGTTCGCCGACTGTCTGGTAACGGTCCTGCGGAAACCTCGCCAACGCCCTCATGCACACCTCCGAAAGGGCTAAGGGCACTCGTCGATCAGGACAATGGGCCAGGATCAATCCATGAATGCGACGGTCGGCGAACCAACCTTGTGGGTTGTAATCCGAGGGCGGTCGGATGTCATTTTCCTGGGTGCGCTTGAGCGTGAGTCGAGTATCCTTGCCGAGAATTGGTGGGCGTAGCGTCAACAAACAATAGAGGATGGCTCCAAGGGCGAAAACGTCTGTGCGCTCGTCTGTTTTTTGGGACAATCCAGCTGCCTGCTCCGGTGCCATAAATCCGAAGGAACCCATCACCGTGTCCGCCGACGTGAGCTTAGCATCGATGTTTACCTCCGCATCTTCCCGGCTGGCTGCTCCAGGATGTTCACCATGCGAAGTGCCGTCCGACCCCATTTCCTTCGCTAAGCCCCAGTCCATCACGATCACCTCTCCGAACTCACCGATCATGATGTTTGCGGGTTTGAGATCACGGTGAATGACGCGCTGGGAGTGTGCGTAGGCAACCGCCTCGCAGATCTTCTCGAACGCGACCAGCAGTCGAGAAAGAGACCAATAACTCAGGGTCTCGGGAGCCCCGCGTCGGAGGCCCTCGATAATGGCCGCGAGGGTCACCCCTCTTATCCGCCTCATGGTGTAGAAGAAGCGACCCTCCTCATCGCGTCCTACCGAGTAAATGGGAACGATCCCGGGGTGTTCGAGCCGGCTTGCGATGCGTGCCTCGGTTCGGAATCTTGCGCGTGCTTCCTGGTTGGTCTCACGTTTGGGTTTGAGCCGTTTGATCGCGACGATTCGGTTTAACTGCGTGTCCAAGGCTTCGAACACCCGCCCCATGCCCCCTTCGCCAATCTCTCCTTGGATTTGGAAAGCCTCGAAGCGACTCGCTTCAAGGCTCACGTCGCAACCGTCTCCCTCACCCGTCGGCTCCGAGGATGGGGGGGATTCCTGATCTATTGCGTCCTCGGTTAGCTGCAGATCAGCAAGGAGCGAGGCAGCGATGCACTTCGGGCAGTAACCGTTCAGCACGTGTTGCTGGAGGGGTCCCGAACACTGGTCGCACTTCGCTGGCTCTGTCTCCATGCTTGTTACCTCGCAAGGATCTCAATCAGGTAACGAAGTTCCTGATCGACGTCCGCGTTCTCCTTCACCGTATCACGCACCTGGGCACGCGTGATCTCCCGGTAACGAGCCCGCATCCGGTGGACTTCCACTTTCAGGGAGTCGACAGACCTACCGAGAGAGTTTGCCAGTCCCTCGTATGGGGGAGGGCTGGAGTGTTGTAACCAGGGTACGATCGCATGGAAGAGGAGCCCTTTTCCCTTGCTGGTCCACTCCTCCATGAGCTGATTAAATGCTCGTTCAAGCACCACGGTGGCCCATTCTCGGTCGAACATTGCTTCAATGGCGACGTCCGGTTGTAGCGAGGCGCCGAATGCTGACTCAGCAGCCACTTCATCAATCGACAAGAGTTCTGTTCCACTTCCACGCTTGATCGCATTCTCGCGGCGAAACCCATCGATCCGGTGTCGTTCGAAGCACCCGATTAGAAAGCTGCGAAACCTGCCCTGGCACGGATCTGCCCTCGCGAATCCGTGATTTTCCACAAGCCGGGCGAAGAAACCTTGGACCAAGTCTTCAGCATCGTGCGGGGACGCGCCCTTTCTGCGGGCGAAGGCATAGAGCGGGTACCAATAGATCCTACACAGCTGTTCGAACGCTGCCCGCGACTGTGGTGACTCTTCTTCACTAGCCGCCAGCACCATGCTCCATCGAGTAGTGCTAAACCGTGCTTTGGCCTCATCCGGCTGTTCGTGGGCGTCCATTGGTTGGACCCACTATCCTCCTCAGCGCGAAGCTTGGGAATACGACTCCGGCATACCCAGCACGCACGACGGGTATTTCAGCCCCCCCCTTCGGTCGGCTCGTTTCTGATTCCTGTGCGGCGGAGAGCGTCCCCGAGCGAGTGGACGTGTAGTTTCTCGTACAGGTTGTGGAAATGCTTTCGAATCGTTCCATGCGCGGTGCCCAATGTGTCGGCGATCCTCTGATAGGTCATGCCTTTAGCGGCAAGAGTCAGGACCTCGCGCTCTCGAGTGGTGAGCATTCCGGGCGGTGGCGCGCCGATGGGATCGTGCAGGGATTGGAGCACGCGCCTCGCAACATGGGGTGTCATGGGAGCACCTCCCTCGTGGACATCGCGAATCGCCTCTAGGATCGCGGAGGGTGGGGTGCGCTTCGTCAGATAACCATGCGCCCCGGCTTGGATAGCGCGAAAAACGTTCTCGGGGTCATCGAAGTTTGTGAGCACGAGATAACAGGTTCGATGAGGTTTGGTCTGTAGCCGCCTCCGCAGCAAGCGGATACACTCAGTCCCCGACTTTCCTGGCAACTCGAGATCGATGAGGGCGACATCGGGGGATGTGCGCAGAACCTCCCGTACGGCGCACTCGGCGGATTCGCATGAAGCCACGCAACAAAACCCAGGGCTGCCTTGCAGCAGAACGGAGAGCATTTCGCGCGTGGCCCGGTCGTCCTCGACGATCGCCACTTTGATCGACATTACGTTCTGTGCGTGGGTTGACATGGCTTCCAGGAGAGAGTGCCCGTCTCGGCGACAACAGGCACTACGACGGAGGCGTACTGAAGGGTAATATCAACCGCACTTGCGTACCGCCACCGACCCACGCGTGAATCTCGCATCGACCCCCGACATCGGCGAGGCGGCGGTGCATGTTCTCCAGACCGTGTCCTTGCGGAGCACATCGGGTCATGGGCCCGTTCCTCTCGTCCTCCGGGACAGTGGTAAAACCACAACCATCATCCTCCACCGTAACGATGAAATCATGGGTCCCGACTTCCAATGCCAGTCGCAATCGGTTTGCGGAAGCGTGTTTCACAACGTTGTGCAAGGCTTCCTGAACGGCGAATAGGACGGCTTTTCGAATGGACCCGGAGATGGGACAATGAGGTAGCTTTACTGCATAGTCTAACTCTAGTTCGAGTCCGGTTGGGGTAAGAAACTCACGTGCCACCTCCCCTAGATACGCCGCTAGGTGCTCTAAGGAGTCTCGCTCAGGATGGACGATCCACACGTAGCCATCCAAGTTGGAAGCCGCCTCGCGAGCCAAGTCGGCCATTCGCATCGCATGGGCGGGATCGCCCTTCGCCGCATGCCCCAGCAGAGAGATCTGCGCCAGCTTGGATCCGAGGTCATCGTGGAGATCCCGAGCTAGGAGCTCGCGCTGCTCGGACAACCTTGCTGCGGCCTCTGCGCGTTCCAGTCGGCGCACTCTTGCGAGACGCCAACGCAGGTAGCCCACGCCCCCCAACAGAACGGAGGACATTGCGCTCAAACGGAACCAGCCAGTCTCCCAGAAGTATGGCGCCACCGCAAAGCCTAGGAGGACCCCAGGCTCCACCCATCGATGGTCACGTCCAGCAGCTTGAACCCGAAACTCGTACGAGCCCGGCTTGAGGTTAGTAAAGTAGGCGGCACGGCGGGAGCCGGACTCCACCCAATCGTTGTCGTGGCCATAAAGGCGGTAGCGGAAGTTGACGCGCTTCGGTGCAGTGAAGTCTACCGCTGTAAACCCAAGTTCGATTGAACGGCCAGCACCGGGTGGAAGCCGAAGTGTCCTCTGGTGGAGATCTTGTCCCGGAATTGACGACTTGGAGGTGGTTGTGCTGTGAGCGCGCAGGGGGACGGTAGGATTGTCAATAGAATTGAGGGGAGAATTGAGGGGAGTGTGTGCCCCATTAGGTGCATCCAACAAGGACAACACGAGGTTCCCCGCTCGAAGTGATTCCATGAAGACTTGCGGCGGTGAAGAAGGGCGGAGCACGGTGGTTGGCGTGATGGCGGCCAATCCGCGCGGCGTGGCGAACCATAACCGACCATCCTTCGTGCGACCAGCGCTCGGTTGATAGCCGCTTGTGGTTTGCCCAGCGAGGAGTCCATTACTGCTATCGAGAAGGAAGCAATCGAGCGTCTTCGCGCGACCAGTTGCTACTGCATCAAGATCCGAACGGGCGACTCGGTAAATCCCCTCGCCACAGCCAACCCAAAGATTTCCCGCTTCATCTTCGATCACTTGGTATGCCGCGTCGTCGGGTAGCCCATGCGAGCGTGTGAACGTAAACACATTCCAATCAATCATCGAGGGGGGATAATTAGCGACTGGAGAAGGGTCAATGGGCACCCGCCGTCCTCGGTGGGCTTGGAGATCGATACGGGTCAGACCCTTGCTCGTCCCGACCCAGAGCAACCCTTGTGAATCCTCATGGAGACAATGGATTTGATCGAAGGCTAAATCGTGGCGGGTGGTGAAGGTGGTCACTCGACCCTCACTCAAGCGAGTTAAGCCACCTCCCCATCCTCCAATCCACAATGCTCCATCGTGTGTGTTTTGGAACGCGCGGAAATCGAAATGCGTCCACTGATTCGGCACCGGGAGCGGGGCTTGGGCATGGTAATCAGGAGGCAGTTCAGAGAGCGGTCGGAACGCAAGGTCGCCACCGACGGGGCTCCACTGACCACCGCTGTAAACAATCGCGAAACGACCAGCAAAATGGCGGAGCCCGTTGGGGTCGAGCATCCAACGGTCCGACCGTTTCCGATGGACATAGGTTCCGAGCCAATCGCCCTTAGTGATGAGGTTTGTATCCCCAGCCAGGTAGTTTGTGGCGAGACAGCCCAAACCAATGATGCCTCCGATCCAAAGTCGTCCCTCGCGATCCTCCTGGATGGAACGGGTCGACAGGACTCCGTTTTCGAAGCCCAGCCGGCGGTAGGCCCCACCGTGCGGCTCCAGCCAAATGACCGAACCCAGGTCTTGGAGTGATCCAGAGATCCAGACATCACCCGACCGATCTTCAAAAACGGTTCGCGCATTGATCTCGCGCAATGGCACGACTGCAGCCGGGAACTCGAAGCGGTCCTCTCTCATTCGAGACACTCCCCGCTGAGTTGCCACCCAAAGGCCACCTCCGGACTCGGGGCTGACGGACATCACAGCATTGTGACTCAAACCGTCCTTGGTAGTGAACATCCGGAGTGGCGTTGGAAGCAAACGATGGAGGCCTCCATACCGAGTAGCGACCCATAGCCCCATGCCGCCATCGTCGGGCAGCACGTCGGTAACATAGTTATCGGCGAGGGCAAACCCGCCATCGAACGGTCGTATGATGTTGTTGGTGATTCGGAACAACTCTCCGCCCCTAACGGCCCACACGCTGCCGTCCGTATCCACCCGAAGTTGTCGCAATCGAAGGTCCCCGAATCCTACGGGGAATGGGAGAAGATGATACCTGTTGGACTCGTGCCGATACACCCCATCCTCCGCACCTAACCAAAGCGTCCCAAGGCGATCCTTAACGATCCTCTGCACATCGAGGTTCACCGAGTTGCTGGACCGTGGTGGCGCTCGCCAAATGAGGGTATAGTTGGTGGTGCGTGGGGTGAGACGATAGAGACCGCATTGCGACCCAACCCAATATCCCTCCGCATCAGTCTCCGCGAGGGTGATCACGTCATGGGGTGGGTTGGTAATCAAGTCCAATCCATGAGTAGAGTCGGTGAACGGAAAGCCAGCAAAACTCCCGGACTTGAAGCGGTTGATTCCTCTAAGCGTGGCGAGCCACACGCTGCCATCCCTCGAAGGAAGGATATGGTTTACTTGCTCATGCAGTAGACCAGAACTGGGAGTGAACTTCGTGAAGTGGCTACCCTGTTTGCGGTACAGCCCTCTTTTCGTGGCTATCCATATGCTCCCTTCCGAGTCCTCCGCGAGGTCCAGGATCGCATCACTGGTGAATCCCGGCGTTCGTTCGTCGTAATTTGTGAACTTGAGCCCATCGAAACGCGCCAATCCTGTGCGTGTGCCGAGCCACAGCCAACCGTCGCGAGTCCTCAACAAACGTTCTACTGCGTTGTCAGGTAACCCGTCGTCGCGCGTCCACTGCTGCACGCTGTAACGGGTCATCGGCGCGGACGCGGCTGCAGGACCGCGTACAACTAGCAACCAGAGAAGCCAGACCGCCACCCAGAGTTCCGGATGGTGGACACATATAGGCGTTGGGCGTTGGAATCTCATGGCCTTTGCGAGGATCGTTCGGGTTCACGACCGAGAGTCATTAGCCTAACGAGCCTTCGTCCTCACGTAAGCTGGAGCTGGTAAGGTCCCAGAGGTTGACAAGAAGTATCATCTGAGATTCGAGTGTGCAACCTGTGCTTTGCTTGTGAATCCACTGGGTAACGCTAAGAGTTTCGTCCGAGATCGTATTCACAACTTCAGCGGGCGGTGAGTGGAGCCCTGCGGAGCGTGTCACCAGTCGCAACCAAGATCCTCGTGAGTCAGCTATAGGTCGAGGGAATACGACCCATAGGATGGTCAGCAGAGCCTCCCCATCGATTCTACCGAGAGGTTGGGGCCGTGGAGAGCCAAGTGCGGGCCACGAGTTCTCCGAGGTCGGCGAAGAACGGGTCGGCGACGGATTCGTAGTCGTAGCGATCGTCGTTGAGGATGCCGTCGGAATTGGTGTAGAGGGTGGCGGCGACGAAGACCTCGCGGCCATTTGAAGGATTTCTGAGCCAAGCGTTCTCGGTGGAGAACCCGTAGGCGCGGCCGATTTTGCCCGTGATTTGAATGCGCTCTTGAGGTGAGGAAGAGGGAAAGACGCGGCGCACCCCAGGGAGTAGGAATTTGGAGTAATCGTCTGGAAACTCGGCTTGGATGTAACGCGGGTTGGTCGATTCGTGAGGATACATGGTGAGGGCTTCGAGGAGAAACGTTCGATAAGTCGGGTGTAATTGCAGTCTTGGCTGGTGGGCCGGCAGGATGTCGGGGCGTGCGAGGAGAATGAGCAGCGTCTGCAAATCGTCGAGCGAGATCCCGTTGCGTGTCGAGAAATCGGTGGGGCCATTGAGGCGAGTCTTGGCCCGCATAAAACCTTCGCCAATGAGCAGTCCAGGAGCGGAGTTGGTGTCGGAGAAGGAGCCAAGACGGGCGGGGATCGAGACGGGTGGGAGGCCCAAGGGAAGGATACGCACTGCGGCGGAGGCGTTGCCATGAGGGATGGAGCGAGGATCTGAGAGACGGTGTCGGATGCGCACGGAGGAGAGCCCGAGATCGTGCATTTGTTGGTTTAACGAATCGAGTCCGACGACATCGAAGAGTCGATTGAACGCTTGATTGTCGGAGACTATGGCGAGCTTGCGGAGCTCGTGACCGATCGTGATCTTCTGGTTGGCTTCGTTGGAGAGATCGCTGGATTGTTCGGCATCGCCGGGGAAGAGCGGAGCGATCTGAATCGGCGCGTGGAGCCAGTCGATGGCTGGGATACGGGCCTGGGCGGAGTGCTCGGTGAGCGACTGGAGAGCGGCGATAGCGGCGCACAATTTGATACTGCTGGCGGGGTAGAAATATTCTGAGCCAGCGCGGAAGCGAAACTGACGCAGCCCGGGTTTGCCGTTTGGTGTGCGGACCACCTCGGTGATCAACACTTGGGCACGATAAGCTTGAGGGTTTGAAAAGACCTTTTGGAGCGCTGGACCGCCGGTTTGGAGTTGCGAATCGAGGTTGAACGAGGTGGGAGATTTCGAGAGCCGGTTGAGACAACCCGATGCCATCAACACCGCAAGCAGGACCAGGAATAGATTGACTTGAGGATAAAACCTCGCGCATTGGGGCCATGACCGTAGA
>Ga0172373_10006654_pt1 | contig 15292 bp, 9 predicted proteins | sample Lak10m_2_FD_114546 | JGI IMG/M metagenome (GOLD analysis project Ga0172373, IMG submission 114546) | Freshwater microbial communities from Kabuno Bay, South-Kivu, Congo - kab_092012_10m | ecosystem: Environmental > Aquatic > Freshwater > Lake | place: Democratic Republic of the Congo: South-Kivu...
GAACTGTTCACCTACGACTCCGACATGGAGTTCGACATCGGTGTCCCGTGGTACCGACCCACCCGCATCAATCACGTCACCAGCGGCTCGGAATTCGGCTGGCGGTCCGGATCGGGCGTGTGGCTGGACCACTTCGCCGACAGCCTGGGCTCCGTGCTGGACGTCGGGCCGGGTTCCCCGACCGCCATCAGCTTCGGACATCACTCGAACTTCCCCGCAGAGTTCCAGGACAAGCTCTTCATCTGCGACTGGACCTTCGGCACGATCTTCACCGTGGAAATGCAGGAAGCCGGCTCGAGCTATACCGGCACCAAGACCGAGTTCCTCCACGGCAGCCCGCTGAACATCGCCGCCATGCGCTTCGGACCGGATGGCGCGATGTATTTCGTGACGGGTGGCCGCACCACGGCTTCCCGCCTCTATCGCATCCGCCATGCCGGTCCGAAGTCAGCCGGCACCCCGCGGACATTGGTCGCCAACAGCGGTCTCCGGGACCTGCGTCACTCGCTCGAGGACTTCCACGGACCGGGCAAGGGCGGCCAAGACGCGGTGAACAAGGCCTGGCCACACCTTGCGCACCCGGACCGCCATATCCGGTACGCAGCCCGCATCGCGATCGAGAATCAGGACGTCGCCCTCTGGCGCGAACGCACCTTCTCGGAGAAGGACCCGCGCGCCGTGATCCATGCCGCCATCGCCCTGAGTCGTCACGGCGACAAGTCCCTCGCGGGCCGATTGCTCGACAAACTCCGGCAACTGCCGTTCGGCACCCTGCCCAAGGACGATCAACTGGCGCTGCTGCGCACCTACGCGCTTTGCTTCCTGCGCCTGGGGCGACCGGGGACGGATCAGGCCGCCACCCTCATCGCCCAATTGGACGCCCACTACCCGGCGACGGACGACACCGTGAACGCGGAACTCTGCCGGGTACTTTCCTTCCTGGATGCCCCCACGGTCGTTCGCAAGACCATCGATCGCATGAAGTCCACGCGCGCCGAAGCCGTGGATTACGACAAGGCCATGCTCGGGCGTCACGAGTACGGCGGGGCCATCCTCAGGATGATGGCCAATACGCCCAACACCCGAAACATCCACTTCGCGTATTTCCTGCGCCGCGTTACCACCGGGTGGACCCTCGAGGATCGCAGGTATTTCTTCGAATGGCTGAACGAGACCCTCGCGAAGGACGGCGGCAAGAGCTACGCCGGATACATCCGGGCCATCCGGAAGGACGCCATCGCCCAACTCGAAACCAAGGACGTCGAGGCATTGATCGGATTGCTGGGGGATCTTCCATCCACCGATCTTTCCAAGCTTCCCAAGCCCAAGGGCCCGGGCATCGCGTGGACCGTGAACTCGGCCATGGCGCTCTTCGCGACCGAGCTCCGCGGACGGGACTTCGAGAACGGCAGGAAGATGTTCTCCGCCGGAATGTGCATCGCCTGCCACCGATTCCGTGGCGAAGGGGGCATTTCCGGTCCCGATCTCGGCTCGGTCGGCGCCCGCTTTGCCATCCGGGACATTCTTGTGGCGATCTGCGATCCCAGCGCTTCGATTTCCGAGCAGTACATGGCCAGCAAGGTGAGGCTCAAGGACGGCAGCACCCTCCACGGCCGCCTCATCCTCAGGAACGACAAGGAAGTCGCCGTCGCCCCGAATCCCTTTGATCTCAACAAGCTCACCCGGACCGCTGCGGACAACGTGGAAGGCATCGAGTTCTCGAAGCAGTCCCCCATGCCCCCTGGAACGATCTCCGGGATGAACCGCGACGAACTCATGGACCTGATGGCCTACCTGCTGTCCGGCGGCGATCCCCAGCACAAGGCGTTCACCCGGGAGTGACCTGAAAACGGCAGTTGGATCCACAGATTTCACGAATTTCACAGATTTGAAGCCGGTTGGGAAAGGCTGTCGTTTCACCCGGCGGGTGAAATGGAACCTGCGAAGCGGTGAGGCCTCTTGCCCCGGTCCATCTGTGAAATCGGTGGATAACTAACTGCCGCTTCCAGGTTGAATATAGGTTTTCCTCGCCGCAGGCGGCTCACTTTGCAGGTGTGCGGCAAGCACAACTCAAGTCCCTGCCTATCCGTGTCATCCGTGCAATCCGTGGTTCCAACTGCTTTTTTCGAGGATGAAATGAACCGGGCTCGCCCTCTGCCTGCCAACGCCAACGGCGTTGAGACTCCCAGCCCAGGGTTGGCCGAGGAACGAGGCCAACCCTGGGTTTGCAACGCCCACACAACCCAACCGCAACGCGGTTGTGGCCTCCCCATCCCAAGCTCTGACGCCGCGCCGCCGCGGCGTTACCTCGGGCATAGGTCGCGTCCCGCTCACGGCCCCCCTTCGCGGCTTTGCGGCTTCGCGGCTTTGCTTCCCCTGCCTGCCTGTCCTCGAAGGGACCAGAAATGAAAAAGCCGCCAAGCCTCGAAGCCGCAAAGGGGAGGTGGTCTGACATGGAAACTTCCGGACGACCCGCGTAATTTCGGCCGTCGGTCTCTGTGTTCGCCCCAATGACACGCCCCGGTACCATCCGCCTTCGCCTCGTCGCACTCATGATTGCAGCTTGGCTGCTGCCTTTGATCCGAGCCGTTCGCCTGCTGGAGTATGCCATTCGCGAGGACACCGGAAGCATCAATGCCGCGAACGATATCCGCTTCGCCCAATCACTCATCGTGTCATACGGGTTCAGCCTCGCGCTGGCCGTTGCCATTGCCTGGTTTCCACCGGGCAGACGGACAAGACTCTTGATTCTGCCTCCCGCCGCCTCGCTGCTTGTGGCAGCGCACGTCGTCTGGCTTGCGCCCGAAAGCGTCATTGTCTTCTTGCCGACGATGCACCCCTTTCAACCTGCCCTGCTCAGCCTTCTGATTGGAGGATCCGCAGTGCTCATTGCTTTCTTTGACCTCATCAAACACCGGGGCATCGACGCTTCCTTGGGAAAATCCGGATCCAGCGTCTCGAGCCCCGAAACCACTGCTCAGCCCGGACGCATCCCATGAAGCCAATCCGCCCCGACGCCCTGATCCTCGACGGAGGACTGGCCACCGAACTGCAAGCCCGCGGTTGCGACATCTCCGGCGCACTCTGGTCGGCCCGGGTGCTCCGCACGGCACCCGAGATCATCGAACAACTCCATTTCGATTACTACGCCGCCGGTGCGGATGTTGCGACCACCGCCAGCTACCAGGCCAGCTATGAAGGTTTCGCCGGCATCGGGCTGGATGAAGCCGAGACCACCCGACTGCTTCGGCTGTCCGTCGAGCTCGCCTGCTCGGCGCGATCACGGTACCTGCGCGACCATCCCGAAGACCGACGTGAACTGTTCGTCGCAGCTTCGGTCGGACCCTATGGCGCGATCCTGCATGATGGCTCCGAGTACCGCGGCGACTACGGCCTGTCGGCGGCACAGTTGGTCGCCTTTCATCAGCGACGCTTCGAGGTGCTGGCAAACGCGGGCGCCGACCTTCTCGCCTGCGAAACGATCCCCGTCCTCGAGGAGGCGCGGGCCTATGTCGAACTGCTCGCACGGCATCCAACGGCACAAGCGTGGCTCACCTTCACCTCACCGGACGGCGTGCACACCTCCCACGGCGAGCCGCTGGTCGATTGCGCGCGACTCCTCGACACGGTCCCGAACGTCTTCGCCGTCGGTGTGAACTGCGTGAAGCCCGAGATCGTCGGCGACGCGATCCGCGCGCTCGCGGCTGGAACGGCCAAGCCCATCGTCGTCTATCCGAACTCCGGCGAATGCTGGGAAGCCGGGCATGAACGCTGGCAGGGAACGCCACGGAAGAGTCTCGCGGCGCTCGCTCCCGAATGGATCCGCGCCGGGGCACACCACATCGGTGGTTGCTGCCGCGTCGGGCCGGGCGAGATCACACGGCTGCAAACGGTGCTCCGGCCAACGGCCACCGAAGCCACCTGAAATCGTCGCGTATCCCACCTCGTAGAAGACGAGGTCACGAGGCTTGGGATGATGGCACGGGCCTGGCTCATTGCGCCTCACCCATGGAACATTCCCTGGATTCACTTCGCGGGGGGCACCGCGGGATCCGCAATTCTTTGAAACACCCCGAACGGAGAGAAGAGCCCGAAGAGGTGGGTGATCCGATTCTGCGGGCCACGGCGAAAAGAAATCAGTTCATCGCCGTTCGTGGAGCGGAAGAGCAGTGGTTCTATTTGCGTCCAGCGGGTCGGCGAATCCGGCTTCCGCCAGTCCACCAACTGGATCTCATCCGTGCCTGAAATGGACTCAACGACGACATAGTCGCGTTCGCCATCCCCTGAAGAAAGCGTCCGGGTCAAAGCGTATTTCCCCGCGACGGTGCTGTTGTCAGCGGCGGACAAGATTCGTTCCATCCCCGCCCCAGTGCACCCTGCGGCTTGACTTGACCATACCTCATGACTCTTATGGATGCCTAGCTCCCCACCATGCACCCCATGTCTTCCCCTCATCGTACTCTCTTCTGTCCTGCCCGTCTGCTTCAGGCGTCCGGGCTTTTCGCCTGCCTGCTTCTCCCGAGTACTGCGTTCGGCCAGCGGCCGAGCAACCCGGTGGACGTCAATGCGGACGGAGTTCCCGACCTGATGGAAGCCTTCCAATACTTCGGCGGCGGGACCTCAGCCACAGTGAATGTCCACAGGGCAATCCATCCCGACAATGCCCTCCTGATCACGCCCTCCGGGGAGGCCGGATTCGAGGTGGGAGCGTCCCTCGATGGAAGCCTGAAGGCCGCCGAGTATCCCTCGGTCTCATGGCATGGCTATTACGGCATCCGATTCCGCGCGGCAGATGGCCTTCACTATGGCTGGTTCCATGCCGCACAGCCTCTCCTGCCCGGGGGCGGATTCTGGCCCAATTTCAACGGAGTCACCGTCCGGAGTCATGGCTATAACCGGATCCCGGACGCACCCTTCACCGTCGGGACTCCCACATCCTCTGTAGCGGCACCTATTGTTTTGAAGGCGTCCGTGGTTGGCGGACAGTTGCGTCTCAGTTGGAACGGAACTGCGGCTCCTCAGGGAATCCGGGTGGAAAGCCGGAAGCTGAGCCCCGATGCCACCTGGACGTTGGTCCAGACGGTCTCCTCGGGCAACCAACTCGACGTCGAACTGAGCGGGGAGGGACGGATGTACCGAGCGATCCAGAATTGATCCCACCACAGACGATGCGCGCCGCGACGAAGCCGTGCGCCGTGCATCGTCGGTCATCAACGGAGTGCCAGCGCCGCCGCGGACCTGGTGTTCCGCCAATATGCCTTCCGTCCGTCATCGCGGTGACGGTGTCCTCGTCGCCGTTCCGAAGCCTTCCTCAGGGCGATGAGGACATCGCCGCCCCGAAACCCTTCCCAGAGGGGGCCGCGGCGAGATGCGCACCTGACCCGAAAACCACCCGCTTTGCGCCTGACAACCCCAGCGTCGCTGTTATCCCTGCATCATTGATGAACGCACCGTCCTCCACCATAACGTACGCGCTCGTGCGTCAACTGGGTTGGATCTGGATGGTGCTCGTGGGTCTGGGAACCCACCCCTTCGCCGGGCAGGCCGCCCCCTCCCTCACGCCGGCACAGGCGGACTTCTTCGAGCAACGCATCCGACCGTTCCTCGCCAACGATTGCTACGAGTGCCACGGCCCGAAGAAGCAGAAGGGCGGTCTGCGCGTGGATTCACGCGACGGCTTGCTGAAGGGCGGCGAGTCCGGACCCGCATTGGTGCCGGGCGACGCCACCGCGAGCCTGCTCATCCAGTCGATCCGCCACGCGCACGCCGAGTTCCGGATGCCCAAGGATCGACCGAAGCTTTCCGATTCCGCCATCGCCTCGTTTGTCCAGTGGGTGAACGACGGCGCGCCGGACCCGCGGGATCAGCCATCGGCAACCCCTTCGACCGGGGGCGCGGATTGGACCAGCGTGTTCCGGGCACGCCGCGAATGGTGGAGTTTCCAACCGTTGAAGATGTCCGCGCCGCCGGCGGTTCAGGACACCCAGTGGTCCGCTCAACCGATCGATCGCTTCATCCTGGCGGCATTGGAGCGTCAGGGCATTCGTCCCGCCCCTCCGGCCAGTCCCACGACCTGGTTGCGTCGGGTTCATTTAGTGATCACGGGCCTGCCGCCCACGCCCGAACAGATCGAGGCGTTCCTGAAGGACACAGCGCCCGGTGCCCGGGAACGCGTGCTGGATGGCTTGCTGGCGTCACCGCACTTCGGCGAGCGGTGGGCACGTCACTGGATGGACCTCGTCCGCTTCGCCGAGACCTACGGCCACGAACAGGACTTCTCCATCCCACACGCCTGGCGTTATCGCGACTACCTGATCCGCGCGTTCAACGCCGATGTTCCCTACGACCAATTCCTGAAGGAGCACATCGCCGGCGATCTGCTCCGTCCGGCCCGCCATCATCCCAGCGCCGGTTTCAACGAGTCGGTGATCGGTACCGGATGGTGGTACCTGCACCAGGCCACCCACTCTCCCGTCGATCCCTACCTGGACGAGGCGGACCGCATCGACAACCAGGTCGATGTCTTCTCGAAGACCTTCCTGGGGCTGACCGTCGCGTGCGCCCGCTGCCACGATCACAAGTTCGATCCGATCTCCACCCAGGACTATTACAGCCTGACCGCGTACCTCCGTGGATCCCGGCAGGATATCGCGTGCCTGGATCCCGACGGCAGTCTGGAACCAAAGGCCGAAGCCTTGCGTCGCCAACACGCCGGCGAGACCGAAAACTTGAGGAAGGCGCTGAAGCAGGTGCAGGCCTCGGGTGAACCCAGGATTGCCTCGTACCTGGGAGCGGCCCACGAGGTTCTTCATGGTGTCCCTCAACCCACCGACATCGGAACACGGCTGCGTCCCGATCTGGTTTTGCCTTCACCGCCCCCCGTGAAACCCCAGTACGCGCGTCCCATCGAAGTGGTGGCCCGCGAGCGCGGTCTCAACACCAACGTGCTGCAATCCTGGATGGACGAATTGACCTCGGACACCGTGCGCCAGCCCACCCATCCCATGCACTCCTGGCGGGCCGCGCTGGACCGGGAACACACGAATGCACCCGCCCCCGCGGCCAAGGTGTTGGCTCCGGAAGTGGCACCGGAAAGGCGTTCCAACGCTTCGATCATCCCGGGTTACGACCCGTTTCCGGCCCCCGACTTCACGACGTGGTTTCCGAGCGGACAGGCCTTCGGCCCGGGACGGATTCCACACTCCATCCCGACCGGCGATTGGCGCCTTGAGGGCGGGAGGATCGAGTTCCTTGCGCCGGGCAGCGCTCACAGTGGCCGTCTGGCGGGGGGACTTCAGGGAACCCTTCGCTCGCCCACGTTCACGCTCACGCATTCCAACATCCACCTGCGCCTCGCCGGACGGTCGGGTCAGGTCCGCCTGATCATCTCCCGCTACGGCCTGCGCGAGTTCAATCCGCTCCTCTTCGAACCGACCCTGTTCGACGTGAACACAGGCGGTCGGTTCGCCTGGCATTCCATCGGTTCCGGACTTCACCGGCACATCGGGCGACCGGCGTATCTGGAGCTGATCGACAATGGCGACGGCCACGTCGCGCTGGATCGGGTCGTCCTCTCGGCAAACGCCAAGCCGCCGGTGGATGCGCCGTGGACTCCAACGTCGCCGCGCGACTCCTCCGTGGAACAGGCCGTGCAACTGGAAGCCGCGGCCCACCACGCGTTGAAGGCGTGGATCGATGGGCAGCCCACCGCAAACTCCACCGAATGGCTGTCCTGGCTGTCGGCCAGGCGCCTCGTGGACTGGGGGGATTCGGCCTCGGAGATTGCCCGCCTTGTCGACCGGGTCACGAAGGCGTCGGAAAGTCTGCCACCGCCCCTGCGCGTGCTGGCGATGACCGACGGCACCGCCGAACCCACCCGCGTCTTTGTCCGCGGCGATCCCAAATCACCGGGAACCCCTGTCTCCCGACGCGCCCCGGAAGTCATGGCCAGTGCGTCCCGAGCCTCCGTCGGCGACGGCGCGGGTCGCCTGGAGCTGGCGAATGCGTTGCTGGCCGAGTCGAATCCATTGACGCACCGCGTGATCGTCAATCGCGTTTGGGCACATGTGTTCGGCCGTGGGTTGGTGTCGACGGTCGACAATCTGGGGAGCATGAGCTCGCCCCCGAGCCATCCGGAGCTTCTGGACCATCTCGCCCTGACCTTCCGGGCGGACGGCAGTTCCATCAAGCGGTTGATCCGGACCCTGTGCCTGACGCGCACCTTCCAGATGTCGAGTGCGTCAGAGGATCCGGTGGCGGCCACGCGCGATCCGGAGAACGTCCTGTTGCATCGGATGCGTCTGCGGCGGTTGGAAGGCGAGATCATCCGCGACAGTCTGTTGAGTGTCGCCGGACAGTTGAACCCGGTTCCCTTCGGCCCGTCGGTGCCCACCTATTTCACGCCCTTCATGGGCGATCGCGTGTGGGTCAAGAGCCCGGGCGGTCCCATGGACGGCGAGCGCCGGCGCTCGATCTACCAGGAGACCCGCCGCAACTTCCTTTCCCCCTGGATGCTGACGTTTGATCTGCCGTTGCCGGACACCACCGTGGGCCAGCGGAACCGCTCCAACGTCCCGGGTCAGGCACTGGCCCTGATGAACGATCCGTTGGTCCAGCATCTCGCCGGTGTCTGGGCGAAGGAGAGCCTGAAGCATCCCGCGTTGTCCCCTCGCGAGCGCATCGAACACCTGTTCCTCCGTGGGCTGGCCCGCCCACCGCGGTCGGCGGAAGTCGATCAGATGGTCGCCCTTCTCCAGACCCAGGCCGCCGAGCGTGGTTTGTCCGACGATGCCGCGCGTGTGGACCCGGCTGTGTGGGCCGATCTCTGCCATGTCGTCTTCATGATGAAGGAGTTCATCCATGTCCCCTGACACCCGAAGCACGATGCGCATGATGACCCGGAGGCGGATGCTCCGCGAGGCCTCCCTCGGTTTCGGGGCCATCGCGATGACCTCCCTCCTCGCCGACAAGAGGCTGGCGGCCGCCCCGGGAGCCGGCCGCCCCGTGGTCGGGCAGACGCATCACCGGGCCAGAGCGAGGAACGTGATCTTCCTCTACATGGATGGCGGCGTGTCGCAGGTGGAAAGCTTCGACCCAAAGCCCCGGCTCCGGCTGGAGAACGGAAAACGCTTCGGGTTGAAGATGGAGCCGACCCAGTTCGAGGACAACGGAGCGGTGCTCGGCAACCTCTGGGACTTCAGGAACCGCGGCCGGAGCGGGCTGCCCGTGAGCGACCTGTTTCCATTCATCGGCGCGTGCGCGGATGACCTCTGCGTCATCCGTTCCATGGCTTCCAATTTCTCGGAGCACAATGCCGCCAACTATTTCCTGCACTGCGGCAGCGGCATGGCTGGCCGCCCCAGCATGGGAGCCTGGGCCACCTACGGACTGGGCTCCGTGAATCGCGACCTGCCCGGCTATGTCGTGCTCGATGGCGGTCTCATTCCGTCCGGTGGCGTGGATTGCTTTGCCGCGGGCTTCCTGCCGGCGAACCACCAGGCGTCGCTCCTGCGCAACCAATCTCCGGCGCTGGCCAACGTGCAACCGCTGGAGGCGCAGACGCGCTGGCAACAGAACAAGCTCGCCGCGCTGCGAACACTCGACGCCGGCACCATGGCCGACCTGCACCAACCGGACGCGCTGGAAGCCTCCATCCGCAACGCCGAACTGGCCTATCGGATGCAGATGGCCGTTCCCGAGGCGACCGACATCGAGGGCGAGTCGGCCGCGACGCGTCATCTCTACGGGATGGACGCCCCGTTCGAGCACACCCGGTCTTACGGGCGTCAGTGCCTGGTCGCACGACGCTTGGTGGAACGGGGTGTTCGATTCATCGAACTGACCTGCCCGCGAGCCCACGGCAACGCGCGTTGGGACGCCCACGGCGATCTCCGCAACAACCATTCGCGGAATGCCCTCGCCATCGATCAACCCATCGCCGGCCTCCTCACCGATCTCAAGGCGCGCGGTCTCCTCGACGAAACCCTCGTCGTGTGGTCCGGCGAGTTCGGCCGCACGCCCTTCGCCCAGGGAGGCAGTGACGGCCGCGACCACAATCCGTTCGGGTTCAGCCTCTGGCTGGCGGGTGGCGGAATCCGCGGTGGCATGGCCTATGGCGCGACCGACGACTACGGCTACAAGGCCGTCGAGAACAGGGTCGAGATCCACGACCTGCATGCCACCCTGCTCCACCTTCTCGGCCTCGACCACGAGAAGCTGACCTTTCGGTTCGGCGGTCGCGACTACCGCCTGACCGATGTCCACGGTCACGTGATCCGGCCGATCCTGGCCTGATCCGGAATCGGACAAGAACCCCTTCCCCGCAATGTCCCCTTGAAAAGCCGGCCCGACTCCGCCGAAGTCTCTCTCACCATGAATTCCCTCGCGCGCCTGGGCCTGACGCTGGCTGCCGCCTCCACCCTGCTGCTTTCGCAAACCGCGGCCGAAGCGGCGGATGTTCCCGGCGTCCGCCGGACCGAGGTGATCTATGGCCGCAAGTTCGGCACCGCCCTCACGCTCGACGTCCTCCAACCCGCCCAGACCAACGGCTACGCCGTGATCGCCGTCATCTCCGGCGGGTTCTTCTCTTCCCACGACGGAATCAACCCCTCCTACATGAAGGAGATCCTCGATCGCGGCTATACCGTGTTCGCCGTCGTCCATGGTTCCCAACCCAAGTTCACCATCCCGGAGATCACCCAGGACATGCATCGGTCCGTGCGCTGGATCCGCACCCACGCCGCCGACTACGGCGTGAATCCGGACAAGCTGGGCGTGTTCGGCGGTTCCGCCGGCGGGCACCTGTCGCTGACGCTCGCCACCCAGGGCGGCCCCGGCGATGCCGCCGCCAAGGATCCCGTCGAACGTGCCTCCTCCGCCATCCAGGCCGTGGCCTGCTTTTTCCCGCCCACCGACTTCGAGAACTGGAGCGCCCCCGGCGACACCCAGGTGGGCATCGGGAAGGTCGGACGCCAGTTCCACGCCGCCTTCGGTCCCCGTTCGGAAATCTTGGAGGAACGCCTCAAGCTCGGGCCCGAGATCTCGCCGATCCACGGACTGAAGAAGGAAACGCCGCCCACCCTCATCATCCACGGAGATGCCGACAAACTCGTGCCGATCTACCAGGCCGAGATCTACAAGAAGAAGGCCGATGCCGTCGGCGCCAACGTCCGCGTCGACGTGAAACCCGGCGCCGACCACGGCTGGGCGAAGATGGAGAACGACCTCGCCACCTTCGCCGACTGGTTCGACGCCCATCTGCGCGGAACCTCAAAGTAGGCCTCCCGAGGTCTGGGGCTCCAACAGCCTTTTCTCGGCTCAATTCTCCTCCGGCAGGACCCGATAGCCCTCCGCCTCCATGCCCCCAGCCCGGGATGTGGGCTGCTTCACCATCACTGCATTCCGTCGGGTCTGCCGCGCTCCTGCTGCTCCGCGCGGCTGGGTTTTCCTGGCGATTTCCGCCCCCGTTGCCGAGGCGCGCTTTCCCACAGCGCCCCGCGCGGGCTTTCCCTTACCCGCAACTCCTGCCGCCCGCCGACGCCTCGGCGGCGGCTCGCTCCCACGGGCGGCCACCTGGTATTCCACCACCTCGTCCCGCAGTTCCCCAGCGTCGTCCAGCGGACTCATCACCCCGATCCCGGGCCGACGCATCACGTGGGTATAGATCTGAGTCGTCTCGACGCTGTTGTGGCCCAGAAGTTCCTGTACGGATCTCAGGTCCGTTCCACGCTCCAACAAATGCGTCGCAAAGCTGTGTCGAAGCGTGTGGCAGGCCACCTTCTTTTCGATCCGGGCCAGACCCGCTGCAGCCTTCACCGCCCGCTGGATCGCCGTTTCGTGCGCATGGTGCCGACGCTGGATCCCCATCCGCGGATCCACCGCCAGCCGCTTCGCTGGAAAAACCCACATCCACACCCATTCCTTCCCAGCCTCCGAATACTTCCTGTCGAGGGCATCCGGCATCCAGACCCCAGGCAATCCAACCGTCCGATCCGACTCCCACAGGACCCGCACCCGCGCAAGGTGCAATCGCAATGGCTCCCGCAACGATGCCGGCAACATCACGATCCGATCCTTGTCGCCTTTACCCTCCCGCACCACGATCTGCCCGCGATCGAAATCGAGATCCTTGACCCGAAGCCGGAGCCCCTCCATCAGGCGCAGCCCGGTCCCATACAAGACACGCGCAATCAGACCCAAGGTGCCCTCCATGGCATCCAGAAGCCTCTGGACTTCTTCCCGGCTCAGGACCACCGGCAGTCGTTGCGGTGTCCGTGCCCGAACCACGTCCTTCAAATCTCCCAGCGGCCGATCCAGAACCATCCCGTACAGGAACAGGATCGCACTCAAAGCCTGATTCTGCGTACTCGCCGACACGTTCCGTGCCACCGCCAGGTATTCCAGGAACTCCCGAACTTCCTCTTTCCCCAACGCCGCCGGCTCGGCCCCCTCATGGAAGCTCAGGAACCGCCGGATCCATTCGCGATAACTCTCCTCCGTTCTCAGGGAATACCGTCGCAACCGCATGCAGGCCTGGAAACGTTCCAGCCAGGATTCCGTCGCCGGAGCCGGCGCCGCCAGAGCAGACCGCCCGGATACCATGGACCGCTCGGACCGGTCGGATCCGACCGATACGACCGATCCGTCGGGTAGCTCCTCGGAGCCCCGCGCCGCTACCCCAGGCCCCGTCGTCTTGAGCCGGAATGCCGGCCGCAGTTGACCGTGCTCATCGGCTTCCAGATGCCAGTTCTGGATCCCGCGCCGAAACACATCCAGGGCCTTCCAGATCTGATCCCGTTGCCACTCCCCGACCGGAGGATCCTGCACATCCAGATCCGCCAGGAAATGCTCGATCAACACCTCGACCGGTCCCTCCTGAGGATGACACCGGACAAACTTCAGGAAGCGCTGCACGTGGATGCTCCACCAACGTAACTTCTCCACCGGAAGCGGCACCCGCTGGTACTCCCACAGCCGCCTCAACCACGCAGGATCCGAGGCCACGCTCCCACTCTTCGGCCGTCCTACACCCGCCGAACCACCCCTTGGCTGAACTTTTCCAATCGCATCCACGCCCCATCTTCCGCAGCCTAATCAGCCAAGGCAAATTCGTTTTGACAGCTCGAAAAAACTACGCTGCGATTGGTCCGTCTAAACAACGTTCGGCAATAAGCTCACTACACCATGATAAACCGCGAGAGAGACGTCGTTGAGTGGGCTTTGCTCGGCACTGGACTACACGAGGCCCGCGAGCATCTCGACTCACTCATCCGACACATGTCTTCACCGGACTTTGATGAGGTGTCATTTGGTTGTCAGCTTTCCCACGTCTACGCGCATTTGAATCAGGCATGGAATGGGCGGGACAAGAGGGGAGCGTGGACGGACTCCGATTATGCGACGTTCAGCCAGTACCCGCGCGACCTTCGACCCGACGAGGGATGGCCGCCTCACCATAATGCCTAACACAGCAGCGGAATAGATCGGACGGAGATGGGCGTGGATCACGACTGAATGGACACGCCGGATTTCCTTTTTGTGTTTCCTTCTGTTCCTTGCGGCAAAACACCGTCTGACCTTAAGCCGCAAAAATCGCAAAAGGACGCAAGATCTCAGCAGGCCAGACTCGGGCACGGGTCAGCCGAAGTGATCGCCGTGTCTCTGCGTGAAACAACGCCCTGACTCCTGCGCGGCCTTGGTCGAACAGTCCTCTTCCCCCCTCCGATCGGAGTGGCGAACGCCTGAACTTGGCGCTTCAAACGGCGGCTCGTTTCCCGCATTGAGTGTCGACCGGAAATGAGGCGCCCGAGCTTTCAACATCGCGTCCGGACGTTCGTGCAGCGGTTGCTGCCCATCGTCCTTGTCCTCTGCGCCCAAGTCGCCTCGGCCGCGGGGACTCCCGAACCTGCCCTGAAGGCCCTGTCCCGCTTCAATACCGAGTCGAACCTGGTGGTGGAACTGGTGGCTTCCGAACCCCTGGTCGCGTCGCCCTGCGCGCTCGCGTGGGATGACAAGGGTCGGATGTTCGTCGCGGAGAACCGTGGCTATCCCACGGGCGGCACGAACGGCCGGCCTCTCGGCCGGATCGCCCTGCTCACCGACACCCGGCGCAATGGCACCTGGGACCGTCGCACCGAGTACGCCACCGACCTCACCTTCCCGAACGGGATGCTGCCCTGGCGCGGCGGGCTGATCGTCACCTGTGCGCCTGACATCCTCTGGCTGCGCGACGAGGACGGCGACGGTTTCGCGGAGACCCGCCAGGTGATCCTCACCGGTTTCGCCACGCACCAATCCACCCAACTGCGCGTCAACCACCCGGTCCTGGGGCCGGATGGATGGGTCTACGTGGCCTCGGGTCTCTCCGGCGGCCGCATCACCTCGCCGCGGCGTCCTCAGGACAAGCCCCTCGAACTCCATTCCGACCTGCGGTTCAATCCCGACACGGGCGAGTACCAATCCGTGGACGGTCCCTCCCAATTCGGCCTGGACATCGACGACTACGGACACCGTTTTGGCTGCCACAACCGGATCCAGGTCCGGCATTTCGTCTTCCCGACCTCGGCCGTGATCCGCCACCCGTTCCTGACTCCTCCCGGCGTCGTCCACGACTGTCCCGAACGCGTCGACAATCCCTGGCTCAAGGCAGGCGGCGGCGCAGCCGTGCTCTATCCCATCAGTTCCAACGTCACGACGGCGGATTCACACAGCGGCACATTCACGGCGGCGTGCAGCGTCCGGCTCTGGCCGGGCGGACAACTTCCCGAGCGCTACAACGGCGGTGTGTTCAGTTGCGACCCGACCGCCAACCTCGTCCACTTCGACCAACTCCAGCCAAGCGGTGCGACCTACGCCGCGCGACGGCTGCCCGGAACCAACGAATTCCTCCGATCGTCTGACGACTGGTTCCGACCGGTCTTCCTGGCCGCAGGGCCGGAAGGGGCACTCTACATCGCGGACATGTATCGCCCCTCGATCGAGCACCCGGAGTACCTTCCGGAAGAGGTTCGCCGCCGTACGGATTTCGACACGGGCCGGGACCTGGGCCGGATCTGGCGTGTCCGCACGGCCCCGCCGCGGACGGTGCGTCGAAGCCTCCGTCCGGTACCCGTCGTGCATGTCCTGACCAACCAGCACATCCCCTTGCTGAACGACCTCTCCAGCACCAACCGTTGGCGCCGGGACACCGCCTTCCGCCTGCTCCGCGAACAGGAAACCGACACCAACCTCCCGCCCATCCTCCTGCGCGGCCTGGAAGGCAGCCGTTCGCCCATCACGGCAGGCCGTCTTCTCC
>Ga0172373_10006655_pt1 | contig 15292 bp, 14 predicted proteins | sample Lak10m_2_FD_114546 | JGI IMG/M metagenome (GOLD analysis project Ga0172373, IMG submission 114546) | Freshwater microbial communities from Kabuno Bay, South-Kivu, Congo - kab_092012_10m | ecosystem: Environmental > Aquatic > Freshwater > Lake | place: Democratic Republic of the Congo...
GAAACGAGACCGCGCCGATGATATTGCACTTCACCGTGTGAGAAAGTAGGTCAACGCCAGACTCCCTCACCACCCCAACGCCCCCTGCGCTCATACCGCTCGGGGCGTTTGGCTTTGGGGGGGGGGCCTCAAATCGTGAGGCGGCTGATAAAATCTAGGCATGAAAACAAGCTTTCTGGAGTTTGAACAACCGATCGCCGAACTTGAGGCGAAGATCGAGCAATTGCGCTTCGTTCAGGACGATTCGGCGGTGGATATTTCTGAGGAAATTTCCCGACTGGATGCAAAGAGCCAGTCCTTGACGAAGGAGATCTACAGCAAGCTCACCCCTTGGCAGTGTGCGCTGGTCGCACGTCATCCGCAGCGGCCCTATACGCTGGACTATGTCGATCTTCTGTTCAGCGACTTTCACGAACTGCACGGCGACCGGACATATGCCGACGATCATTCGATTGTTGGAGGTCTGGCGCGTTTCGGAGGGCAAGCATGCATGGTCATCGGCCATCAAAAGGGCCGTGACACCAAGGAAAAGATCTTTCGGAATTTCGGCATGCCTCGCCCCGAGGGGTATCGAAAGGCCTTGCGCCTGATGCGCTTGGCGGAAAAGTTCGGGCTGCCGATATTTACTTTCATCGATACGCCCGGCGCCTATCCCGGGATAGACGCAGAGGAGCGGGGGCAGTCCGAAGCCATCGGCCGCAATCTTGCAGAGATGACCGAACTCAAGGTTCCTCTGGTGGCGACGATTATTGGTGAGGGCGGGTCCGGTGGGGCATTGGCGATCGCCGTTGGCGATTGCGTCAATATGCTGCAGTACGCGACCTATTCGGTGATCTCTCCCGAAGGCTGTGCATCAATTCTCTGGAAGAGCGCGGAACGCGCCGGAGACGCTGCAGAGACCATGGGCATTACGGCGCACCGTCTGAAGTCGCTCGGCCTGATTGATAAAGTTATTAGCGAGCCGGTTGGGGGCGCGCACCGTGACTATCGTGCGATGGCGCAGAGTCTCAAAAAGGCTCTCCAGGAGGCCCTGAAGCAGTTGGGCGGCTTGTCGTCCAGCGAACTGATCGAGCGACGATTTGACCGCTTGATGAGCTATGGCCGATTCAAGGAACAGGCGCTCGCCTGACGCAGTAGGACAGGAAATCAACCGCTGCCTTTCGCGTGTGGTTGGCGCGGATGAAACCTTATTGGTCGGATTTTCCGGCGGGCTGGATTCGATGGTCCTTCTGCATGGGCTTGCCACTGTGCTTGGCGGTGCTCGGCAAAGACTTTCTGTCCTGCACGTGCATCACGGCTTGAGCCCCCACGCCGACCGCTGGGCAGAGTTCTGTGCGCAGGCGTGTTTTGAACTGGGGGTTAAGCTTAAAACGATACGGGTGCATATTGATCCGGCCTCCGGGCGTGGTCTTGAGGCGGAAGCCCGGCTGCAACGCTCCCGAGCCCTGTTGCGGGAGCCGGCTGACTGGCTCCTGTTAGGCCATCACGCCAACGATCAGGCCGAGACGCTGTTGCACAACCTGCTGCGAGGGGCCGGTGTTCGGGGCGCCGCCGCTATTCCCGAGCGCCACGGGCGCCTTCTGCGTCCGCTCCTCGGGCTGACCCGGGCGGAACTGCGGCAGTATGCGGATAAACATCGCCTTGGCTGGGTCGATGATGAAAGTAACCTGGACAGCCGCTACACACGGAACTTCCTGCGTCAGAGCATCCTGCCAGCATTGACTCTGCGATTTCCCCGTGCCGCTGAACAGCTTGCGGCAGCCGCGGCGCGCTTCAACGAGGCCAGCCAACTTCTCGATGAGCTGGCGGCAACCGACCTTCAAGGCCAACCACAACGCTTCCCTTTGCCAATGCACGTGATCGATAGGCTTTCGGATGTCCGCGTGGGTAACCTGCTGCGGGCACTGCTCTGCTGGCAGGGTGAGCAGGCCCCCTCGGAGCAGCGTCTGAAGGAGTTTCTTCGCCAGCTGAGGCAGGCAGGACCTGATCGTCATCCGCGCCTTGACCTGCCGGGTTATTCACTGGTGCGCAGAAGGGGAAGCATCCACCTCGAAACGCCCGATTAAGCGGGTGGATCGCCTCCCAGCGAAGCAAGCAACTGGGAAAGCTCGACGGCCGATCGAACCTGCATTTTTTCGAAAATGTGTGAACGATGGACCTCGACGGTGCGCATCGCAATCTGAAGTTCGTCGGCGATCACCTTGTTCAGCTTGCCTGCCAGGATCTGTTGCATTACCTCCGACTCCCGCTGTGTCAGCAATGCCAGGCGGCCGCGCAAGTGACTGGCGGCGGTAGCCTTGGCCGCCCGCGCGTCATCGTGGGCGAAGGCGGCCAACACCTTGTCCACGAGTGCGTTGTCATCGTAGGGCTTTTCGATGAAGTCGAACGCGCCGTCCTTCAGGGCTTTGACCGCCATCGGCACATCGCCGTGCCCCGTGAGGAAAATCACGGGTATCGGACAACCCAGCGCGCGCAGGCGGTCGAAGAGTTCGATTCCACTCATACCAGGCATGCGCACGTCTAGCAGGCAACAGCCAAACAAGCCTTGTCCCGCGGCGGCAAGGAACTCTTCTGCCGCAACCCAGCAGCGCGACTCCACACCGCGGGAGTGCAAAAGCCATTGCAAGGCATCGCGCACCGCGACATCATCGTCAATGATGTGCGCAATGGCGCGGCTCATGGTTTCGGCAGGGGAATCAGGAGCTGACATATCGTACCTCCCTCGGGATTGGTGGAGAACGTCAATCGTCCCCGATGGTTCTCAACCACCGACCGGCAGATTGCCAGCCCCATGCCCATTCCCTCAGGTTTTGTCGAAAACAGCGGATCGAAAACTTTCTCCGCAACGGCTGGATCGATGCCACAGCCACGGTCGCTGATTTCAAGGGCAGCATAGCCATCGGAAACGGACAGATCAATGCCGATAATTCGATTCTCGGCGGGAGTATCCCACATTGAGTCTAGGGCATTGCGCAGCAGGTTCAGCAACAGTTGCTCGATCAGCACGGGGTCGCCGTCGATGACAACCTGCTCGTGGGGGGAGAACCGTACTTGCACGCCACGCTTGCGGATTTCCGGCTCGATCAGGACAAGCGCGGCATCGATATGCCTCCCTAGCGGTACCTGCTCGAACTGGCTGTCGCTCGGTCGCGTCAGACTGTAGATGCGGCGGATGACCTGGGCGGCTCTGCGCGACTGTTCGACCGCCTTGTCCAGCGCCGAAACGACCTCCTTGTCGCCATGCCGGTTGCGCAGTACGTTGGCGGCGCCGGTGCAATAGCTGGAGATCGCCGCCAGCGGTTGATTGAGTTCGTGCGCAATGCTGGACGCCATTTCACCTACGGCCACCAGGCGCGCGGTGGACTGCAGACGCTCGTGCTGTTGTCGTGCCTGATCCTCGGCGCGTTTTCGGTCAGTAATGTCCACCATCGAGCCCATCCAGCCGAAATGGGTTCCCGAAGAGTTCATCAGGGGGGTTTCGTGGATCAGGACATCGATGATCTCCCCGCTGCGGCGCTTGAATTTCAGTTCGAAGCCCTCTCCCGGGCCTTCACCGGCCAGAACGCGGTCATGGATCGAGAGTGTTTGGTCCAGATAATCGTCCGCCCAATATGGCATCGGCGGCTTCTGGCCCACCAGTTCCTCGGCGGACCAGCCTACCATGCGGCAAAACGCCGGATTGACATAGGTGATCTCTCCTCCGAGGTTGCGCGCGCGCATGCCGGTGTCCAGCGAGTCTTCCATTGCCTTGCGAAACGCGTGCTCGCGCCGCAGTTCCTCCTCGACGAACTGCCGGCGCAGAACATGCCGTCGGAGTATCCAGAGGCTCCACAGCACCACGGATGCCAGAACCAGCAACGCCGCCGAAAGCAGCAGGCTGGCGGCGGGCCTGGGCGCATGGTAGGGCACCGCATGCAGCGCCAGGTCCCACCCGGGTGGGTCGAAGGGCACTTGATAGCCTTCATCCACCACCGTAGATTCGACTTTCGAGCGGGTGCCAAGGACCTTGCCGCCGTCAGTGACCACGCTGATCCGATAACGCTCGGCCAGCCACCAGGGCACGGAGTCGTTCAACAGTTCGCGTATGCGATAGATGCCTACCGCTATCCCGATGACGTTACCGCCGTGAGAAACGGGAACATGGACTTCGAACTGCCAGTCGTCGGTGTAGTAGGGATAGCCCCGGCTATACACCGGCTTGCCGATTGAACGGGCAAGCCTTTGGCTCTGGCGCGATGGCACGGTTTCACCCGTATCACCCAGCAGGCTGGGGTCCATCGTCCCTGGATACGCCTGCCTGACCATGCCCTCGGGGTCCAGCCAGAGCAACTGGCGCAAGCCGCTTTCATGGCCGAACAGCGATCTGGCAAAAGCCTCGAAAGCAACCGGGTCGCCAGTGTGGGTCCGGCTGATGCGTCCCAGCAGCTCTTCATTGCGCGCGAGATGGAAACGCAGGTTCTGTTCCAGCCAGAGTACGTCGCTGATCAGGGTGGCACGACGCTCCTCGCGATCGGTCCGGTCCGACATCCAGAGCAGCAGTCCGACACCGCCGACGAAAAGCGCGAAGGCAAGGCGCGGCAATAGCCACAGCCAGCGCCACCGGCTGAAGCGGTCTGCGGAAAGCGGGGTGCCAGGTTCCATTGGACCGATGTTATCCTGCCTTGGGCGGTAGGGCGGCCGGTTTGCGGATATCCACAATAGCCCCCCCAGCCCCACCCGGGCAGAATGCCGGGCACCGCAATCATTGTGGTGTTTTTTCCCAGTAGAAATCTAATGGAGGTCGAAGAAATGAAGATTCGCAATGTTCTGGTTGGTCTGGCGGTTGCCAGTTTCTCGATGATGGCGATGGCACAAGCGCCGATTGTGATCAAGTTCAGTCATGTCGTTGCAGCGGATACACCCAAGGGCAAGGGGTCTGAGTTCTTTGCCAAGAGGGCCGCCGAACTTACCAAGGGCAAGGTCAAGGTCGAGGTGTTCGCCAACTCGACGCTTTACAAGGACAAGGAAGAAATGGAAGCCCTGCAGCTGGGTGCCGTCCAGATGCTGGCGCCTTCCCTGGCGAAGTTCGGCCCGCTCGGCGTCAAGGAATTCGAACTCTTCGATCTGCCCTACATTTTCGATGACTACAAGGAACTTCACCTGATCACCGAAGGTCCGGTCGGCAAGGGACTGATGCAGAAGCTCGAAGGTCGCGGTCTGGTGGGCCTGGCGTTCTGGGACAACGGCTTCAAGGTGATGAGCTCGAACAAGCCGATCAATGCTCCCGAAGACTACAAGGGGCAGAAGATGCGCATCCAGCCTTCTCACATTCTCGATGCCCAGATGCGTGCCCTGGGTGCGATCCCGCAGAAGATGGCCTTCGCTGAGGTGTATCAGGCGCTGCAGACGGGCGTTGTCGATGGTACCGAAAACCCTCCGTCAAACCTCTATACCCAGAAGATGCACGAGGTCCAGAAGTACGTGGCTGTCACCAATCATGGATATCTCGGTTATGCGGTCATCACCAACAAGAAGTTCTGGGAAGGCCTTCCTGCCGACGTTCGAGGCCAGCTCGAGCAGGCCATGAAGGAAGCTACAACTTTCGCCAATGGCATTGCCAAAGAAGAGAACGACAAGGCCATGGAGGAAGTCCGCAAGTCCGGCAAGAGTCAGATTTTGGTTCCGACTGCCGCGCAGAAGCTGGCTATGAAGAAGGCCCTGGTCAAGGTGCATGAGCAGATGGCGAGCCGCATCGGCAAGGACGCCATCGACACGGTCTACAAGGCGACCAAGTTCGATCCTTCCAAGCTGTAAGTCGATCGAATGACCGCGGGGGCGAAAGCCCCCGCGGCTACATTGGAGAGTAGCCATGAAGCTGCTGGATCATCTCGAGGAGTGGATCATCACCTTCCTCATCGGCGCGGCGACACTGATCATTTTCGTTTCGGTCATGCATCGTTATGCCGCAGGATTCTCGATTCCCGTCGTTCAGGACTGGCTGTTGAGCAAGGACCTGAGCTGGGCGCAGGAGCTGTGCATCATCATGTTCGTCTGGATGGCCAAGTTTGGCGCCGCCTACGGCGTGCGTACCGGCATCCACGTCGGCGTCGATGTGTTGATCAACAGCCTGTCGGGCCGGACACGTGCCAAGTTCATCGTTTTCGGCATGCTCTCCGGCGCCTTGTTCACCGGCATCATCGCCGCCCTGGGCGCCCACTTCGTCTGGGAGAACGGTGCCCATTTCGGCATTACCAATGCCTTGGGCATGAAGGTCGAAGGCTTGTACCCGGGCCCGACCACGCCCGACCTCGAATGGCCGACCTGGATCGTGTATTCCGCCATCCCGCTCGGCTCCTCATTGATGTGCTTCCGCTTCCTCCAGGTCACCGTCAGCTTCATCAGGACCGGGGAACTGCCGCACCACGATCACGGCCACGTCGATGGCATCGAGGACGGCGAAGTACCGGTGGATGTGAATCCCTACAACATGGACGATGACCTGCATCCTCACGACTTGAAGTACAGCAAGCGGCAGTCGGAAGCGAAAGTCGGCGCTGGCGGTACGGCAGCTGACGACAAGGGAGACGCGAAATGAGCGCGCTGATCATCTTTGCCCTGCTCACCTTCCTGATGCTGTCGGGGATGCCGGTATCGATCTCGCTTGGCCTGACGGTGCTGACCTTCCTCTTTGCCTTCACGCAGGTTCCGCTGGAGTCGGTGGCACTCAAGCTGTTCACCGGCATCGAGAAGTTCGAGATCATGGCGATTCCGTTCTTCATCCTCGCCGGCAACTTCCTGACCCATGGCGGTGTGGCCAAGCGCATGATCTTCTTCGCCACCTCGATGGTCGGCCACCTGCGCGGCGGCCTCGGCCTCAGCGCGGTGTTTGCCTGTGCGCTTTTCGCCGCCGTATCCGGTTCCTCGCCGGCGACCGTGGTGGCGATCGGCTCAATCCTGCTGCCGGCGATGGTCAAGGCCGGCTACCCGAAGAAGTTCGGCGTCGGCGTCATAGCGTCCTCGGGTGGCCTGGGCATCCTGATTCCGCCGTCGATCGTCATGGTCATGTACGCGGTATCGACCAACAGCTCCATCGGCGCGCTATTCATGGCCGGCGTGGTTCCCGGATTGCTGCTGGCGCTGTTTCTGGGTTTCATCACCTGGTACGAGGCGAAGAAGGGCAACTATCCGCGCGAACAGCGGAAGTCGTGGCTCGAGCGCTGGGAGGCCTTCCGCAAGGCGATCTGGGGTTTGCTGTTGATTATCGTCGTGATGGGCGGCATCTACAGCGGCATTTTCACTCCTACCGAGGCGGCGGCGATGAGCGCGGTATACGCCTTCTTCATCGCGGTGTTCGTGTATAAAGACATTGGCATGAAAGACGTGCCGAAGGTGCTGCTCAATTCGGCAAACATGAGCGCGATGCTGCTCTACATCATCACCAACGCCGTGTTGTTTTCCTTCATCCTGACCAATGAGCAGATTCCCCAGGGGATTGCCGAATGGCTGACGAACTCCGGCATCGGCATGATCGGCTTCCTGATCGCGGTGAACGTGCTGCTGCTGGTCATGGGCAGCTTCATGGAGCCCTCGTCCATCATCCTGATCACGGCGCCGATCCTGTTCCCGATCGCCATGAAGCTGGGCATCGATCCGATACATTTCGGCGTGATGATCACGGTGAACATGGAAATCGGCATGATCACCCCGCCGGTGGGCCTCAATCTGTACGTCGCCAGCGGCGTCGCCAAGATGGGCCTGACGGACTGCTCCAAGGCGGTATGGCCCTGGTTGATGACCATGCTGATTTACCTGATGATCATCACCTATGTGCCGGAGGTCTCGACCTGGCTGCCCAGGACGCTGGGCATGATGTAGGCTCAGTCCGTCCGACTCAGGAGAAGGCCCGGCTTGTCCGGGCCTTCTTTTTTGCGCAGCCGTCGATTTTGCCGCTGCGGAAGCCTTCATTGCCCGGTGAATGCGTTTGATACGGAAGCACTAAACGCCTAAAATGGCGAGTTACCGAATTGCCTGCAAATTCCTGTAGTTCAACCTGTTCTGGAGAGATTCATGGCTGTAGAGCGTACCCTGTCTATCATCAAACCCGATGCCGTGGCGAAGAACGTCATCGGCAAGATCTATTCCCGCTTCGAGACCAACGGTCTCAAGATCGCCGCATCCCGCATGGTTCACCTTTCGCGCCAGGATGCCGAAGGCTTCTACGCCGTGCATAAGGATCGGCCCTTCTTCAAGGATCTGGTCGAGTTCATGATTTCCGGTCCGGTCATGGTCCAGGTGCTGGAAGGCGAAGGTGCAATCGCCAAGAATCGCGAACTGATGGGGGCGACGGATCCCAAAAAGGCCGCGGCTGGCACGATTCGCGCCGATTTCGCCGACAGCATCGATGCCAATGCCGTGCACGGTTCGGATGCGCCCGAGACCGCGGCGGTCGAGATCGCCTATTTCTTCCCGGCGCTGAACGTCTACTCGCGCTGATTGCCGATGCCGGTGAATCTCCTCGATCTCGATGCCGACGGGCTCAATGCCTGGTTCGCGGAAATGGGCGAAAAGCCGTTTCGCGCGCGCCAGGTGTTGCGCTGGGTGCATCAGCGGGGTGCGGATGATTTCGCCGGCATGTCTGACATCGCCCGGAGCTTGCGCGAGAAACTGATGGCTACGGCCGCCGTATCGCCAGCGCCGACTCTCAGTGACCGGACATCGGCGGACGGCACGCGCAAGTTCCTGTTCGATGTCGGCAACGGCAATGCCGTGGAGACGGTGTTCATCCCCGAGCAAGATCGCGGAACCCTGTGCGTTTCCTCGCAGGCCGGGTGCGCCCTGGAATGTGCCTTTTGTTCCACCGGCCGCCAGGGTTTCAACCGCAACCTGCGTACCTCCGAGATCATCGGCCAGCTCTGGCAGGCCAACCGGGCGTTGGGCGCCCCGACGGCTGCGGCAGAGGCGCGCGTGATCAGCAATGTCGTGCTGATGGGCATGGGCGAGCCACTGGCGAACCTGGAAAACCTGTTGCCGGCCTTGCGGCTGATGCTCGACGACAATGCCTACGGCCTGTCGCGGCGTCGGGTGACGGTATCGACCTCCGGCATCGTGCCGGCGATGGATCGACTCGCCGCAGCGTGCCCGGTGGCGCTGGCCGTTTCCTTGCATGCGCCGACGGATGGCCTGCGTGACCGGCTTGTCCCCATCAACCGCAAGTATCCGCTGGCGGAGCTGATGGCCGCGTGCCGTCGCTACCTGCAGCATGCACCGCGAGATTTCATCACCTTCGAGTACGTGATGCTCGACGGCGTGAATGATTCGGACGCCGATGCGCGGGCCCTGCTGCATCTCGTGCGCGACGTGCCGTGCAAGTTCAACCTGATTCCCTTCAATCCGTTCCCTGATTCCGGCTTCCGCCGTTCGCCCGCCGAGCGCGTGCGCCGATTCGCGGCACTGCTTGCCGGCGCCGGGATCGTCACGACGACGCGCAAGACGCGCGGCGACGACATCGATGCCGCCTGCGGCCAACTGGCCGGCAAGGTCCTCGACAAGTCGCGGCGGCGCAGCGTGCCGGTCAGCCTGTCCCGTTCCACTCCCGCCACCTTGGAGCTGCAATGACTGCCAGGATTCTTGCACTTCTCCTGTCCGGTGCCGTACTGGCTGCCTGCACGACCACCGGCGGTGGTTCAGGTGAGGGCGCCAAGCCGTCGGTGCTGTCGCAGCCGCCCTCCAACGAACAACAGCAGCGTGCCAAGACCCACGTGGAACTTGGCTCGCTGTACCTGCTCGATGATCGCCCGGCGATTGCGCTTGAAGAAGCGAGGATTGCGCTTTCGGCGGATTCGGGATACGCCCCGGCGTTCAACCTGCTCGGCATGACCCACATGCACATGAAGGAGCCGAGGCTGGCCGAGGAGAATTTCCTCAGGGCGCTGCAATTGGCGCCTGGCGATCCGGAGATCAGCAACAACTACGGCTGGTTCCTCTGCCAGAACGGCCGGGAGCGGCAGTCGCTGGCGCACTTCCTCGCCGCCGCCAGGAATCCCCTGTATTCGGCGCCGACCAAGGCCTATACCAACGCCGGGGTGTGTGCCCGCAAGGCGCAGGACTTCAAGGCAGCCGAGGATTTTCTGCTGGCCGCCTTGCGCCTGGTGCCGAGCAACACCCTGGCGCTTTACTGGCTGGCCGATTTGACGTTTCAGCAGGGGCGTTACAGCGTGGCGAAGCAGTGGCTCAACGACCTTGAACGGCTGGAAGAGCCGACGGCAGAAGTCTTGTGGCTGGCTTTGCGCATTGACCGCAAGCTTGGCAACCGCGAGGGTGAACTGCGCTACGCGACGCAACTGCGCAGGCGCTTCCCCGGCTCGGACGAGCAACGCCTCCTGAATCAGGGGCAGTACGAGTGACGGAAACCGTTGATACGCAGACCGAAGCCTTGGCCCCGGCGCCCGAAACGACGGTGCCGGCGCCTGTCGAGCCGCCCCGCAGCCTGGGGGCACGCTTGCGCCAGGCGCGCGAAGCGAGCGGGCTCGGCATTGCCGATGTGGTCCAGGTCATCCGCTTCAGCGCCCATCAGATCGAAGCCCTCGAGCGCGACGAATTCGACACGCTGCCGGGCGCGACCTCGGTACGGGGGCTGGTGCGGAACTATGCAAAGTTGCTGAAGCTCGATCCGGTTCCCCTGCTGGCCTTGCTTGATCCCGTGATACCGGTGCCCGAGGCCGATGTGCGTCCGCCAACGAACATGGGCGAAGCCGAACAGCACGCGCTCGGTGAACGGGTGCCATCCGCCTTGCTGATGGCGACGGGCATGGTGTTGGTGCTCGCATTCGCCGGTTTCTGGTATCTGGACAGTCAGCGCGAGCCGGCGGCAGGCGTGCCGGTTTCGGCACCTGCGCCTGCCATCGCGCCCATCCCCGTGCCGCAGCCGATTGCGAAGCCGCCGGCCGCCGCGGTGCCGGCGACACCGGCCGACGCAACGGCAGGCAAGATTGCCAGTGCCGCGGTGCCGCAACCCGCAAACGGTTTGCGACTTGAATTCGACGACCTGTCCTGGGTCGAGGTGCGCGATGCCAGCCAGAAGGTGGTTCTGGTTGGCGAGTATCCCGCCGGAAGCCGGCACGTCGTCGAAGGCAGGGCACCTTTCCAGATCTGGATCGGCAAGGCATCCGGTGTGCGCGTTTTCATGGGGGATCGCAGCATCGACCTGAAACCGCACACGCGCGAAGAAGTCGCCCGTTTCACCCTGGAATGACCATGACCGCGGGTTCCCTGCAGCGACGCACGAGTCGCCTGGCGATGATCGGAAAAGTCGGCGTTGGTGGTACGGCGCCGATAGTCGTGCAATCGATGACCAACACCGACACCGAGGATGTGTTCGCTACGGCAATGCAGGTGGCACAACTGGCACGTGCCGGTTCGGAACTGGTGCGGATCACGGTGAACACCCGCGAAGCAGCGGCTGCGGTGCCGAGGATTCGCGAACGGCTGGCGCAGTTGAACGTTGACGTGCCGCTGATTGGCGACTTCCATTTCAATGGCCACAAGCTGCTTGCCGAACATCCCGAGTGTGCCGAGTCACTGGCCAAGCTGCGCATCAATCCGGGCAATGTCGGCAAGGGTGCGCGCCGCGACGAGCAGTTCGCACAGCTGATCGAAATCGCCTGCCGCCACGACAAGCCGATTCGCATCGGCGTCAACTGGGGCAGCCTCGACCAGGCCCTGCTTGCCCGCGTCATGGACGAGAATGCAAAGCGTCCGGTGCCGAAGGATGCAATCGAGATCATGCGCGAGGCGATGGTCACCTCGGCGCTGGAGTCCGCCGCGCAGGCCGAGCAGCTCGGCTTGCCCGGCGACCGTATCGTTTTGTCCTGCAAGGTATCCGGCGTGCAGGACCTGATTGCCATCTACCGCGAACTGGCGGCTCGCAGCGACTACCCTTTGCATCTGGGCCTCACCGAGGCGGGCATGGGCAGTAAGGGCATCGTCGCGTCCACCGCGGCACTTGCCGTCCTGCTGCAGGAGGGCATCGGCGACACGATTCGCGTCTCGCTGACCCCCGAGCCCAATGGCGATCGCACACGCGAGGTGATCGTTGCCCAGGAGATCCTGCAGACCATGGGCTTGCGTGCCTTCACGCCGCTGGTTGCCGCCTGCCCCGGATGCGGCCGTACCACCAGCACGGTGTTTCAGGAGCTGGCGCAGGACATCCAGGAGTATGTCCGCGAACGCATGCCGGAATGGCGGCTGGCGCGCATCGGCGTCGAGAACATGACATTGGCGGTGATGGGATGCGTGGTCAATGGCCCCGGCGAGAGCAAGCACGCCAGCATCGGCATTTCCCTGCCGGGTACCGGCGAAGCGCCGGTCGCGCCCGTCTATGTCGATGGCGAGCGCGTGGTGACCCTGCGCGGCGACAACATCGCCAGCGAATTCCGCGCCATCGTCGATGACTACGTGGCCCGCAAGTACCCCGCACGGCCCGGTGCCGGCGAAGCTGTCGCCGCAACGATCGAAACGAGATGAGCCAGACCTTGCAAGCAATCCGCGGGATGAACGACATCCTGCCCGAGGATGCCGAGCTGTGGGAACAGTTCGAGGAAGCCATTCGCGACTGGCTGCATGCCTATGCCTATCGTCCCATCCGCATGCCGATGGTGGAGCCGACCCCCCTGTTTGCACGCGCCATCGGCGAGGTCACCGACATCGTCGAGAAGGAGATGTACTCCTTTGAAGACTCACTGAACGGTGAAAGCCTGACGCTGCGGCCGGAAGGCACCGCCTCCTGCGTGCGCGCCGTGCTGCAGCACAACCTGCTGTACGACGGGCCCAAGCGGCTGTGGTACATCGGTCCGATGTTTCGCCACGAACGGCCGCAGAAAGGCCGCTACCGGCAGTTCCATCAGGTTGGCGTCGAGGCATTGGGGTTTCCCGGTCCCGACATCGATGCGGAACAGATCGCGATGTGCGCGCGCCTGTGGGACGACCTCGGGCTCGAAGGTATCCGTCTCGAAATCAATTCGCTTGGCCAGAGCGACGAGCGTGCCCGCCATCGCGCCGACCTCGTCACCTATCTTGCAGGCCAGGCGGACCTGCTCGACGATGACGCGCGCCGACGCCTGCACAGCAATCCCTTGCGCATCCTCGATACCAAGAACCCGGCCCTGCAGGCACTGGTCGGCGGTGCGCCGAAGCTGATCGACTACCTGGGCGATGAATCGCGACGGCACTTCGAGGGCGTCCAGCAACTGCTCAAGGATGCATCGATTCCCTATGTGATCAATCCGCGCCTGGTCCGCGGCCTGGACTACTACAACCTCACGGTCTTCGAATGGGTGACCGACCAGCTTGGCGCGCAAGGCACGGTATGTGCCGGCGGACGTTACGATGGGTTGGTGTCGCAGCTGGGCGGCAAGCCGGCGCCGGCTTGCGGATTTGCCATGGGCATCGAACGCCTGCTTGCGCTGTGGAAGGATCAGGGCCACCGGCAGGAACAGGTGGTGCCGGACGCCTACCTCGTGCATCAGGGCGAGGCAGCGGGGCGTTTCGCCTTCCGTGTCGCCGAAGCGCTGCGCGGCGCCGGCTTTGCCATACAGCTGCATTGCGGTGGCGGCAGCTTCAAGTCGCAGATGAAGAAGGCCGATGCCTCCGGGGCGCAGCTTGCCCTTGTCATCGGCGACGACGAGGCGGCGGCCAATGCGGTTGGCGTGAAGCCGTTGCGCGGTGGCTTCGAGCAGCCGGCGACGCAGGCGACAGTGGACATCAATGAACTGGCCGATCATCTCGGCCAACTACTTTTCCCGATGGATGACGACGATGGCAGCTTATGACCTCGAAGAACAGGAACAGCTCGACGAGCTGAAGACCTGGTGGAAACTGCATGGCAACCTGATCACGAATGTCCTGCTCGCGATCGCGCTGCTGGCTGCCGGCTGGCAGGGCTGGAACTGGTGGAAGCGCAGCCAGGGCGCGGAAGCCTCCGCCGTGTTTTCAAGCCTGCAAGGTGCGGCCGCCCAGCGCGATGCCAAACGCGCACGCGAGCTGGCCGGCACCCTGATCGACAAGTATTCGATTACCGAGTATGCCGGCATGGGGGCCTTGCTTGCGGCCCGCGTACAGGCCGAGGCCGGCGATGCGCGCAATGCCAGGGTACAGCTGGCGTGGGCCGCCGAGAACGCCAGGGACACCGGATTGCGTGACCTGGCGCGCCTGCGGCTGGCTACCCTGATGCTGGACGAGAAGGCGTTCGACGATGCCCTGAAGCAACTGTCGCCGGAGCCGGCGGAGCAGTTTGGCCCGCGCTTCGCCGAATTGCGCGCAGACATACTCGCCGCTCAGGGCAAGGCCGGTGAGGCGCGCAGCGCCTACGAACAGGCGCTGACCAGGCTCGACGCCCTGGTCAAGGCGGACGATTCACGGCATCGCCCGGGATACCGCGAGATCCTTGAAGTCAAGCGTGACGCCATCGGGGGCGGCAAGTGATCGGCAGCCGATTTTGTCTGCCGTTGGCTGCGATTGTCGCGCTGGCAGGCTGTTCGACCGTGGAGAAGCTGAATCCGTTTGGCGCCAGCGGCAGCAAGGCAAAGCCCACCGAACTCGTGTCGATCCAGTCGTCGGCGACGCTGGGCACGGTCTGGCAGACGGGCGCCGGACGTGCCGGGGAGTATGTGTTTTCACCCGCGGTGGTCGATGAAAGCGTATTTACCGCCGCGCGCGACGGCACCCTGACCCGCTTCGACCGTGGTCGCGAAGCATGGCGCGTCTCGACCGGGCAGCTCATTTCCGGTGGTGTCGGCAGCGATGGCAAGCTGCTGGCGGTTGGCACGCCCAAGGGCGAAGTCCTGGTGTTCGACGCTGCCAATGGCCGCGAACTGTGGAAGGCCAGGGTCAGCTCGGAAGTGCTGGCGGCGCCGGCAGTCGCGGATGGACTGGTCATCGTAAGATCCGGCGATTCACGCATCTTTGCCTTCGACGGCGCCGACGGCAAACGGCGCTGGGTTTACCAGCGCAGCATGCCGGCCCTCTCGCTGCGCTCTGCCGTGGGCGTCATGCCGGCAGACAAAGTCACGTTGGCGGGTTTCCCCGGGGGCAAGCTGGTGGCGATAGCCAACAATAACGGTGCGGCGGTCTGGGAAGTTACCGTCACCCTGCCGAAGGGGGCCACCGAACTCGAACGCGTGGCCGACGTCACCAGCCTGCCGGCGATCGCCGGCAGGACATTGTGCGCCGCAGCCTATCAGGGCCGTGTCGCCTGCTTCGAGAGCAACAGCGGGAGTACGGTCTGGGCTCGCGACATCTCGTCGAGCGTCGGCCTCGA
>Ga0172373_10006660_pt1 | contig 15288 bp, 7 predicted proteins | sample Lak10m_2_FD_114546 | JGI IMG/M metagenome (GOLD analysis project Ga0172373, IMG submission 114546) | Freshwater microbial communities from Kabuno Bay, South-Kivu, Congo - kab_092012_10m | ecosystem: Environmental > Aquatic > Freshwater > Lake | place: Democratic Republic of the Congo: South-Kivu...
AACACAAAATGCGAAAAGTCGATAACTTTGTTAAACTCGAAAAATTAAAAACGACACTCATAAAAGAAGTAAAACGACGAACCTTAGACAAGTCGAATTTCAACTAGAAATGGGACAAGCTCTTCCATTATTCTCATTTTGCTTATTTATATAGAGAAAGTACTAGTTAAATTCTTTAAAATATTTTTAATAAAAGAGTATTACTATAATTACAAATTGAATAGGTGGTTTATTATCAATTGGTTTTTTATAATTCTGTTCCCCTTTCTGATTGGTTCGCTGTATGTATGGTATAGTAATTACTATCGTAGCTCAATAGATCATTATCAATACATCCGAGTCTTATACATTGTCTTCTACGTAGAAATATTGATCAACATAGTTGCAAACTTCTTTGATACACCGGAGAAGGAGATTAACAACCACCCATTGGGAGTCAGATTCAGATCTTTTTGGGCGATTATAATAAAAAGATTCCTCACCATTTTTAAACTTAACCGATTTATTTTTATAAAACTTAATTTGGGTTACACAAGTCTCAAGGAGATAGATATTCTCCGTCTTCTGGCAAGGAATTTAAGAACTGAATTCAATAGATATTACAAAAAGAAATTCATTTTTATACGTTTAGTTATTAATGTTTCCCTTTTTTATCTGATTTATCTAATTGCATTTATATTTTACTATCAGAAAACAGTTTACGATGATCACATGAAAATAAAGAATGACCTTGGTATTGACTTTCTCTTCCCTTCACAACAGAACATATTTCTAAGTCAAACCTTTGACGATAATCCTTCGAATATTTTTAACAATATTGAACAGAAAATTGCCTTATTGAAAAAAAATTCAGAGGCAAAAGACAAACTCCTGGCACACAATACAGTGAATAATAATGTTTACCAACATAAGACTGTGATTCAATATGTATGGGAAAAAACCTCCAGTTCAATTCATTATGCCATTATGATTGCAGACGGATTTTTGTATGTTGCTTATTCCTATTTCAGGGAATTTCTTTATAAAGGATGTTTTCTGGACCTCCCTGGTAAAAGCCATAATGAAGAACCATATAATCAATTCTTCAAAATAAAATTTACACCAATTCCGACTCATTTAGATTATTTCTTTTTCTTTTATATTTTTCTAACTTACATCCTCATTAGGCGCATTATCATTTACAGGATATTCCGGATAACGAGTCCAAAACAAATAATGAAAAAAATAAACGAGCTTAATGAAATCATAGTTTCAGAGATTATCACTGAGAATATTGGAGTAGGAAAAGAGAAGTCCGGATTTAACATGATCGCATTTCTATCTCCAAGGTCAAAAAAACGATATCTGGCCGATGTACGAGAAATAGAAAAATACCTAATTGAGATCCTTGATGAAATAAATAAAATCCGGTTCCCCTATTCAAAACCACATATCGCTGTTGTACTTGATGAACTTGATAAAATTGAGACACATACTCAAGCAATTTTCACTAAGAACTCAGAGAATGCAATTAATAATGAAGGGATAAACACCTTTACAAAAATTCCAAACCCTTCTTTCACTATTGACAGTACCCGTGAACGACAACAGACTCTTCAAATACTCCTTTCAAACCTCAAATACTTTCTGGGTGATGCAAAAGCTAAATTCATATTTATTGCTGGAAGAGAAATGTTTGATGCTTCATTAGCCGATATCTCAGACCGAAATTATTTTATGGGAAGTATCTTCCATGATGTCATTTATGTAGATAGTTTTTTTACTGACGATACAGATGAGAAACCTTCCGATATTACCTCAATGATCGAACTTTATGTGTGTCAGTTTTTGATTCCACACAATTTCCAAGCCCCCTCCGCATTGCCCGATCAAGCACTCACATTTAATTTACAAACATACAATCACTATATTCTGGAGACTTTTCCTGAATTCAATGAAAATAAACAAGATAAAGTCGCAGATCAGATCATTGCACGACAGAAAAGAGAGAAAATCATTTCAATTATTCAGCAATTCATCATCTATCTTACGCATGCCAGTAACGGCGCTCCAAAAAAAGTCACAAATTATTTTGAAAACTTCGTGGAGTTCAGGAAATTAGAAAAAGAATATGCCGAAAACCAAATATTGTTATCGACCTTTAAAGATGTTCATAAAAGACTCCATCCCTACCTGGTTTTCAATTATAACAAACAGTACGAACTAAGCTTAATCAATTACATTACGGTTCCTATCGTTTTATCCATCAGTAACCATATCAAAAATTATGGAGATAAGATACTAGTTTCAGCAACCTATCTTTTTGATCATCTTCTGAAATTTCATAGAAATGGTTTTTCCTGGCGGAATATTGAATACATTCCTGAGATACTTGAGATCAATAGAACCCCGGAATTAAGAGTATTTATTACAAATATCATCCATCTCCTTTCACAGACCCATCTTCAAACCCTGATCAGCGGACTCTATAATTTCCGTTTCAATCAACGACTGTCAAATGAAATTGCTTTTCTTTCGAAAGTTTCAGAAGAAGCTTCCGCCGCATTTAATTTTACGCTTGATGAATCGTTGGCCATAAAATATTATTATCACAGCCTCCTATTCAGACTTGAAGAAAGGTATAAAAAGATCACAGCCGAACGTACTGAGTATGTACATTCAATCGCTCTTACCCATTCCATTATCGGTGACCTCTACTTTTATGACGAAGAATACAACGATGCTATCCTCGAATACCTGGATTCAGTACAATATTTACGGTACAGTGATTTTTCAGATGAGAACAACTCATTGCTTCTTATTTTAATCAGGAATATGTTAAAGCTTGGTTTGACGTTTGAAAAACGAAAAACTTTTGATTCAGCATATGAAACATACAAAGAACTTTGTCACTTATTGATTAAATTCAGGGACATTGATATTCATTCCCTGGGACTTGAGGAAAAGGGTGAAGGTAAAAGCACAGTTCTAACCTCACCAGATTATAGTATGCATACTGATCTTAATCTTGGATTAAAAAAATCAAAAGATGATCGTATAGTTTCTGAAAAATATCAATTATTCAAGAATTTTGTTGAAAATTTCCCTGAAAGCAATATTATCGATAGAATACGGAATGATATCGAATTTGCTAAGAAAGAAAATTTTATAAATAAAATAACTTCGCAAATCAATCCAAACATCGAACGGATTCTATGTAAAATTTCATCCTTTGAAGGATTACGTTTGATCTACCAACCATTACTTGCGAAAATGCACATTATGGAAAAATGTATGATTGGCGGGATCACCTGTTCAGATATATTCAGATGTGAGAAAGAATTCGATTATTTACAGAAAGCTATACATCACCAGGAAAAATACCTTATATCTGTTGAATTTTTTAGTAAACTGGGTGACATTTTGTTTTTTAAATCGGGGAAGATATTACCAAAACATGAAATCGAGAATAAAGATTACAATATTAAAAAAGGTTGTCAACAGAAGAAATTCATCAAGGATTTCATTAATAAAAATGATACATCTGCACAGGTTTATAACCCCCTAAGTGAATTTAATACTCTGGATGGTCCTACCATTGAATGTGCACCATGTCTTTTTTATACAAAATGCTTACTCATATTTGCAGAGAATTTTATTAAAAATGGAAATATTACAAAAATCCGCACGACAAAGGATATCTATTATTTAATTGCCAAAAAATATGAAAATATTATTTGTAAGGATTATACTACCATAAAGATCCTTGCTGGATTGGTCTCAGATTTGGCAGATGTACACCTCAGTTGCATGGGAAAACCAGAAGCAGGAGTTACGGTGAAATTATTACAAATAATCCTATCGAAAGTATTAAAGGAGAAAGCACAAAACAACCAAAATATTGAAGTTTTAAAAATAATTACGGATATTTCCTCATTTAGCGGAATCATATATCAGTATTATCTTTCCGCAAAACTTTACAAAAAAGTGAATGAATCGAAAATGTACGTTTGGCAGCTGACAAAAATTTTACATTTATTAAAAGATGTTTTGCAGGATAATGAATACGATAAAGACAAAACTCTGAAAGTAAATATAGCGAACCTGGAACAAGAAATTTGGAATTCAACTTTCGATGATGGGAAAAAATCTTTATTGGCGGAAGCCTACAATAGACTTTATGAACAACCATTTATAGAACTTCTTCGCGAAAACCTCATGTTAAAGTGTATTCGTGGTAACTGGGCTGCATATGAATATTCTCAGTTTGCCGAAATACCTAAATTAAAACACACTTTTTCGTATTCCCCAGATATCACCAAACCCTTAAAACGAACTACTCTCAGTCGTCTTTCAATAAACTCTGATATTAATGAATCGGTTATATTATATAGTGAAATATCCATAATCCCCGATGATATTATTTTTATAAATGATACTCGAGGTGAAAATAAAAGTAAGTTTTATCTTAAGGGAAGGACAATAGACTTCTTTTGCAAAAACAATATCTCTCCCTATTCCAATTCTACAAACATTTATGATCGCTTACTTCGACTTAATTTCAAGGTAAAGCTTAATTATAAAATTTTCGCAGCAATAAGTGAACAATTTTTCTTTGATCCTTTTATTTTCCAGTACCCTTTTAGCATCGAATATGATTACAAAAAAAATCTCTATTTGAAACATTTATTGTTTGGCCTGAAAATGTTATTGCACGCAGAAATACCTGAAGATAAACCCACTAACTTCCCAACGATACCACTAATTGTTCTTCATCCTTCAGAAAAAGTAAATAAAAAGGATAAGGATTTTCTTCAAATACCATTATTGAATCTTTATATTCATTTAATAGCTGATTCTATTTTTTGTCTTAACGAAATCATAGAAGTGGTAAATGCCTATGGTAAATCATATATCCTTAATCATTCTTTTTTAGCCGCCGCACACGAGAAGATGATGCTATGGGCCATGATCTACGATACAATTATTAATATCTCCAAAGAGTCAATAAACAATAAAGCACTATTTACGGAGTACGAATTAACTGATAATGAGGAAAAGCAGCTTTTAAAAATTGTGGATCAGATAAAAATTAAGATTGATAAACTTCTCAGGAAGTGGATGGATGAAGACTCTATGCAATCCTTGACCATGATTTATCATGGCGAAATGGCAATAAGAAGATATAATGCAGCCTTAGAAACTCATACTCAAGGGAAAGCATATAAAAATTTCATTGAAAATATGTCCTTTCTTAATGATGACTTCAATGATAAGATCGCACATTTCTTCGTAGGATTTGAGAGATTTAAAATCAATAAAGGAATAATTTATAAAAAAATTGAAAAACTGAAGAGACTTTATAAGGACTCTTCTTTATACAATGTTGAGGAGTATACTACCACACATTTCAATTAGTAGAATTAGTTTAATTTAGTTAACGACAGGTCTAGGCGAAGTGGAGAAAATGACCTTTCATTAGTTTAAGAAATTCCTTTGCTTTACGATGTGCAACGGGGATCTCAATTGGACCGGTTAATATCACCCTTTTCTGAGAACAGTTTCTATACTCAAGCATAAAGTCAAGGTTGACAAGGAAAGATCGATGAAGTCGAATAAATTTTAGATCAGGTTTTACCAACAAGTGTTCAAATTCCTTTAGCAGGTTTGCTGATAAGACTTTTCTATTCATTGTAAGAGTTAGTTCAGTGTAACTTCCGGCTCCCTTGCAACAAATAATTTCGTCGAGTTTTATAAAAATTGATCCTGTCTGGGTTTGGATAACGATTTTATTGGCGTTGTTTTTCATCTGTTAATAATTTTATGTTTCATTAGTCAAATGGAATACCCATTATTATCCCTATGGTTTGCAAGAACATCGTTCCATTGGTTATTTAATTTTGTAATGATAACCGGGTGTGTCCTATAAAAGAGGATTCATGAAACTTGACAAGGAAGATCCAAATTGATTATGATACAGATTAAGAAAAGATTCTAAAGGAATTATTCCTTGTCTTGGGATAGTCCCGAAGACTCAATTTTACGATTTCTGAGTTCGGTTCAAGAGAAAATCATTTTCCAGGAGGATCGGATATTTCCTCAATCCATACGGAAAGCGTAACCTGGCATACCGATTCCGATGACACTCCCCATTCCCTTTCATTAATTTCAACTGTTAATGTTTCGCCGGGATTCAAGGTGTACGGACCCAAGATGTCAAGTCTGTCCAAACTATAAATCCATATCTGTGCAGGGCAGGAGCTTCCGCCAGAGGAGGCAACATTAAGATTTCTCCGTCCTTTAGACAGTTCGCATTTTATTTTCGAGGTTTGTTCCGAAAAATCCGTGCAGCCGAATGAAATAACGTTATATGATGGAATAGGATAGGTTTTAATCTCTTGTGCATTTGCTTTTAAGATTGATGACCCTATCAGCATCAGAGTGAATAGAAAAATTGGTTTCATATGAATATTGGTTTGTTAAATAAATAATATGATGAGCATCAAAATTATAGGGGAAAGATATATTTGTCAATTGCAGAATTCCGTAATTTTTTTTACGGTTTTCCTCAATTCTATTCATAGAATAATAAAATCATTCTATTGTAATCCATCAACTTACACAAAAACTGGTATACGGAAACGCAGGCAATCGAGTCTATTACGATACCAAATCAGAGAAGACCCTTTTCAGAAAGAATTCTGATCAGGTCGGCATTACTTTGGGCTGAGAATTTTTCACGAAGGTTGTAAAGAGTTTTTTCAACGGTTGAAATACTTATTTTTTTTCGGTAAGCAATTTCCTTTTGTTTTAGTCCGATTGAGATCATATGCACTAGTTCACGTTGGATATTAGAAATTGATTTCCGCCCCGTAATAAAGTCGCCATCCAGTTTACCGATATCTTCCGGAGAGGTCACGCCAGGATAAGATATACCTCCATGTGAGATTTGTTCCAAGGTTTTTCTGATCTCAGAGGGATCGGAGGATTTGAAAAGATAACCGGGAACGCCTGCAGTGAACATTTTTCTTTGCCAGTAACCTGATTCCTCCGTAGTATATATGATTATCGGTTTATCCGGAAAATTTTTTCTCAATAGTGCAACATTTTCTTCGGGATCGTCATCTTTGATCCATAAGTCTAATATAAAGATGTCAAACAATTCTGGCTTTGCTTTAATCTCAATCTCCTTAACATTTCTTGCGAAGCCTGTTATTTCTACTCCATCACGTATTGGTTTTAAAATACTTTTTAATCCAAAAATTATTATTGGATGATCTTCAATGACAAATAGACGAATCATAATATAAACATTAACTATTCGATTGATTTGGGAATGTTATCTCCCAGGAGGTGCCACTTGTAAGACTACTTTTAAGGTCAACTTGACCTTTAAGAAGCTTTACCCGTTCATGTATGTTGATTAAACCCATTCCATCGGCGGGAGCTTCAATATTAAACCCCGGTCCGGAATCGGAGTACGAAATCATTATCAAGTTTTTTTCAACCAAGAGGTGCAACACTATCTCACCGTCACTTATATATTTTGCCGCATTACTCAACAATTCCTGAATTATCCTATATGTATGGTAACAGGTAGTTTCCTGGGAGATCGGAACAAGTAAGTCAATTTCAAGAATAATCTTCAGATCAGTAATTTTTTCGATATCTTCACATAAATCAGTTATCAAACCTCTTATTCCTGATTTACCAACCATATGACTGTTCAATCTATGAGAAAGTCTTCGTGTAATGGCAGTAACTTCATTAATTCTAGCGCGTGTGTTATCAAGAATAGCTCGATCCTCCAACTGGATATTGTCAAAACAATGTAAGAGAGCAATCTGCATCTGGCCGGTCAAATCATGAAGGTCACGTGCAACTGTACTTTTTTCACGTTCATCGAGTTCTATGATACGTTTGGCAGAGGCAATCTGTTCCTTTTGAAGTTTCATTTCCCCACGATGATGTATCCAAAGAACTGTGGCTATTGCAATTAACAACATAAGGACAGCGATGAAAAACCATAGACGGAATTCCCGGACTTTTAATCGTTCACGGAAAAGTTGTTGTTCCCTGTCTTTAATCAAAAGTTCCTTGTTCTTTAAATCAAGAAGCGAAGCAAGTAATCTCACTTGATTGGACGCAAATTGCCGGTCTGCCTCAACTCTAGAATTCAATGATTTCTTAGCATATAAGGCTGCCAATTTAAAATCTTCCTTCTTTAACAACACATCCGTATAACTATCATATAATGTAGCTAACCAATCCTCATTCTTAAGAGAAAGTGCAATTGGTATTGCTTTATCACGTATGCATGTTTCAGCATTTCGCAGATCACCCTTATCCAGATAACAATAGGTCATAATGTTATAGGCTCCAATTTCCGATAAAAGGATTTTTCCTTTTATCGAAATTTTCAAACCTTGTTTCAAAAAAATCAATGCAGAATCAGGATTTGATTGCCTATTCCCCATATTAATGTAAGTACTTGAAAGTTCTTCGTCGCAACCATTAGAGTTTCTGAAGTAATTTATTGCAGAAGACAACTTTGACATAGCCTCCAGGTTATTATTAGTGAGTGAAGCTAAATTAACAAGGGCAATCCCACATTGCCTGTTAAGTCCATTGGCACGGGCAATCTGAAATGAATTCAAATATAAATCCTTTGCCTGAATGAAATCATTAAGATCTTTTCGAATATTCCCAAGTAAATTACAAACATCGGCAATAACTACATAATCCTTAACGGTTTTAGCATATTTTAGGGATGAATCGAGTAATACCACAGCTGTTTTATAATCATACACGTTCTTATACAATGATGCCTGACAATAATAACCATGGGCTAATACTTCATTATCATTATATTCTATAGCAATATTTTGTGCCTTGTCAAAATAGAAAAGAGATGAATCTGTATTAATTTGAAGATAGGTAAGTCCTAAAAGAATATATGATCTTGCTTCCCCATTTTCAGATTGTTTCAATAATGAAAATTTAAGTGCTTTTATCGCATATTTTTTTGCCAAAGAAGTATTTGTAAATCTATACCTATTTACAAGGGAATCCAGTGTATTCAAAGAATCCAATTCTATTTTGGACATTGATTTTCCCTTGTATTTTGGATAACCAGTATTCCATGAAAGTGTAAATACCAACAATAATTTGATAAAAAGTGATAGGAAGGTTTTTACTTTCATAAAGTAAATTTTACCTCAAAGTGTTCCAAAGATTAAAATATGATATTTAACATAACAAATAAAATTTACGCAAGATAACTTTTTCATATGATAAACAATTTCAACAATTATCATTAGTAAACTGTCGCAATGACAAGGAAATTTCCACCACAGCACTTATAACTCTTTAACAGAAATCACAAAAACCAGTATAAAAATACAACAAACAAGGATTTCCATAAAACAAATATGGTTTACTTCAATTGACATACCAGTTTTTGGGAATTAGTTTTATCCTCCGTTTCAAATTCATAAAGAAAATTTTTAAAAATCTGAAAATAAAATTATTACAATTTTAAACATAAAAGAATAACTCATTTATGAATCCTATCAGGCTTTTTATAATAGATGATCAACCTGTTTCTGTACTTGGTCTTCGAAACATGTTTCGAACAGACAGGGACGGCATTTCCATTTATGGGAATCTACGATGCGTGGATCATCTTGTTGAGAGTGTGAAAACAAGCGAGATTGATATTTTAATGATTGAGCCTAATATTACAAATATTGATCCATTACTCGCTATTGCTAAGTTACACAGCCATTACCCCTCAAAACCAGTGATCATTTTTACTTCAGATAAATCGTCTGAAAGTTATCAGAGAATGCTAATGGCAGGAGTTAACGGGTATCTGCTTAAAACAGCAAAGAAAGATGAAATAAAGCTAACTATTGAAAAAGTCCTGAATGGTCAGTTTCTCTTTTCATTTTTCTTTAATCGTGATGAAATCAGCAAAACATGTCGGCGATTACCCAAAGATTTAAGTCAGATATCGCTTGAGGAACAAAAGATCATGATGCTGTTGGCTCATGGCAATAACCAAAGAGAGATCGCCAACAAACTTTCTTTAAGTGTTTCGGCTATTGAAAAAAATCTACGAACACTTCGTAACCGATATATGGCCGGGAATAATGTGGAGCTTTTTCGACTTTTGATTGAGAACAATATCGTCTAAAAGTATCAACCAATCATAATTCCCAATCCAAATAAGTCACGGGATGATCGGATAATTTAAACACTCATTCCGATTTATAGTACGTTTATTCCCAAATACTATACATTCACAAAGTCAATGGAAAACTGTTTGTATTGGACTTTTTTTTATAATAGTTTTATCCAGAAAAAATAATATTCAAATATAATTCCCTATATGGTTCTTAATAGATTGGAAAACTTCAGAAGAAAAACTTAATACACTCAACAACCAAATGCAGATACTTCAAGAAAAACTTATATTACCAACCCAGACAGGGCTAATTCTCATCCGACTATCAGAGATCATATACTGTCAGGGAGACAGAAATTATACACTGATATGCTTACAAAGCGGAAAAAAAATTCAGATTTCAAAAATTTTATCCGAATTTGAGAATGTAATTTGCGAGAGTGATTGTAATTTTTACCGGATCCACAAATCCTACCTGATTAACCTTGATTTTGTATCAGAGTATTGGAATTCACGTCATAATAAAGTCATCTTGCTTGACAAAACCGAGATTCCGGTTTCCACTCGTAGGATTAAACAGTTTTACTCTTATCTGAAACAAGTTTATCTGACTTTTTAACAATTCTTATGGATATGGAGTGAATGAATTTCAAAGGTACTTCACGTTTATTTTAAATTCCTTGACGGTTACTTCGTTTTGCAAAACGCTCACAAAGTCGAGTGTATTTTGTTTTTTTTCAAGAGATTTCCGATATAGTTTTACAAAAGTTTAATCAATAGAAATGCTAACATTATGAAAACAATGAAACTTAAACTTGGAACATTTATGCTGGAATTGGTCCTTTTGTTGATTGTTATCGACTATTCCTATTCACAATATCCACGGCCTGAAGAAGCTGATGTTTGGCCAAATTTTAAAACGTGGAGGATTCATGATCATATCTGGCGCTATGGGATGAGCCAAACCGATGCGCCTATTGGATTATTAAAAAACCTTTCTATTCCAAATATTCCAGGAGGGATGTCAATTTCGAATGAAGTTGATCTCTATACAGGTACCAACTATGTTGCAATACCTCTTTATTCTGCTACCGCCCGTGGATTAATAATTCCTTTATCCGTTGGTTATGTCGCCTCTGGAATTAAAGTAAGACAGATAGCAGGACCTATTGGACTTGGATGGAGTTTAAATGCCGGAGGCTGCATCCGTAGATTAACCAGAGGTATCCCTGATGATCTGTGTGGACCTGGTACTTATATAAACTTGGAATCAGGATGGTTAACAGACCATGAATCTTGTGTAATTGAGACATCGAATCCCTCAGTTTCATCTGAAATTTCAAGTTATTCTCCTGTTGAAAATGAACGAGGCTGTCTGAAACATTTACTTGGGGGTTTAACTTCAAGTTGTTATACTGGTTCATATTCAATTGCTCATGATCTTGAACCTGATGAATTCATAATTGATTGTCCATATGTTCATGGCTCCTTTGTCTTTTCAAATGAGCGAGATAATAATAATAAACCAATAATAAGTAGCATTGGGCAATCAAATATGAAATTTGAGTATACGTTGGGCTCATATCCATCGTCTGACGTAATAACCAACTTTGTCATTACCGATGAAACTGGAAATAAATTCTTCTTTGGAGGCGAAAATCTTGAAAAATATATGGTATATAAATTTGCTGTATATGTGAATAATCAACAAGGGGACGGGAGTACGATTTTATATCTTAACGGCAATTTCGGATATATAGGTTCATTTGACCGTAGTTATGTAAATGCATGGTTTCTCTATAAAATTGAAACTTACCTTGGTGAGGAAGTTTTGTTTTCTTATGATAAGGAGTCGTTTGTTGCAGATCCAAGTTATTCGAATTACATTAGGCAAGAAACAGCTAACCCCATAAATCCATACAAACGTTATATGTCAAAGTTTCTTATGGATCCGATATTTAACTCGCAACCAGAATTAGCTGATCATATTGAAACTTATCGTATAAGAAAAATAACCGGCAATGATTTTGTAATAGACTTTTTGGCACTCAATAACCGGTCGGATATGATTAACTATATAACTGCAGTAAACGCAAATCCATTGTTTCCATGTAAAAGGATAGATAAAATCTGTATCTATAAAAAATTTGGAGCAAATGCAATTGACACTACGCTTATCCGACAATTTGATTTTGAGTATTATAATATGCATTACGATAACTGCAATCCATTAAATGTATCATTACGTGGATGTGACTTACCACAAGCGAATAACAGACTTATTTTAAAACAAATAACCGAGTCATCAAATTATAAATCATTTATGCCGTATCAATTCTTTTATTCACCTGGCATTTTGCCTAACAGATTTTCATATGCAACGGATATTTATGGATTTTATAATAGTGCAAATGATAATGTTACCGATGTGCCAAATATATACATATACCCCACTGCTTTCAGTTTAAATAACCGTTTTTGGTGCTTTGAATTGGCAAACTACACGACAGAATTTATTCTTCCAGGTGCTAATCGGCAATTCAATAGTACATATGCACAATCAGGACTACTGAATAAAATCATATATCCGTCTGGAACTACAGTTGACTTTACATATCAACCACATATATTTACTTATAAGGAGCAGGATAATCTTGATGGTATTGGGTTCAGACTGTACTTAAAAACAATTTCTGAAAATGGAATAAATATTTCGACAGAACAATATCTTTATGAAAATGGGAAAGCGCTGGGATTTCCTGCTTATGGATATTACGATCCACGTCAAAACGGCAATAAAGATTTTAACTACTGGTGTGATTCGTATGTAAGGACAGGCACAAATATTAGCAACTCTGAAGGTGTCGTCGGGTATGATAAAGTGACCATAATCAGAAACCAATCTGGTGGATATACAGAATACAATTTTGAGAATCAACCAAACCTAGCTCTATTTGAAACTACAACGCCGACAATCCCCACCACAGGCTATTACCAACCACTTGGTTTCGAAGAAGATGTAGCAGCTCTTATTCCACAAAATGGATTTCCGGACGATTTTAATTTATATGATCTTGATATTGAAGATGAAGACCATGATTATATCCTTAACACTTATCCCTACCCATATCGTGATCACGTTAATGTTGAATGGTTTAGAGGAAGAGTCAACCTTGTTCTAGAAAAGGATGAAAATGATCAAGTTGTTCAAAGAAAAGAATATACATACCAAGATCGATTTCAAGGATCAGAGAATTACGGAGACTTAAATGACCAGAAAATTATTTATGGAATACGTACTGGATTTCTGGAGAATGCTTCGCATCCACCAATTGCTGTTGCTACAAAGTATGCTATTTATACCGGTGTTGCAAGTCTATTGTCATCTTTAAACACGGTAACCTATACGGAGAATGGAGAAATCAGCTCACAAGTGGTGTACACTTATAATGAAGCCGGTCAACCATTGACAACAACACAAACCAACAGCGATGGAACAGTTTTTCAGCAACGTTCAAAATGGCTTTATGACTATTTCAATCCACGAGAACATCCATCTTACACGAATTATTATACTACACCAACCGATCCAACTGCAAATGTACTATTCAACATGGCATATCAAAATCTTCCAAATACTCTGGTTGAACAAACAAATGAGTTGATCAACGGATCGGGGAACTATGTTTCAGGTGCTATATTGAACACATATAAAGAAGGTGCAACCATTAATAGTAATGTAAAATATGCTAAAGATGCCCAATACTTTATTCCAACATCCAGTTTGATTCCTACAGATCAAAATACTTCAGGCCATTTTACCTATTCGGGTATTACGTCTATTCAAGATCCAGTTTTTCAATTTGATTCGAGGTATACTCCTTTCAATTTTTATGATAAATATGACAATAATGGAAGATTGATTGAATCACATCCCGCGAATGATATCAAGGCAGTATTGTTGTGGGATGACTATCAGGATATAATGGTAGCATCAGCAATAAATGCTGACGAAAATGAATGTATTTATGGTGGTTTTGAATTTAAAAAATTTCCACTGAATAGTTTTGTTTGGTCATCTGTCTGTATTGAGTCGGATGCAAATCAACAAGCTTTCGCTGGAAATTATTACCTCAAAATGAATCCCACAGGGTTTCTTGAAGTACCACTCGATTTCTCACAAAACAAACCAGCTAATAATGGATATGTTGCCTCAGTTTGGGTAAAAGGAGATGAAAATATTACGCTTTCCTTGAGTGCAATGAGTAACAGTACATTTTTGCTAACCAAAAGTTTTCATAACTATTCTCCATCAACTGAGTGGCATTTATTATCTGTTTCATTCACCAAGTCTGATATTGATCAACTTAATTACGATAGTTTCCTCATAATTGTAAACAATTCATCCTCTTCTGATGCCTTAATAGACGAATTGAAATTCTATCCATCAGATGCAGTTTTAACCTCTCAAAGCTATGATAACAAAAACAACCTGATTTCATCTTCCTCGAAAAATGAACTTTATGCTTATGCAGAATATGATGATATGGGGCGTACAATCATGACAAGGGACTTTGAAAATAATATAATTACCGCAAATTCTTATAACTCTTCCAATCCTGCTAATTTCAGCATTTGCGACTGTAGTAGCAATCAAAATGATGGAATCTTTGTTGTAGGTGAACCCTTGACAATTACCTGCAACAGTTTTGGGGTTAGCAATTTCAGCTTTCAATTCTCTACTGATAATACTACCTTCAGTGGCTGCCAAGGGCAGGCTTCCGTTACGTTTTCAAGTACAGGTTTAAAAACCATCACGATGAAGGCAATATTAAACGGGATAGAAGAATACACATATTCGCGGAACATCACCATTTATAACTAAACCTTCATCCATTGTGTTATGAAAACGTCATTGACTTTCAGGATATTTCTTCCGGTTGTTCTTTCTGTGATCAGTTCTATTAATGATCTGTACGGGCAGTCCTATGATCATCCTTTTGTAAAGACTCAAAGCCTTAAATTCAAGACGGTTGATCCTGCGACATTACCTTCGTTGGGAATAGAGCAAATCAGCGACGTAATTGCCTATACCGATGCCCTGAACAGAACTACCCAGG
>Ga0172373_10006661_pt1 | contig 15287 bp, 18 predicted proteins | sample Lak10m_2_FD_114546 | JGI IMG/M metagenome (GOLD analysis project Ga0172373, IMG submission 114546) | Freshwater microbial communities from Kabuno Bay, South-Kivu, Congo - kab_092012_10m | ecosystem: Environmental > Aquatic > Freshwater > Lake | place: Democratic Republic of the Congo...
CTTTTAATAATTTAGCAGAAAATACATTATGCAACATATAAGTTGAATATGCATGAACCAAATCAATTTTTTTTATATAACTATATCCTGATAAAATTTTATCAAAAAAAGCAAATCCATTTAATTTAATATTACCTAAAAACATAAATACCCCAAATTTATTCAAATGTGATATATATATTGGAAAAAATTTTTTATGTTTAAAAGAATAATGTAATCTATTTCTAGTAAGAATTGAAGATATTCTAATAATAGCTCTTTCTATTAACGCTTTTGATAAATATAATTTAGTAGTTTCATAAGTTTTTAAAGTATCTAATGAAAAATTTAAATTATATTTAATCATAAACATTCTCCAAAGATATTTAATTTCACCCTTATAAAAGCTTTTTACTAAAACTTTACGTAAACGTTTATAGTAATTAGTATTAACGTTATTTAAATATTGAGTATCCACTAAAATATCGTTTTTTTCATCATTATTTCCAATGAAAGCAACATCATAATTAAATACAAAAGTACTAGGTACTCTTCCATTTATATCTTCATCTTTTGCAAATAAATCCGCAGAATAAAATCCTCGTTTATATATATGTTTTCTTTTTACTAAAAAAGAATTAAATTTATTTAAAGTAGAATAAACTATAAATTTATCTTCTGTAAATAATAATGGTTTTGCTAAACAATTTTGATTGTAAGTTCCATTAAATTCTTTTAAAAATAAATTATTATTTTTTTTATAATTAGAATTCAAAAAAAGATTATTTTCTTTAATAATATTATTAATATAATTTAATTTCATTTATTTATATTTTTGGGCCCAGTAGGACTTGAACCTACACTATCACCGTTATGAGCAGTATGTTATAACCAATTTAACTATAGGCCCACTACTTTAGTTGCAATTGGTAATTTTAATGCTGCTTGTTCTAATGCAGCTTTTAATAATTTTTCATTAGGTCCAGTAATTTCATATAAAATTCTTCCTGGTTTAACAAAAGCAACCCAATAACTTACAGGACCTTTTCCTTTACCCATACGTACTTCTAAAGGTTTTTCAGTTACTGGAATATCTGGAAAAATGCGAATCCATACTTTTCCTTGACGTTTAATAAAATTTGTAATTGTACGCCTTACAGCTTCAATTTGTCTATTTGTAATTCGACCCGGCTGTAATGCTTGTAATCCTAGATTACCAAAATATAATTTATTTGTTTTATATTCAAATCCTTTAATAATTCCTTTTCTAAATTTTTTAAATTTTGTTCTTTTAGGCTGTAACATTTTTTTTTAATAAACCATATTCAAGATATTTAAAAAAACAATTTTTTAAATTTAAATTATACATAGAAGAATAATTTATCCAAACTTTTACTCCAATAGTACCATAACGTGTAATACCAAAAGATTCTCCATATTCTAAATTAGCAGATTGTGTTTGTAAAGGTAAAATACCTTCATTTAAAATAGTAGATTTACTTCTAGGTCTTCCATTAATACGCCCTGTAAATTGAATTCTAATTCCAATTATATCGAATTGAACTTTTAAGGAATATCTTAATAAACTTCTAATATAATATAATAATTTAGTTTGTCGTCTATTTTTTGGCATACGTTTTAATTGATAACCTATAAATTTAGCCAAAAATTCTGCTTTTTTTAATATTAATGCTATAAATAATACGTATAAAGTATCTTTCGCTAATCTTACCTCAGATTGATATCTTTTAACTAATTTACGTTCTAAATAAGGATAATCATTTCGTTCTTTTGGATCTTTTTTAAAATTTTTTTCATAAAATTTAATAAAAGATACGGCATTTATTAATAATAAACAAATATTTGCTTTTGTTAATATTTCTAAAGATTTTTTAATTGTTTTAATACTAATATATTTTCTACGTAAAACTAATTTTTTTTTACGATTTAATTTAAAAAAACAAATTTTATTTGAACTTATTTTTTTAGATCTTTGTTTATAATAATTTAAAATATTTTTTAATCTAATATTTTTAGAATATATTTTTTCAGCATTTAAAATATCATTAAAAATATTATTTAAACGAATACGTTTAATAGATTTTAAACGTGGATCAATTTCATTTAAATCAGAAATTTCATTAGTTTGAACATTAACTAATTTTCTTTTTTTAAATTTTTTTTTTTTTCTACGTAATCTATAAAATAAAACAAATATATAAATTTTAGAAAAAGATATTTTAGAAATAAAACAATCTACTACTAAAGTACGTGTATTGTTATTACGAAAAACTCCTCTAAAATATCTTGTAATTTCAAAATTTAAATGTAAAAAATCAGTATATTTTTTTTTTTCTAAAAACCAATTATATTTCCATTTTCTAAAAATACCTAATCTAAACCCAATTGGATTAATTTTTTGACCCATTTTTTATTTTACTTTTTTTTTCTTATTATCTTTTTTTACAAAAATAGGAGATTTTTTACTTGGAGCAAATTCTCCTAATTTTTGACCAACCATTAAATTAGTAATTTGAAGTTTAATATAACGTTCTCCATTATATACAACCCCCTCAAAACCTACTAATTTATCGGTTATTACAATCCTACGTTCATTTGTTTTAAAAAATTTTTTATTTAAATCTTTAATTAAATAATAAATACCCGCATCTTTAATTTTCCATATTGATCTAGTCATAATTTTTTATAAATAATTATAAATTTTTTATTACATATTTATTTTTAGTTAATCGAGTTTTTTTACCTTTAGTTAGTTTAGCCCAAGGACTCACTGAAGGACGACCTCCAGAAGTTTTTCCTTGACCCCCCCCGTGCGGATGGTCAATTGGATTCATAGCTACCCCACGAACAGCCGGTCTTATATTTAACCAACGAGATTCTCCAGCTTTTGTGCGTCTAAAATTAAAAAAATTTTCGTTTGATAAAACCCCAATATTTGCTAAACAAGTACTATGTATTAATCTTGATTCTCCTGATGGAAGTTGTACTGCAGTATAATTTTTTTCTAAATCATGATATAAAATTTTTCCAAAAGTACCTGCGCTTTTAATAAAAGTTCCTTTAGTATTTGGATGTAATTCTAAGTTATGAATTAAAGTCCCTACAGTTAAATCTTTAATAGGTAATATACTACCATTAGTTAAATTTACTTGTTTTTCTTTAATAAAAATTTTATCAAAAATATTAATATCTTTTGGCGCTAACATATATGAAAATTTATTATTATTAAAAACTCTCATTAAATATGTTCTTCTATCCGCAGAATATTCAAAACCCATTACAAAAGTTTCACCCTGTAATTGATTTAATTCAATTTTTTTAGTTACACGTTTATGTCCACCACCTTGATGACGAACTGTAATACGACCGGTATTGTTTCTACCGGCATTATTTTTTCTTCCTTCTTGTAAAGACTTTATTGGTTTTAATTTTGAAAATTTCATAAATTATTTTAATAATATAGCGAAGAAGGGATTCGAACCCCCGACATACGGATTATGATTCCATCGTTCTAACCACTAAACTACTTCGCTAAAAAATATATTTAATCTAATATTTTTTTTCCAAGGGAAAAAGGACTTGAACCCTTAATGATGGTTTTGGAGACCACTGTTTTACCAATTAAACTATTCCCCTTTTTAAAAATACAATATTAAATTTTAATTTCGGAATGGGTGGGATTCGAACCCACGGTATTGTGAAATACTTTGGTTTAGCAAACCAACGCATTAAGCCGCTCTGCCACCACTCCCCAGCATATAGTATTTTAAATATATACTATATACTGGTATTAAACCAATTTTTAAAAATTATTCTACTGAACTCGTATCGTCAATCTGTTTAGCATATCTCATCTCTTCTCTTACTACTTTTAAAAAGATATAAGTACCTACAACAATACCAGCAATACACATATATACTAAAAACTGTCTATATGTTTCAGGATCTATTATATAAACCTCTCCTTTACTATAAGATTGCATCCAACTTTCCATCGCATCTAATTTATAATCTAAAGCACTTTTACCTTGACGATCTATAGGCTCGTTGCAATATCTATAAAAATTAATATAATTTGTAGTCAAAGATTGGATTACTTTACCATAACCATCTACTATAATTTTATATACAAGTGAATTTAATTTTCCATAAAAGCTTTTAAATATTTTTAAAAAGAAACTCATTAATTTGATTTATCTAAAGTCACAAACAATATATTACATACAGATTCTACAAAATCTTCAGAGGATGCTTGCAAACCCTCTAAAACTGAAAGATCTTTCGGCTGATAGTAATATTTTAATATCATAAAAATTCCAAAAAAAACAGCTCCAGCTGCTGTAAAAAATAAAATATCTTCAACAGTACGTTGATAAAAAAAAGGATCAAAATCTTTTATAATTCCATAATCTTTATCAACTTCAAAATCTGAAGAAACATTTCCTATTACCGTAATATCATTAAATTGTACGTGGTTATTATGCCACGGATTCATCCAACTACTTATCCAATTACTCCAATTAGTAGAATTATGATAAATAGCTCTTGCTAATTTTAAAGCAGATTCGTTTATTGATTTATAAACAGGTAGACATACACTTCTTAATAAAACTAAAATTTCAATAATTGCGCGTGTAAACATATTTTATTTATAAGAATCAACAGCTTTTGCAAAAGTATTATTAATTATTATTAATAATACTATAAAAAATAATATTAATAAAGAAACTTTTAATAATACAATATCAAATAAAAAAGTATAATTATAAATTACTAAAGTTCCAATTACTAAAAATCCTAAAAACATTAAAATATAATGAAACATAAATCCAAATTGAATAGATTTTATGTTAAAACTATTTTTATATACAGTAGTAGCAAATCCATTTGGACCAAATAATTCTATAATACCTCTATCTAAATTTTGATAAGTATGTTTATATCCAATGTTTAAAATATTTTGAGATATAATTTCATTATATACTTTATCAAAAAACCATTTTCTATTTAAAAATAAATAAAAATATTGTCCAATTGAACTTAATTTAAATTTATATAAATCTTCATATTTAAAATTATATAATACAAAAGCTAAAGTTGCCCCACTTAAACTAAAAATTAATGGTAATAATTTAATACCACTATTTAACCATTCAGATTCAATTAATAAAAATTGTTGTGGTAATATAAATAATGCGTTTCCCCAAAAATCTGTACCCGCTCCAATCATCAAATCTCTAGTTAAATACCCTACAAAAATACTTACAAAAGATAAAATAAATAAAGGAGTTGCCATAAATTTAGAAGGTTCATGTGCGTGTTCTATTACTTGTTTAAACGCATTTGTATTTTTTAAAAAAGTTAAAGAAATTAAACGTATAGAATAAAATGCAGTAAAAAAAGCTGAAATTGTTCCTAACCAATATGCAAAATGTCCTTTAATAGAATAACTAGCATACGCTACTTCTAAAATTACATCTTTAGAATAAAATCCAGCTAAAAATGGAAATCCCATTAAAGCTAAAGAACCTATCATAATAGCAGCATAAGTAAATGGTAATAATTTTAATAAACCACCCATTTTACGCATATCTTGTTCATCGGCCATTGCATGATTTACAGATCCTGCACTTAAAAATAATAAAGCTTTAAAAAAAGCATGATTTGATAAATGGAAAATACCAACAGAATAACTAGATAATCCGCAAGAAAATACCATATACCCTAATTGACTACAAGTTGAATATGCAATAACACGTTTTAAATCATTTTGCACCAATCCTGTAGTTGCAGCTAAAAAAGCAGTCATTGCTCCCATTATTGCAACTACATTTAAAGTAGAATGTGCATATTCAAATAAAGGAGAACATCTTGCAATTAAAAAAACTCCAGCAGTTACCATTGTTGCTGCATGAATTAATGCAGATACTGGAGTAGGTCCTTCCATAGCATCTGGCAACCAAGTATGTAATCCAATTTGAGCAGATTTTCCAACTGCTCCTACAAATAAAAAAATACAAATTAAATCTATTAAATTATAAGTATTATTAAAAAAAATAATAGAATCATTATAAAAATTTGGTACTAATGCAAAAACTACGGGATATTCTAATCCTTGAAACACTAAAAATATCATAAAGATACCTAATGCTAAACCAAAATCTCCAATACGATTTACAATCATTGCTTTTAAAGCAGCTTTATTTGCTTGTAAACGACCATACCAAAAATTAATTAATAAATATGAACATAATCCTACCCCTTCCCAACCTAAAAACATTTGTAAAAAATTATCACCAGTTACTAAAATTATCATAAAAAAAGTAAATAATGATAAATATGACATAAATCTTGGGATATGTGGATCTTCACTCATATATTCAATAGAATATAAATGTACTAAAGATGATATAAATGTTACCACCACTAACATAACATAGGTTAAAGAATCAAACATAAATCCCCAAGAAAAACTAAACATTTCAGAATCAAACCAAGGAGCAAAACTAATATATACTGGCATTGTTAAATCATGCCCAAACGAATAATTTGCTCCAGAAGAAATAGCTAAAAAAGCAGTTATAAACATACAAATTGTAGGTATAATAGTTGCTCCTTTAATTCCTAAAAATCTTCCAAAAAAACCAGCAATAAAAGAACCTAATAAAGGTAAAAATATAATTGTTAAATGCATTTATTTAATCATAATATTAATAAAACAAAAAAAAATATATATAGATAAGTACCCGGAGCAGGATCCCGTTGGACTCATATTTCCTTTCCACACTAAGTCTTATCTCTATTGGCGTACTTATGTAACGTACCAATTTTCCCGCAACCTAAATGTATAATATAACTAGTAATTTCGGGTGGAGTGGGATTTGAACCCACGGTATTAAGAAATACTTTAGCTTTCAAAACTAACGCCATAAACCGCTCGACCATCCACCCAAAATATAAAATAAATTAAGTAATTAAAAATTTAAATTTTTTTTTTGTACGTCCATTAGAACATGTACGTTGTCCGCGTACAGGCAATCCATGTTTATGACGATATCCTTTTAAACTTGAATTTTTTAAGTAATGATTTAAATTTTCACGAACTATTTTTCTTAAATTATCTTCTATAGTATAATTTTTTTTAATATGGGCAATTAAAAAATCATGTTGTTTATCAGATAAATCTTTAATTTGTAATTTTTGTGAAAATCCCATATAATCACAAATATCATTAGCTGTTTTATTACCAATTCCATATAATTTAGTTAAAGCAATTCTTATTAGTTTATTTGTTACTAAACGAGTACCTAGAATTAACATTTTTTTTTAAATTATGCAAAAGAAGGGATTTGAACCCTCAGCTTAAGCCTTGGCAAGGCCTCACTCTACCAATTGAGTTACTTTTACTTATTTATTTTTATTACTTACTACTGGAATATTAAAAGAATTTAATAAAAACAATTTTTGTTCAATAGCATTTGTATTAAATATAATTGAAATTTGTAAATATTTAATTAAAGGATCTAATTCCATTTCAGTTTGAAAAAATATAAATAAATCTTTTAATGTAAAAATATAAGTATTTTTTACAGCATTATACAATTTATTAAATGAAATTCCAATAAATTTTTCATATTTTAATAATGCAAAAAATAAATAATCTAAAAATAAATACATATTATTATTACGCAAAGTTACTTTACAACCTAAAATAGCATCTTTACGTATATTTAACTGTACATTAGATTTTTTAGAAAAAATTACAAAACATTTTTGATTTGAAATTAATTCTAGTGTTAAAAAAAAAGAAAAAATTTTTTTTTCTTTAAAATTTATATATTTAAAATTAAAGTATAGATTAATTTTTTTAATTTTTATTTGACTTAATTGATTTTTATAATTAAATTTAGTCAAAGATTCTAATTGAGAAATTCTTAAATAATTTTCTTTTGAACGAATTAACATGTTTAAAAAATTTGTTGACCTGACATTATTAATACTTTTAAAAATTTTTTTTTTCTTAATTGTCGAGATACTGGACCAAAAACACGAGTACCTAAAAATTTTTTATTTTGACCTAATAAAATAGCAGCATTTGTTTGAAAAGAACTATAACTTCCATCTTTAAAATGAGTTGCTTTGCTAGTTCTTACTACTAGTGCAAAATATATTTCTCCTGTTTTTACTTTTCTAATTAATCGTAATTTACGAATACTTATTACAATAAAATCTCCACTATAAGAAAAAGTTCTTTTATAACCACCCAACGCCTTAATGCAATTAACTACACCTGCCCCTGAATTATCTACAACAACTAATTGTGTTCCCATCTGAATCATATAATTTATAATATAATTTAATTAATAAAAATGCTTCTAACTGGATTTGAACCAGTATGTTTAAAAAACAATAAATTTTGAGTTTATCGTGTCTACCAATTCCACCATAGAAGCAGTATAAAAATTATTCGATAATTTGAATTGTATTAAAATTTTTAAAATATAAAACAATTAAAGCTAATGCAATAGCAGATTCTGCTGCAGCTATTGATACAATATATAATGCTAAAATTTGTCCTGTAATATCATCTAAATAAGCTGAAGTGGTTAATAAATAAACATCTAAACCATATAACATTACTTCAACTGCCATTAGAGTAATAATTAAACTATTTTTATTTACTAAAATACCTACCATCCCTAAACATAATATAGCAATACCTAAATCAAAAAAATATAAAATTTCTATTTTCATTAAAAATTTAAAAGATTAAAACTTATCAAAAAATTGGCTAATAAAAAAAAGAAGCTTAAAGACATCGGTAAAAATACTTTCCAACCTAATCTCATTAATTGATCATATCTGTATCGAGGAAGTACTGCTCTTATTAATACAAATAGCACAATAAATACTAAAGCTTTTAGCACAATCCAAAAAATTCCTGGAATAAAATTTAAAAATTCAAAAGGAGCATACCATCCCCCTAAAAAAAATATAACTGTTAAAAATGACATTACCATAATATTAGCATATTCTGCTAAAAAAAATAATGCAAAAGCTGCGGCAGAATATTCTACATTATATCCAGACACTAATTCTGCTTCTGCTTCTGGTAAATCAAATGGATGTCTATTTGTTTCTGCTAATGCACATATATAAAATACAATAAACATTGGAAATAATATTAAAAAATTATAATAAGTTGATTGGCTTAATACAATTTCTGTTAAATTTAAAGTACCCGCACATATTAATACAGATAAAATAGTTACACCCAAAGATAATTCATATGAAATCATTTGTGCTGCAGAACGTAATGCTCCTAAAAATGCATATTTTGAATTACTTGACCACCCTGCCATTATAATAGAATGTACCCCCAATGATGATAATGCAAAAATATATAAAATACCTACATTAATATCAATTAAAGCAAACCCTTCTCCTAGTGGTAATACAACCCAATTAGCTAAAGCTAATCCAAAAGTAAAAATTGGAGCAAAAAAGAAAATTAATAAATTTGAACTTTTTGGCAACACGCTTTCTTTAAAAATCAATTTTACTCCATCAGTAACTGGTTGAAGTAATCCAAAAATCCCAGTAACATTTGGTCCTTGACGTCGTTGAACCGATGCAATAATATGACGTTCAACTAATGTAAAAAAAGCAATTGCAAGTAATAAAGGTAAAACTAATGCTAAATAATAAATAACTGTTGTTAAAAATAACATCATTAATTTTTAATTATTTTTATAAAATTAGTACGATATTGTAAAAATAAAGTACATTCAGACATTACTTGTGAATTTTTACTAATAATATCACTCATATAAAAATTATTAATAAGTGGTAAAAAAATTGAAAAATAAACTTTATTTCCGTTTTCAAAATATTGTAAATAATTAAAATTAAAAGTATCACAATATTTATTTACATTTTCTAACATAGGATTTTCTCTTAATAAAGATTTATTTAAAAAATTAGTATTATTAGTATCTATTAATTTTACTAATACTTTAAAAAAATCTGAACTATTACGAGATAAACCTTTTGTAGATACCGCTTTTGCAGCTTTTTGAACCAATCCTTCTGTATTATATAAAAAACTAGTTTTTTCATAAATAGCTGTACTTGGAATCAAAAAATTATACATTTTATTCAATTGAGGCATATGTGAATTTTGATAAAAAATTTTAGTATTTTTTTTTGAACTATTATAATCTAAAAACCATTTATTTTTGGTAATATCAATACCTGATAAAAATAATAATTCATTTTTTTTAAATTTAATATCATTAATGTATAATGATGAACGAATCCCAGGTTTTAACCCCAATTCACAAGCATTTATTTGTCCAATATTAGAATGTAATATATTATATTGATTATTTGCACAAAAACTAAATAAAGCTAATGATCTAGTTAAATTTAATAAAGCTTTTGCATCTTTTCTTTTTAAAAATTCAGTTCCAATTATTATAATAGGGTTTTTTGAATTTCTTAAAATTTTACAAAAGCTATGACGTCCTTCTACTAAATCTATTAAAGTTTTTGTTGAATTTCCTAAATGATTATAAGAATAAGTTAAATCAACCGGATTTCCAATTAAACCAACTTTAATTTCTTTTTTTAAAATTTGAGAACGAATACGTGTATTTACTAAAATAGATTCATTTCTTACATTAAGACCAATTAATAAAATTACATCACTTTTTTCAATATTTTTTATTTTACTATTAAAACGATAAAATAAAGGAATATCTACATTAAAATCATATAACTCTTCTTCACATTGAAAATTATTTGATCCAAATAAATTTAAAAATTGAAATAAATAGTACGAAGATTCTATATCAGATAAAGGGCCGGATAATGCAATTAAATTTTTATATTTTTTATTAATAAAATTTTTTTTTATATTAGTATTTAAATAATATAAAATATTTAATAAAAAATCATTCCAATTAGAATTTTTTAAAATACCATCTTCTAATGAAACTGGATTTAATAAACGTTGATATTTTAACCCATCAAAAGCATATCTTGATTTATCGGATAACCACTCTTCATTTAAATTTTCATTTAAACGTGGTAAAATTCTTACTATTTCATCACTTAAAGTAGTAATATTTGACTCTTCAGAAATATCTTTAGGCAATAAACTTACATTTCTTGTATGCACAACAATATTACTACCTAACGCGTCAAAATAATCAATAGAATTAATTTTTTTTAACTCCCAATTTCTTGCAATAAACGCATAAGGTTTTGAAGTTAATGCTCCAACAGGGCACAAATCAACAATATTTCCGGATAGTTCAGTTTTAATAAATTTATTAATATAGGTCCCAATTTCTGCTTTTTCTCCACGACCAATAACTCCAAAATCTTCTAAACCTGCTACTTCAGTTAAAAAACGAACACAACGTGTACAATGAATACAACGTGTCATTACAGTTTTAACAATTGGACCACAATTTTTATCTTCCACACCGCGTTTATATTCAAAATAACGTGAACGATCACTTCCGTGTACTAAAGCATTATCTTGTAAATCACATTCTCCACCTTGATCACAAATTGGACAATCTAAAGGATGATTTATTAATAAAAACTCTAATACAGCTTCACGAGCTTTTTTTACCAACGGTGTGTTTGTAAAAATAGACATATCGGGCATAATAGGCATCGCACAAGCTACTACAGGTTTAGGAGATTTTTCAATTTCTACTAAACACATTCTACAATTACCCGCTACAGAAAGTTTTTCATGATAACAAAAACGTGGAATTTCAACTTGTGCTAATTCACAAGCTTGTAATATAGTTATATCTTTAGGAACAAAAACAACTTTATTATTTATATAAATTTTTATCATCTAAAAATTTAAAATACAAATACCAATATAATTTATTTTGATGCTTTACTATTACGTTTTGTTCCATATTTAGAACGACTTTGTTTACGACCAACTACACCAACAAAATCATAAGCTCCCCTTACTAAACGATATTTAATTCCAGGTAAATCTGGAGTACGTCCTCCTTTTACAAGAACTACAGCATGTTCCTGTAAACTATGATTAATTCCCGGAATATATGCTGTAATAACTTTTTTATTTGTTAATACAACTCGAGCTACTTTTCGTAAAGCTGAATTTGGTTTTTTAGGAGTTCTAATATATATTTTTGCACAAGTTCCCTTTTTTTGAGGACAACTATTTAATGCTATTAAATCTACTTTTTTTCGTTTATTTTTTCTGTTTTTATTAACTAATTGATTTAAAGTAGGCATTTATTTTAATAACAATTTAGTTTTTAAATTTTTTTCTTCTAAAAAATTAACAAAAAAAAACTCTTTAAATGAAAAATATACAGAATTTTTTGCATTGCGTTCTGCTTGTGCAATAATATCTTGAGTTTTCATTAAAACTTTTTTATTTTTAGATTCTTCTTCAAAAGCAATTACAATTGCTCCAATCATCCCTATTAATAATAAAAAAGCAATAACTATAAAAGAAAAAATATGGTTAGAATATAATTCTTTACCCAAATTAATTAAATTTTGATAATTATCAAAAGCAATTAATTTAATGTTTATTAAATTATGTGTAATAAATTCATAACTTGAAAAATAAATAGGATTAATTATTTCTCGTGTATAAATTAAAATTTGACTTAAAAAAATTATTACAAAATATCCAATATATGGATAATATTTTATCATTAATATTTTTCCAGTATTTTTAGGATCATTTTGTTTAATATTTAATAACATAATCATAAATAAAAATAATACAATAATTGCACCAACATATATAATTAAAAATATAAGCGCAAAAAATTCAAAATTAATTAAAAAAAATAAAATACTACCATTAAAAAAAATTAAAATTAAAAATAAAATAGCATGAATAGGGTTATCTGTGCTAACCATTAAAGTTCCCGAAGCTAATATAATACTAAAAATTATAAGTAAACTATAATCAAAAGACATGTTTTTAAATTAACGATCAACTTCTCCAAATACAATATCTTGGGTACCAATTATTGTAACAACGTCTGCAATTAGATGCCCTTTTGACATCATATTTAATCCCTGTAAATGACAAATTCCAGGTGCTTTAATTTTACAACGATAAGGTTTATTAGTTCCATCAGAAACCAAATATACCCCAAATTCTCCTTTTGGAGCTTCTACTGCAGTATAAGTACGTCCAACTGGAACTACTACACCTTGTGTATAATATTTAAAATGATGAATTAAAGCTTCCATAGAACTTTTTAATTCTGCTCTTGATGGTGCAGTAGTTTTTTTATCATCAATTTTAATTTCTCCTGATGGAATATTATTTATACAATATTCAATTATGCGTAAACTTTCACGCATTTCATTTAATCTAATTAAATAACGATCAAAACAATCTCCATTTACCCCAACTGGAATATTAAATGGAATTTGAGAATATACCTCATAAGGTTGTGTTTTACGTAAATCCCATTCTACTCCAGATCCTCTTAACATTACTCCAGTAAAACCACTATTAATAGCATCAGTTTCAGTTACAATTCCAACATTAACTAAACGTTGTTTCCAAATACGATTATTACTTAATAATTCTTCTAATTCATCAAGTCTATCTGAAAAACTTTGTGCAAAAATATAAATATCATTTAAAAGTCCAACTGGTAAATCTTGACTTACTCCCCCTGGACGAATATAACTTGCATGCATTCTTGCTCCAGAAACACGTTCATAAAATTCCATTAATTTTTCACGCTCTTCAAATCCCCATAATAATGGAGTCATTGCACCAACATCTAATGCATGACAACATACAGCTAATAAATGATTTAAAATTCTTGTTATTTCAGAAAATAATACACGAATATATTGTGCGCGTTTCGGAACATTAATTTTTAATAATTTTTCTACACCCAATGAAAACGCATGTTCTTGTGCCATCATAGATACATAATCTAAACGATCAAAATAAGGCAATGCTTGTAAATAATTTTTATGTTCAATTAACTTTTCAGTTCCTCGATGTAATAATCCAATGTGTGGATCTGCTTTGGTAACAATTTCTCCGTCTAATTCTAATACAAGTCTTAAAACTCCGTGTGCTGCAGGATGTTGTGGACCAAAGTTTACTGTAAAATTTTTAATATCTGTTTGTGTTTGATATTTTTTTATAAAATGCATATTTATTATTATTATTATTAAATTTTTTAAATTAAATAGTAGTTGTTTGGGCGAATAACGGGACTCGAACCCGTAATCTTCGAAATCACAATCCAACGCTCTAACCATTAAGCTATATTCGCCTTTTTAAAAAATTATATTATAAATATATTTTATATAATATAAATTATGAATTAATACGAATAGATCCTCCCCACCAATAAATTGATAAGAATAAGAAAATCCATACTACGTCTACGAAATGCCAGTACCAAATAGCACATTCAAATCCAACGTGTTGTTCTTTAGTAAAATGATAAAAATAATGTCTTACTAAACATACAGCTAAGAAAATAGTTCCAACTAACACATGAAATCCGTGTAATCCGGTAGTCATATAAAAAGTTGATCCATAAATTCCATCAGAAATAGTAAAAGGAGCATTAATATATTCATATAATTGACATAAAGTAAAAATTACTGCTAATCCAATAGTATGACCTAATGCATAAATTACTTCATTTCTTTCTCCAGCTAATAAACTATAATGAGCCCAAGTAACTGCTGCACCAGAAGTTAATAAAATAATAGTATTTAATAATGGAATTCCCCAAGGATCCATAGGAATAATTCCAATTGGAGGCCATACACTTCCAATTTCAAGAGTTGGGTTTAAACTAGAATGGAAAAATGCCCAAAAAAAAGCAAAAAATAACATTACTTCTGATACAATAAATAATGCCATTCCCATTTTTAAACCATCACGTACTTGTAAAGTATGATGTCCTTCAAAAGTAGCTTCTCTAATTACATCGCGCCACCAAAAAATAGCACAAGCAATTACTAAAAGTAATCCAATTCTAAATAAAACTAATCCTTTGTCATAAAAATGAAAAAATGCTGCAGATCCTGTTAAAAATACAAACACAGAAAATGAAGTTAAAATTGGCCAAGGACTAGGATCTACAATATGAAAAGGGTGCTTTTGTGACCTATATGGCAAAACATATGAATCTACAAAGCTCATTTCTTAGAGTAGAAAATCTTTTGTTAGTGGCCACTGAACGCATCACGAAGATACAAGCATGTTAAAATACTAAATA
>Ga0172373_10006662_pt1 | contig 15287 bp, 19 predicted proteins | sample Lak10m_2_FD_114546 | JGI IMG/M metagenome (GOLD analysis project Ga0172373, IMG submission 114546) | Freshwater microbial communities from Kabuno Bay, South-Kivu, Congo - kab_092012_10m | ecosystem: Environmental > Aquatic > Freshwater > Lake | place: Democratic Republic of the Congo...
CCCGGCGCACCGCTGCCTGTCGTACATGCCGCTACGACGGTCACGGGGGCGGACCAAGATCCGATCAAAGTCGATGGAAGCGCCGTCGAGCCTGCCGATAGATTCACGGGTGTAGGGTTGGCCGGTGCGGTCAAGTCGGCACCAACTCCCCCTCCCCGGAAGGAGTATCCGGTCATTTCGGATATAATGGAGATCGGCATCTTCTAATAGATCCGGCGTTTGAGTTCTCGGTTGATCCCGATCAGCAAAATGGCACTTACAATAGCGGATAGACCGACGAAAGTGATTAGTTTTCGGCGGTACACCATCTCTCGATGCTTTTTCAGTTGTCGCTTCTGTTCTGCCGTAAGTAACTGCTGTATCCGCTCTGCGAGAGTCCCCGGCTCGCCGGAAGTCGAAGGGGTAGGTGCAAGGGAGAGGGCACCACTTCCGCCCGAACCGGGGACCAATCGCGCAACCCCTTCCACCTTCGCCGCGTAGTCCGCAGGCGTCTTGATTCCGGGGTTTGCCCGTTGTACCTGTGCTGGGAACAAAGTATTTTCGGGCTGACCGATGTAGGCGGGATAGAATACCGCCATGTATACATCGTATTTCGATTTTAGTTTGCCGCGATGCCGGGCGAAAAATCGAGATACCAGCGAGACTTGTTCTGCCGCTGTCATGTTCTCAATGGCAGAAGTCGTCGTACCGAGCGCAGCGGCGGTTCTTGGCATGAACTGGATCAATCCAGTTGCCCCGCTGGCCCGGTTACGCGCCTTTGTATTCCATCGGCTCTCAAAGTTGATGATATTGGCAAAGTGAGCAGGATCGACGCCGTGCAGCCGGCCAAGCGCGACAAGCGCGTGGCTGACTGTGGCACTTAGGGGGTACGCGGTGGCGATTTGCTCTGCGGTCGTCACTTGCGCTTGTCCTTCTTCTGCGAGTGCGCCATGAGGGCGAGGCCCGCAATCAAGAAAGTACCCACGACGATCAAGGTGCCTTTTTCGTCCATCACCGTATCCGCCGCCGCGCTAAGATCACCGAGGAACCCGGATAGTCCGCTGCCCTGCTGCGCCTGCGCCGCCCGGTTCAGCGTTTCCGCCCACTTCTGCGCCGTGTCCATCAGGGTCTTAGCGGAGGCAAAGTCCCCGGATTGCAACGCTTGTTGGCTCGACAAGATTAGTACCACATAGATCGTTTCCTCAACCGTCTTACGCCGGTCGGGATCTTGGGCCAAGTTTTCCACGATATACTTAGCGATTTCGTGGTCGCTGCCGCTTGCCTCTGCCGGAACCTCCGGCAGTTGCCGGTCCTTGCGGGTTTGGGCGTAGTAGTTCGGGATTGCCTCTTGTACCTCTTGCGGCACTTCCGGGCGGAAATACGCGCTGGCACCCGTCCCTACTTGCTTGACGCTAAGGGCGGGCTTGATCTTGCTGCGGTTCAATCGCAAAGATTGGGTAAGCCAGTTCTTCTTTTGGCCCTCTCCCGCCGCTGCGACTTCCGCGACTTGCTGTTGAGTGACCGCTACGCTTGCAGCCGATGTGCGGGCAGGGCTGGAAGCCGTAAAACGCTGGGTCGGAGCGCGAGAGGGCGTACTGCTTACCGTTGCGCGTCGGCCGGCGGTTGCGGTTGCGGTTGCGGTTGCGGTAGTGCTGGTTGTGGTGGAAGTAGATCCGCCCCGTTGAGCGGCTTCGCGTGCCATAGCCTCTTGGTATACGCTCCGCTGGCCGGATTGTTGAGCGGCTTCGCGTGCCATAGCCTCTTGGTATACGCTCCGCTGGCCCGAGGGACGCGCAGATTCGCGTGCCATAGCCTCTTGGTATACGCTCCGCTGGCCCGAAGGACGGGCCGTTACGGTAGGGCGGGAAGCAACCGCCGGGCGATAGGCCGGCGCGGCGGCCCCACGACGGGCGGCGGCCCCATAACCATCGTCAATCCGACTGATTTCACAAGCGGCACAGCCGCAGTTGTACGAGTGCATGTTTCACTTCCCCCGACGAGCGCGGGTCTTGTAGTGATGGGCTGCTCCGATCACAAGGACGCCCAAAAGTACGGCTCCAATCACCTTATGTCCGGTGCTCATTTCAGACAGGAAGGGCAAGCCCAACCCTTCTTCCTCGTCCAAGTCCTCGTACTCGTCCAAGCCCGCTTCGTCCATTTCTTCGGCGGCTTCTTCCGAGGTTTCGTAGTCCATGCCTTCGGCGGCTTGGACCGCCGGGGACGAGGGAGTAAAAGAGGCAGTACGAGTCTGCGTTTTTTTCTCCACGGAGCCCGGTTTCTTGCCCTTCCCCATGTAGAACCGGATCGCCGTGTTGCCGTACTTCTTGGCCTTGCGCTCACCCAGCACGGTACTTAGGCCAATAAACAACGCTTCTTTTAGGCTTTTACCTGCTTTCAGCGCGCGGTTACCGGCACGAACAGCCTTGCCCTGACCCGCACCCCATACACGGAAGTTTCGAGGTTTCTTGCCCTGCTCTTGGTAGACATAAGCGGCGAGGGCTTGTTTTACCAACTTGCGGAGTTTGTACCGATCACGATTCGCAGGGTCGAACCGACGCTTATTGCGCTGCGCCCGCCGCTCCATACGCCGTTCTTGCCGTTCTTCCTTGCCCCCGTAGTCGCCTGCGTCATAGCGGGCCAAAGCCAGCCGGTCGAGCGCGAGGTCCAGCGGGCTTCCTGTGTAGATTCCCATTCGTCCGTAGTCGTACATGGTTCCTTCTCGTTTGATTTGGGGCAGGGTGATTCGGGGCAGGGCGGGTGTCTTACTTCTTTTTCTTGCCCTTCGGCGGGTCTTTGCGGAAGCCAAAGTAAAGTACGGCGACGATGCCGCCGGAGAGGGCGATCCACGGGACATAAGGCTTTACTTGATCCCTAAAAGGTACTTCTACCTTTGCTTTCTTGTCCTTTTTGCTCTTTCCTTCGGTCGGGTTTCCATATTCCGACAGGTACTCGTCAATCGCGCCCAAGTTTACATTGACATTCTGCTCGTTCATCCGAGCAATCTTGTAGCGCAGATAGCCGGAGGCGGCATGAAGCCGATCTTGGGCCGTACTGATCTTGTATTGCGTCCAAGCCGGCAGGTTGTCGTCGGGGTGAAGGGCAGCGCGCAGCGCGGTAGCGTCCGCCGCGATTTCGGCCAACTGGCGTTGAGCCATTTCGCCCTCGCGGGGCATGACATAATCAAGGTTGTACGCAAGGCGGTTCATTTGATTACCTGCTTTCGGTATTGACGGTACACAAACAGAGTCACCAGTAGGACGGAGATCGCAGCGGCCCCGATAGTGTATACGGTCTGCCGGCGGGCGTACAGGGCTTCGGCGGCTCGCGCCGCGCGTTTCTTCTGCCGGCGGGCAGCGTCTTGTGCCGTCACGCTTGCTTGCGCTGCGTACATTTGCGCTTGCGCTGCTGCTTCTCGGGCAGACGATTGAGCCTGCTGTGCTGTGTCTTGGGCGTACTGCACAGCATCAGAAACGGTATGTCCGATAGATTCGATGTGAATGTGCGGGGGTAGGGTTTCGTACTTTGTCTTTGCCCCGAGTTGCCTCGCAGCCGCCATAACTGTTTGGATCTGCGTACTCGTCAGAGTCTTGCTTCGCAAGTCCAACGCATCCCCCCGCATGTGCCGCGAAAGGTAGCGCCCCTGACTGACATACTTCCGCAGAACATTTGCCATATCTGCGACGGTGTTTGGTACAGCCATAAGAGCCTGGATAATGTCGTGATTACCCTTGGCGTAGAGTTTGTAAAGATCGTCCCCCAGGTTCCGCTTTGTCGCCAGGGCCGAAGCCTGGGTTTCGGGCGTCCGAGTAGCCGATGTGACATAAAGCGGAATGTTACTCGGTACGGCGGCCCGCAGCCGGCGCAAGTAGTTTACTTGACTCTCGTTCAGAGAGAGCGAAGTAGATCCTTCAATCCCAGGAGGTAGCGCGGGCACTTTGGTATCCTCATGGACCAGCGTATCACACGCGGTCGGATTTGCCAACTCCCGCGAGCCGTCGAGTAATCTCGTACCACAGATAATCTCGTTCTTTTCGATTGCGAGACTTCACCGTGATCTCTGTGATTCGTTGTCCGTCGTGTGCTTGTCGAATATGGGTACACACTCCGGTCAAGCCGACAAGCCCGGCCTGGATGCGCTCCGGGGTGTCGCTGCTCCCGTTGAACACAAGCCCGATTCGTCCGTTACCTGCGTCCCGTCGTATGGGTACAGCCCATGTTTCGTAGTCGGGGAGGGTCCATGCGGGGTTGCGGTAAACTTGCAGACTTCCGCTCTCACTACACCGAAGCGTCAATCCATAAGATCGTACCCATTCCGCGTCTTTCTGCAAGCCGGCATAGACCCGCCGTAGCCCCTGCTCCGAGGGGAAGTGGCCCGCACAGGAAGGGAGGGTGGCTACTCCCGCCCGTACACACGCAGAAACCAAATCCCGAAGGGGAGCATCCACGGTATTCGGTGTAGGGTGGGTAGCCGCCCGCCCGGCGTTGCTCTTTACGCCGTAGAACCAGCGGGGATCTGTGTGAATCCGTTGGGGCTCCCACCAGCGGTACTCGTCAAACGCATCCGGTTTGACGAGCGTTACGGTGGGGCTGCGGCTCACAGGGGCACGCCCACGACAGCCTGCACACCTGTATTTGCCCCAAGCGAAATGGTCCGAAAGGAGGTACGGGCAAACAGATCAGGATCTTCCTGACGGAACCGCAGCGTATTCGGCTTCGCATCCACGCCGAGTCGTAGAAATCCGTGTTCCCGTAGCCATTCGCGGGCTTCCGTCAACTTCCACCGTGTTCGATCGAATAGAACGGTCTGAATCCGGCTTCCCTTGCGGCCAGGGGCCGTCCACGGGTTATTGCGTCGGGGCTTGACGGTGTTCCGCCGGTTCGCAACCTTCTTTTGGCTCTGAACCCACCGCTTCACGCCGGCAATATCCGGGGTGTACGCCCACATGAGCAGCCCGAAGTGTCGGCGGGTCGGCTCACCGGAAGCGAGGAACAACGGCTCTCCCCGCTTCCGAATCTGTTGCATGTGCCGGTGTACGAAATCATGCCGGCGCTGCGCCCAAGTCTGATTGGAGGTTGCCTGCCGCTTTTCCATGCCGGCTTTGCTGCCTTTCACCGCACGGTACGCCTGCATAAACCCCTCTCGGGTTGCAGTAGACGGCACTTCGCCACGGGCCACTTTGGAGGCTCCGACGCGCGCAGCCCCCGCTACCGTCTGTTCGACAAACGGTAGCGGGAGCCAGGGGTACTGCTCATTTTCCGTATTCTTACGCACGGCAAACCCCGGTGCTTTGGCCTTACTTCTTGCGCTTCCGGTAGTGCTTCATCGCGGTTGTGCCGACGAGCAAAGCCACGCTTGTACCGAGAAGAATGTTCCGTGTAGTGCCCTTGATCTCCCGCTTCATGCCGAGGGCGATACCGACCGGAATCACCGGGATCAATGCGCCGACGAAGGCACCGACTGTCGCCTTGGTTCCCTGGCGGGAGGCACCGAGGGCGTCGGCCAGAGCGTTTCCAAGTACCGCGCCCAGGATAACGCCGTAACCCGTCACACCCGTCCGTTTTTCGATCTCGCCGTCGAGGGAGACACCCGCGAGCGCCATAGAGAGAAGCAAGCCGTTGTCGATTAGGCCGTACTCCAAGTTCTCGCGGAAATCTTCATCGTCTGTGTAGCCCGAGAAGAAGCCGGTTTCACTCTCGTCCTCGTACTCGTCGGTCGAGCCGTAATGTCCCGCTGTGTCGCCCCCATTCGGGATGAAAGTAAGGCCGGCAGCGGCGGCAGCGGCGGCTTCCTGCGCCGGGGTGGCGAGAGTGTGCGGCACACCCTGGATCACTTGCTGCGAAAACTGCTGCTGTACCTGCTGCGCGTAACCCGGAGCCCCGCTTGGATCGTGGGGGCTATCCGGGGGAAGATCGAAAGTCAGGCCGTAGTTAGAATCAAGCGGATCGTTCACGGGTACTCTCCGGGCACAGGGTTACCCGGAGAGCATAACACGCAGATAGGACGCTGGCGAGCCCGGTTGACCTACTTCATTTAGTCAATCTTTGCGAGCAGACGAGCAGTACGATTGTTCGCAATCATTCCGATCAGCACAGCGATAGCCGAGTCCAGCGTATCGAAGGGACCGGCGTTCGGAACATACTTCGTACCCTTCGTCATGTGCCCAATCGTCCAATCTTTGTGGTTGGTATCGGTCGCAATCCCAAGTTCTTCTCGAATGTCGTAGACTCCCACCATGATCGGGTCTTGAACGCTTTGTGTGAGCGGTACATCGAGAAAAACATCGACCCACGCCGTCCGAAGTCGGTTTTCGATCTGTTTTACGAGCAGTTCGGGGTTCATTTTGGCTCCCTTTTATTTTTCTTCTGCGGGCACTTGACAGCCGGCACAGTCTCGGCTATCCTGACTTTGACCCCGGGCGTGGGATACCTGGGGTTGTGAGACAAACCCATGAATCGGTTTGTTTCGCTGGTTCGGTTAGTCGTCGTTGGTGGTGGTAAGTGGGTGGGGGGTCGTCCGAAAGGGCGGCCCCCCTAAACTTTTCTACTTACCCTTTGCCTTCTTCTTCGTCGGACCCCAATCCGCATTGACCTTCTCCGGGTGCGGGCGAACGAGTCCCAGGCCCCGGAAGATTGCGTACCGCAGAAGTTGACCGAGATTCGATTGTTCGTAGGTGTTCTTCGCGTCTACGAGCACTTTCAGTTCGTCGTCGGTCAAAGCAACGCTGACATAGTTGTTTCGTACCAAGTGAGTTGCGCGAGGACGGCCCATCATCTGATGCTTGGGCGTCTGGATCGTCGCATCTTTCGGTACAATAGATTCGACATTCAGTTCCTTGGCTTCCCGCTCGGCTGCGGGCGCTTCGGCTTCCTTCGGCTTCGGTGTCGGATTGCCCTCTGCACCCGGAGCCCATCCGGTACGATTCAGGATTGACATAGGTTGCTCCCTTGTTTTCGCTGGTTTCTCGATGTTCCCGGTCGGATTTCCGACCCAGGGTCGGTTTTTCAGCCCTTGGGTCGGCCCCGCTGGCGGTCGATTTCTCCGACGCCGGGCAAAAATAAAAGTAACACCCTCTTGCCTTGCTGTCAAGGGGTGGCTAATGTCGTGTACCTACTCCGGGTAGGAGTTAGGGTATAGATTCAGCGTTCAAGGGGCGATTATCTTATGCCGATCTCCAAGCCTGGGGCAAAGCGCCGGTACAACCTCGATTTCAGCGAGGACGAGTCCCGCGATGATGGGTTTGACGACGGCGGGGACGACGAGAACGAGTCCCCCCGCCGCCCGCGTGCGACCCGTATGACAGAGTTGCCGCCCCCGCCCGAAATCAGCGGTGCCAGCGGGTACTCCGAGATTGACGGACAACAGGCCAGCACCCTGCAAGGGCGCTCGTCCTCTCCGCGATTGTTCGTACAGAACAGCGGGCATCCGACAGTCACACAGTTGAAGGTCTACAAGATGGATAACGGTGTACCCGTTTCTCTTGGGGCAATCGACGCCGAAGCAACCGAGGATGATTTCGTCAAGGCTTTCGCTCAGTCGATGCCGCAGCCCGGAGAGGGTCGCATCCAGTTTCGCTTCCGGCCGATTGACGAAGAAAATCGTGAGTTGGGTTTGGAGTCGTCCTTTTGGATCGGGGATGAACATATCTCTATCCAACGGCTGCGCGCCCGTCAAGCCGCTTCCGTCGCTTCGGCTCAATCGTCGGTATCCTCTGCCTTTCACATTCCGCAGATCAATCAGTCGGGCAGCATCCCCCCGGAAATCCTCAATATCTTCGCCCGTATGATGGATCGCTCCCAAGTGCTCGCCGTAGACGAGCGGGAGCGCGCCCAGCAATACATGAATCAAGTGAACTCCGAACGGTTGGGGCTTGCACAGAGCACGACGACCTCCCTGCAATCGTTCGCAGAGCGCGTTATGTCGGCCGAGGCCGAGCGCGCCGCTGCCGCCATTCGCATTGAGTCCGAGCGGAACAAGCAAGCCAGCGATAGTATGTCGGCGTTCTTCGCTACGCAGTTGGAAATGCAGCGCGAAATGCAGCGCCAGCAGGCCGAGCGCGACGAGCGTGAGCGTGCCCGCGAAACGGAACGCCATATCCGAGAGCGGGAAGATGCAGAGCGCAAAGCCGCAGAGGCAAAGACGGAGGCCAACCTACGGGCGGCCGAAGCCGTCGCAGACGCAGAGCGGCGGGCCAACCGTGAACGCGCGGACGCAGAGCGCAAGGCCGCAGAAGCCAAGGCGGACGCCGACCGTAAGGCCGCAGAAGCCAAGGCGGACGCAGAACGCCGGGCCGAGGAAGCGCGTAACCTGTCCCTTTCTTTCGTTGAGCGAGAGCAAATGGCTTTTGCACAGCGCATGAAAGAGCAGGAACAGCGCATGAAAGAGCAAGAGTTGAAGTGGGAGCGTGAAAAGCAGGAGCGAGAGGACCGCTGGCGGCGGGAGGACGAGCGCCGGGAGCGTTTGGAGAAAGAGGAACGGGACGCCCGCGAGCGCCGCGACAAGCAAGAGCGCGATGAAAAAGAGCGCCGGGACCGCATCGAGAAAGACGAACGCGAACTCCGCGAGAAAACCCTACTCGCAACGCTGCAACGCGAGAAGGAAGAACTGGACCGCCGCGAGAAGGACCGGCAGGCCAGCGCAGAGTTGCGCGAGAAAGAGCGTCAAGCCAACGCCGACCGCTTGGAGAAGGAGCGTCAGCGTGAACATGAAATGCGAATGAAGATGCTGGAAATCGAGTCCCAGCAGAAGCGCGAGCACGACGAGCGTATGGCTCAACTACAACAAATGCAGTTGAGCGCCGCTATGCAGAACGCGAGCGCGAATAACGCGCTCAACTTTGAGGGATTGATCGGTAAGGTTACCAGCCTACTGCAATCTTTCGGAGTTGAGCCAAAAGATGTGATCCAGCGTATCATCAACCCACCGATTCCACCGACCGATAACACCGCCGCGTGGGCCGATCTGGCGGGTCGAATCATGGGTACGGTGGGTGAAGTCGCCAAGGCCAAAATGATCGCGGACGCAAGCCGCGAACGCAAGATGATCGGCACCCGTCCCGCCCCCGTGGTGGCGATGCCCGGACAACGGCCGATGATCGGCGCACAGTTGCCGCAGCAGCCGGTACAACAAGTCCGACAGCCCCAGCCCGTTCCGGCACAGGCACAGGCACAACGCCCCCAGGCTCAACCCGCACAGGCCCAACCCGCCCAGGCGCAGCAAGCCGCGCCCAATCCAGCCCCCGGTTTGGCCCTGCCCCAGCAGAAAGCCGCCCGCACCGCGCTTCGGGAACTGGTCGCTAAGTTGTCGAAGCAGGCCGAGGATAAGTGGCAAGGCAGCATCACCCTTGCCATGACCTCCGAACCGGCCATTTATCACTATGTCCAGGCCGTAACTGTGGTGAAGGCTTTGGAAGAAGCGGGCGCAAACGAGGATCTATCCGATCGCATCATTGACGCCCTCATGGATAGCCCTCTCGTACCCGACGATCTCAACTACGGCGTTGATTTTGAGGACGACGAGGCCGAGAGCAACCAGGGAGAGGGGTGATCTATGCGATTTGAGTTTGATGGTTCTCCCGAAGAACTACAACACTTGGTACATTTGCTTCGGCAGCAAGGATTTGTGGACGCCCGACAAGTCTCCTATCAGGAAGCAGCCAGCCGCCAGGAAATCTCCGCACAGGAGCACGATCCGGGGGTGTATCGACCTGTCCGGCCCACCGAAATCACGGCACCAACCGTGAATGTGCCCGGCGAAGTGTGGCCCGCCCCCGAAGTAGACTTGCCGACAAGCGACCCGAAACCTGACGCCCCGGCGCTTCGTCTGCCTCCGCAGACCTCGCCTCACCCCGAGCATGTTCGCATTGGGTGTGATGTTTGGTACGGCCTTTTGTCTCAATGGCTAATCAACTTCGATATTGAGGGAGATCAACCCGATCGCGCGAAGATCCTCATGGACACATTCTGTGACAGCAGTATCGAAATGCTGGCGTTCCTTCGTTACTGCGGAGGACTTACGCGGCTTGTCCTGACTTTGCAGCCCGATCTTCCGAAGAAGCGGGTACGCCATTTGGCAGAAAACATCGCCCAAGTGTCGAGCGCACTTGGCTTGCCGGGAGTTTCCGATTCGTTGGAGTATTCCCGCGAATATACTCGCATGGGAAAGGGAGAGTGACATGACTACGCAGGTTGTATGCGCCATTTCGGGCCTTGCGCCCACCGAGGAAGATACCGATATTCTCGCGGAGATCGATCCTGACGACCGGAAGGAACTTCCGTTGGGTTGGGTTGCGATCACCATTGAGTACCGCGCTGTAAACGAGGAATACCAGAAGATCGCTCTGGCAAAGTCGGCTCTTGTCTCGCAGATCCTTTCGGGGATTCCCGAGGATCAACGGGAAGATGCCGAGGATATGGTCGAAATCCAGATCGACGCGCAGTTTGCCGCCCTGGAAGCGCAGAAGAAGAACGCTCCGACGATCCTTGATAAGAAAACGCTGTACCTTGCCCCGGCTGATCGTTCGACAGAACTCCGAGCCGAAATCAAGAAGTTGTTTGGAATCCTTGGCATCACGATTCCCGACCCGGTAGACGATATGGCCGAGAACTTGGAGTCCGAGGCCGACGCGGGTTCTTCGGATAACACACAGATTGCAGAGATTCAGTCAGAGTCGGGTGAGGGTCGCCGCCGTCGCCGTCGTCGGTCTTAGGCCCATCAGCGGCCATAGCCCTTGACGGATCGGCCCGATTGTGTCATACTTAGGATATGCGTACCTTTCAGCCGTCCGTCTACTCCTTTGCCGGGGACTTCGGGACCACCATCCCGCCGGTCCCCGGCACCGCTGTTTCTCCCGTCCCCGAAGGAGCAGTTTCGCCCAAGAAGGGCGGCAAGAAGAAAAAGCGTCGGCCATTGTGGGTACTTCCGACCATCGTGGGGTCGAGCATCCTCGTTGTCGGCGGACTCGCCACCTTCCTTGTGTACCGCAGCAAGAAAAAGAAGGCGTCGGCGGCTGTACCTGCCCCGGCGGCGGTGTAAAAATGGACCTAACCACGCCGAGTGGGCCGCCGCCAAGTCGAATCGGGGAGTTTGCAGCACTTCCGGTAGATTTGGACAAAGGCCCCAAGGTACATCACCTTCCCGCGTGGAAGAACCGCGATGATCCGACACGGGTAGCGGCCCTCCGCAAGATTGCGATGCAAGGCGGCCGAGATCCGCGTATCGCTACCATCGCCGTTGAGGTTATTCGCGCGTCCGGTGTCCAGCCCCGCGACTACCAAAAGCAGGCTGCCGCCCTACTCTCCTGGGTACAATCGCAAATCTACTATGTCAATGAGCCCGGAGAGCGTCTGCAAGACCCCGTATACACGCTTCGCGTGCGATACGGCGATTGCGACGATATGGCGATCTTGCTGGCTTCGTTTTACGAATCTATGCGATTGCCGTGGCGCTATGTTCTCTCTGGCCGCCAGGGCAAAAAGACGATTCGGTGGATTGAGGGTACGCCGAAGAAGCAGGCCAAGTGGTCCCACATTTATGTCATTGTGGGTTGGCCCCCCTACACTCCGAAAAAGTGGAAGTACGCAGAGCCGACGCTACGCGGAGTCCCTTTGGGTTGGGATGTGGTAGGTTCCTACGAAGCCAACGGTAAGGTTGTGCTGCCGGAGTTGGCTGGCCCCGATATGGGCGATGCTGGCGACGAGTCCGGTTCTCGCGCTCCCCTGATGGTGCGGGTACGCGAAGCAACTCCGGGCTTTGTCGAGCATGTAAAGAAGGAAGTTAGGGTCAAACTGCACCCCCGGAACTTGGTTCCCGTGGTGCTCGTTGGCTTGGCCGCAGGTTTGATTACAGAAGGAGTACGACGCGGTTTTGGCCGAGTCGTCAAGAAAGCGCGTAAGCGTTGACAAGTCACAAAGGGAGATACACACATGGGCGCAGCGGGAGTTGAGATCCCCGAGTGGATCAATGAGAGTACCGTCGAAGAAGCCTATCGCCGCGCTTTGCAAGCGCAGGCGAACCGGCGTCAATCCTTTGCCGACAAGGGCTGGCGGGCTGCGTGTGCCCGCGACAGCCGCTTGCTCAAAGCCTTGGAGGGCGGCGCGGAAGTCCTGCAACGCATCCAAGAGCGGCAACGCGGGCGGACCATGCGTGACGCCACCGTGCCCTATTCGCATCGAGTGGATCTAACAGAGTTTTCTCTTTGGCGAGAAGCGTACCGTCTTTGTGACAACGGTTCGCCTACGCGACATTTTGAGTGGATCTATGGGGCGGCAGCAGAACTGGCAGGCTTGTAGGTTGCCGATTCTCGTCCGCTCCGGTATACTGCCTTGGCGTACTCGGAGAACAGCATGGTCCGGTTTCAAGATTTCTCGGGCATCGTAGATGAAGCTCTTGGTGACGGTGGGGACTACGGCGAGATTGCCACAAAGTCCCGTATTCGTCGTGTCAAGGGTTACATTCTCAAATGGGAAGCCAAGGTGAAGTCTGCTCGTACAGACTTCCAAAAGCGCCGCGCCGAGCGGAAACTGGCATTTTACAAGAAGCAACTGCGCCAGATCGAAGAAAAGATCGGGCGTAAGTACGATCGTCGTGAGCGGAAAGGCAAAGATCCTCGCCGTACAATGGAAACAAAGGCCACGATGCTGGGCCTTGACACCAAGACCGGCAAGAAGAAGTCCAGTACCACTTCTTCGGTTGATACGGTGGAGAAAGCCAACGCCGAAGCCGCGAAGTCCGGCGCGGTGCTTGCCAATCTTGTCTCTCGTACCTACCCGGTTTTTGTCCAGAATCGACAGAAGGGTTTTGGTCCCGAGGTCGCGTTGATGGGTGCCGTGAATCAAGCGGTATCCGAGCCCGCGCTTCGCGCCCCCGTTGTGGCTCATTTCAAGAAGTACCTGTCCGTCTACGACAAGGCCGCCGTTGCGGCTGCGGGCGGGGCCGCTGCTTCGACGCTCACGGGCGACCGGACACGCGCTGCTCTCGCCCGTAACCGTATTCGTCAGATGCAGCGCCGCGCTGCCGAGTCTCGCGCTCGCGCCCAGGCGATTCAGCAGCAGCAGGCGCTACTGGCCCGCCAGATGCAGCAGAATCAGGCCGCCCAAGCCGCTGCCGCGTCTATGGGGGAGCGTCAGCGGTTGGCTGCGATGTACCAGCAAATGCTCGCAGCACAGCAGGCGCAGCAGGTACAATACCAGCAATCTATGGCGATGTACCAGCAGCAGGCCCAGCAGGTCCAGCAGGCAGAAGCGCAAGAGCGTTCGGGCGCTTTCCAGGCGTTCCCGTACTCGTCCGAAATCCAGCCGGCTGCGATGCCCGGTCCCGAGTTTGAGTCCTCCGAGGACACGACATTCGACCCGTCCGAAGCCTCCGAAGGGGCCGAAGATATGGAAGATATGGACGAAGGCGACGAGGGCGACGAGACTCCGTTCTACAAGAAGCCGTTGTTCCTTGTGGTCGCCGTAATCGGCGGTTTCGTCGGGTACAACCAATACAAGAAGTCCAAGAAGAAGGGCGGTGGCTCGACCACCTAATCAAATAGAGTAAGGGAGAGGTCATGTTCGGTGTTTCTCCGGCCGTTATCGGCATGTTACAGAAGATGGGAGAGTTTCTTCAATCGTCCGTTGTCCGGGCAACCCAGGAAGCGGCGAAGGGAGTACGACCCAATCCTGATGAACTTGCCGAATGGCTCAACTCCCAGGCAGATTTCTCTGCGTGGGAACCTGAAATGAAGAAGCGCCGACTGGCCGATCCCGAAACCCGAAAGGCCGCAGCCCGGTTCATCGCCGGGATTGCTTGCAATCTCGTCAGTCCGTAAGGACGGAGCCCAAAATGAGTGCCGAGCCGCAGTTTGCTGATACCTCCGATCCCCGGGTGTACGGGTACGATTACGAAAACGGGTTGAGCCCGAACTTTGCCTTTGACGGTCAATGGGCCGGAGCCGATGCGGTTCCGTCCTCCGACAATGGCGAAGTTGTCCGTATGTCGGAGATTTATCAACACCAACGCCGGGAACAGCAGGCGCAAGCCCAGCACTCCCAGGCGGTTGCGGCGATGGAACACCAGCAGCGGTTGTACCAACAATCGTTGCAGGCCGAGCCGGTGTATGCGCCGCCGGCTACGCACAACTTTTACGAGCCTGTGCCGACTCGCCCGCTGTACCCGCAGCAAGGCGCGGTTTCACAGTCGATGGTACAGCCTCCGTCCACAGCGGCATTTGCCGGGATGCACGCGGGGCACGCCCACGGGCATCGTCATTCGGCGGATCTAAGCGGTTTGATGCTTCGGCCCCAGCCGCCCGCCGTTCCCGCCCCGCATACGGTTCCGCCCTATCCGTGGACGGCGCACGGGCAGCCCGGATCTTTCGACGGTCCCGAGGGCACCAGTCCTATGTCTCGCGGCGGCCCGAATGTGGGCGCGTTTGCCGCCGCTCCCGGTGTTCCCCGCGACTACACCGGAGCCGCTTATCCTATGGCGGCTCCGGGTACATATGTACCCCGCGACGGGATGCCCCCGTTCGCCGGCTACGCTGGCCTCGATCTATCGGGTTTGGATCAAGCCCTTGCGGGGTACGGAAACGACGAGTCTTGGCTGGACCGTCAACGGGCCAAGTCCGGGCAGCGCAAAGCGGCCCGTGCGGAGCGGAAGGCCGAAGCCGCCCTAATCAACTACGAGAAGCCCAAGCGCGGCCAGTACCGCGATGTAACCGACATAGACGGGCAATACAAGTACCGGCAGTTCCAAGATGGTATTATCCGCATCATGGAAGGCTCGCCGGCCCGTCAGGGGCAACTGCTCGCAGAGAGCGATCCTTCGACGGCGAAGGCGTGGAGCACGATCACAAATCAGATCGGTACTTGGGATCAATACGCTTCCGGTCGTCGGGATTCTCGTATCAAAGCAGCGGGCTCGATCCTTGAAACTGCCGGTAAGGCTGTGAGTACGATCGCGGGCGGCCAAAAAAAGAAGCGCCGGAAGAAGAAGGGTCGTCGGGCCGCTGGGGGCGCTGTTCCGGCCCCGATGGATGATTTCACCGAGGAATCGGAGGAATCCGGGCTTCCGTTTTGGGTACTGCCGGTCGGCATCGGTGTAGCGGTCCTGGGTGTGATCTTCCTGGCGACCCAAGACAAAAAGGCAAAGGGGTGACTTTTCTCCCGAGCCCATACAGTTTCCAGAGCGGTTGGGGTGAAGTGGACCTCGACCGCCTGGAAGCCGTATTGGATCTAACGGAAAAGTCAGTACGCATCGGCACCGAGTCTGCCGTTGCGATCCGGGGAGCCCGCGCTGCGAAGAAGCGCCTCAAACGGGCCAAAGCCGG
>Ga0172373_10006663_pt1 | contig 15287 bp, 20 predicted proteins | sample Lak10m_2_FD_114546 | JGI IMG/M metagenome (GOLD analysis project Ga0172373, IMG submission 114546) | Freshwater microbial communities from Kabuno Bay, South-Kivu, Congo - kab_092012_10m | ecosystem: Environmental > Aquatic > Freshwater > Lake | place: Democratic Republic of the Congo...
CTTAAACCTTTATCGCCTAAGTTTTTAACACCTTTAACAATAGATTTCCATAAACCTTCTGTTACTAACTCTAAGTTACCTGTTACAATATATTCAAAGATTGATTCCCAGAGAATATTATCGACAATATATTTCTCACTTTCAGTAAGGTTGTCTAATTCTTCTTTACTTTCATTTAAAGAGGCAAACGCATCAATTAGTCTATTACCTTCTGTAATATGATTAATTCCTACTGTCTGTGTAAAACTATATAGTTCCTTTGTTTCTAAAAATTCGTTAATTGTTTTAAATCTGTTCATATATCATTATTATCTTCCGTTGAACATTTTAAATTCAACTTCCTTTCTATTTTTCGGTGCAACTTTTAAAAATTCTTGATATGCTTTCTTCTTATCAGAATTTGTAAGGTTAGCATAAAGTTTAGCTAAGTTTTCTGCGCCTTGTTGACCACTACTATATGCTCTGCTATCATCTGCATACATATAATTCCAATCATGACCTTTTACTGCTAATATATATTTTTCTAGATTAGGGAGCTCATTATATAAGATGTTTTTTATCTCATCTTCTCTTTTTTTCTTTCTGTCTAAATATATTTCCCAGTAACCATAGAATTTTTGAGTTTTATATAAATTCAATACTCTACCATCTTTAAGTTCTACCTCGAATTTAACACCTTTCTCATCATCAGATAAGTCTTCTACAGATTTAATATAATCTTCAGCAGTAGACCAGTCATAAGGAAGAAGATGTTTAACTTTTAATATTACATCCTTCTTCATTCTTTCTTTTACTTCTTCAAGCGTCTCTCTTTTAGGGTCAACTAAATCTTTATAAGTAAGGTATTTTTCGTTAACGAACTCTGATATACCTTTTACTTTAAAGACTGTATTTTCATTAGAACTCATCTCTATATGTTTTGTTAATATTTTCATTACTGGTGAAAGTCTATGATTAGCTTCTTTATAATCTAAAAATCCAGCCCAATCAACTTCCTCTCTTTGTAATTGATTTTTAGGTACAACTTCATCTTTGAGGCCTATTTCACTTAGATTTTCTATTCTGCAAAGCCAATAGTAAACTATTTTATATATCCCTTTTTTCTTGTTAGATGACTGATATTCTATCTGATACATTTTATCATCTAGTTGTTTGGAATTAATAGAGATTCCGACTTCTTCTTTACATTCCCTTAATGCTGCATCTAAAATAGACTCACCTTCTTCTATTCCACCTTTAGGAATACTATATGAGTTATGCCATTTCCAACCAGTAGGATGACATGCTAACATTTTATCTTTATAAAGTATTACTATACCTGCAGACTTCTTCATTACTTTTCAATTTTAAAACCACCATAGTCATTTGAATCAAGTGTTCTTTTGATTAAGACTTCAGCGTATTTATTTAACGTGTCTAAAGTAGATTTGTTTACAGGTCGACCATAAAAATCTTTGAAAATACATTTGTATATTTCAACTGTGCTATCAAAAGGTACACCTGGCATACTATTAGACTCAATTATGTATAATTTACCAGATTTATCTTCCATTACATCAAAGCAAATATATGGTAAGTCTTTTAATATATCAGTATATTTTTTAATTAAATCTAAATATTTTGAGGGTACTTTACTAACATCTTTCTTAGTATACTGGAAATTCATTGCCTCATCAGCTTTACCTCCTGTTGCTTTTGCCTTATCATTCATTGGTTTTCTTTCCATCCAGAAAATAGGTTCACCATTGAAATTTATAAAACGATGTTCAGACTTTTTATCAATGAACTGTGAGTATATGTCGAATTTAGAGTGGTCAGCTTTTTCGAACTCATCTTTATTTTTAAATACTTGAATTCCTATACCTGAATGACCATCTGTAGGTTTAGCAATTATTGGAAATCCTATTTTTATAGCAGCGCTTTGTGTATAAACTGTCTGAGGTAAATTAATGTCTTCTCCTACAAATTTATGAAATTCTTTCTTAGAACCTGACTTTTTAATATGCTCAGGTTTATTATAGACGTTTTCGGGTTTACAGCCTTTGTCTATCATCTTTTTAGTTATTTCACTGCTATAATTTAATATAGGTAAACTAAAATCAAGTTCTATGTCATCTATATTATCCTCTGTTACTGGAATAAAAAATTTATCAGAAGCATATTTTTTATATGACCAATATTGGTGACCATTTTTTAGCTTTAAAGCAAGGTAGCATTTGTGTAAATCACTACTTTCAGATTCGTTTAAATATTCAGTAATGCTTTTAATTTTATACATTATTAGAGTTTTTATTGTTAAAGTATATATCAAATAAATTACCTTTCCCATTTAATACGATTTGAAATATCTTCTATCTGATTTTCAAGTTCAAATACGTTAAATTCATGGTCTTGTACTTCTTCTATTGTAACTTCTCCTTTTTTATGAAGTTTAATTGCTTTAGAAAGTTTTCTCTTTGCTTTAGAAAGTTCTTTCTCTAAATACCTAAGTGCAAAATATAATTCTTCTGTTTTTTCTAAATATGCGGATGATTCTATGTCAAATGAATGTCTTATTTCTTCTCTGATTTTTGTTCTTACACTAAATTGAATTTCTGGGAAAACCTTTCTCAGTAACTCTATAGCTTTACTCTTTGCCATTTCAAAACATTATTTGTGTTATTTATTTCAATTCAAATCAGTATAAATTCATTAACACAAGAAAAAACGGGAACAGTAATAAGATGTTCCCGTTTTATGATATATAAAGAGTCAGCTATTATAGAACGTCTGTGTCTACAGAGTCATTAGCTTCATTAGTTTCAATTTGATTTCCACTAATTTGTTTTGATTTAGCATGTGCTTCTAGCTCTTTAGTTACTTTAGTACCAGCTCCTTGTAAAAGAGAAGGAAGCTCGCTACCAGCCATGTTAAATACTTCTTCAAAACCAGGTACAGATTTTAACATACCATCAAGGAAACCTGCTGTTGAATTTTTACCGTTAACTCCATTACCTTGGTCCCAAACTGTAATTTTATCAATTTTAATATTCTTGATAGCTTCAACTCTGATTTTGTAAAGAGATTCAAGTTTATCAGCAACCATTAAAGCAATTGCTTCATTTGCACCGCCTGCTGCATCAACTAGTTCTTTAATACCTTTTGCTTGCTCAGAAAGTCTAGCATAGTCACCTCGTGCTTCAGCTTCCATTTTTGCAAAAATTGCATCGGCTTCACCTTTTGCCAACTCTCTTTGTTTGTTAGCTTCTGCTGCAGCTTCAATTTCAATTTTCTCTTTTTGAATTTGAGAAGGTACGATTACACTAGCTTTAAGCGATGCTTCTTCTTTTTCAGCTCTCTTTTCTTCTGCTTGTCTTTCAGCATCATATGAGTCAGCTAAAGCTTGTGCTGAAGATACTTTCTGTGCTGTAATTGCCTTTCTATTAGATTCTGCTTCAGCAACTTGTCTTTCGGATGTTGTTTTAGCAATATTGATTGCTGCAACATTTTCACCTTCTACTGCAGATGCATTAAGTTCGGCAGTTCTTGCTCTTTGACGAGCTTCAGCATCTTTTGCACCAATTTCAGCGTTTGCTCTTGCTTCAGCTTCTCCAACTTCAGCAGCAGAGTGCAATTCAGAAGTTTTAATGCGCTGCTCTTTGTTTGCTTCAGCTTGACCAATATCACCGTCTCTATTTTTTTGAGCAACAGATACTTTTGCATCGTTAATTGCTTTAGCAGCAGCTTCTTTACCTAAAGCTTGAATATAACCAGACTCATCATGGATATCTGTAATATTAACGTTAACAAGGTGTAAACCGATTTTAGTTAACTCGTTCTCTAAGTTCTCTTGAATACCTGTTAAGAATTTATCACGGTCTGAATTGATTTCTTCAACAGTCATTGTTGCAATAACTAAACGAAGCTGACCTAAAATTAAATCTTTTGCTAGCATTGAAATCGACTGCTTGTCCATTCCTAATAAACGTTCTGCAGCGTTCTTCATTGTAGTAGGGTCACTAGTGATAGCTACTGTAAAGGTAGAAGGAACGTCAATACGAATATTTTGTGAAGTAAGTGCACCTCTTAAATCAATATCAATTGACATAGGTTTTAAATCTAAGAATGCATAATCTTGGATTACCGGCCAAATAAATGTACCACCACCGTGATAAACTTGTGCTGTACCTCCTTTTGTTTTACCATAAACTACCAAGAGTTTATCAGAAGGACAACGTTTGTAACGTGAAACAATAGCTACTAGAGTTCCAAAAATCGCGACAGCGATAACACTAAATAAAATGATACTTTCCATTTTTCTTTTTTTAAATTAAACTATTATTGATTTTAAGAGATTACAATTTTTCAACAACAAATTCACCGTTGTTTTCAGATACTACAAGAACTTCAGAACCTGTAGGTATTTCTTCGCCTGCCGTTTTGGCATTACATATTCTATAAGAACCTCCATAGAATATATTAATTTTACCAAAACCTAATCCTGAACCTGGTATTTTAAGATATACACTTCCAATTCCTCCTACTGCTTCACTTGGATTAGGTGTAGGGTCATACGCAAGTTTAGAAATAAAATAAAATATTGAAGAAAGTACTACTACCATCAATAGACCTGCAAGAATTGAAAGAAATATAGTTAAACCTAGACCTATTCCTTCTTTTAGGCAGACAATACCAGTCCATCCAAATACAGATAAGAAAGCTACTAAGTTTCTAAGTGTAAACATCTGGAAAGTGTTATATTCACCTTCTTCAAAGTCAACATCAGATTCTGTTTCAATTTCTAAATCCATGTCGCCGTCTATTCCTGTAAATGTAGCAACCATCTGTATTGCTAAAAATACCGTAAATGGTATTGCAATTAGCCAAAATGTAAATACTTCACTTGGCATAGAACTAAAAAATTCACTCATACTTAAATTGTTTATAAGATTAATATGGTGTAAAAGTACTAATTGTTTTTAGTACTCCAAAGTTTTTTTCAGTTTTTTCTAGAAATTTCCCGGTGAACCTATACTTTGTCGCATTTTGATAATTTCATCGAAGTCGACATTAAAGTCACTATTTTCCATTACTTGTTTATATGAATCACGGAATGGTATACCTTCTTGTTGAGATTTTATGGTTGCCAAATCTGCAGCATAAATATCTGATTTTATAGAGGACATAATATTATTAATATCGGGTTCTATATTTTCTAAAATCACCTTTGCTGCATGTATAGAAGATGATGCTATTTTATAGGATTCAACAATAGATTTCTTCATGTGTTGATAGTCTCTATTGTAACCTGATATTAAACCATGTGAAATAGTATTAATTTGAGCCTCATACCCAACAATCATTCCATGGTTACCTCTTAAGATTTCAGCTATATCTAAATTCTTCTTCTGTGGCATCATTGAACTTCCAGTTGTTATGCTATCGTTTACTCTAAACAGACTAAATTCCCTTGAAGTGTAAAGTACAATGTCTGTTGCAAACTTCTGAAGAGTAAGCATAATCTGAGATAAACCATGAATATATTGTAATTCAAATTTACCTCTAGAATTCTGACAATATAAACTATTCTTCTGTAGACTTTCAAATCCCAATAAAGAAGTCGTTAATTCTCTATCAAGATTAACAGTTGAACCAAATCCTGCGCCGCTGCCTAAAGGATTCTTCGAAATTGACTTTAATATTGACGTGCAATATCCAATATCATCATAAGTCTGTTCATAAAATGAATTATAATAATGGCCTAATGTTATAGGCATAGCTTGTTGAGTATGTGTATATCCTATAAAAGGAGTACTCCTGTATTTTTCTTGTAATTCAAAGAATTTTTCATTAAGACTATTTAACCCTATTAGTATATTTTCTAGAGTTGAAACCATATAAAGCCTTATCATAGTTAAAGCCTGATCGTTTCTACTTCTACCTGTATGTATTTTCTTACCAATATCACCTAATGACTCAGTTAATTCTCTTTCAATGACACTATGACTGTCTTCGTCTGAAACTGAAATTTCAATATTGCCTAGTGACCATTTTCTTAAAATTCTGTTTAAATCAGACTTAAGAAGGTCACATTCTATTGCATTGATTATGCCTGAACTAAAAAGGGAGTCAACATGTGCTATACTCCCTTTAATATCATATTGAAAAAATTCATAGTTATCTAAAATATGGTCGTCTCCTACTGTATATGATTCGACAAACGCATTTATAGATGAATTATTTTTAGACCAAATTTTACTCATTGTAAATATCCTTTGTTAAGTTATAACCGGCTTTTTGTGAATAATTAAAGTGTTCAATGAATCCTGCACTTGCATTTGTATTAAACGTATCATTTCTCATGAATGTTGACATATCATCATTAAATAAAGAATAAGGTGAATCAATTGCAACACATTCCGCGACACCCTTGTATAAACGCATTACTACTGAACCTGTAACCTTCTTATTGACAGAGTTAATATAAGAATTTATATGATTCATTAAAGGATGGTACCATCTTCCTTCATATACCATATTTGCCCAATCTTGGTCTATTTTTCTTTTATGGTTATACTCTTCTCTTGTACATACAACTTTTTCTAAAGCTTTATGTGCTTGTACAAGAATTTCGGCACCTGGTTCTTCGTATACACCTCTTACTTTAAGACCTACGACCCTGTCTTCTATTAAATGTGTGATACCAATCCCATGTGAAGCACCTACGCGATTCAATGATTCTATGATACCAGTATAATCGCCATTACTAACTCTGACCGTAATATTAAAATTACCATCATCTGAAGGAAAAGTTACAATCGTAGGAATACCTTCTTCAAATCCTATAGTTACATGTGATGATTTTTCCTTTGAACTTTCTGGTACTGTAACATGTTTAAGAATATTATTAAGAGGTGGAATCATTCTTAAGTCTTCTATTTCTCCACCTTCTGCTGAACATCCCCATAAGTTTTCATCATAACTATAGATTTTAGTCTTACTTTGTTCTACTGGGATATTATGTTTTTCAGCATATTCTAATTCTTCATCACGGCCCATTCCCCATTCTCTAACAGGTGCTAAAACTTTTAAATCAGGACGAAGAGTTGTAATATAATTTTCAAATCTGATTTGGTCATTACCTTTTCCAGTTGCACCGTGTATACAGATACTTGCACCTATTTTCTCTGCATATTCTACTACAGTTCTAGCAATTTCAACTCTACCTAGAGGACAAAATAGTCTATAACCGTCTTCGTAATCAGCGTTTGCTTTAATTGCCATCAAACATATATCTTTAGCAAATCTCTTTCTTACATCAATATATTCAAAATCTTTTGCGCCTAAGTCTAAAGCTTTTTTCCTTATATGTTCAATGTCATCAGACTGTCCTATACCCACACATACACAATAAATCTCTAATCCATATACTTCCTGGCACCATTTTACCATTACACTTGTATCTAGGCCCCCTGAATACATTAATACGGCTTTCTCACCAGGTTTAGGATTAGCTTCATGGCTAGCAATTTTCTTATAATTACTTTCTTTCATTTTAAATATTTTCGGAGTTAAACTTTTTAATTAAATTAACGCAATCTTGGCATTTTTCATATTCCTCTTTAGACTCATAATATTCGAGACACTTTTGAAGTGTAATCTCAAATGAATCCCTTTTTATAACCATTGTAACATAAGGTAGAGCATTTATATTAAATGTATTAGGCTCTGATATTACAAATAATCTAAACACAGGTATATTTAATAAGTCTTCTTCTATTCCCTTTTTACATGCATCAAAAAGAAGAGGGATTAATGACTGACTTTCCCTTTCAAAGAAAGTTGATGCATTTTCCTGATTTACATAATATTCAGGTAAATCTAAGTCATCATAGAAGCTATCTTGTTGATAATCAATAAACCCTTCTTCCATTTTAGTATTAAATTGCATCTTCACTTACACCTAAATATTTTTCAACATCACTTTGTATGCTTTCATCTACCATTGTTCTCCATGTATCATCACCTGATTTTAGAGATTCTCTGATTTTTGTTGCAGAAATAAATGCAAGTTCTGCAGTAGGTGTAAACTCGTTAATTTCATATCCAACACCTCTTCCGTAATTAACAGACTCGATATCTGGAATAATCATTACTTTAACGTCGTCACCTTTTGCGGCATGGTATTTCTCAATCATCGATACTGTCTGTTCTGTAGTAAAAGGGTTCTTCTCATCTGGTTCAATGTCTCTAACCATAATTAAAGCAGGTATACCTTGGTCTAATTTTTGCTGAACAAGATTAATATGTCCATAATGATACGGTTGATATCTTCCAATAAAAATTGCATACTTCTTATCAGGGTTAGATGTAGGTTGACCACCATGGTTAACTACATCCCATTTTGAATTTTCATTTTTCATTTTCTATTACTTTTTTAAGTTCGTATTTTACTAATTCTAAATTGATTATCATACTTGAGATAGGATTCGAAGGTTTTTTATTATACTCAGTATTTAAGTGTATCAGAGTATTATCTAGTGAAAAAAGAGCTTCTTCTAAGATGTTTAATTGTTTCTTTATTGCCATTATGGTAAGATTTTATCTAAGACATAATTAACCACTTCTTGAGTACAAGCGTCTAAATCATATAGACCTGTTCTTATTGTAAGCTCTGGATTCTCAGGAGCCTCATATGGGCTATCAATTCCAGTGAAATGAAGTATTTGACCAGCTCTTGCTTTTTTATAGAGACCTTTAGGGTCACGTGATTCACATGTTTCTAAGTCAGCTTCAACATAAACTTCAATAAAATTTGAGCCTACTATTTCTCGTGCTCTATCTCTATCTTCTTTAAATGGTGAAATAAATGCAGTAAGAACTACTGTACCTGCATCCGTAAATAATTTTGATACTTCGCCAATTCTTCTGATGTTTTCTTTTCTGTCATCATCAGTAAATCCGAGATTTGCATTTAGACCTGTTCTAATGTTATCACCGTCTAAAATATAGGTGTGGATTTTTCTTTTATTAAGCTCTGCTTCAACTGCATTTGCAAGAGTAGATTTACCTGACGCTGACAAACCAGTGAACCACAGGACAAGCGGGTAATGATTTTTAATAACAGATCTTTGTTCAGCTGTTATGCTATGTTGATGTACGTGTATATTAGTGGCTTTCATTTCTATTTTAATTGATTTTTATATTTAATTTATGCTCTATTTCAGATTTGTTTCCCATATAGATTGAAGAATATCTTTCCTTTGTTTCTTTATTATACGAAGACATGATTGCACGGTATTCTGTTTTATTATGTGTGCTTGTACCTTCTTCGATTCTTTTTGTTATCTTGACCCTTTTTCTGATATTTTCATCTTCATATTCAATAAATGATACTTGCACATGTTTAGAATCGTCTTCATCTGGATTCCAACTTATTTCTGAATGTATTTTCCTAGGTTTCTGTAAACCGAATGGAATATGGAACCATACTCTTTCATGAATATAGTAAGTAAATATTTTTACAAAAAAGTCAACACCTCCTATTGCAAAAGCAGCTTTAGCATCACCTGTTACAAATGTAGCAATTGTAACAGTAATGCAACTAGAATATATTCTATAACTTATTGATTTAATGACATGTCTTAGCTTATCAAGTGTAGGTGCAAGTTCTCTAATTTTTCTAAATCTCATTTTATTAATTTTAAAGAGTTATAATAATCGTCTAATGTATCAATACCGATTGACTTGTTTCTTGTATAAGATGCAATGATTCCTAGGCCATTGTCCATCCATCTTAGTTGTTCGAGTTTATCAGATTCTTCATTCAATGTTTTAGTGCTTAGAGTTGAAATAGTTTCAAGGTTTTTTCTACTAAAACCATAAATTCCAATGTGTTTATAGACTGTTTTATTAGAGAAATACAAAGGGCTTCTAGTAAACATACAGACTGTTTTATAGTCACATACACATTTGACGCAATTTCTGTCTTGCGCCTCATGTTGCTCAAGATTAGTAATAAGAGTAGATATTTTTGAAGGAATCGTTTGAACTTGATTTATTACAATGTCAATATCCTCTGGGTCAACAAAAGGTTCATCTCCTTGTACATTGATAATTGTATCATATTCAGGAAACATAAGTGCTGCCTCGATAACTCTTTCGGTTCCTGATTCACATCTATTTGAAGTCATTACAACTTTGGCGTATTCAGATACATTATCAAATATTTCTCTGTTATCAGTTGCAATTATTACTTCATCTGCATTTGATAAAACACATGCTTCCCAAACACGTTGTATCATTGATTTACCGCCTATATCTAATAGAGGTTTACCGGGTAAACGAGTTGAATTATATCTTGCTGGAATTACTATTAGGCTTTTCATTTTCAATTTCTTCTAATATAGACTTATAAATCTTTACTTCTTGTTCTGTTAAACTTTCGTACCATTGTTTAAAATCACTTCCTTTGACATTAAACATTTCAGAGCGTATATCCCTTGTTTCTAATGAATTGCCTTCCATATTTTAGTAGTTTCTATTATTATATCTTCTAATAAATCAAGTCTTAATATGCTTCCTGCGTCTGAACTTGCTTTACTTGGTTCTGGATGAACTTCTATGAATAAACCTTGTGCACCTGCTGCTATAGCAGATTTAGCCATAGTTCCAATCATTCTTGCATCACCTCCTGTAATCCCAGAACTTTGATTTGGAATTTGAACAGAGTGTGTACAATCCATTATTGTAGTTCCAAACGGATTCATCTTTGGAAATGAAGTCATATCGGTAACTAAATAATTATAACCAAATGTTGTGCCCCTTTCTGTTAAAAATATTTCAGCTTTATCTTCACCATATTTTTCAATATAACCATGTCTTACTTTTGCGGCAGCATGTTCCATCATTTCAGGTCCTAAAAATTGACCTTTTTTAATATTAACACCTAAACCTGTTTTCCCTGCTGAAACTAATAAATCAGTTTGTCGGCAAAGAAATGCAGGTATTTGAAGATAATCAACATAAGGTTTAACTAGTTCAGGTTCATGGCTTTCATGTACATCTGTAATTGTTAAAACGTCATATTTTCGACCTATTTCTTCTAGAATTTTAAGAGCTTTTATTTCACCTATAGAAGTAAAAGAATCTAATTTAGTTCTGTTTGCCTTTTTATAAGAGCCTTTAAAAATTAACTCAAAATTATATTTGTCTCTAAGTTCAGTTAATTTTTTTGCAATTTCTTCACAGACTTCTTTTTCTTCTACTGCACATGGCCCTGCAATAAGAGTGAATGTTTTATCTGACATTATTACCAATTTTTAAAAGTTCTCTTCTAATTGCTGCGCCTAAGTTAGCGTCATTCGGATTTTCTGCAGCTAACCTGTAAATTTCTTCTATTGTAAAAAACTTTTTATTATTTGTTTTTTCATCAGACTTATAACCAAATTCTTTAGTTTGTCTGTGAGAATTTAAGTCTACTTTATTATCTTTTCCCATAATACATTATTTATAATAAATATATGGTTAGAATATTAAATTGTTTCACCTCTACTCTTAGAGCCTAAATAACCTGAATGATGTCTTTTTGAATATTCTTCCTTTGTAAAACCTATTTTCTCCATTAGTGTTACTACTAACATATCTCCGATAATCGTCATCAGTGTAGTAGAAGTAGTAGGTGTCAAACCCAATGGACATATCTCCGGACTGCCACCTGTCAATAAAACGACATCTGAGCCTTTTGCTAATTCACTTTCAGGATTTCCTGTTATACATATTATTTCAATACCAGGGTGTAAATTACCGGCAAGAGTTATAAGTTCTACTATTTCTCTTGTTTTACCAGAATTAGAAAGAAGTAGTAAAATATCGTTTTCTTTAAGAATACCCAAATCACCATGTTGTGCTTCACTAGGGTGTAAATATACTGAACATGTACCAGTAGATGAAAACGTCGTCGCAATATTTAATGCGATTTGACCTGCTTTACCCATACCTGAAGTAATAAGCTTACCATTAGATAAATGCACCTTCTTATAAATTAATTCGATAGCATCTTCATATGAACTATCAACAGGTATATTGGCTATAGCAGCCATTTCCTCAATTATTAGATTTTTTATTCGTTCTTTCATAATTTAATAAAAATAGAGTATTTATAGTTTATATTAATTTCCTTATTATTCTTATTAAACTTTTTTACAAAACCGCTTTCAGTTAAATGTTTAGATTCTAATGGCTTGTATTTATTATTCAATACAGAATCTGTAAAAAGAAAATTAGAGTTATATACTACCAAAATCCCATTTGTTTCCAACATTTCATCTAATTCAAGAATTTGTCTTTCGAACTGACTAAAGGAATATTCAGAAGAACAGTCCTTTAAATTCTGAGTCTGTGGCCATCTACAAAGAACAGACATGCAAAAAATCAAATCATATTTATCTTTTTTGAAGTCAGATGCTTTGTAAAAATTTATTTTTTCACCTAATTCTAATTTTTTACAAGTTAATATCATTTGTTCACTAATATCTACGCCATCAATATATGAATCTTTAAAATAAAGTTCCTTTAGTGTTTGAACTTCACGACCATCTGAACAACCAAATGAAAGAATTTTAGGTTTTTTGTGTTTAAAATATTCTACACATTCTTTGAATATTATAGGATATCTATTATATTTTGTTGCATTTGAAATTTGATGTTGCATTATATTATTTCTTTTTAAATGGACATGAATTATATAGTAAATCCAAATCTATATCTATTTTATAGTCTACGAATCTGTCTAAAATTTGTTGAACAGAAGTATAATCTTTAATTTGCATAGGTTCTTCGATTTCTCTATTTACAGACATATAATAATCTCTAAATTTAAAGCCATTACCAATAACTTTATTAGAAAATTCTAGCCAAGTCGAAGGAACACCATAAGAGTCAGCTGCTATTATACCATGTAAAGAACTCGAAGCAATCATTTCACAAGATAGAATCTCGTTAACAACTTTTTGTATAGGGTCTAAAATATTTATTATTAATACATCGCTGCTATTTAGTTTATTGAAGAAACTATTACCCTGATCCACGTAATGAGGTATTATACCCAGTTTATATTTTTTTTCTATTTTAGGTGAATAATACATTGGATATAAAAGGGCTGGGTCTCCTATTGCTACATTTTTACAGTCTATTCCTTGTGATATCAATAGGTTTTTCGTAAGAGGCCCTCTTACTGCACATATTAATTTAGGTTTAACGTTTAATTTACTACCACTGCTTATAAAACCTGAACCCCATATTGTAGTATATTCATCAGCCCAGGCTAATATACTCCCTATTGAAATATATTTATTTATATTTTTGCCATCGTTAGTATTAACCCATTTTACATTTTTACCAGATATTAAATGCGCTAATTCTTTACTAAGTACATCGCCCCAATTCGAAGGAGTTTTACACCATCTTAAATATAGGTCATCCATTATTTTGATATTCTTTTATTTTAGCAATTAATATGTTTTGTTCTTTTATATACTCTTCTTCGGGTAGAAGCCTCTTTTTTATACCTGTTCTATCGGCATGCCATCTGTATAAATATAGAAGCTCTGGTATGTGACCTATTTTTACATTATTACATAATAATTTCCATAACCAAAGAACATCTTCTGCACTGTGTCTCATTTCAGACTCAAATGTGAACTCTTTAATTTTATTTCTAAAAAAAGCGGTTGCACATGCAGTATTGTTTTTAAGAGATTTAAAGTCTTCTTTTGTATATTTACTTATATCTATTTCAATAACACCGTTAGATTTATTATTTGTAAACTTTTCAATATTACTATATAATATATCAACATCAGTATTAGAGTCCATATATTCTACACATTTCTCTAATCTTCTAGAATCCATTAAATCATCACTGTCCAACCATACACCATATTCTGTTTTTAGATTATTTAATAGCACTTGCCTCGCATGGCCTATACCCATGTTTACGTCACTTTTTATATAAGAAATTCGACTATGTTTTTTTATTAATTTTCGAACTACATCTTCAGTATCATCAGTGCTCCCGTCATCATATATTATGATAGAAAAGTCAGTGAAAGTTTGTTTGAAACATGAATTAATCGTTTCAGTAATAAGGTAACCTCTGTTAAAAGCGGGTATAAGTATGGTAACTCTATTCATTTTTTAACCGTATTTTTTAGTCTTCTACTTGCTTGGAAATGCTCAATTACAGGTTTTGCATTAGGGTACAATCTTCTCATAGAATCAAATATGAATGTATACTCTGCTGGTAAATTCTTGTCTATTAAACCGTCTGACTTATTCATTTCTTTAATTACCTTACCTAGATTCCATTGCTCAAATGTCGTTGCATTAGGACCTTCTGAGTTATTTACATTTAACCATAGATTACATAGCTTTCTTGTTTTTTCATTATTGGCCATGAAAATAGTTCCACTTAAACATTCATTTTCCCTCCATCTAAAATCTTGCCAACGTACGGCAATATCACAAGAATAGTCTTCGAAAAGAACAGGTTTCGAATGTACTACCGCGTCACTATCGACATATAGTAAATTTTTACCAATATGTTTGTCTAACATGTTTAACATAAATTGTGCTTTAAATCTTGTATTTGCCTGCCAGCTCCCTAAATTAGGTACACCTACAATATCATATTTTAAATTTAATTTGTCAAGAGATGCAGAGAGTTTTCTAGCTTCTTGTTCATACGGTGTGCCAGTAGTATAATATGCCACTATGACTAAATTATCTAGGCCTTTTACATAATTATTATTCATATCGTATTTATTTAGAATTGTATTTATATCAACATAATTAATATAATTATTCAGTGCACTTTTATTTGAGCAACTGTAAATATTTATATTATTCATTTTCTTAATAGAATTAATTAAATTTTCCTTATACTTGCTTAAATTCTTTTTAAAATTACTTTCATTTTGTTTATAGTCATTGTGAAAATGTGTGCTACTACCTGTATTCATATCAAAACCTAACAAGTAAATATTTTTATAGCCTAACAATATTGCTAATTGTATTGCACAGTAACCGCTATTAGAACCATGTGAAAATGAGTTAATATTATTACCAAAACCATTTGTAGTGTATTCATATGATGACTTTATAACACCTGTAAAACGTTTTATTTCTGTATATTTAATATTATTACGTATATCAGTAACTTCACCATTTATTTCTTTTATATAATAAGGTGTTGTATTTAAAATAAAATACGAATACTTTGACTTTTTAATAATATCATTTATATTATA
>Ga0172373_10006668_pt1 | contig 15279 bp, 11 predicted proteins | sample Lak10m_2_FD_114546 | JGI IMG/M metagenome (GOLD analysis project Ga0172373, IMG submission 114546) | Freshwater microbial communities from Kabuno Bay, South-Kivu, Congo - kab_092012_10m | ecosystem: Environmental > Aquatic > Freshwater > Lake | place: Democratic Republic of the Congo...
AGGGCACGACTGCGCGCCTTCTTGATGTCGCCGTGAACGGGCGCGGGCATGGTGGCCGCCGCAGTGCCGGCGCGGGGCGAGAAGCTAAATACATGGGTGTGGCCAAAGCCGATCTGTCGGGCGAAGGCGAGGGTTTCTTCCCACTCGATTTCGGTTTCGCCCGGAAAGCCGACGATCAGGTCGGTAGTGATGTTGATGTCGGGCACCTGTCGGCGAAGGCGTTCCACCAGCGCCTTGAATTCGCTGGTCTTGCAGCGCCGCGCCATGCGCTTGAGAACGCTGTCCGATCCGCTTTGCAGGGGCAGATGCAGATGCGGCATGAGGCGGGGGTTGTCGAACAATTCGACAAACATCTCGGGAATATCCCAGGGCTCCAGTGAGCCCAGACGCAGTCGCGGTATGTGGGTCTGGTCCAGGATTTTTTCGATCAGGGCGGCGAGGTGGGAGTTGTTGTCGCTGCCGTATCCGCCCAAATGAACACCGGTCAACACGGCTTCCTGAATGCCCTCTCCGTGCAGTCGATTGATTTCCTCGATGATGTCGGCCGGACGCCGGCTGCGCTCTTCCCCTCGGGCCACGGTGACGATGCAATAGGTGCAGCGGTAGCGGCAACCGTCCTGCACCTTGATGAAGGCGCGGTGCCGACCGAGGCGGAAGAGGGCGGATTCGCCAGGTTCGGTGGATTGCGCGGGCATGGCGTCCAGCGCCAGACGCGCCTTGGCGATCTCCACCAGGCGATGTTTGTCGGCATTGCCGATGACCAGATCGACGCCCAGTGTTTCGGCTTCAGTCTGGTTGAGGGTTGCGTAGCAGCCGCTCAGTACCAGTTTGGCGCCGGGGTTTTCCCGTGCCGCCTTCCGCAGCAGGTTGCGGGATTTGCGGACCGCATCCTGGGTGACGGCGCAGGAGTTGAAGACCAGCAGATCGGCCTCTTCGTCATCGCCCACCAGCCGGTGCCCATCTGCCTGAAAGTCGCGGGCCCACGTTTCCAGTTCGGCCTCGTTGAGCCGGCAGCCAAGGGTCTGGAGGCGGATGCGCATGGTGGGTGACGGGCTTGAGGGTTCCTGAAACCTATCCGATCGTTTTTAGGCCCAACACATCTTGCATGTCGTAGAGCCCCGCCGGTTTGCCGGCCAGCCAGGCTGTCGCCCGCATGGCGCCCTTGGCAAAGGTCATGCGGCTGGAAGCGTTGTGGGTGATTTCCACGCGCTCGCCTTCGTCGGCAAACATCACGGTGTGTTCGCCGACAATGTCGCCGGCGCGAATTACGGAAAAGCCGATGCTCTTTGGATCACGTTCCCCGGTATGGCCCTCGCGTCCCCAGACGGCACATTCCTGGAGATTCCGTCCCAGAGCCTCGGCTACCACTTCACCCATGCGTAGCGCGGTCCCTGAGGGTGCATCGACCTTGTGCCGATGGTGGGCTTCGATGATTTCAATGTCGGTGCCGTCGCCGATCACCTTGGCGGCGATGTCCAGCAGCTTGAGACAGAGATTGACGCCCACGCTCATGTTGGGTGCGAGCATGATGGGGATGTCCCGGGCTGCCTGGTCGATCGTGGTGCGCTGCTCCGGAGTGAACCCGGTCGTGCCGATGACCATTTGCCTACCATGACGGCGGCAGAGTTCCAAGGCAGCCATGGCGGGTTCGGGGCGGGTGAAATCGACCAGGACGTCGAAGTCGGAAATCACGGCCTCCAGACTGTCGGTGACGCTGACTCCCTGGGGGGGAAGCCCTGCGATCGTTCCGGCGTCGGCACCCAGGGCCGGACTGCCGGGGCGCTCCAGAGCGACCGTCAGTTGCAGATGTTCTGCGTTGACACAGGCGTTGATCAGCGCGTGGCCCATACGGCCAGCCGCGCCGTGAATGGCGACTCGTATCATGTTGGTTTTCCGCTTGCTGCTTGAGTGGGCAAAAAAGTGGGCGCCTCGCGCGCCCACGGGGTGTTTGATTGACGTCGGTGTCAGAGTCCGATTTTATCGAAAAACTGTTTAACGCCATCCAGCCAGCCATGTGCCTGAGGGCTGTGCTTGCTACCGCCCCCGGTCAGGGATTCATCGAACTGCTTGATCAGATCGACCTGTTCCTTGCTCAGGTGAACTGGAGTCTCGATGCGAACCCGGCAGAGCAGGTCGCCCACGGCACCGCCGCGAACCGGTTTGACGCCCTTGCCGCTCAGCCTGAACATTCTTCCGGTCTGGGTTTCGGCTGGAATTTTTAGGGCCACCTTGCCGGCGAGCGTCGGTACCTCAACCTCTCCACCCAGGCAGGCTTTGGGGAAGCTAATGGGGACTTCGCAATAGAGGTTAGCGCCATCGCGGGTGAAGATTGAGTGATCCTTGACGTTGACCTGAACGTAGAGATCACCGGCGGGTGCCCCTGATTCACCGGCTTCGCCCTCGCCGGAGAGGCGGATGCGGTCGCCGGTGTCGACGCCGGCGGGGACCTTGACGGAGAGCGTCTTGGTGTCCTGGACGCGACCCTGCCCGTGACAGGATTTGCAGGGATCCTTGATCTGCTTGCCGGACCCGCGGCAGGTGGGACAGGTTTGCTGTACGGCAAAAAAGCCCTGCTGCATGCGGACGGCGCCATGGCCATGGCAGGTCGGGCAGGTCGTGACCGACGAACCCTCGTTGGCGCCGGACCCATCACAACTCTTGCAGTTGATGAGGGTCGGGATCTGGATCTTGACTTCGGTGCCGGCGACGGCCTCTTCAAGAGTGATTTCCAGGTTGTAGCGAAGGTCGGACCCGCGCTGCGGCCCGCCGCGACCCCTTGAGCCCCCGCCGCCGAAGATGTCGCCAAACACGTCGCCGAAGATGTCACTGAAGTTTCCTCCACCAAAACCCTGGCCACCGCCCATGGAGGGATCGACGCCGGCGTGGCCGAACTGGTCGTAGGCCGAGCGTTTCTTCGGGTCGGAAAGCACATCATGTGCCTCCTTGACTTTCTTGAACTGCTCTTCGGCCTCGGGGTTGTCGCGATTCCGATCAGGGTGATACTTCATCGCCAGTCGGCGGAAGCTCTTCTTGATCTCGTCATCGCTCGCATTGCGGGCAACGCCCAGCAGTTGGTAGTAATCTTCTTTGGCCATAACGCAAAATGCCGCGTCACAGTCGCGGCTTAGGAAATCGATGAGTGAAGTGGGGGCGGATTGAGATCCGCACCCCGGTGATCGAGCCTTGATGGGACGATTATTTGTTGTCGTCCTTCACTTCCTCAAACTCTGCATCGACGATGTCATCGTCACTTCCGGCAGCGCCCGAGGCATGCTCGTGGGCCCCCGCTTCGGCGCCCGCCTCCGGACCCTTTTGCGCGTAGAGTCGCTCGGCCAGCTTGCCGGATACTTCAGTCAGCCGCTGGGTTTTCTGCTCGATGGCTTCCTTGTCATCGCCGTTCATGGCCTCCTTGAGCTCACTGATGGCAGTTTCGATCTGGCTTTTTTCGTCCGCCTCCGCCTTGTCACCCAGTTCGCTGACAGTCTTCTGGGCTGCATGGATCAGCGAGTCGGCATGGTTGCGCGCCTGGACCAGCTCATGCAGTTTCTTGTCCTCCTCGGCGTGCAGTTCGGCATCCTGGACCATCCGTTTGATCTCGTCATCGCTCAGTCCGCTGGAGGCGGTGATGCGAATTGACTGCTCCTTGTTAGTGGCCTTGTCCTTCGCCGATACGTGCAGGATACCGTTGGCATCGATGTCGAAGGTGACTTCGATTTGCGGCAGGCCGCGCGGGGCCGGCGGGATGTCAGCGAGGTCAAAGCGCCCCAGCGACTTGTTGTCCTTGGCCATTTCGCGCTCACCCTGCAGGACGTGGATCGTCACGGCTGTCTGGTTGTCATCGGCGGTGGAGAACACCTGCTGCTGCTTGGTCGGGATGGTCGTGTTCTTTTCGATCAGCTTGGTCATCACGCCGCCCAGGGTTTCGATGCCCAAAGAGAGCGGGGTCACGTCGAGCAGCAAAACGTCCTTGACCTGTCCGCCCAGCACGCCGCCCTGAATGGCAGCACCCAGAGCAACCGCTTCGTCCGGGTTTACATCCTTGCGAGGTTCCTTGCCAAAGATCTGGGTCACCATCTCCTGAACCTTGGGCATACGGGTCTGCCCGCCGACCAGGATAACCTCGTCGATGTCGCTTGCCTTCAGCCCTGAATCCTTGATGGCGGTTTCGCACGGACCGCGGGTTCTCAGTACCAGATCCTCAACCAGCGACTCGAGCTTGGCGCGAGTCAGCTTCAGGTTGAGATGCTTGGGGCCGCTGGCATCCGCCGTCACATAGGGCAGGTTGATGTCGGTCTGCTGGCTGGAAGACAGTTCGATCTTGGCTTTTTCCGCCGCTTCCTTCAGACGCTGCAATGCCAGTGGGTCATTGTGCAGGTCGATGGAGCTGTCTTTTTTGAACTCGTCGCAAATCCAGTCGATGATCCGCAGGTCGAAGTCTTCACCGCCCAGGTGGGTATCGCCGTTGGTCGACAATACTTCGAACTGGTGCTCGCCATCGACTTCGGCAATCTCGATGATTGAGACGTCGAAGGTACCACCGCCCAGGTCGTAAACGGCCACTTTCATGTCGCCCTGCTTGCGATCGAGGCCAAATGCCATCGCTGCCGCAGTCGGTTCGTTGATGATGCGCTTGACTTCGAGGCCGGCGATGCGTCCGGCATCCTTGGTGGCCTGGCGCTGGGAATCGTTGAAATAGGCCGGCACGGTGATGACCGCCTCGGTGATTTCCTCGCCCAAGAAGGCCTCGGCGTCCTTCTTAAGTTTCATCAGAACACGCGCGGAGACCTCTGGCGGTGCCATCTTCTTGCCGTTGACCTCAATCCAGGCATCCCCGTTATCTGCACCGACAATGCTGTAAGGCACCAGATGAATATCCTTCTGAACCACATCATCCTTGAAACGGCGACCGATCAGACGTTTGACTGCGTACAGGGTGTTCTTCGGATTGGTGATGGCCTGACGCTTGGCGGATTGGCCTACCAGTACTTCGTTGTCAGGCGTGAACGCGACGATGGACGGCGTGGTGCGCGCGCCTTCAGAGTTTTCGATCACTCGGGGCTTCCCGCCCTCAAGGACGGCTACGCAGGAATTGGTAGTGCCCAAGTCGATGCCGATAATTCTTGACATTTATTTCTCCGGGTAATTCGTTGTTAATCTGGGTTTCAAATCCAACTGGCAGGGATATGGGGAGCTACTTGGCCTTTTCAAGCCAGTTCTTCCGGTGCTATGCCAGCTCTAGCCAATGCCCTGTGCGACAACGACCATGGCGGGGCGCAGCAGGCGGTCGTTTAGCAGATAGCCTTTTTGATAAACCTTAATCACTGTATTGGGTTCGGCCTCGTCGGTGGGCTGGGTCGCCATCGCCTGATGCAGTTCAGGGTTGAACTTTTGACCCACCGGATCGACTGGGGTGACGTTGAACTTTTCCAGGCTGGCCATGAGCTGCTTGAGGGTCAGTTCCATGCCCTCGCGTAATTTGTCGGCCTCGGGGTTGTCACCGGTTTCGACGCTCAGGCCCAGTTCGAGGCTGTCGGCTACGGGCAATAGCTCGCGCGCAAACTTCTCAAGCCCGAATTTGTGGGCATTCTGGAGATCTTTTTCCGAGCGGCGCTTGAGGTTTTCCAGCTCTGCCTGCGTCCGGACAAACTTATCCCAGTTTTCTTCGGCCAGTCGGGCGACCTTGACCAATTCATCGGCTACCGCATCCGATGAGGTGGGGGCTTCCGGGGACTCGATTTCCAGTTCTCTGCTGTTCAATTCGGCTTCTTCAGGCAAAGTGTCTTCATGGCTCATCAGGAGCAACTCCGTTCTGTTAGGACAGTGTTGGGGGGGGGTAACTAACTGCCAGCAGCAAGGGCGGCCAACAGATGTTCTTGGGTCAAAGTGGGGGCAGTGATTTGTGATTCAAGGCCGCACCTACCAGCTTTGCCGTCAGATCGACCAGGGGAATGACTCGCTCATATTCCATGCGGGTTGGGCCGATCACGCCCAAAACCCCCGCCACTCGGTCATTGATCGAGTAAGAGGAAGTCACTAGGCTGCACTGACCCAGGGCGTGGTGGCCGGATTCCTCCCCGATGAAAATCTTGACTCCCGGAGATTCGATGCAGCGATCCAACAAGAGCGCCATTTCCTCTTTTCGATGCAGCGTCTCAAACAGGGGCCGGAATTGCTCCATGTTGGCGAGTTCCGAAAAATCCATCAGATTGATTTCACCCGAGACAACCAAGGGTTTTCTGCGCTTTCTGGGTTCTTCCAGTGCCAGTTCGGTGAGTTCGGCGGCATCGATGACCTCTTGGGTCAGGCGTTCCCGGGCCTCATCGATTTCACGGAGCAAACCCGCACGGACGCGGGTAATGTCCTTGCCGGAATAACGATGGTTGAGGAAGTTTGCAGCGGCCTGAAGCTCGTTTAGCGAATAACTGCGGGGCGTGTGAATGATCTTGTTTTGGATTTCATTCTGACTGGAAATCAGGATCACCAGCAGGCGTCGCTCCGATAGGGGCAGAAACTCGATATGACTGAACAGGCGGGTCTCGCGCTTGGGCAAAGTGACTACACCAGCCATATGGGTCACTTCGGACAACAGCCGGGATGCGGTTTCCAGTAACTCCCTGGGCGAGTCCGGAGAGTCGAGATCATCGCGGATTTGCTGAATTACATCCTGCTGAAGCGGTTTGACGGTGAGCAGGGTATCGATGAAGAGCCGGTATCCTGAAACGGTCGGCATCCGACCCGCCGAGGTGTGCGGGGAGGTAATTAGACCGAGTTCCTCGAGGTCGGCCATCACGTTTCGAATGGTGGCCGGGCTCAGGTTGAGCCCGGCATCCCTGGACAGGGAGCGCGAGCCCACCGGTTGACCTTCGTTGATGTAGCGCTCAACCAACACCTTGAGAAGATGTTGCGCGCGCTCAGTCAGTTGCGGGGAATTCGGCACGGGTTTCAGGGCGGGAAGGCGGATTAGCACTCTGGGTCGGAGAGTGCCAGAAGCTAGCAATACCTAGATAAAGTGTCAAGAACTTCATACCATAGCGAGCCTTAACTTGCCGGTCCTTGTGCCGCCATATAACGTCCTCTGCGTGGCATGATCCGATCAGGGAAGGGGTTAAGTTAACCGAGCCATTCCCAGCCATTATTCTGCTTGATCAACCGCAATCATTTTTGAAGCCCGATGCAATCCCACGTGAAATTTGGTGTCGCTGCGCTGATCGGCAAATCGGATGCAGACCGGATTGCGGAAACGCTGACGGAACTCTACGAACTCCTGCTCAAACGTGGTCTGCGGGTAATCGTGGAGACTGACTGCGTGCCATTTATTGGCGGTGCAACCCCGGAATCCGGTTCCCTTAGCGAGTTGGGTGAGCGTTGCGATTTCGCGGTGGTGGTCGGGGGAGACGGAACACTGCTGGCCGCTGCTCGCAGCCTGGTTCCGTACAACATTCCCCTGATCGGGGTGAATCTGGGTCGGTTGGGCTTTCTGGTGGATATCTCGCCTGCTGATATCGCGACTCATCTCGATGACGTGCTCGAAGGGCGCTACAGTGAGGAGGAGCGCTTCATTCTAGGGGCTCGCGTCATACGTAAGGGGGAAGTGGTTTACCATCAGACGGCTATCAATGACGTGGTCGTGCATCGATCCAATGCGACGAGCATGATCGAGATTGTGGCTCACATTGATGAGGTATTCCTGAATTCCCAGCGCTCCGACGGACTGATCGTTTCGACGCCCACTGGCTCCACGGCATACGCCTTGTCAGCGGGAGGGCCGATCCTTTCCCCAACGCTCAGCGCGATTGTTCTTGCCCCCATCAATCCGCATGCCCTGACAAATCGGCCGATTGTGGTAGGAGGCGAAAGCGTGGTTGGAATTTCCTTCCGGCCCAGCAAGCAGTTTGGTGCCCAGCTCGTGTGTGACAATGTTTCCAGTCCTGATCTTGCGATTGACGATCTGATTGAGATCAGCAGGGAGCCGAAGCCCTTCCGGCTGCTACATCCTCTGGGGTATGACTTTTATGAGATTCTCCGTGCCAAGCTGAACTGGAGTTCTGGGTACCGCGCCTAGTCATGTTGATTCATCTGGATATACGCGATTTGGCCGTCGTCGCATCGCTCAATCTTGCATTTCGGTCGGGATTATCCGTTCTCACCGGCGAGACCGGTGCAGGCAAGTCAATTCTGTTGACGGCGTTGGGCCTCGCGTTGGGGGACAGGGCAGATTCCGCCATCATTCGTCCCGGAGCGCAGAAGGCTGAAATCAATCTGACATTCGACCTGAGTGACTGCCCTCAGGCTCTGGTCTGGCTGGAAGAGCAGGCACTGGCGGATGGGGACGAATGTCTGGTGCGCCGGGTCATCGCGGCCGACGGGCGTTCCCGCGCCTTTGTCAACGGTAGCCCGGTCACTCTCCAGTCCCTGCAGGAACTGGGGCAAGGGCTGGTTGAAATTCACGGCCAGCATGCCCACGTCCAGCTGATCAAGCCGAGCGAACAGCGCCGCATTCTCGATGCGGCGTCCAGCAATGGTGAACTCCTGGCGCAAGTGGATGCGGTCTATCGGCGTTGGCGTTGCTTGACCGATGAGTTGGCTCGACTGACGGCGCATGCCTCGGATCGTGAGGGCCGTCTGGATTTGCTGCAGTTTCAGGTGGAAGAGCTTGAACAGCAGGATATCGCCAGTTTGAACTATGCGGACCTGGTGGAGGCGCATACCCGACAGGCCAACGTCGATCGGATTCTTGATGTCGGACAAGCACAATTGAACAGCTTGTACGAAGACGAGACCCATTCGGTCGGAACTCGGCTTGCTCAGGCCGTGCATGCCTTGTCCGATCTTGCGCGATTGGCGCCTGAATTTGAGGAAACAGTGAGCCTGCTCGATGAGGCGCAGCTTCAGGTCAAGGAGGCTTCACTGCAGTTGCGCCGTGAACTGGAGCGTCAGGAGGTCGATCCCTCCGGCTTCGTCATGCTTGAGCAACGCCTGGCGGATGTGCACCGGCTGGCACGCAAGCATCAGGTCCGGCCTGAGGCATTGCCGGAGCAATTTGCCGCCTTGCAAGGCGAGTTGGCCTCAATGCAGGGCGGTACTGAAAGTGTCGAGAGCCTGCAGCTCGAATTGGAACAGGCGCGTGACGATTATCGGCAGCTGGCTATGCAACTCTCAGAGCGCCGTCAGTCTTGTAGCAGGCAACTGGAAGCGAAAATTTCCGGGATTATTCGAGAGCTGGGCATGCCGCAGGGAGAATTTCTGATCTCCGTGCAGAATGACGCCGAAAGGGAGCCAGCCGCTTTCGGTCAGGATGTTGTCGAGTTTCTGGTGAGCGCAAATCCGGGCATCCCCCCGCGTCCCCTTGCGCGGGTAGCCTCGGGTGGCGAGTTATCGCGGATCAGTCTGGCCATTCAGGTGGCCGCGACGGAAGGGAAGAGCGTCCCCACCCTGATTTTCGACGAGGTTGACAGCGGAATTGGTGGCGGGATTGCAGAGGTGGTTGGGCAGAAGCTGAGGTTGCTGGGCAATGACCGGCAAATCTTTTGCGTGACCCACCTTCCGCAGGTTTCCGTTCAGGGTCATCACCATATGCTGGTTGAAAAGGTGACCGAGGGGGAGTCAACACAATCCAGGGTTCGCGATATCGAGGGGGCGGAACGGACTGCGGAAATAGCTCGAATGTTGGGGGGGGTCGTCATGACGGAACAAACCCTGGCCCATGCCTCGGAGATGTTGGCAATGGCAGCCGGAACCGAATGATGCGAAAGCCCGTTGAAAATCCCCGAGTGCGTATCGTAGCCAGAAATCTTGATGTGCTGAGATAACCCGGTTTATGCCGGAGAAACCTCTTGCTCGCTTGTCGCCCGCGGCATCAAGGAGGAGGCGGGGCCGCCATCTGATAACATTGCAACATTATTGACCGGGAATCGATCAGGTTCCAGTGAGGAAAACAACTCGTGAATGACATGCTGAAAAATGTGGTTTTGTGGATTGTCGTGGCCGTCGTGCTGATGTCGATATTCAACAACTTCGGCGGTCGGAAATCCGTTGAATCCGGCATGTCCTATTCCCAGTTTCTCCAGTCGGTACGGGAAGGCCAGGTCAAACAGGTGACCATCGATGGGGCAGTTCTGCGTGGATTGACTGGCAGCGGGGAAAGATTCAGTACTTATGCGCCACCGAATGATCCGCACATGGTGGATGACTTGCTGGAAAACCATGTGGACATCAAGGTGGATCCCCCGGAATCGGAGTCCTTTCTTACCCAAATCCTCATTTCATGGTTCCCGATGCTGCTGTTGATCGGGGTGTGGGTTTTCTTCATGCGCCAGATGCAGGGTGGTGGCGGTGGACGCGGGGCGATGTCGTTCGGCAAAAGCAAAGCCCGTCTGATCGAGGAGGATCAGATCAAGGTCACGTTTGCAGACGTCGCGGGCTGCGATGAGGCCAAGGAAGACGTCCAGGAGATGGTCGACTTTCTCAAGGATCCCAGCAAATTCCAGAAACTTGGCGGCAAGATCCCCCGGGGTGCGCTGATGGTAGGGCCGCCCGGTACGGGCAAAACTTTGCTGGCCAAGGCAATAGCGGGCGAGGCCAGAGTGCCTTTCTTCTCCATTTCCGGTTCCGACTTTGTGGAAATGTTCGTCGGCGTCGGCGCCTCCCGGGTACGGGACATGTTCGAGCAGGCCAAGAAAAGTGCGCCCTGCATCATCTTCATTGATGAAATCGATGCCGTGGGTCGTCATCGTGGCGCCGGTCTTGGCGGCGGTCATGATGAGCGGGAGCAGACGCTCAATCAGTTGCTGGTGGAGATGGATGGATTTGAAGGTACCGAGGGCATCATTGTGGTGGCAGCAACCAACCGTCCCGATGTGCTCGACCCGGCCTTGTTGCGCCCTGGTCGCTTTGATCGTCAGGTGGTCGTTGGTTTGCCGGATGTGCGTGGCCGTGAGCAGATACTCAAGGTCCATATGAAGCGCGTGCCGATGGCGAATGACGTCCAGGTTTCCTATCTCGCACGAGGCACTCCAGGCTTTTCAGGTGCCGACCTCGCCAACCTGGTCAACGAGGCCGCCTTGTTTGCGGCCCGCAAGAACAAGCGCCAGGTGGATATGGAGGATTTCGAAAAAGCCAAGGACAAGATCCTGATGGGGGCCGAGCGAAAGTCCATGGTTATGAGCGAGGAAGAGAAGCGTCTGACAGCAGTGCACGAGGCCGGTCATGCGATTGTTGGCCGCCTGGTGCCGGACCATGATCCGGTCTACAAGGTCAGCATCATGCCGCGCGGTCGCGCTCTCGGAATCACCATGTTCCTGCCGGAGCGAGATCAATACAGCGCCAGCCTGGAAAAGCTGGAGAGCCAGATTTCCAGTCTTTTCGGGGGTCGCATTGCCGAGGAGATCGTGTTCGGGCGCAAGAAGGTGACGACGGGTGCCCAGAATGACATCGAACGGGCTACCAATCTGGCCCGCAACATGGTGACGCGCTGGGGGCTGTCCGAGCGGCTGGGTCCACTCGCATATAGCGAAGATGAGGGTGAAGTCTTTCTTGGTCGATCGGTCACCAAGCACAAGATGGTGTCGGAAGAAACCGCCCATCTCATCGATGAGGAAATTCGTTCCTTCATTGACCGTAATTACGATCGGAGCGAGCGGATAATCAAGGAGAACCTCGACAAGCTGAATCTCATGGCAGATGCCCTGATGAAATACGAAACCATCGATCACTTGCAGATCGATGACATCATGGAGGGCAAGGTGCCGCGTCCCCCGCAGAATTGGGATGAGACGCCGCCTACCGATGGCGGGTCCCCGGTCAAGTCAGCCGAGGTGGAAAAGGAGGGTGCCGAAAAGCTGGGGAAAGCGGCAGAGCAGCATTGATAAGGGCCGGACCGATGATTGCGGCTTGAACCCCTGGTTTTTCAGGGGTTTGGTTTTTTGGTCCAGTTAATCGCTGTCGAGGGAGTGGAGTAAAGGATGAGTCGGGCTTATTTCGGAACGGATGGCATTCGTGGTCGGGTGGGTACTTACCCCATTACCGCAGACTTTGTTTTGAAGCTGGGCTGGGCTGCCGGGCGAGTGTTTGCGCGTGGCAGAAAGGAACCGACGGTCCTGATCGGCAAGGACACCCGCATCTCGGGTTACATGTTTGAATCCGCTCTCGAGGCCGGTCTGTCTGCGGCGGGAGTCAATACACAGCTGATGGGGCCGATGCCGACGCCGGCAATCTCCTATTTGACCCGGACGTTTCGTGCAGAAGCCGGAATTGTCATCAGTGCTTCGCATAACCCCTACTTCGACAATGGCATCAAATTTTTTGGGCCTGATGGCCTGAAACTCTCGGATGACATAGAGCGGTTGATTGAAAGTGAAATCGATCAGCCAATGACCACCGTAGAATCCTCGCGCATTGGCAAGGCCACCCGTCTCAAGGATGCCGCGGGCCGCTATATAGAGTTCTGCAAGAGCACGATCGCTACCGGCATGGGCTTTGATGGGGTCAAGCTGGTGATCGATTGTGCGCATGGGTCGACCTATCATGTTGCCCCCTTTGTTTTTTCTGAACTCGGCGCCACTGTGATCACCATGGGTGATCACCCCAATGGTTTCAACATCAATGAGGGGGTCGGCGCAACCAAGCCTGAATCCCTGGCACAAAAGGTGGTTGAGGAGGGGGCAGATTTTGGTCTCGCTCTGGATGGCGATGGCGATCGGTTGATCATGGTTGATCATGCAGGCCGCATTGTGGATGGGGATGAAGTCCTTTTCATCATTGCGTCGGCGAGGCATGCTCGCGGGGAGTTGTCGGGGCCCGTGATCGGGACACTAATGACCAATCTGGGGCTGGAGCATGCCCTTTCGAAGTCGGGAATCGGGCTCAAGCGTGCTGCGGTGGGTGACCGTTATGTCATGGAGATGATGCTCGCGCATCAAAGTACCTTGGGCGGGGAGAGTTCTGGACACATCATTTGCCGTGACCGGATACCGACGGGCGACGGCATCGTAGCGGCCTTGCAGGTGATGGAAGCGATGCAGTCCACCGGAAAAAGTCTCGCCGAATTGGTCAAGTCCATGGACAAGTATCCGCAGTGCCTGATCAATGTGAAGGTGAAGGAACGGGTCAATCTGGATCAGTTCGATGCGGTGCAAAATCTGAAACTTGAAGTCGAGCGGGAACTGGCGGGTCAGGGAAGGGTCTTGTTGAGGTCTTCCGGAACCGAACCCCTGGTTCGGGTCATGGTGGAAGGCGCTGATGGCGAAAAGGTAAGGAACCTTGCCGACAGGCTTGCAGCGGCAGTGACTGACGTCTTGGGTCACTGACAATCGCGGCATCCGAGGGAACAGACTGAACACCGACGGGTGCGTAGCGGCTTTTGATGGGATTTGATTAAATAATCCGCGTGGAATCAGTCTTATTAGGGTTTAAATCCAGAACAATAATGGAGAAATGGAATGTCTAAAGGTCAGAACTTACAGGATCCATTCCTGAATGCACTACGGAAGGAACATGTTCCGGTTTCAATCTATCTGGTCAACGGAATCAAGTTGCAAGGCAAGGTGGATTCGTTTGATCAGTACGTGATCATTCTAAAAAATGCCGTCAGTCAGATGGTTTACAAGCATGCCATCTCGACTATCGTGCCGGCGCGGCAGGTGCGACTCAACCAAGCCCAAGATGAACTCGAAGAAGAGGCTTGATTTGTATGTGCATCGCTCTGGCTGGGCTTATCCAACCCTCGGGCTTTTGAAGGTTCTCCTTGTTTGAGCGACCCAAGTCCGGCGAGCGTGCCATTCTGGTCTATGGCGGGGCCGATCATAGTGAGTACGCCGTGCAGGAACTGCGGGAGCTCGCCGTTTCGGCGGGGGCGACGCCTGCAGACCTGCTCATCAGCAAGCGCGAAAACCCGGATCCCCGCTTTTTTATTGGCAAAGGCAAGGTGAGTGAATTGGCAGCACTGGTGGCTGCACATGAGGCGGAGCTGGTTATCTTCAATAACCCGCTTTCACCCAGTCAGGAGCGTAACCTGGAGAAAGAGCTCAATGTCCGGGTTCTCGATCGGATCGGCCTGATCCTCGACATCTTTGCTCAGCGCGCCCAAAGCTACGAAGGTAAGCTGCAAGTTGAACTTGCCCAGCTGAAACATCTGTCCACCCGGCTGGTTCGGGGCTGGACTCACCTTGAGCGGCAAAAGGGCGGTATCGGTCTTCGGGGGCCGGGTGAAACTCAGCTTGAAACGGATAAAAGGCTGATCGGAAAACGCATCAGTCAGATTCAAAAGCGATTGGAAAAGGTCGATAAGCAGCGAGGTCAGGGCCGCAGAGCTCGGCGCAGGTCCGAGGTACCTGTGGTAGGTTTGGTCGGGTATACCAATGCCGGCAAATCCACGTTGATCAATGCCCTGACCGGTGGATCCGTTTATGCGGCTGACCAGTTGTTCGCAACCCTGGATCCGACGCTCAAGCGGTTCATGCTAGCCCCTCATCAGCCTGTGATCCTGGCCGATACAGTGGGTTTTGTCAGAGATCTGCCCCATGAACTGGTTGCGGCGTTTCGTTCCACGCTACAGGAAACCGTCGAAGCGGATTTGCTGCTGCATGTTATTGATGCCAGTGATGAACAGATGGCCGAGACCATTGACGAGGTGGATCGGGTCATCGAGGAGATCGGGGCCGATGAAGTGCCTCAAATCCGCGTGATGAACAAGATAGACCGCCTGGAAGATGTTGCACCGCATGTCGAACGCAATGAACGCGGTCAGGTGACCCAGGTTTGGGTGTCTGCCCAGGAGAGCCTGGGGCTGGATCTTCTGGCTGCTTGTTTGCGGGAACGATTCTGCAGTCGCAACCTGGTCCGCGATCTGCACTTGGGTCCCATGGATGGAGAAGTCCGTGCATCACTGTACCGTGTGGCCACCATCCTCAGTGATGAAGTAGATGATGAGGGTGGCTGGTTGATGCGTGTTCAAGGCTCTCCTGAAAGCCTGCGCTTTTTGGAGCCCCGCTTTGGCTCAGTCCCTCCGTTGTTTGGCGAATCCGACGCTGATATCGAAGCCCACGCAGCCTGATTGCCGCAAGGCGGGCTAAGCAGATAGGGCCAACAGCGCTAGGCCCGATGAATGAATTCTGTCATTAACCGCGTAGTCAGAAACTACTTGCTGGAGAGAAATGCGATGTCCTGGAATGAGCCGGGTGGAAACAAGAAAGACCCCTGGAGTGGTCGAGAGCAACCTCCTGTACCGCCCGACCTCGATGAGGTGCTGAAGGGGTTGCAGGATAAGTTGAGCCGACTTTTGGG
>Ga0172373_10006670_pt1 | contig 15277 bp, 11 predicted proteins | sample Lak10m_2_FD_114546 | JGI IMG/M metagenome (GOLD analysis project Ga0172373, IMG submission 114546) | Freshwater microbial communities from Kabuno Bay, South-Kivu, Congo - kab_092012_10m | ecosystem: Environmental > Aquatic > Freshwater > Lake | place: Democratic Republic of the Congo...
GTAAAGGCTTGGGTTTGAATGTCGATCCCGAGTTCACGGAAATGCCGCTTGACGCACTCCCAGGCGCCACGCGCCGTGATACCCATCTTCTTGTGGTCGTAGCCAGCGGAGCCGCCCGAGGCAAAGGCGTCGCCAAGCCAGAAGCCGCGCGCGACCGAGATTCCGTTGGCGGTATCGGAGAACGTGGCCGTGCCCTTGTCTGCAGCGACTACGAGATAGGGGTCGTCCCCATCTCGTCGACGTACGCCTTTGGGAGGCAGAACGCGCGAGCCGACGAGATTATCGGTGACGTCGAGCAAGGTGTTGATGTAGGTGCGGTAGGCCGCGACCCCTTCGGCTTGAATCGCTTCGCGGCTGCCGCCTACCGGCAATCGCCGTGGCACGAAGCCGCCCTTGGCGCCCTCGGGAACGATCAAGGTGTTCTTGACGTTCTGCGCCTTCATCAGGCCGAGCACTTCGGTACGGAAGTCTTCGCGTCGATCCGACCAGCGCAACCCGCCGCGAGCGACATCGCCCATACGCAGGTGCACGCCTTCAACCTGCGGGCCGAAGACATAGATCTCGTGCTTGGGTCGGGGCAAAGGCAGTCCCGGGATGCCATGCGGATCGAGCTTGAAGGCGAGCGCGGGGCGGCGCGCACCGTGTTCGTCACGCTGATAGTCATTGGTGCGCTCGATCGCGAGGATCAGCGATAGAAACGCGCGCAGGATCCGGTCTTCGTCGGCACTGGCGATGGCGTCCAACTTTCGCTGAATCCGCTCCAGGGATTTTTTACTACCGTCAGAGCGCGCTTTGGTCGGTGCCAGACGTTCCTCAAACAGCGCATGCAGCTCCGCGGCGACGGTGGGGTGTGCCGCCAGCGTGCGCTCCATGTAGGCCTGACTGAAGGTACTGCCGGCCTGCAGCAGGTATCGGCAGCACGCACGCAGCACGTTCACCTCGTATGCGCCAAGGCCTGCCAGCAGCACCAGCCGGTTAAAGCCATCGCTTTCGAGGGCCCCATCGCGTACGAGCCGAATAGCCTCAAGCAATCGTGTGCCGTCTCGCGTGACTTCGAGCGTGGCCCCGGCTCGCAATTCGAGAGCGAAGTCCTGTAATGCGACGGGCGCCGCGGTCGGCGAGCCGGCCGGGCCCGCAGCCAGGATCCATGGGCGCTCAGCCAACATGCGCAGGCCAAAGTTTTCGAGCAGGGGCACGAGCTCGGCAATGGGCAGTGCCGCGCCATGGCGCGCGATGCGCAAGTGGATGTTCTGGCGGGGGACGTCGGCGGGTCGATGCAAGCGCAGCTGCGGTTGATCCGGTTGCGCGGCCAGTTGTTCGAGGGCCTCGATATCGGCGATCGCCGCTTGCGGAGTAACCTCGGTTTGGTAGGCCACGGGAAAGCGCGTGGCGTGTCGCTCGAATAACGCGCTGGCACGACTCGCGGGCAGCGCGTCGAAGAGCGCCGAGCGCAGCGTGTCGGTCCAGGTTGCTGCTGCCGCGGCAATGTCCGCTTCGATCAGCGCGACGTCGAGCCGTGTCGGTAGCTTTTCGCCACGCACCATGACGTGCAGCCGGGCGTGGTTCGACAAGGCAATCTGCACTTGCGACTCGATGTCACGGCCGTTACAGCGCTCTCGCAGCACCTGCTCGATGCGCAAACGCACCTCGGTGGTGTAGCGATCGCGCGGCACGAAGGCCATGCAGGACCAGAATCGTCCCGGTGCGTCATAACGCATCATCAAGCGCGTCGTGCGTCGTTCGTACAAGTTGACGACGCCGCGGACGAAGCTGACAAGTTCACCGACGCTCGATTGAAACAGCTCGTCTCTGGGCCAAGTCTCGAGTACGGCGAGTACCGCTTTGCCATCGTGACTTTGCGGGTCGAGGCCGAAGCGGGCGATGACATCAGCCACTTTGCGACGGACCACCGGGATCTCGGCGGGCGAGGCGAAATAGGCTGTCGAGGTCCACAGGCCCAGAAAACGGTGTTCGCCGCGGACTTGACCCCGAGCATCGAAATCCTTGATCGCCAAATGGTCTAGGTGCCCGGCACGGTGCACGGTCGATAGCAGCGGCGATTTGGTGATCAGCAGCGGTGCGGTGTCGCGCATCGCCTCGCGCAGTGCGCCGTCGAGTTGCTCGGCAGGTGCAGTGCTGGCGTGCCGTTGACGAAGAATACCGAGTCCGCTCGAGCCAACCGGCAGCAGTTGATCGCGCCGCGCGCCGCGGCGCAGTGCGTTGTAACGGTAGCCCAGAAAGACGAAATGCGCGCCCTCGACCCATTGCAGCAGCGCCACGGTCTCAGCCCGATCCGGTGTGCTTGCGCTTTGCAGTGCGCCGATGACATCCATGACCTTTGAGCGCATGGCGCGCCAGTCCTCGACAGCCACCTGCACATCGGCGAGGGTCGCGCGCAGCGTTGTTTCGAGTTCTGCGAGCCGCTGCGGATCGAACTGCCGATCGATCTCGTAAAGCTGCCACGATTCGCGGATCGCTCCATCCACTTGCGGATCGATGGCCACGCGTGTCAAGCCGCCGTCGGCGTTGCGCTGTGTGGCAAGCACCGGATGAATCAGCATTTGCACGCCGATACCCGCATTGCTGAAGGCCAGGCTCAACGAGTCGACGAGGAAAGGCCGATTGTCGGTGACCACCAGTACATAGCTGTGTCGCTCGCCGAGTCTGCTGCCCGCTTCGGGTGATAGGGCCCGCACCAGCGTCGTTCCGCGCCGTCGACGCCGTCCGAGTTCAAGGTGCGCACTCGCCAGATGGGCGAGCGCGAGCGGTGTGTGGCTGATGAGATCTTCCTCGCCGACACCGCGAAAGTACTCGCGCAGCATCGCGGTCGATGGCGCATCGCGAAGGGTTCGGGCGGCACGTACGATGCGTTCGATGAGCAGGACGCGCTGACGGGGGATTCGATTATTGGGCACGCGGCTGTCAACCATGATCGTCTCCTCTTAGCGTTCGCGCTCGCGCGAGCAGAGTCATGATAATCCTCTCAAGCGCGATTCGGTCGGTCTCTTCGAGCACCTCGAGCAGGGCGCGCTCATGACCGAGTGCGAGCGGTACCACTTCGGCGTAGATGCGCGAGCCTTCAGCTGACAATTGCAGTACGGATCGGCGGCGATCGCGCGTCGATATGCTGCGCTCGAGGTGGCGCTTGTCGAGCAAGCGAGCGACAGCACGACTGACCGCGACCTTGTCCATGGCGGTACGTTCGGCGACCTCGGCTGCGGCGAGGCCGGGTTCGATGGCGAGCACTGCCATCACGCGCCACTCCGGAATGCTGAGACCGAAGCGCGCCGAGTAACTGCTGGCGATGACTCCGCTGATGAGATTGCTGAGGATCGACAGTCGATAGGGCAGGAAGCGATCGAGTTCGAGCTTGGGCAGGTCGGTCATCGTGACGACCATGCTACCGGAAGGGGTGTGCTGCGACTCGCTGATCGATCTGACCGAAAATGGAGCGGCCGGCGTCATCGCGCATGTCGATCTGCACCCGATCGCCCACTCGCATGAAGGGTGTGTGCGGTGCGCCGCGCAGCAGGGTTTCGACGGTTCGCTGCTCGGCGATGCAGGAGTAACCGAGGCCGCCCTCGGCAATCGGTCGGCCAGGCCCGCCGTCGGCGCCGCGATTCGAGACCGTTCCCGAGCCGATCAGGCTGCCCGCACCGAGCGCGCGGGTGCGTGCGGCATGCGCGATGAGCGTTGGGAAGTTGAACGTCATGTCGATGCCTGCGTTCGCGCGACCGAAGGGCTGCCCGTTGTAGTCGACTTCGAGTGCTCGGTGCACCCGACCCTCGTGCCAGTATGCACCGAGCTCATCCGGCGTCACTGCGACGGGGGAAAAGGCGCTCGAAGGCTTGGATTGGAAAAAGCCAAAGCCCTTGGCGAGTTCGTTGGGGATGAGGTGACGCAACGAGACGTCGTTGACGAGCAGCAGCAGGCGGATGCGCTCGGCGGCGAGTTCCGGGCTTGCACCCAAAGGCACATCGTCGGTCGCGACGACGACCTCGGCCTCGAAATCGAGACCCCAGGATTCGTCAGTCAGCGGGATGGGGCCGCGCGGTGTCAGGAAGGTGTCTGAGCCGCCTTGATACATCAAGGGGTCGGTCCAGAATGAGGCCGGCAATTCGGCGTTGCGCGCCTTGCGTACGAGTTCCACGTGATTGACGTAGGCGGAGCCATCAGCCCATTGGTAGGCGCGCGGCAGAGGCGAGAGGCACTCGGCGGGGTCAAACGGAGTGCCTTCACCCGTGTTCACGCGCTGCGAGAGTTCGCGCAGCGGATCTTCGGCTGCATCCCAGTCATCGAGTGCGGCTTGCAGCGTCGGGGCGATGTGCAGGGCAGGGAGCATCCGCGTCAGATCGGTAGAGACCACGACGAGCCGTCCATCGCGCCGGGCCGGACCTGTACCACGCAGGCTCGCCAGTTTCACGACACAGCCCCTGGCGGGGAAGGGTCGGCCGCGAACTCTTGCTCGTGCAGCCACGCGGCATGACGCGGCGCTCGCTTCGTGCGACTCCACTCCTCGAGCATGGCCGGCGCCACCTCGCGGGCACGCCGCTCGAGTTCCGGCGTCGCTGTATTCACGGTCAACTCCAGGCGGTGGCCGTTCGGGTCAAAGAAATAAATAGACTTGAACAGCCCGTGATCGGTTGGGCCAACGACATCGAGCCCACGCGCCGTGAGGCGTTGGCGCATCTGCTCGAGCGCATCGAGACTGTCGAGTTCGAAGGCGATGTGTTGTACCCAGGTGGGGGTGTTCGGATCGCGACCCATGGGTTCCCGGGTCGGCAGTTCGAAGAAAGCCAGCACGTTACCCATACCCGCATCCAAAAACACGTGCATGTATGGGTCAGGCTCGTGCGTCGAGGGCACGCGATCTTCGGCGAAGGCCGTAGTGAACGCCATGCCGAGCACATCCCGATAAAACTCGACCGTTTCGCGCGCATCGCGGCAACGGTAGGCGACGTGGTGGATTCTGCGAACAAGACTCATGGGTTTGACGCTCCACGGTGTTGCAAGGTGCCACGACGGAGCTGATCCCGCTCCAGCGATTCGAATAGTGCCTTGAAGTTGCCTTCGCCAAAACCCTCATCGCCCGCGCGCTGGATGAATTCGAAGAAGACGGGACCGACCAGACACTCTGAGAAAATCTGCAGCAGCAGACGGCGCTCGCCGTCCGTGGTGCCATCGAGCAGGATGCCGCGCTGCTGCAACTCCGGGGTGGGTTGTCCGTGGCCGGGCAGGCGATCCTCGAGCATTTCGTAGTACGTCGCCGGCGGTGCCGTCATCAGTGGCACGCTGCGTGATCGCAGCGCGTCGACCGTGGCGCAGAGGTCGGGTGTGGCCAGGGCGATGTGCTGGATGCCCTCGCCATTGAAGCGCATCAGGTACTCGTCGATTTGCCCGCCCCCTTGGCCGCCTTCCTCGTTGAGCGGAATGCGAATCTTGTCGTCCGGTGCCGTCATTGCACGCGATAGCAGTCCGGTGTGTTGACCGTGAATGTCGAAGTGGCGGATCTCCCGGAAGTTGAACAGGCGCTCGTAAAAGCTCGCCCAGTGGTTGAGTCGACCGCGATAGACGTTGTGGGTCAGGTGGTCGATGTGGGTCAGGCCAACTCCCGGTGGATGTCGGTCGGCGGCCGCGCGCCACTCGAAGTCGATGTCGTAGATGGTCGCGCCCGGCGCGTAGCGGTCGATCAAATACAGCGCCGCGCCGCCGATGGCGCGAATGGCCGGCAGGCGTAATTCCATCGGGCCCGTTGCCATGTCGATGGGCTGGGCGCCGAGTTGCAGGGCGCGCGAATAGGCGCGCTGTGCGTTGTGCACGCGAAACGCCATGCCGCATGCGCCGGGGCCGTGCTCGGCGGCGAAATATGCCGCCTGACTGTGACGGTCCCGGTTGACGATGAAATTGATGTCGCCCTGTCGGTACAGCGTGACGTCCTTCGAGCGATGGTCAGCCACCGCACGGAAGCCCAGTGACTCGAACAGTTGCTCCAGCGGACCGGTGTCCGGTGCTGCGAACTCAACAAACTCGAAGCCGTCGAGACCCATGGGGTTCTCCCTGAACGAGGTTTGGCCTTGGGCGTTGTCCTGCAGTGCAGCATTCATGTCGAGACCTGTTTCGTTGCAAATGAAACTGTTTCAAAAGTAACGGTTGTCGCGAGCCCTGTCTAGAGTCTATGATTTATACAATGTTGGGTAATTTCGAAACTAGACTAGATGCAGAGGCCCTCGCGAAGGTCCTGCGCGCGTTGGCCGACCCTGCCCGGGTTCGCCTTCTGCGTTTGTGTGCCGATCGACCGACCAGCGTATCGGAGCTGGCGGCGGCCACCTCCGACAGCGAACCCAATGTGTCTCGCCACCTCAAACAGCTCGCCATGGTCGGGCTGCTGCGCCGAGTTCGACGCGGACAGCGGGTCGAATACCTACCGGTAAGCGAGGCGGGTTTCGCGGCAGACCTACTGGGTCTGTTGCTGCAGCGCTTTTCGTCGGACGACCCGGGCCTGCGCGAGGCGCGGGCGCGGTTGCGAGCGATCGAGGCCGGGGCGCGTTCAAGCCTGCGCGGCTCGGCGGCGGACTGGGTGGTGGCGAGCCGTTTTGGTCGCAGCCTCAAGGCGGCGCTCGGCGCGGCGTTCGAGCGAGACGTCGCCGGCACGAGCGTGCTGGTGCGCAGTCAGCATCGGGAGGTCTTGGAAGCCCTGTTGGCCGATCGACCGTCGGGTCCGACCGTCACCTTGCGTGCCGAGTCCAAGCCGGAGAAGAACGTGCTGCAAGCCTGGCTTGAGGCGGAAGGTTTGCGCGCCGAGGTGCTGACCAGCGGCGAAGTGCGCAAGGGCCGCACGTTTGCCGTTTGTCTGGAGTCGCCGCTGGCCGATGAATTGCGCGAGCCCTCGCAGCTGACCGCCATGCTGCAGCGCTGCAGGGCGCAGCTCGTCGCAGGCGGCGTGCTGTGGTGCGTCGTGCCCTACGAGACGCTCGAGGACGACCCGTCGCCGCTGCTGCGTCTGCGGGCGCTGCTCGGGGAGTGCGGCATCGATTGCACGCTGCTCGCGCCGGTCGAGGCCGAGGGGCGTCATGTCGTACTGGTGCGCGGTTTGCTCCGAGGCATTGCGGTGACGGCCGTGTCCACTCGAGCCATCGATACCCCCACTCATCACGCCAGTCCGGTTCCGGCCTGAGCCCAAGGAGTCATCACCATGTCTGCTACGCCGATCCGTGTCTCCTTCGAATTCTTTCCGCCGGGCGATGCCGCGATGGACAGTACGCTGTGGCAGTCCGTGCAGCGCCTTGCTCCACTTGCGCCGCGATTTATCTCCGTGACTTACGGGGCCGATGGCTCAACGCGCGATCGCACTCATTCGCTCGTCAAGCGCATCCAGCAGCAGACCTCGTTGACCGGCGCGCCGCACTTGACCTGCGTCGGCGCCTCGCGGGCCGAGGTGCTCGATATTGCGCGACGCTATTGGGACGAAGGCGTGCGCCACATCGTGGCGCTGCGCGGCGATCCGCCGCAGGGCGCCACGCGCTACGAACCGCATCCGGACGGGTTCGCCTACGGCGCCGATCTGGTTGCGGGATTGCGCAGCGTGGCCGACTTCGACATCTCCGTGGCGGCCTATCCCGAGGTGCACCCGGAAGCGGCTTCCGCGGAAGCCGATTTCGACAACTTCCGTCGCAAGATCGACGCGGGTGCCACACGCGCGATCACGCAGTTTTTCTTCGACAACGACGACTATCTGCGCTTTCGCGATCGCTGCGCTGCCGCCGGCATTACCGCGAGCATCGTGCCCGGTATTTTGCCGATCACGCGCTTTCCGCAAGTCACGCGTTTTGCAGAACGTTGTGGTGCGAAGATTCCGCGCTGGCTCGCCGAGCGCTTCGTTGGCCTCGACAACGATGCCGACACCCGTCGACTGATTGCCGCGAGTGTGGCCATCGAGCAGGTATCGCGGTTGCGTGAGCAGGGGGTGGAGGAGTTCCATTTCTACACCTTGAATCGGGCTGATCTCACCTACGCGATTTGTCACGCGCTTGGCATGCGACCGCAGCCTGACGCCGTTGCGGCATGAGTTGCTGCCCCTCGCATCTGCCGCACGCGACACCGCGTGCGCTGAATCGTGGCGCACAAAGCGCCACCGCGGTGCCTTATGCCATCACGCCGGTCGATGTCGCGGCCCGGGCCGAGCGGCAGCGCCGCCTGCACGAGCTTACGGCGCAGCGCATTCTGATCATCGACGGGGCGATGGGCACCATGATCCAGCGCCATCGCCTCGACGAAGCGGGCTATCGCGGCGATCGGTTCGCGGATTACGGTCGCGACCTGCGGGGCAACAACGATCTGCTGACGCTCACGCGGCCCGACATCGTGGCGGCGATACACCGCGCATATTTCGAGGCCGGCGCCGATATCGTTGAAACCAATACTTTCAACTCCACCACGATTGCCCAAGCCGACTACGGCATGGAAGCGCTCGTGCCGGAGCTTAACTACCGCGCCGCACGCCTCGCCCGCGACATTGCCGATGAGGTCGCCGCGCGCAGCGGTTCGCCGCGTTTCGTTGCCGGCACGCTCGGGCCGACCAATCGCACGGCCTCGATCTCGCCGGACGTCAACGATCCGGCGAAACGCAACGTCGACTTCGATCAATTGGTCAGCGCCTATGCCGAGGCCGCACGTGCTCTGGTGCAGGGCGGGTCAGATCTGCTGTTGATCGAAACAGTGTTCGATACGCTCAATGCCAAGGCTGCGCTGTTCGCCGTGCGCCAGGTGCAGAGCGAACTCGGTACGGATTTACCCGTCATGGTGTCCGGCACGATCACGGACGCCTCAGGACGAACGCTCTCGGGGCAGACGACCGAGGCATTTTGGAACTCGGTGCGCCACGGTGAGCTGTTCGCGGTTGGTCTTAACTGTGCGCTCGGTGCAAGCGAGATGCGACCCTATGTCGCCGAGCTCGCGACGCTCGCCGATTGCGCGGTGTGTGCGTACCCGAACGCCGGCTTGCCCAATGCGTTCGGCGAATATGACGAGACGCCGAAGCAGACGGCCGCCATTCTCGGCGAGTTCGCTCGGGCTGGCTTACTCAATATCGTCGGCGGGTGTTGCGGCACTACGCCCGAGCACATTCGCCTGATCGCCGCGGCCGTACGTGGACTTGCGCCTCGCCAGCCCGCTACACCCGAAGTGAAATGCCGGCTGTCCGGCCTCGAGCCACTCGGCATCGGCGAGCAGTCCCTGTTCGTCAACGTCGGTGAGCGCACCAACGTCACGGGCTCTGCCAAGTTCCGCAAGCTCATTGAAGCTGGGGATTACGCGGCCGCTGTCGATATCGCGCGCCAGCAGGTGGCGGCCGGCGCTCAGGTGATCGACGTCAATATGGACGAGGGCATGCTCGACTCGGAAGCCGCCATGGTGCGCTTCCTGAATTTGTTGGCCGGTGAGCCCGACATCGCGCGAGTGCCGGTGATGATCGACTCGTCGAAGTGGACCGTGATCGAGGCAGGCCTCAAGTGCGTGCAGGGCAAAGCGATCGTCAACTCGATCAGCCTGAAAGAAGGCGAGGCGGCCTTCATCGAGCAGGCGCGCAAAGTGCGCGCCTACGGTGCAGCCGTCGTGGTCATGGCGTTCGACGAGCAAGGTCAAGCCGATACCGTCGCACGCAAGGTGGGCATCTGCGAGCGCTCCTACGCGGTGCTGACGCAGCAAGTCGGGTTTCCGCCCGAAGACATCATCTTCGACCCGAATATCTTCGCGGTCGCGACCGGTATCGAGGAGCACTCGGCCTACGGCGTTGACTTTATTGAAGCAACGCGCCTCATCAAACAACGCCTGCCTCATGCCATGGTCAGCGGCGGTGTGAGCAATGTGTCGTTCTCGTTCCGAGGCAATGACCCGGTGCGCGAGGCGATGCACAGCGTGTTTTTGTATCACGCGATCCGCGCCGGCATGGACATGGGCATCGTCAACGCCGGGCAGTTGGCGATCTACGAGGACATCGATCTCGAGCTGCGTGAGGCGGTGGAGGACGTGATCCTCAATCGCCGCGGTGATGCCACCGAGCGGCTGCTGGCCATTGCCGGTCGATTCAAGGGTGAGGCGGGTGCGGGCAAACGCGAGCTCGATCTCAAGTGGCGCAGCTGGCCCGTCTCCAAGCGGCTTGAGCACGCGCTCGTGAAGGGGCTCGATGAGTTCATCGTCGAGGACACCGAAGCGGCGCGTCTGGAAGCAGAGCATCCGATCCGGGTGATCGAAGGCCCGCTGATGGACGGCATGAATGTGGTCGGCGACCTGTTCGGTGCCGGCAAGATGTTCCTGCCGCAGGTGGTCAAGAGCGCGCGCGTGATGAAAAAGGCGGTCGCGCATCTCGTGCCCTACATCGAGCGCGAGAAGAGCGGCGCCGCACGCAGCAACGGCAAGATTGTGCTCGCGACGGTCAAGGGCGACGTGCACGACATCGGCAAGAATATTGTGGGCGTCGTGCTGCAGTGCAATAACTTCGAAGTGATCGACCTCGGCGTGATGGTGCCTGCAGAGCGTATCCTCGAGGTCGCCAAGCGCGAGAACGCGGCGCTCATCGGTCTTTCCGGTCTGATCACGCCCTCGCTCGATGAGATGGTGAACGTCGCACGCGAGATGCAGCGGCAGGGCTTCAGCGTGCCGCTACTGATCGGTGGTGCCACCACTTCGCCGGCGCACACGTCCGTTAAAATCGCGCCGCAATACCGTGAGCCCGTGGTCTATGTGAAGGATGCGTCGCGTGCCGTGGGGGTTTGCCAGAAGTTGGTCACGCCTGCGCAGAAGGCCGTTTTTGCCGCCAAGGTGGCCGAAGATCACGAGCGCCGCCGCGAGCAGCACGCGGGCAAGAGCGTCAAGCAGCCCGAGGCGACACTCGCGGCCGCGCGGGCCAATCGGCGCCGCATCGATTGGCAGGCGTATCGACCCGTGGCGCCGCTGCGTCCCGGCGTGCAGGTGTTCGAGGATTATCCGCTCACCGATTTGCTCGATTACATCGATTGGATGCCGTTCTTCAACGCCTGGGAATTTGCCGGCAAGTTCCCCGACATTCTCACCGACCCTGTGGTGGGCGAGGCGGCGAGCAATCTTTACGCCGACGCGCGGCGCATGCTCAAGCAGATCATTGCGGGTAACTGGCTGAGCGTCCGTGCAGTGCTTGGGTTTTTCCCGGCGCAGTCGGTCGGTGATGACATCGAAGTCTACAGTGGTGAGGATCGACGCGAAGTGCTCCTCACGCTCAACCACCTGCGGCAGCAGAAAGGGAAGCCCGCCGGTCAGCCGCACGAGTGCCTGGCCGATTACGTCGCGCCGCGCGAGAGTGGCGTGCGTGATTACATCGGGGCTTTCGCGGTGACTGCAGGTGTCGGCATTGAGGAGCACGTGGCGCGCTTCGAGGCCGCACACGATGATTACTCGAGCATCATGCTCAAGGCTTTGGCGGATCGTTTCGCCGAGGCTGCCGCCGAGCACTTCCACGAGCGCGCGCGGCGCGATTTGTGGGGCTACGACAGTGCAGAGCAGCTGACCAACCCGCAGCTCATCGGCGAACAGTATCGCGGCATACGGCCTGCGCCGGGCTACCCCGCTTGCCCTGATCACACTGAGAAGGGGAGGTTGTGGCAGTTGCTCGATGTCGAGCGCAACGCGGGAATACGGCTGACTGACAGCTACGCGATGTACCCGACTGCAGCCGTGAGTGGTTGGTACATTGCACACCCGGAGGCGCGGTACTTCGCTGTGGGCAAACTGGATCGCGACCAGCTCGAGGACTACGCGCGTCGCAAGGGCGTCACGCTAGCGGAAGCCGAGCGGTGGCTCGCGCCGAATCTCGGTTACGAGCCGGCCTGATCAAGCGCGCGTTGCAGGTCAGCGCTCGGGCTCTGCGTCATCGAGCTGCTTGAGAAATCCGGGTCCGCCGAGCGCGCGCATCTGCGCCATGATCGTCTCGCGTCGGCGTTGTACGTACGTCGAGGGCGATGCGGCTTTGAAGCGTTTCGGATTCGGCAGTACGGCAGCGAGGGTCGCGGCGTCGCGCCGCGTCAGCCGAGCAGCGCTTTTGCCAAAGAAACGCTGCGCGGCCGCCTCCACGCCGTAAACGCCCCGTCCCATCTCGGCAATGTTGAGATAAACCTCGAGAATGCGCTCCTTTGGCCACAGCGCTTCGACCAATACCGTGAACCAGACCTCGAGACCTTTGCGCGTCCAGCTTCGTCCAGACCAAAGAAATAGATTTTTCGCTACTTGCTGCGAAATCGTCGAGGCGCCGCGCTTGCGCTTGCTCTTGGCGTTATGTTGCACCGCCTTGCGGATCGACTCGAAATCGAAACCCGCATGGAACGGAAACTGCTGATCTTCCGCGGCAATCGCCGCCATCGCGGCGTGCGGCGAAATACGCTCCAAGGGCACCCAACGATAGTCGTTGCGATACTCGGAGTGGCCTGCCAGCAGCGCCGAGGTGCGCTCGGCCAGCATGAAGGCCGAGGTGGGCGGTGGTGCCCAGCGCAGCAGCAGCACGAGCAGCACCGAGAGCGCTGCCGCGCCCAGCAGCGTGAGCACGAGCAGTCGCAGAGCGCGCAGCAGCAGCGCAAGCGCTCCGCGTTTCAGGCGGTGGTCTCGCGAGTGACCGACAGCACCACGACTTCATCGACCGGCACATCGCCATGGCCACGGCGACGCGTGGTCGGAACGCCGGCGATCGCATCCACGATGTCCATTCCCGAGGTCACGCGGCCGAACACGGCGTAGCCATAGTTGCCGGGCGAGTGATTGAGGAAGTCGTTGTCGACCAAGTTGATGAAAAACTGTGCGGTGGCGCTGTGGATGTCATTGGTGCGCGCCATGGCCAGCGTACCGCGAAGATTCTCGAGACCATTGGTCGCTTCGTTGCGGATCGGCGGTCGGGTCGACTTTTGTTCCATGCCTGCCGCGAAGCCGCCACCCTGGATCATGAAGTTCGGGATGACGCGGTGGAACAGCGTGCCGTCGTAATGACCGTCGTCGATGTACTTGAGAAAGTTCGCACTGCTTTCGGGGGCCTCTTTGGTAAACAGCTCTACGGTGAAATCGCCGACGGTGGTCTTGAAACGCAACATGTTCGATCCTTCAGGGTGAGGGGGCAGGGAGCCAACGCCCCTCCGTCACCCGTTCGTGCCCGGCGAGGTCGCGGTGCGAGACTACGTGAGCGAAACCCCGCGCGACAAGCCGCGCGCGCAACTCTGCGCCTTGGGTGCTGCCATGCTCAAACAACAATACGCCACCTGCTGCGAGGTGCCGCGGTGCACGTTCGAGGATGTGCTGCAAATCAGCGAAAGCGTCGATGCCGGGTGTCAGGGCTGCTCGCGGCTCGTGGCGTAACCCGTCTGCCAGCAACACCGGATCATCGGCTGCCACGTAGGGTGGATTGCTGACGATGAGGTCGAACTGCCGCTGACCGATCGGTTCGAACCAGTGGCCGGCGTGGAAAACAACCGGGTTCGACCCAGGGTGTTCGGCTTCGAGGCGTGCTGCATTGGCCCGGGCAATACGCAAGGCTGACTCTGATCGCTCGACGGCATGCACCTGCCACGTCGGGCGCTCGAGAGCGAGGGTGAGGGCGATGGCGCCGGATCCGGTGCCGAGATCAACGGCTCGAATCGCGGCCGGCGCAGACTCGGCTTGAGCGAGCGCGGTGCTTGAACGCTTCACCGCCGCGAGTGCATCGCCCGCGAGCAGCGCCCGTTCGATCAGCAATTCCGTTTCCGGTCGCGGCACCAGCACCGCAGCATCGACCAGGAAGCTTCGCGACCAGAACTCACGCTCACCCGTCAGATAGGCGAGCGGCTCGCCGGCGGCGCGTCGCTGCGTCCACTGCGTGATGCGCTCGGCAAGGGCCTCCGGCACAGGCCAATCCGGGTCCGTGATCAACCGGCTGCGGGGCAGGGCAAGCGCCGCGCAGATCAGTGTCTCCGCCTCGCGGCGTGCAAGACCACCGAGACCCGCCAATTGTCCTGTGGTCGACTCGAGCAGGACACGCAGCGTGGGGTTAACGGGCGAGGCGAGCATGCGTGAAGTTTGCCATGCGGCGCGTTCTGCTACATTGCGCGACGTGTCCACGTCCGACGCTCCTTCAACTGCAGTATCTGTCGCGTCGATCGCTCTCGGGCCGACGCTCGAACTCGGCTGGCAATTATTCAAGCGCAGTCTGCCACGTTGCCTGCCGTGGTCCTTGCTGGCGGTACTCATCGGTCAGTTGCCTGCGGTGTTCTTGCTGACGAGTGCGGATCGCGGAGTGGCATGGCTGCTGCTTAACGTCTTGTCGGCTCTGGTGGGGCTCGCGCTCTGGTTGCTCATCATGCAGCGGCAGCACGCGCTGTTGCAGGGCGATCGCGGCACTCTGGCGAGCGATCTTCAACAGGTCGTCAAGGCGCTGCCGCGCGCGCTCGGCGTGCTCGTCGTCACCGTGCTGTTGATCGGCGCGGGCGCCTTGCTACTCGTTGTGCCTGGCGTGTACCTGCTCGTTGCGTTGTGGCCGGCGCTGACGCTCGCCGTCTGCGAGGGTCGCGGTGTGCGCGAGTCCGTGGATGGCAGCCTGCAGCTCGTTCGTGGCCGATGGGGCGTTGCGGCTGGCGCCTGGGTGATTACGCTGATTGCCGTGTTCGGTGTCGTCATGCTCGGCATGGGGGCGGGCCTGCTACTGATCGAGTGGCAACTGCTCACCGGCCTGCCCGTCGGCACGCTGGTCTCAGCGCTCGTACCGGGTCTGGTCGGCGCGCTGTTCCCACCGCTCGTGATTGCCTTTGGCCTCGCACTACACGCGCGCCTGCGCGAGAGCACTTCGCAAGTTTCGGCTTAGCCGATTTCGTCGGCCAACAACTCCGCCTGATGTTCCTGCAACAGCGGATCGATCAGCTCATCGATCCGGCCGTCCATGATTTCTTCGATCTGATACAGCGTCAGGTTGATGCGATGGTCCGTGACGCGACCCTGTGGAAAGTTGTAGGTGCGGATCCGCTCGGAGCGATCGCCGCTTCCCACCTGCAACTTGCGTGATTGAGCTTGCGCCGCGTCGCGCTTTTCCTGCTCTGCGGCCAACAGCTTCGCCCGCAGCAGCGACAGGGCTCGGCTGCGGTTCTTGTGTTGCGATCGCTCGTCCTGACATTCGACGACGATGCCCGTGGGCAGGTGGGTCATGCGCACGGCGGAGTCGGTTTTATTGACGTGCTGACCGCCGGCGCCCGAGGCACGAAAAGTGTCGATGCGCAGGTCCGCCGGGTTGATCTCGATCGCA
>Ga0172373_10006671_pt1 | contig 15275 bp, 7 predicted proteins | sample Lak10m_2_FD_114546 | JGI IMG/M metagenome (GOLD analysis project Ga0172373, IMG submission 114546) | Freshwater microbial communities from Kabuno Bay, South-Kivu, Congo - kab_092012_10m | ecosystem: Environmental > Aquatic > Freshwater > Lake | place: Democratic Republic of the Congo: South-Kivu...
CTTCAACAGCTACGGCAGCCGTCGTGGCAACGACCGGATCATGACGCGCGGCACGTTCGCCAACGTCCGGATCAAGAACCTCATGCTCGGTGGCGAGGAAGGTGGCAACACGTTGCTGCATCCGGAAGGCACCAAGCTCTCGATCTACGACGCGTCCGTGGAGTACCAGAAGCGCGGGACGCCCTTGATCGTGATCGCCGGCCAAGAGTACGGCACGGGTTCAAGCCGTGACTGGGCCGCGAAGGGTACGAACCTGCTGGGTGTGAAGGTGGTCGTCGCGCAGAGCTTCGAGCGCATCCATCGGTCGAACCTGGTGGGCATGGGCGTCCTTCCGCTCCAGTTCAAGGACGGCACCACGGCCCAGACGCTGAAGCTCGATGGCAGCGAGGTGTATGATGTCGTCGGCCTCGACGCGTCCATCAAGCCGCAGCAGGACCTGGTCCTCCGAGTGACGCGCAAGGATGGCACCGTCGAGAACGTGTCAGTGCGCTGCCGCATCGATACCCCGATCGAGATCGAGTACTACCAGCACGGCGGCATCCTGCCGTTCGTCCTGCGTCAGTTGGTCGCGAAGGCCTGATCCGTGCGCGGGGCAGGGGCGGAGCGATCCGTTGCCGCCCGCCTGTCCCGTGAAGACGATCGTACTGACCGGAGTGACCCGTGGCCTGGGGCGTGCCCTCCTGGAGGAGTTCGCCCTGCTCGGTCACCGGGTCATCGGTTGCTCGCGCACGCGCCCCGGCATCGAGGCGTTGCAGGCGGAGTTTCCAGCTCCCCATTACTTCGGGATCGTGGACGTCGCCGAGGATGCGCAGGTCCAGGCGTGGGCGCGCCACATCCTCGCCGAGTTCGATCCGCCCGACCTCATCCTCAACAACGCCGGCCTCATGAATCCGGTCGGCCCGTTGTGGTCGGTTTCGGCCGAAGACTTCCGGAAGGTGGTGGCCACGAACCTGGAGGGGATTGCCAACGTCACCCGGCATTTCCTGCCGTCGATGATCCGTCGGGGCAGCGGGGTGATGGTCAACTTCAGCTCCGGTTGGGGCCGGACCACCGATGCGGGCGTGGCTCCCTATTGCGCAAGCAAGTGGGGCGTCGAAGGCCTCACGCAGGCGGTGTCCCAGGAGGTGCCGCAGGGAATGTGCGTTGCCGCGCTGAACCCTGGGATCATCGACACGGACATGCTGCGGAGTTGCTGGGCGGACAACGCGGGTTCGTTCGAATCTCCGTCCCGATGGGCGCGACGGGTCGCGCCATGGTTGCTGCGCCTCGGCCCCTCCGAGAATGGGCAGGCGCTGACCGCACCCGGGGTGGCCACGTGAGCACCAACGCAGGGCAGGGGGCGCGTCCTGGCGCTGCCACCGCATCCGACGGGGTGGCGAGTCGCACGCCTGTCTGGGTCACTGGTTCGGCCGGGCGGTTGGGGCGTGCCGTGGTGGCCGAGTTCCGGCGCTCAGGATTGGGCGTGGTTCCTTACGATCTTCAGCCGACGCCAGGCCACGAGGAGGTCCCGGTGGGTTCGCTTCTGGATCGGGACGCCCTGCGGCACTCGGCCCACGGGGCCAGGGCCTTGATCCACCTGGCGGCAACGCCCGACGATGCCGATTTCGATGCCTGTCTGGTGCCCAACAACGTCGTGGGACTCGAACGGGTACTGGAAGCCGCCCGCGAAGCCGGCATCCGTCGATGGGTGCTGGCGAGCAGCATCCAGGTGAACCTGAGGCAGTCGCGTACAGGCCCTTGGCCGGTCCGGAGCTCCGACCCGATCTCGCCGCACCGGTGGTATGCCGCCACCAAGGTCTTCCTGGAATCGGCGGGGTATTCCTATGCGCGGGACTTCGGTTTCGAGGTCATTGCCGTGCGCCTGGGATGGTGCCCCCGGGACGCCGGGCAGGTGGCTCAGATCGAGTCCGAGGCCATTGCGCAGGATACGTTTCTGAGTCCCGGGGACGCCGGGCGATTCTTCCAGGCGGCGGTGACGGCGCCGGTGGATCCCGGGTTTCACGTGGTGTTCGCCACCAGTCGTCCCGTGAGGCATTGGATCTTCGATCCCGAACCCGCGAAGCGGTTGCTCGGATGGGAACCCTTGGACGTGTGGCCAGTGGACGCGCTAGAGTCACGGGCATGAAACGATGGCTGTTTGCGGCCCTCGCCGCGGCGCTGTCGGCCGCTGGCGTCCTTGCCGCCCCGACAAATTCGCTGGATGCGGTTGTGGAACTGTGGCGAGCCGGGAAAGCGGATGCGGCGATGGAGGCCGCCAACGCGGCGATCCAGAAGGAACCGGGCAACGCCCGGTTGCTCGGTTTGCGCGCCCAGATGCGCGTCATGACCGGAAAGCGCGCCGAGGCCGAGACCGATCTTTCCGCGGCGATCGCAGCGGAACCGGATTCCGCATGGCTTCGCCAGGAACGGGCGCAACTCAGGTTCCGGCTGGGGCGTATCGAGGATTCCGTCGCGGACTTCGACAAGGCCGTCGAGATGGCCCCACGGCTCCTCCCGCAGAACTGGCAGCGCGGGATCGCCCTCTATTATGCAGGGCGTTTCACCGATGGCCGGAAGCAGTTCGAGGTCCACCAGTCGGTGAATCCCGAGGACGTCGAGAATGCCGCGTGGCACTTCCTGTGCACCGCCCGCGAGAAGGGCGTCACCAACGCCCGCAACCAGCTCATCACCGTCCAACGTGACGGTCGGATCCCAATGAAGGAGATCCAGCAGCTGTTCGCCGGCAAGGCCACGGCGCTGGACGTCCTCAATGCCGCCGCCAAGGCGGAGGACGATCGCGCACGCCGCGACCAGCAATTCTACGCCCACCTCTATCTCGGCCTCTTTTTCGAAGCCACCGGCGTGCTCAAGGATCGTGATGACCACATCCGCGAAGCCGCCAAGCTCGCCGATCCGGACAATTACATGGGCGCGGTTGCGCTCGTGCATGCCCAGCGGCTCAAACTGATTTCCACTCCCAACAAACCATGAGTTCTTCCAAGCCGGCGGGTCACCAGCCCTTCTGGGCCGCCATTCAGGATCGCCGCCGTCCCGCACGTCCCGCTCCCGACGACGATCGTCCCGGTCGACCGGGACGCCGTTCGTCGCGTCCAGCCCCGCCAGCCGCCGCTCCGGCCGAGCCTGGACCTGAGGTTTCCGCAGCCCCACCGCAGGGGTTGTATACGCCCGCCCGCCCCGCACCCGGACGTCCGCCGTTCCGTTCCGGTCCGCGCCCCGCGGCCGCCGGCGCACCTGGTGGGGAGAATCGTCCTGCCCGTCCTGCCGGTCCCGGTCGCAAGCCAGTTCCTGCGGATCCCGCGGTCGTCGCCATGGCGCGCGAACGTCGCGAGGCGAAGCGCACGCCCGCTTCCTGGGCTGCCCGCATCGTCGCCCGTTCCGGTGTGGATTGTCCCGCCGACCGCGAGCTGCGGTCGACGCTTCGGAACATCGATTTGCTGAAGCCCGAGGACGCCCGCTGGATCAGCCGGGCGGTCTTCGCCTACTTCCGATGGTTGGGCTGGCTGGACCAGGGACGGTCGCTCGAGAAGCGGCTCGATCAGGCCATGGGATTTGCCGACACCTATTCACGTAATCCGGCCGCGGCCAAGGATGAGGCGCTGCGCGCTGGCGCCGTCCCAGCCTGGATTTCCGAGGTGATGGACGTGCCCATTGAATGGTTGCGCGCCCTCCAACGTGAACCCCGCCTGTGGCTGCGGGCCCGTCCGGGAACCGCTCCCCGGGTGTGTCTCACCCTCGGTGCGCAATCCGATGCAAAGCCCGGCGTGATCCCTGATTCCATCCTGTTCGGTGGGACGCGCGACCTGTTCCGGACCGGCGCCTTCCATCGGGGGGAGTTCGAGATCCAGGACGTGGCGTCGCAGGCCGTCGCCCACTGCTGTGCGCCGGGCTCCAGCGGGAAGCCTGAGAAGTGGTGGGACGTCTGCGCCGGCGAAGGCGGCAAGACCCTGCACCTGTCGGACCTGCTTGCGGGCAAAGGCGAGGTGCTCGCCACCGACCGCGCGAAGTGGCGGCTGGACCGGTTGCAGCAACGCAGTTCCCGCGCGAAGTCCAAGGGCATCCGCTGGACCGCCTGGGACGAAACCCGGCCGATTCCCGCAGAACGCGGTTTCGACGGCGTCCTTCTGGACGCACCTTGCAGTGGTCTCGGGACCTGGGGCCGCAATCCGCATGCCCGCTGGACCGCGACGATCCAGGACGTGATGGAGTTGGCCGAGGTCCAGAAGCGTCTTCTGGAAAGTGCGTGTCGTGGAGTGAAGGTGGGCGGCCGCCTGGTCTATGCCGTGTGCACGCTCACCCGGCCGGAGACCTCCGGTGTGGTCGAGGCCTTCTCCAAGGCCCATCCGGAATTCGAACCCTGCGACATCCCCAACCCCTTCGATCCCGCCGCCGCGCCGGCGCCCCAGCGCATGTTCTGGCCCCAGGACACCGGCGGCAACGGCATGTTCGTCGCCTGCTGGAAGAGGAAGTGAGGCGGGAGATTCAAGTTTGAAGTTTCAAGTTTGAAGACCGGCCTCCCACGGACGTAGCGGACGACGTAAGGAGGCCGGGGGGAATGGCTGAAGGCCGGGTGACCTCACCCGGCGGGGTTGAAGGATGCGCCGCGTGAGGGCACGCGGCCTTCATGGGAGTTCCCCAGGAAATTTCACGGAATCAATAACGGGGAAACCGGATTGGTTCCGCGGGTGGAGAATCCGTTGGTGAAGGTGATTCGATTGTATGTGGCCACGGTTTGATGCACCGAGCCATCACTCATCAGCACGTTGCCAAAGCCGTCGTGATGGCCGGGCTTGGTGAACTGGAAGAGGTCCGCGGCCGTTGGCGTGATCTTGCCCTGCACAGGCGTTCCGTTCCGGGTCAGGTTGCGGTCGCCTCCCATGAGCAGTTCCGGCTCTTCTTCAATGGCCCCTGTGTACAGGAAGTACGAGAAGTGCTCGTTGTGCCCAAACTGGAGGGTGTTGTTGGTCTGCGGCGGGCCGAACACGAGGGTCTTGCCCCAGAATTTATCGAAACGCGGGTCCTTGGGGCAGAGCAGGACCTTCGGCGTGGAGAGTTCGTTGGACAGGACCGCGACGTGTCTCCAGAACCTTTGGTCATCGGCGAGATCCTCCTGGCTGCCCCCTTCGCGCACCGGGACGGCCCACGGGAACAGCCCGTTGTTGTCCGTGGCGAACATCCGCAGCCCCAGGCCCAGCATCTTCAGGTTGTTCACACATTGCATGCGTCGTCCGTCCGACCTGCGTCGGGGGGCGAGCGTGGGAAGGAAAATCCCGGCCACGATGACGACCACGATGATCACCACCAGCAGCTCCAACCAAGTGAAGCCGTGACGGCGATTGGGTGGATGCGCAGGGTGAAGGTTCATGGGAGCGGCGGGGGTGGATTACGATGACTTCAAAGCAAGCCCCATGCCTGACGCCAGGGGCTTGGGACGGGGGGCGACCGCCGTTTGCAAATGGACGTCGCATACGCAACGTGCGGATGCAAACGAGGGGGGAGGGGCGAGGGAACGGCTTGGGGTGCCTCCTCGAAGGTCCTACCCTGAACCATCCCTGAACCGTCGCCCCGGCAGGACGACGTGTTCGTCGCTCCCCCGGAGGTCCTACCTCCAAAGGTGTACGGAGGTGGCGGACGGCAGGCTTGTCTCCCGAGGGCAAAAGAGGTTTAAGGAAGCCGTTCAATTGTTACCGGTGCGCTGAAGCGTCCGTGCGAACCCTGTCCGCCTTCACCTGCGGAGGCTGGGTTTGGCAGAGGACGGCAGAAGCTGATCCGGCCTTGGCCATGCACACCCGCCTGACCCTGATGGCCCGCCTGATGGCGGCCTCGATTCTCGTTCTGGTTGCCGCGGTGACCCGCCTTCGGGGCGAAGTCACCGAGTCGATCACGAGCCTGACCGTCACGAATTACACCGGCTACGTCATCGCGTCCGATGCGTCGAACGGGTTGCCCGGGTACAACCGGGACACCATCGATGTCCGATCGGTGGTGAACTACCAGCGGTCGACCGCCGACAAGATCTACGTCTTCGACTACACCTACCAATACCGGTTGCTGGATGCCGATGGCGTGGCGCACCCGCTGCTCGTGGGTGGGGTGACGAACACGGTGGCCAGCGAGACCATCGAGATCGATCGCACCGGTCCCATCATAATCCTGCCGGACGTCACGCGGACGATGAAGCTCAAGCCCGCGGCGACCCTGAATCCGTACACGCAGTACCGGGTGGAGTTGCGGTTGCTGCGCCGCGAGGCAGGGACCCTCGGGCGTCCCACGTTTACCGGTGATGAGCGGGAAACCACGGCCGCCCGGTATCTGCATTTTCCTTCAACGGATCCGGTGGATTCGGACGTGAACGTGATCCCGATCGTGGAGAGCGGCAGTTGGACGCGGACATACCTGCTCACGGGTGGAGGCTCGAAGAGCAACCTGCAGGCGCAGGTGAACTTCAAAGCGTACCGCTACGACCGATACAACCTCTCGAGCGTCAACAACGACATCAACTTCTCGTTCCAGATGGAGTTGAGGGACGCGGCGACCGACGCGTTGATCCCGCTGGCTGACAGCCTGATCGTGGCTACGAAGACGGTCGCCACCCACACCAATGACGACCCTCTCCAGCCGACCGTTGCGAACCTGAACCACGCGCTGGTGCTTTCGCCCACGACCCAGCTGGATCCGATCAACAAGACCTACCGACTGAAGGTCACGATCGGCCACTATCGGACCTCGGGCTCGTTTGTGCCGGCGGCGGGCAACGATGTCACGTTGGCGCCGCAGCGGTTGCTGCACCTCAACGGGAAGCTCTTCTTTGGTGCGATCGAGACGCGATACACCTCGCTGGGCAACAATCCCAGCCAGGGCATCATTTCCGCCGGCACGATGCCGACGTCCCTGGGCGTCGACGACCAGAGCGGATTCGTGGTCGGAATGCCGAGCCACACCTACGGGGATGGCACGCTGCTGAGCGTGCGGGTGTCTTCGGATGGAACGGCGCGGTTGGCCGCAGGATCGGTGGTCCTGACGGGACCATCGCCGGATGAGGAGATCATCGAGAATGTGAGGATGGTTCGCGGTCCGGTGACACTGGACGTGACGGGGGCGAAGGCGAACCTCGCGGTGTATCACCCGGGTGGATTCAGCTACGCGTTCAACACCAATGGGAAGCTGACCCTGGGTGCGTCCCTCTTCACGGCGATTCCCCTGGGACAGGATCTGATTCCACTGTCGGACCCGCAGGTTTCCCCGTTCGCGACCGATGTTTGGGTGGTCGAGGAGACGAAGCCGGTCTGGATGAAGACCACGGGCGTCAAGTGGCTCGTGAACCAGGGGCGATTCGAGTGGGAGGCGAGCGGCGATGTCGAATACGTCCGGAAGAAGGAATACGAACGCCTCGCGACATCGACCGCGACCACGGGCAAGGCCAAGGCATCCAACGAGCGTTACTACGAGGCGGTGGACAAGGTCCTGAGCCCAAAGATCATTGTCGATGCCAGCGAGAAGGGGGCGGCGCTGTTGACGGTCCAGTTCGGATTCAAGCCGGGAGCCTTCGCACCGCACTTCCCCTTGGGATCCGCTGCGGCCTGGACTGTGGGCGGCGAGCAGTCGGTGGAGCGCGACAACGTCAATCCGGCGAAGAGTTTTCTGGCCGGCGCATCCGCCGTGGCGGGTTACGCCCGCGATTGTCAGGACATTGATTGCGGCACGACGGCAGGAACCGACGGACTGCTCGTGAAGCCGGTGGACGATGAACTGCGCTTCACGCCGGACGGTGGGTTGCACGGGTTCGGGCCGCTCACCACCCCGAAACCGATTTCCTGGGGTTGGATCGCGGAGCCTTCCATCCAGAAGTACGCGCATCAGACGGCGACCTTCGGCGAGGGCACCTACCTGATGTCGGGATTCTTCCTGCGGGGCGAGGTGGCCACGAACACCTCCATCTTCCTGAAGCCGGGCACGATCCTGTTCAGCGGGTTCACGGTTTCGAACAAGGTGCTGACCCGGACCGAGCGTCCGAAGAATGCCGGTTATGCCACGGGTTGGGCCGACTACGCGGGCATGAACTTCCGCGTGGTGAGCGACGGCGCCAAGACCGCGGCGAGCGTCCTGGCGGGCAAGCCGACGGGGAACTACCCGCTGACCGGTCGCAGCAAGTACTACGTGCGGTTGGGTGGCGTGAGCGGCATCCACGAGGCGGTCTTCGGGCAGTTCCCCGAATCGTTCGTGCTCTATGGTTACCCGGTCAACTTCGACAACTTCGGCCTGGCTTATCTCGACACGGAGAATGTCGATTCCCGGACGCAGGGCTATGTCACGGTTCCGGGCCCCTCGAACTTCAAGCAGAACTTCGAGGAACTGAAGTTCGGATGCCTCGGCGCACTGGAAGACGCGAAGGTGCCCGCGGACGAAGCCAATGTCTCGAAGTTCATGGAGTACTGGTCGGCGGACTTCTACACCCGCGCGATCAAGTTCGATCGCAAGGCCTCGGATGCCTGTGATCCGGGCAAGGGCGTGCTGACGCTCGGTGTGGATGCCTTCGCGGTGCACGTCGAGGGCACGCTGCACGGCGTGCTCGGGTATCATCCGTCCGGCAACCTGGTGACGCTGGCAGATTGCCAGGCCCCGAATGGCCCGCTGGATCCGCCCTTCGATTCACGGCTCAAGATGCCGAGCCAGTTCAAGCTGAAGGGGCCGAAGTCCGAGAAGTACAACGTGACCCCGGTCTCGGACGCGTACCTGAGCAACTGGGATTTCCGGGCCCAGAACCCCCGCGGCGCGGGCTTCCTGAACTTCGCCGCCAAGCTCGATGTCCCGTTCTTCGAGGATCTCAAGATCCATGCGCACACCAGCGCCAATCGCGAGCAGACCAACGCGCCGCTCTACATGATGGGTGGCTGGCCGAACAAGGGCTATCAGGTCGCCGGCAAGGACTTCTTCAACGACAAGACCTTCGACTCCGACAACAAGGGCTTCCCGAACGACGTGAACCTCGTCGAGTACGAGGAAGGCAAGGAATCGTTGGGGGACAAGTATCACGTCCGTGCGGTGCGCAATTGGCTGGATTTCATCGAGCTGGACACACCGTTGAACTGGTCCTCCTCTGGGCGGGCCTTCACCGGTTACGAGCAGGTGCAGACCGAGTTGCTGGTGATCTCGGCGCACTACGAGGCGAAATACCTGAGCGCGATCAACGCCGAGTTGGCGTTCGGCATCCAGTACGAGGGCATGCCGCAGATCAACCTTGCGAACCTCGCCTTCGACCAGTTGGGTGGGTTGCAGGATGCCTTCCAGGATGTGGTGCAGGCGGAGGTGATCGACAAGGGCTTCGATGCCCTGAACTCGCTCCTCGCCGCCGGCATCCAGGAGGTGATGGACCCCGTGCTCGAGGCACTCCTCGAGCAACCGATCGATGCGATTTTCGCGGAGCTCTCGAGCAAGTATGACCCCGTCCAGAAGAAGTTCACCGTCCCACTGGCGGATATCCAGAACATCGTCCGCCAGTACTGCGGTGTGGTCGCCGGCGCGCCGACAAGCTTCCGGAATGTCCTGGAGACCGGCCTGATCGGGGACCTGACGAATCCGGACGGACTGGTGAGCCAGATCGACGGGCGCCTCGCGGATGCGGAGGGCGCGCTCCAACAGATCGAAAACCTCCTGGAAGAAGCCGGAAACGGCGAACGCCAGCTGGTGACGCAGCTGCTCAAGCAACTCGTCCAGACCTTGGTGTCGCAGGCCACGGACTCGCCTGTTGCCCAGTCGCTGGCGGGCATGGCAGCGGACATCGCGGGCGGCGCGATCGATCCGTACCTGAACGAGTTCCTGCAGAAGGCGGACCCGACCCTCGACGAAATCCAGTCGGTGATCGCCAGCATCCGGGGAGTGTTCACCCAGGTGCGCGGAGCGCTGGGGAACGGGCAGGAGTTCCTGAACGAGCTCAAGGCCAAGATGAACGACCTGGTGGCGGGCAACGAGGTGTTGAACGCCATGCAGAAGGCCTGCCAGGACGTCGAGAGCTACCTCGGCCAGTTCCAGCAGGGCATCGACAACCCGTTCACGGCGGCGAACGCGGATGCCTTCAAGGATTACATCCGGCAACGCATCATGGACCGCTTCGGTGGATCCGCGATCCCGGCTGCGATCACGTCCATCCTCAAGCAGCGGCTCTACGATCTGGAGTCGGCCGTGCACGAGGCGGTGGACTCGGTGTTCCAACAGGTGAACACGATCATCCGCGACACGCTCGGCCAGGCCCTCTCCGAGATCGACAACTCCATCAACGGATTGCTCGGGTCGGTTTCAAACACCATGGGCGCCGGTCGGATCAACGGCTACGCACACATTGTTGGTGATTCCCTCAAGGAGCTGCGCCTCGACATCTACGCGCAGTTCAAGGTCCCGACCGAGATGGAGTTCAACGCCTACGTGTTGATCCGCGAACTTGATTCCGACAACGAAGAGAACGGCTGCATCGGTGAGGGCGAAAAGGCCACCGAGGTACGCATCGGGGCGAAGGACGTGGATCTGAGCTTCATCTCGACCGACCTGACCGCGTCGGTGGAGGCCAAGTTCAGTTTCAAGACGGTGACGGTGCCTGAACCTGGGATGGATATCATGGGGGTCGGGGCTGGCATCGAACTGACGGGCGAACTGACCTTTGCCACCTTCAAGATCACGTACCTGGGGGCGCAGATGGCCTTTGGTACGGAGGAGAATTACTTCAGCGCCGCCTGCTCGCTTGAATTCAACAGCTACAAGGCAAAGGGCGGAATCTACTTCGGCCGCACCTGCACGCTGGATCCTTTCTTCTGGGATCCGGATGTGCAGGCGGTCATCGGGACGCCTCCGTTCACCGGGGTGTACGCGTACGGCGAGGTCTGGATCCCGGTCTCGGAAGCGCTGTTGGGAATTCCCGCGACCTGCCTGTTCGAGATCTCGGCAGGTGTCGGACTCGGTGCGGGTGTCTTTGTCGAAGGCCCGACCTTCGTGGGCAAGATGCTGCTGGGCTGCTACGGCTCGGTCCTGTGTCTGGCCTCGCTGGAGGGTGAACTCAAGCTCGTCGCCGTGAAGAACGCTGACGGACTGCAACTGAAGGGTGGCGGGCGACTGGAAGGTTGCCTCGGGCCCTGCCCGTTCTGCCTGTGCGCCGATGCGCAGGTGGACGTGACCTACAAGAACGGTGATTGGGATGTCAGCTACTGAGAAACCATGAGCACCTCCCACGAAACCCTCTTTCCCTGGAGATTTGAACCGATGAAAGCACTGCTTCTGGCCTTGGGCCTCCTGCTGACCGCGGCGACGCCGGCCCTGCGCGCGCAGGGTCAGATCCTCGAAGACACCGTCTTCACATTGGGCACGGTGACGCGTGACCAGACCAACCGCCACTGGGCCTACGTCGTCCTTCAGCCCACCGATGCCAGCCTGCTGGCCCAGCGGAAGCTCGCCGTGTACGTCAAGGCGGGCGATGCCGCTTCGGCCACACCCTACGAGCGGCAGGCCATCCTCACACTCCAGACGGATCCCGCCGCCATCGCCGCGTTGCTGCAACGGGCCGCGAGCATCGGCGATGATCTCACCGCCCTCGATGGCCGCGTGAACAACCTCTTCGCGGCGCTTGTTCCCACCGGGACGCCGACGTTGGCCGAGCGGTTGAGCATCGTGATCCGCGGCTCCCTCGATAAGCCCCAGTATTACCAGAAGCTCGTCCATCTCTCGCGCTTCCATCCCGCCGTGGCCCTGTGCCTCGGTTTCGGCCACGCGGAACAGATCGGGAACGGCAAGTACACCTTCGAGGTCCGTGACTTCGACCTGGGTGCCAATGCCGACCGTGGCGTGTTGGGACGCGTGATCGTTGAGGCCGGAAATCCGCTGGTGCTGCCGTCGCCCGGCGCTCCCTTCGAGGTGAAGGATCCCTCCGGAAAGGGGCACCTCAACGTGAAGCTCCGCTGGTCGACATCGCCGGACCTGCGCCGGGTGTCGCTCCTTTCTTACGGCTTCAATGTCTATCGCGTGCCGAAGTTCGTGGCCGATGGCAACGCGGGCCTGTTCTATGCGGCCAATCCGGACCGGACGCAGTTCCTGCAACAGGTGAAGACGAACCCGGCCATCGGGCGCGTGACCCAGTTGCCCGTGTTGGCGAGCCGCAACTTCGATGATTCGCCGGCGGCAAACGTGAACTCCGTGCTGAATCCCACGAACAAGGTCGCGTTCGTCGCGGACGACGGCGGTCTGTCCGGTGGGAACTACGTCTTCAAGGACGGCCAGGCCTTCGTGTACTTCGTGACCGCGCGGGACCTTCTGGGCCGCGATGGCTCCGTGTCGCGCGGCACCCTGGTGACCCTTTGCGACCGCATGCCGCCCGACGCACCGCGGTTGCCCCTCGTCCAGAACCACTATGTGTTCACCGGCGGATCGCCCAAGCAGCACCTGAAGGTTACGTGGAAGGCCGTGAATCCCGTCACCGAGGACACCGGAATCTCCGGATACTACGTCTATCGCTGGACGGCCCCGGCGCAGGCCCAGAAGAACGAGAACCAGCCGATCCTCAACCGCGTGAGCGGCCTCATCCCGCACGTGCCCGGACAGCCGACCTATACATTCATCGATTCCGGTGACGGCGCCCCGAGCATTCTTGCGGATGCCGACAAGACCTTCTGGTACACCGTGCGCGCGGTGGACCAGTCCTCCTGCGGCGGCAATTTCTCCCCGAACTCGGCCCCAGCCTTCGGCGTGCTCCGCGACCGTGAAGGACCGGCAGGTCCGACGGGCGGCGGACCCGCGATCCTCTGCTGCGATCCGTTGATCGAAACCGGCAAGGCTTACGACGTCGACGCCGGCAAGGATGCGGATCCGGAGGTCATCACCTTCGACCTCGTCTGCACGCGCAAGGACACGGGAATCCACTTCGTGGACTACTGGTTCTCCCTCAATGGTGGCAACAGCTCGAACTACGTGGGGCGTGTGACGTTTGCCGAGGGATCGACGGTGGCCATCAGGCGCCTGACCTACGCGAGTCGCCTGTTCAATGAAAATGCCTCCTTCTACGCTTATGCCCGGTCGGGCGATGAGAGTGGTGAATTGTCGAACATGGCCGCCTTGCGTGCCGGTGGACTTCCGGGGCGCACCGCCGTCCGCCGTGTGGATTTCGAGGCTTCCACACGATGCCAACGGCGCCTCGCCATCGCTGGGGTGGCCGGCCGCAAGGGCTGCGATGTCCACAATCCGCGCCCTCCTGGAAACGTGGGCGACCCGAACACACCGCCCGAGGACGGCGTGATCGTTGTCATTCCGCTGACGCCGGACACCGCCGAGTATCGCCTCTACCGTCGCGTGGATTTTGGTCCGATGACCCTGATCAAGCAGGGCCAGTCGAAGTATGACTCGGTGACCAACGTCGCGGTGCAGATCCCGGATGAGGACATGCCCGCCAATGCATCGAGCCTCTGTTATTACGGCCAACTCCTCGATGCCAACGGCAATGCCAGCCCGCTGACGCAGTTGGGCGATTGCATCACGGTCTCGCAACCGACGGCCAAGCCGTTGCTGGCGACGCTCGAACCGCTGGGTGGGGACGCGGCACCGCAGATGGTGATCCGTTGGTTCTGCGCCCCGACCGGGCTTGAGCGTTTCCGGGTGCGTATTGGCATCCTCGGCGAACCGCCGCCGAACACGCTGGGCTCGGTGCTTTCCGCGAACCAGGCCGGTGGTCTGGATCTGCAGCCGGTGAACCCGAACATGCCGATCGCGGTTTGGAAGCTCGTCGATTACGGCGAGTATCTCACGCCGCTGATCGGGCCGAACTTCGGTGATGGCGCGGCGTTTCAGGTCACCGTGCCGGTGATCCAGGGCAAGAAGTACTACGTGAAGATCACCGGCATCGAGAAGGGCGGGGGTACGGGCAAGACCTCGAACACCGAGAACTTCCTGTGGCAGCCGCCTCCGGAGGAGATCGGACCCAAGGTGCCGTGGCCGCAGCGGCCGCTGCCTACGCTGGCATTGCACCACACGGGCGTGGTGCCCGTGCGGCTCAAGATGAGCGACTTCGACGGACTGGGGGTGGTGATCGGTGAAGCCCAGCGCGCCGATGGTCGTGAATTCAAGGTCGAGGGTGGGGAGATTTCGATGTTCGATGGCTTGGTGAAGCCGGAGTCGTTCGCCTACACGAACAGCCAGGGCGAATCGATCCTCCCGGCGGTGCTCTACCGATTCCAGGTTGCCAGCGCAGCGCTGCCCCAGGTCTCCGGTGACCTCGTCCAGGTCTCGCCGCGGATCCGCGAGATTGCCGCCGTGGCCACCAATGTCCCGAACGTCGGTGTGTTCACCCGGATCGACGATCCATTCATCCGGTTGACTGCCCTCGGGCAGGTGCCCGTCGGCGACAACAAGCTTGAGCGGGCACTGGTCCTGCTCGACACCACGCCGGTGATCATCGGCGCGAATTACGCCTACCTGCTGGTCCGCTTCAATGATGCCGGCGAAGTGCTGAATGTCGTCCCAACGACCCTTGTGGAGGTCACGCCATGAACCTGAAACTTATTCGGAACTGCATTGTGGCCGCTGCGCTCGGGGCCCGGGCCATGGCCTTCACGTACGAGACGCCGACCGAACTCCATCTGGCGGCCGATCTCGATGGCGATGGTCGCGAGGATGTCGTCCTCATCGATCGGGAGACCGGCGCTTTCCGCGTCGGGTACCAGTTGGCGGCAGGGGTGCACACCTTCTCGGCGGCACGCGCCAGCGGCGTTCCCGAGGCGAGCACGGCCAGCGCCGGCCGGATGCTGAACCTCACCCGCGACACACTGGTGGTAGCCTCGCCGTGGGCCAACCGGGTGAACCTCCTCGATGTCCCGACGGCGGCGACCGCCGCAGTGCCCACGGCGCTCTATCAAGCCGGCATTGGTCCTTCCCAGGCCCTCGCCATCAATGTCGGGGGTGCCGGTGATACCGCCCACGACGATCTCTTTGTCATTACCTCGCGAAACGGCGAAACGGCTTATCGGCGCAATGTCCATCGCTGGGATGGAACCACCGCCACCACCTTGGAAAACCTGGAGCTCGCGAACGAGCACCGCGGCCTGAACGAGGTACTGGTGAAGAACGGCGGCGCCACCCTCCTCGGCGTGCTGGAACGTGCGGCTTCGGACTTCACCCTCCGCATCGGCTCGATGGCCACGGGCACGAACGTTCCCGTCGCTTCCGCCACTGGGTTCCGGTCGCGATATGTGTTCGGCCGATTCGGCGCCTCCGCGCTTCATCACTTCCTCTCCTATGACGCGGGACGCTCC
>Ga0172373_10006672_pt1 | contig 15275 bp, 15 predicted proteins | sample Lak10m_2_FD_114546 | JGI IMG/M metagenome (GOLD analysis project Ga0172373, IMG submission 114546) | Freshwater microbial communities from Kabuno Bay, South-Kivu, Congo - kab_092012_10m | ecosystem: Environmental > Aquatic > Freshwater > Lake | place: Democratic Republic of the Congo...
CGATGATCACGAAACGGCGAACGGATTCGTAAACGTCCATGTCCTTCATCCCACCGCCGCCTCCCGTGACCGGCAGGACAGCGACCATAGATGTGGCTGGTTTTTGGACCGCCACGCACCGTTAAAGAACGGCCCCTCTGTGGCCCATTATTGGGGCGCCGCGTACAGTTTCCTTGAGACGCACCCAGCTGCCTGCAATACGTTGAACATGCAGCCGCATTTGCCGAGTCGCAGGGCGCTGCGTGTGCTGCGCGTAGGCTCGGACTCTGTCTGGAACAGTGCGGTCGCGGGACCGCTGCAGGCTTGTCGAGAGCCCTGCAGAAACGTCGAGAGTCAATCTGACATTCTGAGCTGACAGTTCCGTCCAAGTGCATTGACTTGGTCCGCAACTACTGGCATGCCTAGTGCCAATAGCGTGGCGCAATGACTTTGCGATGTTGAGGGTACACGATGCAGATACTGCGAACGCCAGAGGATCGCTTCGAAGGACTGGATGACTGGTCGTTCAAGCCCAATTACGCAGACATCACGGACGCGGCGGGTGACCAGCTCCGCCTCGCGTACTACGACGAGGGACCACGTGACGGACGAACCGTCCTGCTCATGCATGGTGAACCAAGCTGGTCTTACCTCTATCGCAAGATCATCCCGCCGCTGGTTGCAAACGGGCGGCGCGTGATCGCGCCGGATCTGATTGGTTTTGGCAGGTCTGATAAGCCAGCTTCACGCGCGGACTACACCTACGAGCGTCACGTCGCCTGGATGAGTCAGTGGCTGACGTCGCTCGACCTCGGTGACGTAACCCTGTTCTGTCAGGACTGGGGCGGACTGATCGGGCTGAGGCTGGTGGCAGCGTTTCCCGAACGCTTTGCTGGCCTTGTTATCGCCAATACAGGGCTCCCGATCGGAACAGGGTTCAGCGAAGGCTTCCAGAACTGGCTAACTTTCAGCCAGTCCACACCCCAGTTTCCTGTCGGCATGATCGTCAATCGCGGAACGAGCCGCGGCCTGAGTGACAAGGAAGTCGCCGCGTATGACGCGCCATTCCCGGATGAGTCATTCAAGGAAGGCGCGAGGCAGTTTCCGACGCTGGTGCCGATCACGCCGCAGCACGGGTCGGTTACGGAGAACATTGCGGCATGGGGTGTTCTCGAAACATTCAACAAGCCCGTCGTTACCGCGTTCAGCGATAGTGATCCCGTTACAAAGGGTGGCGACGTCGTGTTTCACAAGCGCGTCCCCGGGGCCAGCGGGCAACCGCACGAGACACTTTCGGGCGGCCACTTCCTGCAGGAAGACTCTCCAGCGGATGTGGTGCGTATGATCGAAGGTATTCTGCTCCGCACGGGCGGCTAAGTTGGCCAGCAAGAGGTCGAGTTCAGAAGAGGTTTCCATCGACCATAGTCACTGCGCGTCCAGGAGCGGAATGCCTGGTGATTTGCGTGTAGTCCGAAGGGGAGCCGGCAATGGCGTTGTTTCCGCCCAGCACGAATAGGGACTATCGCGGCGCTACCGTCTCGGCATGGTTCCTGATGCTTGTTGGGCTGCTGGAATTCGTGCCGGGTTGCATACACTTTTTTCTGCCGGACGGTGGAGCAGCGGTCATTGCCGGTCTCGATCTGACCGTCCAAGGCTCGACCATCATTGCCGTCTTCGCATGGTTCGGTGCGATACAGATTCCCTTCGCGCTGCTGCTGTTCGTTATCGGAATGCGCTATCGCACGTTGGTTCCAATGGCGCTTCTCGCTGTCATCACGGCGCGCGGATTGATGGCTATCGACGGCTGGTTTCTCAAGGGATCCTCCAGTGGTCACCATCCTCCCGAGCACTACGCCAGCCCTGTCACGGTGGCCCTGGCCCTGGTCTTCCTGCTTCTGGCGCTGCGCCAACGGCCCGCTGCGGCGGCGGGGTAAGCCATGTCGCTGCGCACAGCTCTTGTCTCGCGCGTTGCGGAGAAGGTCACCAGCCTAGAGCGTCAGCTGCGCCTTCGCCGCCGCGCGGAACGCAAGCGCATCCAGGCAGGACTGCCGCATGTCGTCGATTATTTTCATCAGGCCGACGATCCCTATGCGGCCGTGTTGGCGCAGATTCTCCCCGCATTTGCCGCCCGCTATGAGATACAGCTGCGCTGCCACCTTGTTTCGGCTCCCCCTGACTGGGCCGCTCCAGCGCGCGAACAGCTCGTCAACTGGTCACGTTCGGATGCCGCGCATCTGGCCGCCCGCGCGGGGCTTAGCTTCACCGATTCAGGCGAACAACCCTCGGCAGAGCGTGTTGCGCAGGCCGAGCGCCTCCTTGCCAATAGCCTGCTTGCAGGGAAGTTTGTTGAAGATGCCGCCGCTATCTCCTCCGCGCTGTGGTCGGGCGCAGCCTTGCCTGACGCTCCGGGCGATCCGGCGACAACAAAAGCTGAAGGGGATGCGCACCGCGTCGAGCTTGGTCACTATCTCGCAGCAACACTGCACTATGGCGGCGAATGGTATTGGGGGCTCGACCGCTTACACTATCTTGAAGAGCGGCTTGCCGACCTCGGCGCCATGCGAGCGAGCGCGCAGACAAAGCCGATCTACGCCCAGCCACTATCGCCTGAGCCCGACGCCTCGCCCAACCTGGCGACTTCCGGCGGAGCAATCGACTTCTTTCTCTCATTCCGTAGTCCCTACACATGGATCGCCGCCACACGCGTGAAGGCGCTCGCCGATGCCTACGGCCTCGGGCTGCGGCTTCGGTTTGTGCTTCCCATGGTGATGCGCGGTCTCCCGGTGCCGCCAGCCAAACGAACCTACATCACCCTTGATGCTGCGCGCGAGGCGCGACGCAATGGCGTTCCCTTCGGTCGGGTCGCAGACCCGGTCGGCCGACCCGTCGAGCGCGGCTACTCGCTCCTGCCATGGGCGATTGGTCAGGGACGCGGGCATGAATACTGCGTCGCGTTCATGCGCGCGGTCTGGTCTGAAGGCGTCGACGCTGGAAGCGACGCTGGCATGCGCCGCATTGTCGAGGCGGCGGAGCTGGACTGGACTGCCGCACGCCCATTGATTGGCAATGACGCCTGGCGTGCCGAAGCAGAAGTCAATCGCCACGAACTTCTCGGCCTCGGCTTATGGGGCGTGCCCTGTTTTGCCTACAACGGTGTTTCCGCCTGGGGGCAGGATCGCCTTTGGGTCATTGAGTCCGCAATCCGTTCCACCCAGTCGAAAATCTCCGGGAGATAGCAACATGCAGGTCCACAACGACGTCTACCCAGCCGATCCCGCTCAGCTCCAGGCGCTCATGGAGAAGGGGCCGAGCGGCCCGATCTTCATGGTCAACCTGCTCAAGTTCAAGGACAAAGCCGAATACGAGGATGGCCGCGAAACGTCCCTCAGCGGCCGCGAGGCCTACAACATCTATGGTCGTGCCGTGACCGCATTGCTGCCGACGTTCGGCGGCCGGGCCGTCTTCGCTGCCGACGTTACCTTCCTCTCGCTCGGTCGTGTCGAGGAGTTGTGGGACGAGATCGCCATTGCAGCCTATCCCGAGCGCGGGGCTATGGTTCGCATGTCGATGTCGCCTGAATGGCGCGAGATGTCGGTGCATCGCACCGCCGGACTCAAGGGCCAGCTCAACATCGAAAGTGTCCTGACACCGGGTATGGCGCCAGACTGGCTCGCGCGCATCGCGGCCGAGGTCGGATCTGGCTCATGATGTGGCGATGGGCAGCGCTTTTTGTCGGCGTCCTTCTGGTTGCAGTTGCTGCCGGAGCGTTCCTGTTCCAGCGACAGATCGGGGAGGCGATCTTCCGACAGGCGGTCGCGGAAAATGTTGGTCGCGATCGTGGAGCAGAGCTGCCTGATGGACTGCATGTCTTCTTGTGCGGGTCGGGATCACCCATGCCCGATCCCGCACGTGCGGGACCTTGTCTCGGTGTGATCGCCGGCAGCCATGCAATGGTGTTCGACATTGGTTCGGGCGGCGCGCGCCGGCTTGCGCGGATGGGCTTCCCGGTTGGACGACTCGAGAAAATCTACCTCACGCACCTGCACTCTGATCACATGGACGGGCTGGGCGAGTTGATGCTGCAGGCATGGGTTGGCGGTTCGCGTTCCACACCGCTGCCGATCGCAGGGCCAGCGGGCGTTGGCGATGTCGTGGCGGGCTTCAACATGGCCTATCGACTCGACAGCACTTACCGTACCGCGCACCACGGCCCACAGATTGCCAACCCAGCCGGTTTCGGCGGAGTGGCCGAAGTGATCGCGGCCCCGACCGGTGCCGGCCATGCGCAGGTGCTTCTCAACAGCGACGATCTGAAGGTCACTGTCATCGCAGTGGATCACGCGCCGGTCTCGCCGTCATTTGGCTATCGCATCGACTACAAGGGCCGCTCGGTCGTTTTCAGCGGCGACACCGTTTATTCGGCCGATCTGGTCGCCGCTGCGTCCGGGGCTGACGTGCTGTTCCATGAAGCCCTGCGGCCTTCTATGGTCGAGGAAATGCGCGATGCGGCCGCGAAGAACGGACAGACCCACATCGCGAAGGTCATGGGTGATATTCTCGACTACCACGCCTCTCCTGAAGACGCTGCGCGGGCTGCAGCGGACGCAAAGGCGCGGCAGCTGGTGATCTATCATATCGTGCCGCCCTTGCCGTCATCGATGCTGGACGCAGCCTTTCTGGGCGATGCTCCGAAGTTGTTTTCCGGGCCGATCCGGGTGGCGGAGGATGGATTGCTGGTCAGCCTGCCGGCCGGCGGAACTGCGATTGATCAGCAGGTGATTCGTTGACCCCTCGTGAGTATGGCATCCCCCCTTCGCGCTGGCCGCCATCGTGCTAGCTGTAGGGCAGGATTTGACGTTGCAGGAGAGTGTGCAGGTGAAGACTCGTTCGGAGAGCAAGCATCGAGGGGCAGGGGATGCCGATGCGGATGTACGCGATGATGTCGAGGAAGACGGCCGGCTCCAGCGCTCCAGCCGCAGCCGCGAACGCATTGTACATGCCATGATCGAGCTGATCCGCGCAGGCGAGATGTCGCCCGCCGCTGCCCGCGTTGCGGAAAAGGCCAACGTCGGCCTACGCACCGTGTTCCGGCATTTCGAGGAAATGGACACGCTGGGCCGCGAGATCTCCGCCATCGTCGAAGCGGAAATCCTGCCGCTGGTTGAAAAGCCATTCGAGGGGAAAGGCTGGCGCGCCCAGCTCAACGAGATGCTGGATCGGCGCGCTTACATCTATGACCGGATCATGCCGCTCAAGATCGCGGGCAGCCTGCAACGCTTTCGCTCCAAATTTCACATGGAGGACTACAACCGCTTTCTCCGCGGGGAACGGGACAGCCTGAAGCGCGTCCTGCCGACCAGGATCACAGGCAATGCGGTGCTGTTTCATGCCATCGAGATGACGACCGGTTTTCAGGCCTGGCGTCGCCTGCGGCAGGATCAGGGTCTGTCAGCGAAGGAAGCGCTCAACGTGCTGCGCTACACGGTGGATCGCCTCGTGGATGGCAAGTAATGCGCATTCTCCTGCCGGTCGCGACACTTCTTGCTGCCGCGTGCTCGGGCCCGCAGCCGGAAAACGCGAAGACTTCCGATGTCGCGACCGTCTCTGCCCGTGACGGCGAGCGACCGGCCTGCGGGCTTCCCGAAGACCAGATCGGCACATTCGTGACCGTGCCGGAAGGTTCGGTCGAGATGGGCGCCAATGCAATGTATCCTGAAGAAGAGCCTGCGCGCATCGTCCACGTGGCTGCCTTCCGCATGCAGGTTCACGAAGTCACAAACACGCAGTTCGAACGCTTCGTTGCCGCAACCCGCTATGTCACGGATGCCGAACGTTCATCCGCGTCAGGCGATCCAGCCGGCGGTTCCGCGCTGTTTGCAACGCCAAAGTCCGGTGAAGGCATGAGCGGCTGGACGCTGAAACGCGGCGCCACGTGGAAAACCCCCGGCGGTCCCGGCACGGGGATCGTCAGCCGCATGAATGATCCTGTGGTGCATGTCTCGCTTGGCGATGCGCAAGCCTATGCGGCCTGGGCGGGCGGACGCCTTCCTTCCGAGGAGGAGTGGGAGTACGCGGCAACCAGCGGCCTCGCCGATCCAGCAAATCGCCTTTTAGGCGCCATGGACAAGGATGGCAAGCCGATCGCCAATTTCTGGCAGGGCGTTTTCCCGGTGAAGAACGAAGGGACGGATGGCTTCGCCGGCGCGGCGCCCGTGGGTTGCTTCCCGGCCAGCAAGCTCGGCCTGTACGACATGATCGGCAATGTCTGGGAATGGACCAGCACGTCCTACGCGCCGGGCAGAAATACGATCAAGGGTGGTTCATATCTCTGCGCTGAAAACTTCTGCGCACGCTATCGCAGCGCCGCGCGGCAGGGGCAGGAGGTGGATTTCTCCTCCAGCCATATCGGCTTCCGCATCGTGAAGGACCTGCCGCCGAACTGATCGATCAGTTCGGCCAGAACACATACTCATCCTCCGGTGTCGCCTTGTCAGCCGCCGTCTTGTCAACCGCGATCGCTCCCTCCGTGGTGTGTGGATAGAGCGGTGGCCGCGCTGTCGCCTGATGATCCGCCAGCAGTTTCTTCAACGCCGCAACCTTGTCGGGGTTCTGCTCCGCTACATTGGTTTTCTCGGTCGGATCCGAGGCGAGATTGAACAGCCAGGTCCTGGCCGGTTTGTCCGTCACCTGCAGCTTCCAGTCGCCCTGACGCACGGCTTTGTAGTAGGCGCTCTGCCAGAAGATGGCGTCATGCGGCGTCTGGCCAGGTATCGCCGCGCCCGTCGCGAACGGCAGGAGGCTGACACCGTCGATCTCCACGCCTGCCGGCACTGATCCACCGGCCGCCGCCGCGAATGTCGGCATCAGGTCGATGTGCGCCACCGGCGCAGTGACGGTCGACTTCGCCGGGATATGGGCGGGCCAGCTCACGAACATCGGAACATGGATGCCGCCCTCGAACAGCGTCATCTTCCAGCCGCGATAGGGCTGGTTCACTTCCGGCAGACCGACATAGCCCGCCCCCCCATTGTCGCTCGTGAACACGATCATCGTGTTGTCTGCGAGGCCCTCGGCCTCCAGCGTATCGAGAATGCGTCCCACGCTGCGGTCCAGCGCTCGCACCATCGACGCATAGACGCGCAGACGCTCCGGCTGGATGTCGCCGACGGCGTCATAGTCTGCCTTGGTCGCCTGCAGCGGTGTATGCACTGTCCAGTGGGCCAGGTTGAGGAAGAAGGGCTGGTTCTTGTTTTTCTGGATCACGTTGATCGCTTCGTCGGTCCAGTAGTCGGCCAGATAACCGCCCGGCTCGAACCACGGGCCTTCATTGTAGGACGTGGCATATTGCATGCGCGCCCACAGGAAAGCGTCGATAGGGTCGAACGGCACCTTGGCGTTGACAACGTTGGGGTCGTTCTCCTTGAGGTGCAGGCCGCTCGTCATCACCAGGGCCTCGTCAAACCCCTGCGCATTCGGCCCGAACTCCGGCCCTGCACCCGTGTGCCACTTGCCGATATGCGCGGTGTGATAGCCTGCGCTGCGCAGCACTTCGGCAATGGTCACTTCCGATCCCGGCAGACCCTGCCTGGTATAGGTCGGAGCCTTTTCCGCCTGCTCCTTGTTGTAGACCACCGGCGGCAGGCCCGTTTCGTCCGTGTTGTTCAGCATCGAGATCATGCCTCCCATGCCATCCGGCGTCGGGGTGAACTCGAAACCCGTGCGCGTGGGATAGCGCCCCGTCATGATCATCGCACGCGAAGGCGCACAGGTTGCTGAGCCGGCATAGGCCTGCGTAAAGACAGCGCCACGTGCGGCAAGGCGATCTATGTTAGGCGTCGGCACGCGCCCACCGGCCACTCCGCCACCGAAGGTACTGATGTCGTTGATGCCAAGATCGTCCGCGAGTATGAAGATAATGTTCGGCTTGCGCTCCGCTAGCGGCGTGGTGGCCTGCGCCGGTCCATCCTTCCACGGCACGGGAATGTTGGGTCCTACCTCACGCTTGCCGGTGTTGCCGACGACATAAAGGATTATGGCCTGGCGATTGAACCATGCAACACCGCCGCCCACGAGCACGACGACCAGCAGTCCGATCAGGATTTTCTTGAGCATCGCTGTCTTGCCTCAAAGTCCGGCGATCAGGGCGTCACACCCCGTGCCTGCAAACATCCCACGTACGTCCGCCTGGTCCGCCGGCGACAGTGCCGAGAATTCGTCCCGGATCCATTTCAGGCACTTGGCCTGATAGGGGAAGGTCGGTTGTTTCCACGCCCGGCCATCTATCTCCGTCTCGAAGCTCTCCGCACCCGTCACTACCGCCTTCGCGTTGGCCAGAAGGAATGGCGCATACACCCGGCCAATCTCTGTCAGCAGCGGCTTCAGGCGCCCTGCCGCCGACGCGCGCGGCGCCCAGTGGCCGTCTTCCGGCGCAAGCCCAGAAAGATCCTCCATCCGGTCAAGCCATCCGCGAACCCGGCGCGAGACCTTCGCCATGATGGCGGCCGAAGTCGGCTCTATGATGCCAAGCTGCGTCAGCTGGCCATAGATCGCGAAGTCGGCCGATGAAGGCCGCGCGCCCAACACATAGCCCTGCGCTTGCACCAGCTTGTCCAGAATGACGAGCATGCGCGAATAGCTGCTCTCGATCGTCTCTGCCGTTATTGCATTCGAGCCCACGACATAGAGCCGGTCGATCTGCCGCCTGGAGATGAAGGCCGCTGCCGGTGCAGCCTCTTCGTCGCTGACCGCCGGTTCGTTCCAGAAGATCAGCATCGGCCCGGCATTATCTGCATCAGCCTGGTGCGCCCAGCGGAAGTGGAACATGCACTTGGTCAGCCACTCGTCGCCATAGTCTTCGATCAGGTAGTTTAGGAAGGCCATCACCGGATCGGGAGGGAGGGTGGAGCGTCCTTCATGCGCGGCCTCCAGCCTGCGGATGATCGGCGTCGAATCGACAACGGCCTGATGCCCGCCGTCCTCATTCGGAAAATAGAAGGTCGGCAGCAGCTTCACCGCAGGCTCGGGATACCCCGCCGGCGGATTGCGGTGGCTCGCCCAGATCACGGCATGCGGAATGCGGCGATAGCGCAACAGCGCAACCATCTTCCGCGTATAGGGCGAGCCCGCCGCGCCCATCAGCGTCAGCGGACTGGCGGATACGACCATGTCGAAACCTCCGGCAACTAGAAGTGGCATTTACAATGCCAAAACCGGCGCACGTCAACCCTCGGGGCCGGAAGCAGGCCTCACTTGCCCTTGAAAACGGGCTGGCGCTTCTCGAGAAATGCCTGCCGCGCCTCGTTGGCGTCCTCGCTGGCGAAGGCGCGCCGGATGTTGGCCAGCTCATATCGGAGTTGCTGCTCCATATCGGTGGATTCCAGCGACTTCACCAACCCGCGTTTCAAGAGGCGCAACGTGATCGGTGACCACCGGCACAACTCTTCGCAGTACTCGGCGAGCCTGTCGGCGAACTTAGCATCATCCACGACCTCCCCGGCCATGCCGAGCGCCACGGCTTCGTCGCCGAGCACGGTGCGGTTCTCCATCATGAACCGCATGGCGCGCTCATATCCCATGGCCTGGGGGAGGGTGATGGTGAGACCGCCATCTGGCGAGCCGCCAATCCGGGTGTATCCCGCCATGAGGCGCGCGCTCTTCGCGACCAACCGAACGTCGCAAGCCATGGCGAGGCCAAGTCCCGCGCCCACGGCAACGCCGTTGACCCCACCCACCACCGGCTTGTCGCAGCGTTTGCGGATCGAAAGCAGGAAGTGGCCGACCCAGTTGATGTCGTCGAGCTGCGCGTTCTGCGGACTGAGGGGTGAGGTGCGCTCCTTCATCGTGAGATCCAGTCCGGCGCAGAAAGCGTCTCCGGACCCGGTAATGGCGACAACCCAGACATCGTCGTCTTTGGCCGCGTCGTCGATCGCGTTGACAACAGACCAAGCTAGTTCATCCGATAGCGCGTTCTTCACATGGGGGCGGCTGAGCGTCACCGTGCGCACGTGGCCGCGGTCGCGGATTCTCACAAGGTCAGTCATCATGTCCTCTCTCGCGCGTGTAACCCTGATCATCTCGACGGTTTGCCCCATCGCTGTGCTCAGCGCCAGTTGCGGTCCCTTGGTTTGGTCGAAGGCGTTGTCGGCGTGACAGACGGCGTAATCGGCGTCACCAGCAAGCTGGCCGCGCCGGGCGTGAGGCGGGCGGCGATCGCGCTGCCGGCGGTGGCATCGAGCGCTTGATATGCCGTTTGCAGGCTGGCCAGACACCGGGCGCGATAGGGCGATGCCGGGGTCCGCCAGGCCACACCGAAATTGGTCCAGCGGACTTCATTCTTCCCCGCGCGTGTCGCATCGCTGTTCGCGGCGAGATAGGGCAGGTATTCGTCACACGCCATCGCGAGAAGTGGGGCAAGATCTGCCGGTGCTTCGGTGACGACGGGTGACGCCGCCAGCTGTGCGGGCGTGGCGGCCCAGAGGCGCGAGACCCAGGCAAGCGTATGAGGCGCGCGCTCACGAAGAATGGCTGCGGGCGTGGGATCCGAGGAGAAGTGACGGAAGAAAGGTCCGAAGAGACCGAAATCTGCCTCGCACGGGCGACTCCCGAACAGGTAGGGCCGGACGGCGAAGATCGGTTCGAGAATGGCAAGTGTACGAAGATACAAATGTTCAATCTGGGGCTCCGTCGTGGCCGTCACGCCGTCCTTCTTCAGGAAATTACGCCGTTGTCGTCGCAGGATAAACTGTCGGCGCAGCAAAAGGGGACCCGGCGCATCGCGGAGCATTGTACGTGCTAGCTGCGAGCTCATCAGTCGGGCGTCTTCGGCAAAGGCCCAGCGATAGTAGAGCGCAGGACGCCAGAGCCATTCGTCAAACAGGTCTTCCAGCAGAAGGCTGATGAAGGCGATGCCCGGGTCGGCGGGCTTGAGGCGAGGCTCGGCTGCCTCGGCTTCGAAACGAGCGATAATGTCCGTGGTGTCGGTCATCCAGCCGCCGCTGGGCGTCTCGACCTGTGGCATCTGGGCGATGCCGGTGGCGCGGGCGCAACGGCGGAAATCGGCCAGGTCCATCTCGATGTAGTCGAACGGAATACCCTTCGCGCGGAAGTAGGCCTCAAGCTTCCCGGTGAAGTAGGACAGCTTGAGGCCGTGAAGCGTATACTGTGCGCCGGTCGTCATGCGCTTCCTGCGCGCTTCCGCGTACGGCGGCGCAAGAGCCAGAAGATCAGCAGGCTGAGCGCGGCAACGAAGCCCACACCGATTGCGATAAGGGCGCCAGCCTGAAAGGAGAGCTGCCGCGCAATTGCATTTAGACGCACCTGCCGCTCGACCTGATAGCCGTCGGGAAGAGCGAGAACGCCGGAGCGCGTTGCATAGGCGTCATAGTCTGCCAGCATGGCTTTGAGGAGATCCGGCATGGCGGCTGAGAGATCATTCACCTCGGCCGGGTCTTTGGCGTGGTCGTAGAGTCGCCATTTGCCGTCGCCTACCGGCGGCATGTTGCGGACGATCTTCCAGTTGTCGCGGAACAGGGCAGAGTTTCCGGAGACTTCGACGCCAACTGTTTCGGCAGGGCCGTAGACGCGATCCGCCTGGCCCGCAAGCATAGGCAGGAGGCTGCGGCCTGTTATGGGGCGGGCCCCTTCGGGTGTAGCCGTGCCCGCGCCGGCAAGCTCCAGCAACGTTGGCGTAATGTCTGACACAAATGCCAGGCCCGCATGACGCTCGCCTGCTGGGACGCCGGGTCCGGCGATTATCATCGGCACGCGCAGCCCGCCATCGGAGGCGTAGAATTTGTACAGCGACCCTGGAGCCGATATCGCTGAAGCCCATTCAGGGCCGATGAAGCTGAGGCTGCCGCGCTCGCCCATCCCTTCAAGGGCCCAGCTATAGCCATTGAGGGACATCCAGATATCCATCCACGGCTCATGAACAGGATCGCTCGGCTCTGGCCCATTGTCCGATGTGATGACGAAGATCGTGTTTTCCAGTTCCCCACGCGATGCGATGTGATCCATCAGGCGCCCGACATGATGGTCCATGGCCTCGATCATGCCGGAATAGACTTCCATCGCGCGTGCGTACTTGGCCCGCTCGTCGGGCCCAAGCGAGAGCCACGTGCGCGCGTCGGCCGGCATGCCAGCGAAGGGCGCATCTGCAGGAACGAGGCCTGAAGCAACGGCGCGATCCCAGCGTGCGCGACGGGTCGCTTCCCAACCGGCGTCGAACCTGCCGGCGTAATTGTCGGAAAACGCCTTCGGCGCCTGGACCGGAATGTGCACGGCCTGAAAGGCGAGGTATCCAAAATAGGGAGCGCTGCGCTCGCCCTCGTCGATGTACTTGATCAGACGGTCGACGAGCAGTTCAGAGGAATAGAACTCGTCGGGCAGTTTAGCAGGCGCGCCATCCTCGAACCAGGGCGCATCCTTGTAGTAGGGCATGTAGGCCCTGGCCGCCCAATTGTCGGCGCCGGAGGCATCGAGTGCGAGGGAGCGGTCGAAGCCATGATGGTTCGGCAAGTCGCCATCGCCATGGCCGAGATGCCACTTGCCTGACATCAAGGTGCGATAGCCTGCCAGCTTGAGTCGATCCGCGATTGTGAGAACACCCGGCTCGAGGCTGAGTGTATAGCCCGGCTTGCCCTTCAGTTCCGGCGGAAGCACCTCTTCGATAGTGGACAGGCCCGTGCGGTGGCTGTCCATCCCGGTTAGAAGCATGGCGCGCGAAGGCGAGCACAAAGGCGATGTGTGGTAGTTCGTCATTATCGCCCCGGAGGCGGCAAGACGGTCTATGTTCGGCGTGCGCGCTTCGCCGCCGTAGACGCCGAAATCCATGAAGGCGGCGTCGTCAACCAGGATCACGATGATGTTGGGGCGCCTGGCGGCTGTCGGTGCTTCCTGCTGCGCTGACGCAGGCAGGAGGCTGGCCAGCGACAGGATGGCTGCAGCGAGACCTTTGCGGAAGACATCGCGCATCATTCAACCTCGGCGCTGTACACGGAGGCCATGAGATATTATGACACGCCGAATGTCAATTTAGGGAGTCGTAGATGGAATGGATCATTCTGTCCGCCTTGAGCGCGGCCGTCCTGACCATATGGTTGGGCCTTCCCGCCATGCTGAGGGCAATGGGCCTGCATCATCGCTTTGTCGCCCCGAAGCGCAACCTGAAGGGGAGGCGGGCCCTGATCGTCGCAACAAGCCACGACACGCTTGGCGATACAGGCAAGAAAACCGGTGTGTTCGCATCCGAGATGACAGCGCCATACTACGCCTTCCTGGATGCAGGAATGGAGGTTGACGTGGCGAGCATCAAGGGCGGGGCCATCCCTGTTGAACCCATGTCCGTGAAATGGCCTCTGAAATCGGAATACGATGACCGTTTCCTGAGGGACAAGGATCTGCGGCAGAAGGTAGGTGCGGCCAAGTCGGTCGGGCAGGTGGATGGCGCGCAGTATGACGCCGTCTTCCTTGCCGGCGGATGGGGCGCAGCCTTCGACTTTGAACAGTCGCCCGAACTTGGCCGATTGCTGCTGCAGGCAGAAGATGCGAGCGCGGTGATCGGAGGCGTTTGCCATGGTCCACTTGGATTGCTGGCGGCCAGGCGTGGCAACGGTCAGCCGCTTGTAAATGGGCGCGCACTGACGGCGGTGACGGACAAGCAGGTTAGGGAGCTGGGCATCACGCACACGCCGCGACATCCGGAGCGGGATCTGCGCGCTGCAGGCGCCCGGTTCGAGTCATCGACCCGTTTCAGGGACATCTTTGCAAGACATGTGACCGTGGACGGACGGCTGGTGACTGGCCAGAACCAGAATGATGGAGCGGAGACGGCGGACCGGATGATGCAGGTCATCCTCGAGGCGTCTCGCAAGGAAGGTTGAGAGACATGATTGCGGTATTGCGCGCAGTTGTAGGCATTGCGGGCCTGCTGGGCCTGTTGGTCGCAGCGCGGATGTGGATGGCCCCGGAGGAAACGGCGGCACAACTGGGTGTTGCCGGGTCGGGTCCACTGGGCCTGGCGACGATCCGTGCCGACATGGGAGGCTTCTTCGCGGCGGGCGGCGTGTTTGGTCTGATGGCGGCGATCAAGGGACGCGGGAGCTTGCTGCTGCCGTCGGTCGTTCTGATCGGGTTTGCGCTGACGGGTCGCGTGGTTGCCGTGGCGATGAATGGCTTCGTGCCCGAGATGGGGCCGCCCATGGCGATCGAAGCCGTTCTCCTCGTTCTGTTCATGGTAGGGTGGAAGTGGCTGCCGCGCTGAAGACAGCGGCGCTGTCCGCTACTTGGTACTGACAAGTTAAGCGTTTTTGGTCCTCGCCGGCACATCAGCGCGGGCAAAAGCTAGCGCAGATTCGAGAACCGCATTCGCTCGCTCGTATTCGAATTGCCCGGATTTTCACTTAACTTGTCAGCCCGGGGCAGTCGGATGAGCGCGGCTGGCTTGTCGAAAGCCCCGGCAGAACTGCGGTGAGTTCGTCTGATAGTTCTTCAGCAAGTGCTCAAGCGTCGATCACAGCGACGCGCGCGACGAACCCCATGGAGCACCAATAGAAATCGCGCCCCCAACCCGGACTTGGGAAAACCACGCCCTGCAGCGGTCCGCCAATCTTGGCGCGTGCGCGGGTCGCGCCGGTAACGATGTCAAGCACGGCGACACTTTCACAGCCCTTGTCATAGTCATTGGTCACGAGCTCGCCGCTGCCTGGATAAAGCAGCATATGGCTGGCGGCGCCAAAATTCTCCCGCGCCCAAAGCGGAGTCAGAGACCGCCGATCCGCGTCAAAACGCCAAGCACGAAGGAGTTTGTTCGCTGAGTCCATGGCCACGACGATCTGACGGCTGACGTCGAAAACTGGAGGATTGGTGACGGAGCCGCCGCCTAACCCACTAACCTCGATGGCATCGTGATCAGCGCTATCCGACAGACTGACCCGGATCAGGCGGTTGGCGGTGGCTGAGACACCGGCGCCGACCATGGACGTGCGGTATCGGTGATGGCCATTGTCCATGAACCAGGCCTGATCTTCGGCCAGCACCACGTCCCAGCCGTAGCTCTGCTGGGTGCCGGCGACGTAGTTGTGTCGCCAGCCCTCATCGAAAATCAGACGTCCGGCCGCGTGGTCCCAGTGGTAGCGGAAAATCGACTCGACGCCGAGCTATGACTGAATCTTGGCGACGCGCTGCTGGATCAAGCGGCGGCGATTTCGGCTTGAGGACGAAGCGGGATTGCCTGCTCCTCGATGCCGTCTTGGAATTTCACACCGTAGATGACCTTTGGCAAGAAGCTCGTACCATCG